>ERZ1740058.8-NODE-8-length-170171-cov-12.673605_pt1 | contig 170171 bp, 151 predicted proteins | sample MGYA00581745_ERZ1740058 | MGnify/ENA primary metagenome ERZ1740058 (study PRJEB43018, sample SAMN04849742) | marine metagenome | isolation source: floating plastic debris | place: Pacific Ocean | collected 2008-08-30 | study: EMG produced TPA metagenomics assembly...
GCGATCGCTTTGCAAAACTTCTTAAGCAAGTGCCTTTAGGATAGCGTCTCCCATCGCTTTGCAACCAACTGCGGTCATGCCCTCAGCCATGATGTCTCCCGTACGATAGCCCTGGTCCAGCACGGTAATGACAGCAGCTTCAATTTGGTCGGCGGCGGCAGGCTGGTCGAGCCCATAGCGCAACATCATGGCCGCACTGAGCACCTGGGCCAGGGGATTCGCCTTGTCCTGTCCAGCAATGTCGGGGGCGGAACCGTGAACCGGCTCAAACACGCCAGGACCATCGGCACCCAGGCTCGCCGATGGCAGCATGCCAATACTGCCCGTCAGCATCGCGGCGGCGTCAGACAAGATATCGCCAAATAGATTACCCGTGACGATGGTGTCAAACTGCTTAGGCCAGCGCACCAACTGCATGGCGGCGTTGTCGACATATAAGTGGGAAAGCTCAACGTCCGGATAGTCGGCAGCCAGCTCCGTGATGCGATCGCGCCAGAGCTGCGACACCTCCAGCACGTTGGCTTTGTCCACTGAACAAAGACGTCCCTGGCGCTTTTGCGCGGTTTCGAAGGCTACGCGGCCAATGCGATCGATTTCGCGATCAATATAGGCCATCGTGCTGACGCCACGCTGTGCCCCGGTCTCGGTTTGAAAAATGCCCTTGGGTTCACCAAAGTAAATGCCGCCCGTCAGCTCCCGCACGACCATAATATCAACGCCTTCAACCACCTCCTGCTTCAGGGAGGAGGCTTCCACCAACTGCGGCAGAATCGTCGCCGGTCGCAGGTTGGCAAACAGTTCCAGCCCTGCCCGGAGGCCAAGCAGCCCCGTCTCAGGACGCTGGTGGCGAGGCAGACTGTCCCACTTGTAGCCGCCGATCGCCGCCAGCAATATCGCATTGCTTTGCCGGCAAGTCTCCAGGGTCTCATCAGGCAGCGGCGTTCCAGTTTCATCAATCGCTGCGCCACCGATCAGGGCTTCTTGAAACTCGAAATGTAGATTGAGCTGACTACCCACCTGCCGCATGACGTCAACCGTCACCGCCATAATTTCGGGACCGATGCCGTCGCCAGGAAGCAGGGTAATGCGAAAGGATTGCGTCATGGATTTACCAGAAAATAAGCTGCCGCGGTAGCCAATTGATTGTGCCGGTGATCTAGAGCAGTATTATCCTACGCTGCCGTCAGATCACTCAAAATATCTGGAGAGTTTGAAAGGCGTCCCAATATAGTACAAATTTACTGAATTAATGATAGGATACGTCTGTCGGTTTTGCTGAGGTGGTCATGCCGTCTTTGGTATTGCGTCCAGGAGCGACAGTCCGGTTAAAAAAGCAGCCCATTCACCTACCCGATTTTGTCGTGATGGCCTGTGAAAGCGATCGCGCTTGGATCCGTCAGCCCGACTGGCCTCACCACAGTCAGCTTTGCATTTCGGTGACTCAGTTAACGGTGCCCTATGCTCAGGTTTCCTAACCCGCCGCTGGATGTGTGCCAGTATGCCAGACGCGGCTCCAGCCCGGTAAGATGGCAGAGAGATTTTTCACGGGGCGCTATGATTCCTGCGGATACTGCGGAAGCTCAGATTTTAGATTTGGTGGTGCCGCTGGATTCTCGGCGGGATGCGGAGACGGTGCCGGTGCTTGAAGCCGCGGGCCGCGTCTTGTCAGAGTCGGTGGTCAGTCCCATCGATTTTCCCCATTGGGATAATTCCGCCATGGATGGCTATGCGGTGCGATATGACGATATCAGCATGGCCTCGGGCAAAACGCCGGTTGAATTATCAGTTGTTGAAGAAATTCCAGCGGGGCAGTCTCCTCAGCAAATTGTTGAATCGGGACAAGCAGCCCGCATCTTTACCGGCGCGATGATGCCGTCAGGGGCTGACACCGTGGTGATGCAGGAAGAAACTCAGCGCCAAGGCGATCGCGTGCAAATTCTGACCGCCAGTTCTCCCCGTGCCTTTGTGCGCGAGCGTGGTTCCTACCAGCGAGCTGGCGAGCGGTTGCTGTCAGTGGGCAGTGTGGTTACGCCTACGGAGATAGCGATTTTGGCCGCTGTCCAGCGCACGCAAGTGCAGGTTTATCGGCAGCCCCGGGTGGCGATTCTTTCCACCGGCAATGAGTTGGTGTTGCCGGAACAGCCGCTACAGCCGGGTCAAATTGTAGATTCCAATCAATATGCGCTGGCCGCTTTGGTACAGCAAATGGGGGCAGTCCCATTGTGCCAAGGCATCGTTGCCGATGAACCGGCAGCGCTCAAGCAGGCGATTAGTAAGGCGATCGCAGAAGCCGATATGGTGCTTTCGTCGGGCGGCGTTTCGGTGGGCGACTATGATTATGTCGAGCAAATTTTGAGCGATTTGGGAGCGACGCTGCATATCCGCTCCGTCGCGGTCAAGCCAGGCAAACCTCTAACGGTGGCCACGACCAGTGGCCCCTCGGCACCGCGACTGTACTTTGGCCTACCGGGGAATCCCGTTTCGGCGCTGGTCAGTTTTTGGCGGTTTGTGGCCCCGGCTCTGCGCAAGCTGTCGGGCCGCAGTGACAATTGGTCTGCCTCTTTTCTACAAGCGCGATCGCGGCAAACACTCAAAGCAGGCGGCAAGCGCGAGACCTATCTTTGGGGGCAGTTGCACAATACCGCCTCTGGTCTAGAATTCAGCCTGGCTCCGGGCAGCCACAGCTCTGGCAACTTGATTAATATGGCGGGCACTCAGGGACTTGCTGTTGTGCCAATAGGAGTAACTGAAATTGCGGCCGGTTCCACGGTGCGCGTACTGTGGGTCAACCTCGACGGACAGTCAACCTAGCCGAAAAGCGGGGGTGGGCATCGCTATCGGATCCGATAGCCTAAGTTAAATCACAGCCTGATTGAACAAGTGTCTCGACAGCCGTTTTTCGATTTACGCTAGTGATTGCAGCGCCGATTCAGAGTTATGGAACAACCTCCTTTTCACAATTCCAACCGCGATCCACTGCCCGATGCCAATGATATTGAAGCGGAATTTCGGAATACTGACGGATACTTGCATATGGATGAGCAAGTATTTCAACCGTCAGCCGAAAATCGGGCTCGTCTTGAGGCTGATAAACGCTGGCTGCGCAACCTGATTATTCGCCTGCTGCTGGCTGGTTTAGCAATTGGAGCGCTGCTATCGGTCGGCTTAATTTGGAGCTTAAATCAGCTAGATATGATTAACCCGCCCGGTCTGAACGAGTCAATCGAGTAATGGCCTAACGGCGCTTGTGGCTGGGCAATCAGCAGACTAATTCATCTAAGCTGGAACGGTATGCAGCCTATACCTGTCAGAGAAGAGGCACTGATGACTGCAACTCTCATCCAAAGTCCAGACCGGGTGGTTTTACACAATATTAGCTGGCAGAGCTATCAGTCTCTGATCAGGGACTTCAATCAAGAGCCGGCCATTCGTCTAACCTACGATCGCGGCACCCTGGAAATTCGCAGGCCTTCGGATCTGCATGAAACCTACAAAAAGCTGATTGGTCGCCTAATTGAAGCCGCCACCGAAGAGCTAGATTTGGAAATTCGAAGTTTAGGGTCTCGAACCTGCGATCGCTAAGACCTCGAAAGTGGTCTAGAGCCAGATCAGTGCTATTACATTCAGCATGAACTTCAAGTTAGGGGCGTCGACCAGATTGATCTGACTCAATTTCTCCCGCCTGATCTCACTGTCGAAATCGATATTACCAGCAGTTCTTTGAACCGATTTGCCATTTATCAAGCCCTCGGAGTTCCAGAAATTTGGCGTTATGACGGCAATAAATTAGAGATCTACAGTCTAAAAGCCAATCAATACGTTGCACAATCACATAGCGAAGCTTTGCCACTGCTGACCGCTGACGTGATTTCGCAGTTTATACAGCGACACTATACGCTCAGTGAAAATGCACTGGTGAAGGAATTTAGAAAATGGATTAGGGCCCAGATTTAGAGCCCAATAACTGCAGCCTAGAGGCTGGGCCTAGAATTCCACCGGCACGGCTACAACCAGTTGCCCATGATGACATCGGCCGCCTCTTAGATTAGGTGGCGATAATTGGGATTATCCAGGAGCGATCGCTGAGTATTTCAACTTCAATGGACAACACGCTCTAAGTTGTCTAACACAGCAGCCTTAACGCTTAGAGGTTGGGCTGCGGTGCTAGACAAGCTCTATATGCCATCGCAGGGAACCACCGGATTACGTTGTTCGCGATAGCTTTTCAGCTCACTCATTAGGTCGGCTGCGACAGCATCAGCATTGCTCAAAGGAGTCAACGTTTCCAAAATAGTGTCCATCTCTTCTTGGGAGAGATAGCTAGCGCAGCCGCTACTCAGAGGCACGGGCAAATTGAGCTGATGGGCACGGGCCATTTGAATTAGGCGAGTTGTGGCTTCTAAGGGAATTACGATAATCATGGGAAAAACCTCTTATTTGGGAGCATTGACGGGGTTAGCATTAGCCACGGGTGAGCATGACGGGTTTAGGATTGACGCGGCGCTCAGTCAAAAAGCGCGGCCTGACTACAGATTTAAGAATCAGCCAGAGAGACTGTAACTCGTTAGGTGAGCAGCGGCTTTGCCACTGACCAGGACGACAAAACAATAGTTCAACGAGCTGGCGCTGCTGCGGTAAGTCGAGCGCAGCGAATTGCAGTGTTAAGACGGGTAAGCCCTTTTCAGTGCGGTGCTTGACCAAAGTCGCGGGCAAGGTGAAATGCTCATCAGCCAGTTCGAGATTAACGGTTTGTCCAGGCTGCAAAGCTGCAGGTAACGTGTCAGCCTTGGTAAGCTCAATTTCTGCCCCAACTTCAGAAATCATGGTGGTGGTGCCCCATGTAGACGTTTCAACACCGTTAACGGTAGGAAATTTGACATGGGCAATGCGCCGCAAGTTAAACCATTCGTAAGGACTGGGACGAGGCGCGTCGAGCAAAATAAGTAACGCCAGTCCCAGCATTAAGAGATTGTAGGAACTCCACAGCCAGCCGATACCCAAACCGCGCCAGTGCTCAACGGGACTCGCCATGGTGACTAGGCAATGTCCCAGATTGATCCACAAGCTGAGGGCAGTGAAGCCAAAGACTACGACCAAGGGCCAAGCGAGTGACCAGTTGAAATGGTAACGATCGCTAGCTGTGCCCTTTGGCGTCACTTTGAAGCCTTTGCTAAAGGGGCGCACCATCACTTGAAAGACAGTAACTGCGAGAGGAAAAGCTAACACCAGGGAATAGACGTCAGAGAGCAGAGCAGAGCGCGATCGATAGTTCAGCCAGGAGAAAACGCTCAGCTGCACCAGATAAAACGGCACAAAAAAGTACAGCAGTTCCGACTCGGTGGCTCGCAGGGGAATGACGTTCAGAAAGGCATAGGCCAAAGGCATGATTAAAAAGCCGACGCGAGCAATGCTGCTAAACCAATGCAGCAATCCCTCAAAGTAAGCTAGTCGCTGGATGAACTTCAGGCCAGGAATGGTCACCGGATTCGACTTGATGAAAAAAGCTTGCAGGGTTCCTTGCTCCCAGCGCACTCGCTGCAAAGCATGAGCGGCAATATTTTCAGCAGCGAGTCCGGCGCTAAGCTTTTCGTTCAGATAGACCAGGCGATAGCCCTTGGCTGCCAGTTGGATGCCGGTGAAAAAATCTTCGCTGACGGCTTCGGTCACAAATCCCCCGACAGAGTCTAGGGCCGATCGCCGCACGAGAAACGAAGTGCCGGCACAAACCACGGCACCAGCACCGTCTCGCACTCGCTGAATCTGACGATAAAACACCTCTTCTTCAGGGGTAAGAACGTCTTCGAGGCCGAGGTTGCGAGCAATGGGATCGGGATTGTAAAAGCTCTGCGGCGTTTGCACTAGGCCCACGTGCGGATCTTGGAAAAAGCCGACGGTGCGGGTTAGGAAGTTTGTGGTGGGCACGAAATCAGCGTCAAACAGAACCAACAGCTCTCCCTGGGTTTGGGGAATCGCATGGTTCAGATTTCCGGCTTTAGCATGCTGGTTGTCGGGACGAGTCACATATTCGCACCCTAACTCCTCGGCCAGTGCCCGAATCGCGGGACGGCGCGTGTCATCAAGCAGATATATGGTTTTAGGCTCGTAGTCCATTGCTTGGCAGCCGATAACCGTGCGCCGCAAAATAAATTCCGGCTCGTCGTATGTCGGAATCAGCACATCAACAGTGGGGCGATATTCGCCGCTGACCACCATCTGCGCCAACTGGTCAGCGGCCTGGCGGCGATCGCGCACGCGCAACAGCAAAAATAGCTGAATTAAGCCGCTAGTCAAAATAAACAGCTCCAGCGCAAACAAGCCGAGGCTAAACACGCCGTTGAGCGGCGTTCCCAAATTTAATGTCGAAGTGGTACGCCAAATCAGATAGCGAATCGTCAAAACTCCTAAAATTCCCACGACAATAGTGCGTGACCAGGTCTGTGGGGTGGGCGAAACTCGCATAATTAGCCAGACCGCTAACATCAAAGCCGTGGCCCAAAACCAAAAGTAGTGACCGATCGCCATCGGGGTCATGGCCCAAGTCGGCGGATGCTGCTGTAACTGGTCAAGCTGGTCAAAAATGGTGGTAATCGCGCCATTGCCGGTAAACCAAGCGATCGCAATGCCAGCGGCGATCGTCAGCGTTCCAACCATAAATAGCGTCGCCAGTTGTGGGCGAAAGAGCGGACGAGAAAATTGTGCAGAAGTCATAGTCCAATCACAGAAAGGATTACAGCACTCGAAGTAGAGACTGATTGATCTTAGATTTTTGGCTTTGAATTAGAAGATATAGATGTTAAAACACGTTTGATTCTAAAAATCCGTAGCCATCAGACCATATGGGATGACCAATCACTGACTCTTTAACACTGTCGCGGTGCTCTCTAAAATCTGTGTGAAGGTTTTCTGATAGTTTTCTGAGAATGTATGAATGCTTTCGAGTCTAGCGCCAGTTTCCTATTAGTCAATAAAATAGCCGATTTTTTCAGATATCCTGATGACCACTTAATCGTAAGACAGGACAGTCTAAACTACTGAAAGTTCCTAAAGCTCAACGCAATCGGTTCTGCGGGCACTTGGGGAGCGTTTATGGCCAACAGCGCAGGAGTATTTTGTGAATAACGTTCCGCTCCGTTTCAAAAGCCACACGGTCACGCCCATGAGTCGTTATATCGCACGTCTTTGCACTATCTCGTAGCAGGGCGATCTCCAGGGCCACAGCGCACCGCTCAAATGTGCCAGCCGAAACGTGGTTAGGCTGCATGTAATTCACATATTTGGTCTCGCTAGTTCCACCAACGTTAGTTCGACGACTTAGAAGATTGCTGGAGGCAGAGCTGCCAGTTCTTTGACCTCAAGATCTAAGGCAAATTTCTTCTCTTGGTAGGTATAGGCGACCAAAGCCGTCAGGGTATTGACCAGGAAATTGAGGGGACTGCGATGGCGAGAATGCTCAATCTGAAAGATTTTTTTGAGCGGGTCATTGACCGTTTCAATCAAGGCCCGTTTGCGCCGCATCCCCTTGCCTAGGAGCTTCACCAACTTGTTTTTCATCTTCTTCTTGTAATTGGTGATCAGCTCTAGTCCGCGCTCGTAGAGTTCCTCAAAGAGGTCCTGACGAATATAGCCGCGGTCGCCAAAGAGCTTGCCGATGAGGTCTTGCGTCATCTCTGGTACGGGCACGCGGTCATCCGTGTTCGCGGGAGTCAGCTTCAACGCCAACCTCTCACCGCGCTCGTTGATGACCAAATGAAGTTTGAAGCCAAAGTGCCAGCCCATCGAGTTCTTGTTCCAGCCCACTTGCTCTTGGCAGACCTTGTGGGACTTGGCCCGACAAGGATGGCACACTTCGATAGGTGTCGAGTCGATGAAGGCGATGCCCGTCATTTCCCCGGTGCGGGTGTAGAAATAGCAGCGCAGCAACATCAGGCACCACGACTTAGCATAGTTGAAGAGCCTGCGCGGTTATTCAACCTAAGCGAGGGGCTAAATTGCTCAGAAAATGGCGTCTTAGGCAAGCAAAGACACGAGTAATTTGTTTGGTGTGCTAAGCAAATGTCTGGCTTTCAAATGCTGCGACGCTTATCAGTTTTACCTAAACGCTGTGCCCACCATAACAAACCATAAACAATCACGAGATAAGCGATCGCAAGCATCAAAATCCAAACTGTGGGTGCAAGTGGCAAGGTCATTGTGATGAGAGAGTTGGAGCTAGACGACGGCAGCTAAAAATGAAGAGTACGGCTGTCTGACTCACAGAACAATCGTTGCCCTAGTTCAATAGCTCCGCAGTTTATGTATCATGGGCGACGCTACCACAACTCGAATAAGAGTCTTTCTGTCGTAGTCGCTTAAACCATAAGGTATAAGCAACTACACAAAAGATTTATTCAAATAAGCCGTTCGCCATGCGATAACCTACTGAGCCACCTAAGTAAAACTACAACTGTCCCTAAAACAAATTGCTTCAGAACGAGTTCATAAGAACCAGCAATAAGTTCAAATCCAGTACTATTCACTTTGCTTCAAAACTTGCTTCTAGCTTAGCATACGCTAGAGCTCCATACACTTTCCCAGATAAAAGACTGACACACTTTTCCACAAAGAAAGTCTACTTCACTTTTATTTAAGATTTCGGCAAAGTAAAAAACTGCTGGGATGCATTCTAGATTTGACATAAATAACCAGATTCTCCGGCGTGAAAGCGCGGCAACTGCTGGGCATTCATTCCAGGCACTTTTAGTAAAACTCCCATCATCAAAGGAATAGCAAGAATAGAAGCCATTTTGTATTAGATAAGAAGAACAGCATAAGGAGTTTTCATAGCTGCAAATCCCCTCTCCTGGTGCGGTTGCTTTAGAATAGATTTAGAACTGTAAAATTTCGTGAACCTCCGCTTGGGTCGGTTATCCAATGGTTTCAGTGACATCTCTATTTGCGCCGGTCGAGACCGATCTGCAAGTTTTAGTTGAAAACTTAAAGAATTTGGTCGGTGCTAAACACCCAATCTTATATGCCGCTGCCGAACACTTGTTTGGTGCTGGTGGCAAACGCATTCGACCAGCGATCGTCCTCTTGCTAGCCCGAGCGGTTTCAGCAGGAGACGATATTTTGCCTCAACATCGTCGCTTGGCAGAAATCACCGAAATGATACATACTGCAAGCCTCGTCCATGATGACGTGGTTGATGAATCCGATGTGCGGCGAGGTGTACCCACGGTTCACAGTAGCTTTGGCAATCGTATTGCTGTGTTGGCTGGTGATTTTTTGTTTGCTCAGTCCTCTTGGTACCTGGCCAATTTAGACAACCTTGCCGTGGTTAAGCTGCTGTCTCAAGTGATTATGGATCTGGCCGAAGGGGAAATTCAGCAAGGATTAAACCGATTTGACACAGACTTGACTCTAACGTCCTATCTCGACAAGAGTTACTACAAAACGGCTTCGTTGATTGCTAACAGCGCTAAATCAGTCGGCGTTTTAAGCGATCTATCTGATCACCAGATCGAAAATCTGTACGCCTACGGTCGAAATTTAGGTTTAGCGTTTCAAATTGTGGATGATATTCTTGACTTCACCGGTTCGAGCGAAGTTTTAGGTAAGCCGGCAGGTTCCGACCTCAGAAGCGGCAATTTGACGGCCCCGGTACTATTTGCTTTGGAAGAGCAGCCCTACTTACGGGGGTTGATTGAACGAGAATTTTCGGAAGCGGGAGATTTTGAGCAGGCGCTGGAATTGGTCCATCGAAGTAACGGGATTTCAAAGTCACGGGAACTGGCTTCTCAGCATGTGCAGCAAGCGATTACCAGCCTCGGAGATTTACCACTTTCAGAAGCCCAGAAGGCGCTGTTTGAGCTTGGTGACTACGTTCTGAGACGCATTTATTAAAGCAGGAGTCCCAGTCATCGGCCTCAAACGAGCAGCATGTTGTCATGTCAGTGATTTGTCTGGGGGAACTTCTGATTGATCGGGTGGTTGACCGGCAGGGCGATCGCCAATCACTACCGGGCGGAGCTCCAGCCAATGTCGCAGTTGCTTTAAGCCGGTTGGGCCTGTCCGTTGCCTTTATGGGAGCGGTAGGCAATGATGTTTGGGGAGATTATCTTGCTCAGATGCTGCAATCCCATGGTATCGACTGTCAGGGATTGCAACGCTGTAGTGCACCTACCCGCATTGTGGAGGTGCACTGTGCTGACAATGGTGATCGCCGCTTTGGGGGCTTTATTGGCGAATCGACTACGGCCTTCGCGGATGCTCAAATAGCCCCGCATAAACTGCCTTTACACCGTTTGCAAACGGTTTCAGCGCTGATAACCGGCACCCTTGGCATGGCCTACCCGGTCACCCGCAGTACGATGATGGCGGCTGTCGATGCTGTTAAAGCGCGGGGCAGTAAACTCATCATCGATGTTAACTGGCGCTCCACCTTTTGGCCAGAGCCCGAGACGGCATTTGCAATTTTGGTACCGTGGCTGCAGCAGGCGGATGTCATTAAGCTATCGGTCGATGATGCCATGGCCTTATTTCTAACCGCCGACCTGACAACTTTAATCTCACAGCTTTCCTGTAGCGACATCTTGCTGACGGATGGAGGGCGCGGCTGCCAATATGTTCTGTCGGGGCACGCCGGTCGGGTGCCAGGCTTTGAGATCGCAGCAGTGGAAACGACTGGTGCTGGCGACGCCTTTTTAGCGGGCATAGTGCATCAGCTACTTGCCCATGACTGGTATTTTTCCACCCCTCAACAAGCGACCAAGGCGGTGCAATTTGCCAATGCCATGGGGGCGCTGACGACGCTGAAGCCTGGGGCGATCGCGGCGCAGCCGACAGCGGGTGAACTGCTCGATTTTTTGCACGCTCACACTGGCCAGCATTGGACGATCGACAGGGTATGATCGGCAGATCCAGGGGAGGAACTCGGATGGCACAGGAAATTGAGCGCAAGTTTTTAGTAACCGATACCGCTTGGAAGCAATACGCGAAAGGGACGCTCTACCGCCAAGGATATATTCCTACGCAAAACGATGCCACAGTCCGAGTGCGAGTGGTGGGCGATCGCGGCTACCTCACTGTGAAAGGCCCCACCAACGGCATTTCACGACAAGAGTTTGAATACGCTATTCCCTTGGCGGATGCCGAAACCATGTTGGCCAATTTGTGCCGGCTTCCTCTAATCGAAAAATGGCGCTATCGCATCAATGTCGGCAGCCATCTTTGGGAAATTGATGAGTTCTTAGGCGATAATGCTGGCCTGATGCTGGCAGAAGTAGAATTGTCCAGCGAAACTGCAACATTTGATTTACCTCCGTGGACGGGCACTGAGGTCTCCCACGACAGCCGCTACTACAACTCCAACTTGGCCCAAATGCCCTATCGCTCATGGAAAAATGAGCAAGAGAGCTAAAGTTCGGCAGGCGGCAGCGAGGATTAAGGTTTAGTGCTTAATTGCCAATTCGCAATTACTCAATCCCTTACTGCAGCCATCCGCTCCAAACGAGGATTTGAATCGAGAGAATGAGTGCTGTACGTTAAGGAGGTTGAGCTGACACAGGGCCTTTATCTCTTGGTCAGCGTATTGTTAGTCATTGGCAGCTTATGGCTTCTACTTATTCTTTTGATATTGTCAGCGAGTTTGACCGCCAAGAACTGGTGAACGCGATCGATCAGGCTAGACGAGAGATTACCAACCGCTACGACTTGAAGGACAGCAAAACGACTATTGAGCTAAGTGAAAGCACCATTATGATTGAAACTGATAGCAATATGACCCTGCAGTCAGTCCAGTCAATTTTGCAAACTAAGGCTGCTAAGCGTAATCTGTCGCTCAAAATTTTCGACTTCGGCAAGGCAGAATCCGCTAGTGGGGGCCGGGTTCGTCAGGCAGTTGCTTTGAAGGAAGGAATTGACAAAGAAATTGCCAAAAATATTGCCAAATTCGTGCGCGATAACGTCAAAAAGGCCCAGGCTTCAATTCAAGGAGATGCAGTGCGAATTTCAGCTAAGTCTAAGGATGATCTGCAAACGGTCATTCAGCTACTAAAATCCTCCGACTGGCCGGTCGCTCTGCAATTCACTAACTATCGCTGAGCCGTTTTGCCAACTACGCTTTCTATAAAAAGACTTTAAAGAACCTTGGCTTAAAGTACAAGCGAACTATAAAATAGTAGGACAAGTGTTCACTGTTGCTCTCCCTTGGTCCTATGGTCAATCTTGCCACCACTCCCGTTGAGGTTTCTTTTACTTCCCCAATTTGGGAGACCGTGCGTTTTCGGCGAGCCAAAGAGCAAAAGGGCTGGGCCTTATTGGGGGTTCCTCAACAGGCATATCCGTTAGTGGCGCTGCGCTTGTTTGAACTTCAGGCCAAGCTGATTAGCTGTCACAAAGCTGAAGGATTTACCAACTTGTTGTTCGAAGCCCCTCCCAAAGTGGCGGCAAGATTAGCTTGCGCGTTTCCGGCACCGCCAGGATGTGACGCGCTAAAGCTGGCAGAGTCTGGCGATCGCATTCTGTCTGGCAAAGCGGCTAAATCAGCGAAGGCGATCGCACAACGACCGGATCCTTCAGAACTTGCAGCAGCTTGATGCATTGAGTTTTTAGGCGTTGCCAACTTTCACAGAATCGAGTTAAAGTTCGCTATCACTTAGAGTCATAACTTTTCAGTGGCCAGGGGTTCAGCCGCCAGCATATGAATCTGAAGTGAAGGCAATAATGCTTTTTCCATAAGGCTACCAACACTAACTAATGATGCGTCCCGTGAAAATTACTTTGCATGGATAGTAAAAAAAGCCTCGACTGCTTAGACTAACAGCCGAGGCTCAGATTGGCTTAACAGGAGACTCGTTAAAATGCAGATTCCGGTAGCTCAGGGGGTTCTTCACCAAACCACTTTTGATAAATTTCAGCGTAAGTACCATCTTCCATCATGGTCATCAGCGCATCATTGACGACCTCAACATTTTCTGACCCTTTGGGTAGCGCAATGCCATAAAACTCGGTGGTAATCAATTCACCGACCACTTTCAGCCCGGAAATATTGCCAGATTCAATCGCATCCAGCGTCACTGGCGCATCATTGATCACGGCATCAACGTTGCCGTTTGCCAATTCCTGCAGGGCTAATGGTGCCGAGTCAAAGGTACTGATTTCAGCGCCCGGCACTTCTGCAGCCTGGTCGGCTCCCGTCGTACCAATCTGTACGGCAATTCTTTTATCGGCAAGATCATCAAGACCGGCAACTTCCGAATTTTCCTCTGCAACCGCGATCGCCAAGCCGGCCTTGATGTAAGGCCGAGAAAAGTCGACCGTTTGCAGCCGCTCTTCTGTAATGGTCATACCGCTAATGGCAGCATCCACCGTACCTGCTTGCAGAGCAGGAATAATCCCGTCGAACGGTAGCGATTCAAATTCCACTTCTAGCCCTGCTGTTTCGCCAATGGCCGTCATCAAGTCGATATCAAATCCTTCCAACTCACCGTTTTCGGCCTGAAATTCAAAAGGCGGAAAGGCTGGCTCTGTTGCCACAGTCAAGGTGCCACCAGCTTCACCCGCTGCCGTTTCTTCGGCAGCCGGGTCGGCCTCAGTATCAGCAGTATCGGGGGTTGTACCACCACAGGCGGCTAGCATCAAGGCTGCACTGAAACCAAGAACGGTACCACGCAAGAATGATGAACGCTTAATCGACATACGTAATCTTTCCTTTCACCACAAACTGGACTTACACGATACGATACTGCCAGCTTGTCAATGATAAGCTTCAGCATGTTTTCCAAATGACGCAACCATTACAGAATCTCCTTTGTAGGCTATGGATAATCCCCAGACCGCGATCGCGTTTCACCAACTCCGCAAAAGCTATGGCCCGCTAGAGGTGCTCAAAGGGTTGAGTGGCGAGATTTATGGTGGTGAAGTGGTGGCGATTATCGGGGCTTCAGGCTGCGGTAAAAGCACGCTGTTGCGCTGCTTTAATCGACTAGAAACGATTAACGATGGGGCATTGACGGTCAATGGGATGGATTTATCAAGGCCCGATTTATCTCGCAAGCAGCTCCAGCGGCTGCGGGCGCAAGTGGGAATGGTTTTTCAACAGTTCAACTTATTTCCCCATCTGACAGTGTTGGAAAATCTCACGCTGGCCCCCAAAAAAGTGTTGGGTAAAAATGCCAAGTCTAGCCGCGAAATTGCTAGCCACTTTTTAGCCAAGGTGGGGTTAGTGGAAAAGGGCAACACCTATCCAGAACAACTGTCAGGTGGACAAAAACAAAGAGTAGCGATCGCTCGAGCTCTCTGTATGTCACCCGAAATTATTTTGTTCGATGAACCTACTAGCGCCCTTGATCCAGAACTCGTCGGCGAAGTGTTAGAGGTGATGAAACAGCTAGCCGAAGAAGGCATGACGATGGTCATTGTCACTCACGAAATGCAGTTTGCTCGCGATGTTGCCAATCGCGTCATTTTTCTCAATCAGGGCTTGGTCGAAGAAGACGGCAAAGCATACGACGTGATCACTCATCCTCAGAGCGATCGCCTCAAAGCCTTTCTCAGCCGCATGCAGTTGGCCGGCGTTGTGTAATCTAATCGACCTACCTGATCAAGCGTTATTCAATAGCGGCTGCCATAGTCAGTCGGTGGCTGCTTAGCATTGTCGTCGGGGTAATTCACCGGACGATAATCAACGTAGCTATCATCGCCGTCGCTATTAGTGTCTGAAGCCCGGCTGGAATTGGCTGCATGGCTGCTGTATCCACCTGAGCCAACATAGTTATCAGAATCAGCTGCCGACGAATAACCAGCATTGTTGGAATAGCTGTCTGAGCTGGCAGAATAAGCCCCTCTACCGCCGGAGTAACTATCTGTACCAGCTGATGAGTAGCCGTCAGAATTTGCCGCATAACCGTTCGCAGATTCATCCCAACCGCGACTAGCACCGTCTCCATATCGACCATCACTAGCCTTGGGACGCCGCCGCTTTAGGCGATCGCTGCTGGGATTCAAGCGCTCTACGGGACGCTCTCGCGGCGGCATCGAGTAGTCACCATAGCCACCACGATCGTTGCTGTAGCGATCGTTATAGCCATCGTCATAGCCAGTACGCGGTGGCGCCGGGTCACGTCCACCAATCATCCGCCGATCCTCAGGAAAGCGAGGACGATATGGCCCTTCATTATCTAATTCCGCCCGCATATTCATGCGGGAGCTGCCGGTATCACGGTAGTCTGGGCTGCGGCTAGGACAATAATACTCGTCGCGTCCGGGGCTGCTGCCAAAGTTTTGCGAGCCATAGCGCTCGTCGCGAGGAGTCCGTGAATAGACGTTTTCAATGGTTAGGGTTATGAGCATACCAGCCATGAGCAGTTGCTGAAATGAAGGCAGCAACTCCATGTTGAGATGCCCTAACAAAAATACGCCCGAAATCAGCCACAGCACCGCATAAACCTTGTCAGAGTCGCGTCCATATCCGGGCTTGAACCTGTCTAAAAAGAACAGAGCAACACCGCCAAGAATTAAAACGATTCCAATTAATAGGGGAACTGGCGTACCAAAATTCACAGAAGATTCCTCTCAGAGTGAAAACGCAATTTGGAAGTGTTCAATAAATATGTAAGTTGACTAGAAATTGCAAATAGCCCATTGGTAAAGGCCAAGCTACCTATCTACTATCCGCCTACTATCCGCGAAGCGATCTCGCTTTAAACACAAGCCCGTAGCTACTTTCCCCATGCTAACGGACTTTTCAAAGCTTTTGAAGAATCTTTTGAGAACCGATCTTGAGCTATTGGCGCCATAAACGTGGCTATTGGGCGATCGCAGCAGCTTTAGAAGCATTTCTGAATTATCCTGCGAGGCTGCCTATCCTTAGTCATTTCACCCATAGAAGAGCAGCAGGGTAGAACCACAGTGACTTTTTCGTCAGCTCATTGGAATAAAGTGGGAAATTTCATCGACCTGGTCAATTACGCTTACTTAAGGGGTTACAGTCCCTTTAACAGTTCTCACTAAGGCCAAAATGCTTGATCGTACGGACGATATAAACGAACGCGAAATTTTGGCAGGACTGTAATCGCTGATGCTGGGACAGTTCGATTTGCTTCTAAATGCAGACAGGGAACGCCGAGTCTGGGTTCCCTGTCTGCGAAATCGTACTATTTTTAACCGAAGCAGAATTATTGACGCTGAATCTTGTCTTTTTGGCTAACAAAAACGAGAAAGATAGTCGCTGGGATCACAACAATAAGAGTGCCAGCCAAGAGACTTAACAGGAAATTTGTCAAAGAGGGTGTCATAGCTTGCAAGCTTTTTTAATGAATTGACTTTTAGAATTGTAACCTACTACCTGTCCGAGCGCTCAGAAAGCACCCGCAACTAATGCTAAAGACCTTGTAGAACGACCATTGCCCGGGGGCTGTCAGCCAAAACTATCAGAGACTGCAGTGCCTCCCCTCCATGTACAAGGTTGACAACTAAATAATATCGACAAACACTCAATCTTCAGTACAGCTAGTTCCACTGTCGCTTTACCAGCCACGTTTTACCAGCCAGTTTTTGGACTATCAGAAAGATAGCAATGAGGTTAAGTTATCAGCTTGACGGTTGAGTACGTTAAGCGATACTAGCTTCGGAAAAGTGTTCGGAGGTCCAAATGACCCTGAAGAACGGCCTACAGGTCACCAAGATTTGACAAAAGGCTGCGCTCCCATGCTCATTTCAGAGCGATAGGATTCATCAGCGTGAAAAATTTTAATATTGATCAGGAATCGTGATTAGAACTAGCGATTATCTAAGTCAAACGCAGCTTAAAAGCTGAAATCGCTGAAACTGTGCGATCGCTCTTTCCTGAGAGCAATCTCAAATAGGGTAAAAATATTCTAAATAAGAGATTAGGGTGCATCGAATGACAATGTTATGGGTAGCAATTTAATGGGAATTACTAACGATTGACCTTGGCTTAGTTTTCATTGGTATCAGTTTTGATAGAAGATGCTGATGAATGTAGGCAATATTCCAGTTTCCGAAAAAATTAGGCTACCGACAGATCAGAAAGAGACTATAGAAAACCGTGCTTTCAGGGATACGCCAATCTTGATTAACCAAGTAAACGCTTCTGACAGAAATCGTTGTTACCCTGCAGTAGGTCGAGGAAACCTGCTTCTAATTCATCGTGACGCCAATATTCGAGCCTCTTTGACCGATGCCCTAGGCGCTCATTATCTGGTCAAGCATTGTACTTATGCGGAGGCGTCGCCGGCATTTCTACAGAAGCAGGTCATTAGTCTAGTGTTGCTGGAATCGACTTTATTAACTGACATTGGCTATGACTTTTGTCAAAAGCTGACAGCGAGCCGCAAAAGCCGCGATATCCCTTTGGTTGTTGTGGGCGATCGCCAGCCAGAACAGATTGCTGCAGCCTTTCAAGCTGGCGTCCAGGACTATCTGTGCAGCCCTTTTGTAGCCGCAGAGCTGATTGCCCGCATCCAAGCCCGGCTGGATGACCATCAACGCCGCCGCCAGCTAAGTCAGCAAAATGGATTACTCATAGAAGAAGTGGTTGAGCGGAAACAAGCTCAAGAAGCGCTGCAAGAGACCGAAACCAAATATCGGCGGATTTTTGAACATGCCAGCGAAGGCATCTTTCAAACGAGCCGCGAAGGCCACTATATCAATGTTAATCCTGCCCTAGCTGAAATTTACGGATACGATTCCCCAGACGAATTGGTACGAAGCGTCAATGATATCGGTAAGACTTTGTATGTTCAGCCCCAGCGTCGAGATGAGCTGATTGTTTATCTCGAACAGTATGACCACATTGAATGGGCTGAATCTGAGGTGTATCGCAAGGACGGTAGCACAACTTGGATTAGCGAAACCATTCGCAAAGTTTACGACGAGCAGGGCAGTTTTCAATATTACGAAGGGATTGTTCACGATATTACTGAACGGCGACAAATGGAGATGGAACTGCGTCAGCAGCGACTCCAAGCCGATCGCCTGTTAGGTAATATCTTGCCGTATCAAATTGCCCAACGCTTAAAAGCAGGCGCCCGTACGATCGCCGAAAATTTCGACGAAGTTACTGTCCTTTTTGCTGATTTAGTTCAGTTCACCGCTGCCGCTGGCGAAATGGACGCCAAAAAATTAGTCGAGCTGTTGAATAAAGTATTTTCTACTTTTGATCGCCTTGCGGCTAAGCATGGATTAGAAAAAATTAAAACCATCGGTGATGCCTATATGGCGGCGGCTGGTTTGCCATCACCGCGCCCTGATCACGCCGATGCTGTCGCGTTGATGGCGCTGGACATGCAGGCAGCCATTCGCAAATTCCACCGTCCCGATGGCGGCCCCTTTCAGCTTCGCATTGGCATTAGCACCGGCCCGGTTATCGCTGGCGTCATTGGAGTACGCAAATTTGCCTACGACCTGTGGGGAGATACTGTCAATGTGGCGAGTCGGATGGAGAGCACTGGCATTCCAGACCGCATACAAGTGACGCCAGAAGTTTATCAACGTCTTAAACATCGTTACAACTTTGAGTCTCGCGGCACTATTTTTGTGAAGGGTCGCGGCAATATGGAAAGCTACTGGCTACTGAATCGCAAAGGACCGCTCATCGATGATGGGCGCTAGGAGCGCGTCCTGGCATACTGAGAGAACCCTGTATTACGCAAACTCGATGACTGTGCTGTCCCCTGCTCTGCACCGGAGACTCTCTCAACCATTACAGATTGGTGCGCTTACGATCACCAGTCGAGTCCTACAGTCGCCGCTGTCAGGAGTGACGGATAAGGTTTTTCGGCGGCTAGTGCGCCGCTATGCCCCCACTTCCATGATGTACACCGAAATGGTGCATGCCGCCAACGTTTGCCACGTGGACACGCTACCGCAAATTATGGAGGTTGATCCCGGTGAGCATCCCATCAGCATTCAACTATTTGACAATCGCCCCGACTTTTTAGCAGATGCGGCGCGGCGTGCCGTGGCGGAAGGCGCCGACACGATTGATATCAATATGGGCTGTCCGGTCAACAAAATTACGCGCAAAGGGGGCGGTTCTTCACTGCTGAGGGAGCCAGATTTGGCCATCAGCCTGACGCGCTCTGTCGTTGAGGCTGTGGATGTACCAGTTTCAGTCAAAACTCGTATTGGCTGGGACGATCGCCACATTAATGCCGTAGAATTTGCCCGACAGTTAGAAGCGGTTGGGATTCAAATGCTGACGCTGCACGGTCGGACTCGCGCTCAGGGCTACACTGGTTGCGCCCGCTGGGAATGGATTGGCCGAGTCAAGCAAGCGTTGTCCATTCCGGTGATTGCCAACGGCGATATCGATTCTGTTGAGGCCGCCGTGCGCTGTCTAGAGCTGACGCAGGCGGATGGCGTTATGTGCTCTCGAGGCACATTGGGATATCCGTTTCTAGTGGGGGATATCGATACCTTTCTGAAAACTGGCGATCGCCTACCCGCGCCCACCCATATCGACCGCTTGCTCTGCGCTCAGGAACATTTGCGACAGCTTGCTGACTACAAGGGCTATCGCGGCATCTGTCAGTCGCGCAAGCACATGACTTGGTATGCCAAAGGATTTGTTGGGGCGGCGGATTTGCGCAAAGCCCTCTGCCGAATTGAATCGGTGGCAGAGGGAGAGGCCCTGCTGCAGACTGCGATCGCCCAGCTTGAAGCCCAAGGGGAAACGGCCTGCCGGTGGACATCATCATGTAAAGCATCAGCGCTGACAAAGCCTGAGACACCGGCAGCGGCCCTCAGATAATTGCAAGCATTTAATGAAAATCCCCGTAGGATTTCCTATTTTTGGCTAGGATGGTAGGCAAAACTACCTCAGCGCAGTGATCAGTGCGGTCATACTTAGCGAGGTTTCTTTCATTCTCTTTGAATTTTCATGACGTCTTACGCAACATCAACCGCCAGAGCCGATATGGGAGAGTTACGCCGCCTACGCAGTTTATTACCGCCAGAGCTCCAAAGCTGGGTCACGGTGGAGGCTGCCACCGACATGGCGCCACCGTTGGTAACCAGCGAGGAGCTAGGTAAAGATCAGGTTGAAATTCAAATCGACTTGGCCAAGTGGGAAAGCTTTGCCTTAGACCAGCGCAACCTGCTTTTTTGGCACGAGGTGGGCCGCATTCAAAACGATACAATTCCCCGCGACGGTTGGGAAATGGCGGCTTTGGCTATTGGTCTTGGCGGCGCGATTGGAGAATTGTGGGTGCAGGACGGCCTATTACTGATGCTGGCGCTGGCGCTGTGCGGATTTTCTGGCTGGCGGCTTTATAAGCGTAACAATCCCATCAAAGCAACGGAAGAAGCCATTGACGCTGATGAACGGGCGATCGCGATCGCCACTCGATTCGGCTATACGTTGCCCAATGCTTACAAGAGTCTTGGCAGCGCGCTCAAGACCCTGATTGAGCAAACACCGAAAAAACGCAAGCGCGACCAATTTATTAAGCGGCTGGATGCGCTGAAGAAAAGTGCCACCAAAGCTAAGGAGCGGGCCCGTAGTTCTGCCGGTCCAGATGCTCGACCAGTTTACTAATTGGCAACTTATTCACGGTTCGACAATTTCTCATGTCTGCAAGAGAAGCTCTTATTTGAGGGCTTCTTTTTTATTGCCATCCCGGCAGGCAGACATTGTCGGCTCTCAGTGCCAGAGATCTGGGCGATCGCCTTGATTTGCACAGTCTCAGCCACTTCCCCATGTGGTCTGTTCACAGCCATGATAAGAGCTGTTATCGGTGAATATGACTTTGTTCGCGCCTTTTTAGTTCGCCCCACAAAGTCGAGTCGCGTTCATCAATCAACGCCCAATTGGCTCCTCAGAAAACACATCTTTTAGAGTAGAAAATCACCATGCATACACTTGAGATCCGTCCCTGGCGATTAATCTTTTTGTTCAGCAGCGTGTTGGTGTTGGCAGCATATTTACCCCATCCCAATCTGATGGAGCCCCTGCCGCAGTCACTGAGTACTTGGCTGCTGCAGCCAAGTACTCAGTAACGGATTGGTAAGTCTCTTGAGGCACGGCATTGAGGGATCACCAAGTCGTCCAAGGCGCGACATTAATTGATATCGGCAGTCACCTGGGATAGGCACTGCCATGTCCGTCCCAGATTCAGAATTTAAAGACTGACACTCTGCCTGCTACAGCGTTGCCGATTCAACCCGATGACAATGCTTTAACTGATGGGCAACCGTGCTGCATAAACCATTGTCGTGGCTTACCCCAATCCAGCCCGATTAGGGTAACGATTGAGCAATGTTAAAAAGTGGTTGTAATCAAATGATCGCGGATCTTGACGACTACCCGACTGATCAACGGCCTTATGCGTCGTAATGCGATTATTCGGAATACTGCTCTGGGCCAGCAACCATGCCAAAGATTCATATTGCGATTGAGTATAGCCACTGTGACTAGGGCCATTGCCCCGACCGTCACCCGGGGTTTCCAACGACACGTGGTAGGCAAAGTTGTTGACCGATGAGGGAAATGCTGGATTGGTCGTGACGGTTTCGGGTCCGTTGGGGCCATTAAAAACGGAGTTACCCGCCCCAAAGGCGCGCTTTTCCGGCGGCACAATGTAGTAAATAGTGCCATCGCGACCAATGAGAGTGTGATAACTCACCTGATCGTTATCATTGGGATGATAGGTCTGGAAAAGGTTAATGGCACTTTGCGCCGAACCCACTGTCTCGTGCAGCACGGCAATAAACTGATTGCGAATGGGCTGCCCATAGGCATCGGTGCCATAGCGATCGCCGTAATTTGATGGATCAGCTAATTCAATTACCTGGCGCGGCTGATAGTTGGGAGCAGCCTGAGCGATCGCGGGCTCCAGTGTCGTGAAATCTAGGGGACTGTTGTTATCGGTTAAAGCGGTTGGCACGATGGCGGTCACTGCCGACTCGGCCAGCGTAGGTAATCCTGATACCGCTTCGATGGCTTGCAGATGAGGCGATCGCGGAAAGAGCAGAAACAGCGTCATCACAAACAAGACCGTACCGCAGGCTTTCCAGCCTAATTCCTTGTTCCATCTCTGCATAACCACCTTTTCCCTTGCTGCCTTGGTGCCGTAAAAAAATACTGCTGCAAAAACTCGCAAAATACTCGAGGTTAATTGTGCCGAAGATAGCGCTAGCGATCGCACAACTTATATTAAATTTTCTACACAAATTCACCAGGAAGACCAGCGATCCAGAGCCCGCTTGCCGCCCCACCGCGCCACAATTTCATCATCATAATTGTCGGCTAATCGGACTACGGTCGTCACTGAAAATCGCAGCTCAATCTGGTCGCAGGTTGACCCCACCAAACTATGTTCAAACACAATGTCGTTTTCGGAATCAAAGGCAAAGCGGCCAAAGCGGATGCCGTTATTTTCCCGCAGCAAATAATATGAGAGTTCTGGTGTCACGCTGATGTCGGTAACCACATAGGAACGAGTCGTGATCAGCGCATCATTTTCTTCCCAGGGGATGACCCGAGTGGAAGCAACTGCAGAGCCAAAATTAATGACAAATAATGGTTCGTCTTCAAACTGCACCACGCTGCCTCCAAACAGATTATGCATCCAGGGTTCGATGCGCTTGTAGCAGGCTTCTTGAGCCGTCGTTTGAAATTCCATTACACCAGGTACATCGGTCACGGAAGCGAATTCTCTGCCAACGGTCGCCCCCGACATTACGGTAATATCGCCGAAGTTATTATCCCACAGGGCTTGATCAAAGTTTCGGCATAATGCATGAAGAGTATCTTAAAGAAAACGCTGAGCAATCGTTATGGCCCTTCCCGATCCTCCGGCTGATGCCAACGAGCTAGCTGATGAGCTGGACACGGTTGTCGTTGAATTCGAAGATCTGCAAGCTCAATTGACTTATGACCAAGCGCGGGGCACGCTGTCCAATATTTTAGAACGGCTACAGCGCTCTCCTCGTGAGACTTCAGAATTACAAAATGAAGTGGCGCAGCTGGAGCGTTTGAGGCAAAAGCTAGATCAAACTGTCATCCAAATTGCGGTCTTTGGCCTGGTCGGTCGCGGCAAGTCGTCGCTGCTGAATGCCTTGGCTGGAAAGACAGTGTTTGAAACCGGTCCGACTCATGGGGTGACTCAAACTGTGCAATCAGCGGCGTGGCATGTGCAGCATGAAACGTTAAGCGATCGCGCTCAGATTCAGCGAGCGGTTCTGCCAGGTACCGGTCAGTCTCGTATTGAGCTGATCGATACTCCTGGATTGGATGAGGTAAACGGTGCTGAGCGGGAGCAGCTGGCCCGGCAGGTGGCGACCACTGCCGACCTCATTCTCTTTGTGATTGCGGGCGATATTACCCGGCTGGAATATGAGGCACTGGGTCAGCTAAGGTCTGCCAGTAAGCCCATGCTGCTAGTGTTCAACAAAGTCGATCAGTATCCCGACGTAGACCGCCAAGCCATCTACCAGGCCCTGGTGGACGATCGCCTCCGCGAACTTATTTCTGCAGATGAAATTGTGATGACTTCAGCCGCGCCGCTGGTGGCCATCGCTCGGCCACAAGTAGATGGATCGATACGACCGACGCTACAGCGGGGCACTCCAGAGATAACAGCACTCAAGCTTAAGATTTTAGAGATTTTGCAGCAGGAAGGTCTTTCGCTAATCGCGCTGAATACCCTGCTGTATGCAGACGAGCTGAATGAGCAAATTGTGCAAAAAAAGCTAGCGATTCGCGATCGCGCGGCTGACGAAGTGATATGGCGTAGTGTTATGACCAAAGCGATCGCCGTTGCGCTCAATCCGGTGACGCTGCTGGATGTGCTGACGGGGGCAGTTATCGATATCACGATGATTGTGACGCTGTCGCGTCTTTACGGTCTGCCCATGACTCAGGCAGGAGCCCTGCAGCTCTTGCGCAGCATTGCTCTAGAACTCGGCGGACTTTCCGCCAGTGAGCTTTTAGTTACCCTGGGCCTGAGTTCACTTAAAGGGTTGTTGGGAGTCAGTGCGCCTGTCACTGGGGGCTTATCCCTGACGCCATACACCTCCGTAGCCGTCACCCAGGCAGCCGTAGTCGGTGTTGCTACTTACGGTATTGGTTTAGTTACTAAGCGATACCTCGCCAACGGAGCCACTTGGGGTACCGCCGGTCCTAAACCCGTTGTTCACCAAATTTTGGCTAACCTGGATGAGACTTCCATTTTGAATCGGATTAAGACGGAACTAGCCGAAAAGGTTTCGCTGGGAACGAAGGAATAAGAGAGTGTGAGAGTAGCTGGGTAGCTGGGTGGGTGGCCTTGGCGAAGCTTCTCTGAAAGACGTAGCCCGCTCAGAGAATTTGAGCGGGTGGAGTAAGTGAGGTGTGTGAGGTAGGCATAGGATGATGGATTAGGCGGGTAGAGTGCTGTCAGCGGAGCAACGCACCGTTTCAACATCCCAATCACTTCCCATTTCCGTAAGGCTCCATTTTTCCCGCAGAATACTCCGAATTTTCTTTCCCGAGGATCAAATTTAACTTGCGAGGTATTCACGCACATCACCGCGACGCTTGCGCAAGGACGTCAGGGCCTCTCGCTCAATCTGACGCACCCGCTCTCGGGAGATGCTAAGAATTTCACCAATTTTTGCCAAAGTCATGGTCTTACCATCGGTGAGCCCAAACCGTAGCGTCAACACTTGGCGCTGCTGCGGAGTCAGTTCCACCATCAGGCGATCCAGGTCGCTGCGCAGAGAAGACTGCGTCGCAAATTCTTCCGGAGAAATGCCGTCATCTTCTAGCAATTCGCTCAGCTCGGTATCCTGATTGTCGCCGACTCGCAAATCTAGAGACAGCGGCTGACGGGACTTCTCTAAGTAATCGCGCACCTGCTGCGTCGATAGTTCCAGCGTTTCGGCAATCTCGGCAATGGAAGCGGCGCGACCATGCTGTTGAGCAAGCTGGCGCTGAACTTTTTTGATCTTGTTCAGCTTCTCAGTAATGTGGATGGGCAAACGAATGGTGCGGCTTTTTTCAGCGATCGCCCGGGTGATAGCCTGCCGAATCCACCAGTAGGCATACGTTGAAAAGCGATAGCCTTTTGTCGGGTCAAACTTTTCAACGCCGCGCTGCATGCCAATCGTGCCTTCCTGAATCAAATCAAGCAAATCAACATTACGCTTGATGTATTTTTTGGCTACGGACACCACCAGACGCAAATTAGCCTCGACCATTTTGCGCTTAGCCTGCTCTCCCAGCTTGACCAAGGTTTGCAACTCTTGGACAGACATTTCAGCAGCGGCAGCCCATTCGGCCATTGTCGGCTCGCGCTCCAGCTCATCAGCCAAGGCTTCCTGGTGCTTTTCCAGAGCGACCAGCTGCTGCACCTGTTTACCCAGCACAATCTCCTCTTCATGGGTTAACAGAGGCACCCGACCAATCTCTTTGAGATAAGTACGAACCAAATCGGTGCTTTGAGTAGTTTTCATGGATACAGGGCAGTGAAATGGATTAATTCGAATGTACTATAAAAGCGATTTTCCGCTCACTTCCTTAGCAGCGTGCAGGCGGAACATCAATTGCTTGGAGCACACATCTGATATGTAAATTAGTGTAACATTTATGAGAGAGCAATACTCTATTCTGAGAAACCTTTTCACAAAGAATTTTTAACTGGGCAATTCGCTCTACATAGCGGGATCATAGCGGTTCCAATCTTCAAGAAACTGCATCCTAGTTAACAAAAGCGCAATCGCCCCCTTAATCTTCTAAAGACATTTGTAAAGGAATATTAATTGTTTGGCTGCTGTTGGCTAGTCGTTGCTGGCAACTTGGCTGCTGGGGCTGTCGCGATCGCAATATTAAATTTTCCTAGGTTGAATTAGCACTTTAGACTAAAGCGAAAAGTTACTACAATGCTGTGATGTATTTTGCCCCGCTGTTGTAGGTAGGAGATTGCCCCATGCGCCTGTCTCAGATGCTGTTTGTTACGCTGCGGGAGGACCCCGCCGAAGCGGAGATACCCAGTCATAAGCTGCTGCTGCGGGCCGGATATATGCGGCGAATTGATAGCGGGGTTTATGCTTATTTACCGCTGCTGTGGCGAGTTTTGACCAAGGTTTCGGCAATCGTTCGCGAAGAGTTGAATGCCATTGGCGCCCAAGAATGTTTACTGCCGCAGCTGCAGCCGTCCGAGCTGTGGAAGGAATCTGGTCGCTGGGATACCTACACAAAGGCGGAAGGCATTATGTTTTCGCTGATTGACCGGCGCGATCGCGAAATGGGCTTGGGACCAACCCATGAAGAGGTGATTACCGCGATCGCCCGCGATATGATTCGCTCCTATCGGCAACTGCCGCTGAATCTCTATCAGATTCAAACCAAATTTCGCGACGAGATTCGGTCGCGTTTTGGCCTGATGCGCGGTCGCGAATTCATTATGAAAGACGCTTATTCCTTTCATGCAGACGAGGCCAGCCTAAAAGCCACCTATCAGGATATGTATGCTGCTTACACCAAGATTTTGCAGCGGTGCGGGCTGAAGTTTCGGGCGGTAGATGCCGACTCTGGCGCGATCGGCGGCTCGGGCTCAACGGAATTTATGGTGCTGGCTGATGCCGGCGAAGACGAGGTGCTGTATACGGAAGACGGCAAGTACGCCGCCAATATTGAAAAGGCGGTTTCTCAGCCGCCGGCAGCAGTCCCTTCGAAATTCACCAAATTTGAGAAGTTAGATACGCCCAACACCGCCACTATTGAATCCGTGGCCCAGTTTTTGCAGTGCTCACCAACGCAGATTGTGAAAAACGTGCTGTATCAGGTGACCTACGATAACGGACGGACCGTGTTGGTGTTGGTTAGCATTCGCGGCGATCAGGATGTAAACGACACCAAGCTGCAAAATGAGTTGGCTAAGCTGGCCAGTCAATATGGTGGGAGCTCTGTGATTGCTCTAACAGTGCCCAACGCCGACGCCCAGAGCCAGTGGGCCACGAAACCACTGCCCTTGGGATATATCGATCCAAATCTCAGTGATGACTTCATCCAGTCTGGGGTGAAAGATCTAGAACCCAAATTTTTGCGGATGATTGATCAGACAGCGGTTGAGCTGAAAAACTTTGTTACCGGCTCCAACGAGTCGGGCCGTCACACTGTGGGCGGCAACTGGCAGCAGGATTTTGCGCAGCCAGCGCGGGTGGTTGATGTGCGAGAAGCGCAGGTGGGCGATCGCGCCGTTCACGATCCGTCGCAAACTCTACAGACGGCGCGGGGCATTGAAATTGGCCATATTTTTCAATTAGGACAAAAGTATTCTGAGGCGATGGGGGCCACCTACACCGCTGAATCGGGTGAAGAAGTGCCCCTGTGGATGGGCTGCTATGGGGTCGGCGTATCGCGGCTGGCGCAGTCGGCGGTGGAACAGTCCCATGATGAAAACGGCATTATCTGGCCGGTTGCAATCGCCCCTTATCATGCCATCGTAGTCGTGCCCAATGTCAGCGATGAGACTCAGATGGCTACCGCGGAGCAGCTTTATGCGGAGCTGAATGCGGCTGGTGTGGAAACCCTGTTGGATGATCGCAACGAACGCGCCGGCGTGAAATTTAAGGATTCAGAGCTGGTGGGCATTCCCTTCCGGATTGTGACTGGGCGCTCGCTGAAGGATGGCAAGGCGGAGGTGGTGACGCGGGCAACAAAAGCTGCCCAAGATATGGCGATCGCCGACGTGGTGCCCACATTAAAACAGTGGGTGACCGCCGCCCAATAGAGGCAGGATATCTTGGTAACAAAACTGGTCTGCAAACATCTGTTACGGCCTAAATACCTGACTCTGCCTGAGACTCCGCCCATCAGCTCCGTCAATCAGCCCAGATGCCCCCATGGAATGGATCACGATTATTCTGTCTAGCTTGTTCACGCTGCTGTCGCCTGTCGGACTGGTGGCGGATCAGGTGGCTGAAGGAGTTATTCGCGATCGCCTTTATCAGGCTGATTTGATTGACATTCGCATCGACAATACGCCTAATTTTCGCCTTGTCGGGGGACGGGTTGATCGGGTGCGTTTCGCTGGCCGCGGGGTTTATCCGGTGCCTGAATTGCGGATCGATACTCTGGATATTGAAACTGACCCCATTGATATTGATTTGGCAGCGCTGCAGTCTGGGCAATTTGCTTTAGACGAGCCGATTCAAGCGGCTACTCACATCGTGCTTAAAACTGAGGATTTGAATGCACTGTTGCGATCGCCGCGCATTCAAACTCTTCTCAACACTTTGGAATTTAATCTGCCGGGAGCGTCTAGCCGGGAGCGAGATCGCTACCGCCTTAGCAATCCGCAAGTGGAATTTCTGGCCGCAAATCGAGTGCGCATCACCGTTGATTTGGAAGACCGAGTATTGCAGGAACGAGTGGCCGCAGTGGTTGAAGCCGGACTGCAATTTGTCGATGGGCACCAGCTAGAACTGCTCAATCCCAGCGTGATGATTGATGACCAACCTGTTCCCCCACAGCTGATCGGTGCTTTTACAGCAGGGATTAACGCGGAACTAACCCTTAAACAGTTCGAAGATCTCGCGGTTATTGCCCGTGTCCTCCAGTTTGAGCTGCAGCCAGAAGCCCTGGATTTAGTTGTTTACGTGCGAGTCGATCCCAGTTCGCCGCTGCTCGTGTTGGAAGATTAAAGCAGCATGCGGCAAGGAATCGATGCTTGGGAATTCGTTCTTGGTGCTTCATTCTGCACAGGGTACATCGCCGTGCTGATTGGGTTACGGCGGGTTTAGCAGAATTGCTGGCAGAGCAACGCAGTCATCGAATGAACCCTACTCCTGTCACCCTGCCCATCCACTCCGACTTCAGCGAAGTGTCATAATATAGCTCCAAGCTGGCTCGCTTCTATGTCACAGTGTATGCAAATTTGAGGGCGTGACGGATGGAAGATAAAACGACTCGAAGAAGACCATCGCTGGGCATCGTCATTGCTCTGGCAGCGGTGATTCTGAGTGCAGGAAGCGCCACTGCGTGGTTCACGTGGCGATCGCTCTCGCCGCCGGAGCCCATCGCCGATTTTCCAGAACTCGATATCGAAGGTGAGGTCATTCCAGAGGGCTTCGATCCCCCGGCATCGGAATCCATCGAAGTGCCCGACCCGCCAGAATCAGAGGTGGCGGCTAACCCGACTCCACGGACCAGCACTCTTTACTGGCTCTCGATGGATGGCACAACGGTGGCCCTGAATCCAGTCACGATAGAAGTACCGACAGACGCCTCCGCAGCAGATACTTTGCAGGTGGCATTTGCCAATTTGATGGACGGTCCAGAAGGCGAGGGCGTTGCGTCGGGCATTCCTGAAGAAACAGAACTGCTGGCGATCGCGATCGAGTCCGATGGTGTCCATGTGGATTTGACTGAAGACTTTACGTTTGGCGGCGGCAGCGCTTCCATGATTGGCCGGCTAGCGCAGGTAGTTTACACGGCTACCGCTTTGGAACCTGCCGCCCCAGTGTGGATTGATGTGGAAGGTAAACCCCTGAGGCTGTTGGGCGGTGAGGGCTTAGAGATTCGGCAACCGATAACTCGCGCTGATGTCGCCACCGACTTTGGGGTGTCCGCTCCGCCGGCCGCTGCAGACTAATCGGTTGCAGACGATAAACATAGTCATCGCCAGTTCCGTTAGGCATAAGTGGAGTTTGAGTTTTAAGTTCTCAATTTTGAATTTTGAGTTAGTTGCCTGTCGGCGAATTCAGAGCTCAGAATAGGCAAGTTAATAAATTCTCGCTTTTTATCGCTGACTCAAATTTTTTCTTCGAAGTTACAGAACCGAGGATTGTTGAGCCTCAACATCGGCCTCTGCAGCGTGGGCAACCTGACGCAGGGCATCTAGTGTATTTTCAGACACCCCAGTCCAGAGTTGGCGCTGGTGGGCTTCCAATAGGCGTTCAGCCATGTCGCGCAGCGCCCAAGGATTCACTCGTTGCACAAACGCTTGCGTATCGTCATCCAAGACATAAGCCTGGGCGACCCCTGCATACATGTGGTTAGCAACGCAGTGAGTCGTCGCGTCATAGGCAAAGAGATAATCTATGGTGGCAGCCATCTCAAACGCGCCTTTGTAGCCGTGCCGCTTCACGCCGGCAATCCACTTGGGATTCACCACGCGGGAACGATAGACGCGAGCGATTTCTTGAGCCAGCGATCTCACTTTCGGGTTTTCAACCACGGCATGATCGCCAAAGTAAGTTTGCGGCGATTGTCCTGATACCGTTTTGACTGCTGCTGTGAGACCGCCTTGAAACTGATAGTAATCGTCAGAATCCAGCAAATCGTGTTCCCGATTATCCTGATTGTGGAGCACGATTTGCATGGTTTGTAGCCGCGCCGCAAACGCTTCTGGAGCCGACCTTCCCTGAGCCTGACGACCGTAGGCATAGCTGCTCCAGTTGATGTAGGCCCGCGCTAAGTCCGCATCATCGGTCCAGTTTTGCGCCTCAATTAAGCCCTGCAGCCCTGCGCCATAGGCTCCCGGCTTGGAACCGAAAATGCGGTAGCGCGATCGCGCTACGGCCTGTTCTGCATCCAGCCCTTGCTGCTGCCAATAAACCGCTTCAGCAGCGGTTTTAGCCGCGAGGGGATTATCGCCAGGTAGCTCTGATAGCTGCGCCACGGCAGCCACCGCCTGATCGAACAGATCAATCAGGTTGGGAAAGGCATCTCGAAAGAAGCCAGAAACCCGCAAAGTCACATCCACTCGCGGTCGGCCCAGTAGGGAAACGGGCAAAATTTCAAAATCCACCACTCGTCGCGAGGGCCCATCCCACACCGGGCGTACCCCCAGCAACGCCAGCGCTTCAGCGATATCGTCGCCGCCGGTGCGCATGGTGGCAGTGCCCCAAACAGACAGTCCCAGGCTTTGAGGATATTCACCATTTTCTTGGGTGTAGTGTTCGATCAGCACCTCGGCAGCTTTACGTCCCACATCCCAAGCGCTTTCTGTGGGAACAGCGCGAATATCAACCGAGTAAAAGTTACGTCCAGTCGGCAGCACGTCGGGCCGGTTGCGCGTCGGGGCACCTGCTGGTCCGCTAGGAATATAGCCACCGTCTAACCCAGTTAAGAGCGCCGCAATTTCTCGGTCAGTTTGCTGCAGCTTGGGAATCAAAGACTGCTGAATCCACTGAAGCTCCGTTCGCAGTGCGGCAGAAAGTTCAGTCTGGCAACTCAAATCCAAATGCGACTCTGACAGCAATCGTTCAACCCAATCGCCCGCCTCGGCTTCTAAAACCGCCACGACATCGCCCACTGTGCGGCATGATTTGAGGGCGTGGAGTGAATCGGTAATTTGATTTGGCGATCGCGAATGGGAGACGGGAGCGCTGGCTCGTTTGGCGAAAAATCCGACAGTAGACCCTTGCCAGGGTTTTCCCAGATCCTCGGTAAGCGGGTCCACATCAAGGTGCCAGGATTGAGCGATCGCCCGCGTCAGGCCTTGTCGTCCGGGCGCCGGATGGCGAGCGATCGCGATCACCAAATCGCGCAGTTGTCGCCCCGTTGGGCACTGCCCCAAAATGTGCAAACCATCGCGAATTTGCGCTTCTTTAAGCTCGCACAGATAGCCATCAACTTGAGGCAGCAGCGCCGTAAACGTATCGTCATCTGCAGGTTTGGAGTCGATCAGAGTGCTGGTCGCGGCGGTTGAGGAAGCGAGATCCTGCCAGAGGTGGGTGTCGGTGATGAGGACCAGCAGGCGATCGCGGATGGCGGGCAAGCGACTGGGATTCAAGCTCTGCGCCTCATAATATTCATCGACCAGGGCTTCGAGCTGCTGCAGCGGCCCATAGAGTTCAGCCCGGGTAAGCGGCGGCGTTAGGTGATCGACAATGGCTGCCTGAGCGCGTCGCTTGGCCTGCGCTCCTTCGCCAGGGTCATTCACGATAAAAGGATAAAGATGCGGCAGGGGGCCAAAAGCCGCCTCGGGATAGCAGTCGGCAGCGAGACCAATGCCTTTACCCGGCAGCCATTCCAAGTTGCCGTGTTTGCCGACATGGACGATTGCCTGGGCTTGAAACGTTTGCCGCAGCCAGTGGTAGAACGCGAGATAGGCATGGGTCGGCGCCAAATCAGGGGCGTGATAGTTCAGCGACGGATCGAGGTCATAACCCCGACTCGGCTGAATGCCAATAAACACGTTACCCAACTGCAGTCCGGCAATCGGCCAGGCATCCCGTGGCGGCGCGTGATGGCGCGATCGCTCCTCCTTGAGACTGCCCCACTGGCGAGCCACACCTGCCTGAACAGCGGAGGGCAGCGTCCTCCAAAATTCCTCATAATCGTCCATAGAAAGGGTTTGCGCGACGGGGCGCATCGCCCAGCTTTCCGGATCGTTGGTCATGCCCGCCGTTAGTTGACACATCAGCGCGTCGCCATCGGCGGGAATCTCAGGAATCTCATAGCCCGCCAACTGCAGCGCCCGCAGAATTTCGATGCAGCTTTGCGGCGTATCGAGGCCAACGCCATTGGCCAAACGGCCGTCACGATTGGGATAGTTCGCCAAGATCAGCGCCACGCGCCGGTCGGCTGGAGGCGTACGGCGAAGCGCCAGCCAATGAACGGCCAGCTCAGCAACAAACTGAATGCGATCGCCCACGGGCTGATAAGTCACGACATCCGTTTCGAGGCGATCGCAGTGAGTCGCTGCGGCCTTGAAAGACACGGCTCGGGTAATGATGCGGCCATCGACCTCTGGCAGAGCGACGTTCATCGCAATATCACGAGGACTGAGGCCCATCGGATTTTGCTCCCAAGCCGACTGCGTACCGCCGCTAAGAATTACCTGCAGTACGGGCACGTCGAGCTGCCGCCAGAGGTCAAGCTGCGGGGCCGCCGCATTGAGTTTGGCCACCGCAAAGCTGGTGGTATTGAGCAAAATTTCGACCGCAGGAGCTGCCTCGGGCTGCAACAATTGCCGCAATTCGGCCTGCACATCCGGGTCCTGCAGCGAGGAAACGAATATCGGCATCGCCTGCACGTGACGATCGCTCAAGGCGGCACAGAGGGCATCAATCGGCGCTGTATTGCCGGACAGATAGTGAGCCCGATAAAACAGAATTCCGGCGCGGGCCCCAACCACAGCGGACATTTTTTCGCTGACAGAGCCTTGGAGAGAAGAGCTCGTAGAAGCGGAGGCAAGATAGCGACCAACGCGAGGTACTGGCTGAGGTAGGGGTGGGTGAAAGCGAGTCTCTAGATGGCGATCGCAGACCATCATTAAGCCGTAGCGAAAGTTATCCACGCCGCCCTCAATCAGATAATGCCAAAGCTGATGCGCTAACTTCAGCGGCACGGTGGAGTGACTGAGCAAATCCGGATCGGGGCGATCGTCTCCGGGCAGCATGATTAAGGCCGTGGCATGGTCAGCGGCGATCGCCTTCACGACCTCCAGGCCATAAGGCCAATAGGCCTGCCCTCCCAGCAGCCGCAAGATAATCACCCGCGCTTGGCTGAGCACGGAATCGGCATAGGCGTCAATTGCTAGCTGCTGCTGCAACTGCAGCAAGTTCATCACTCTGAACTCAGGCGCATCGTGAGACCAACCTTCCGACACCCGTGACCAGCACTGAATATCAGTATCGGCTGATGTCAGCACAACAATCGGAGCCGGAGTTTGCTCAATGAAAATAACGCCATCGGTATCCGGGGTCCAGCCGCCCGGAGTTGCGGCTAATCGATGCATGCTAGGAAATCTAAAGGAATGCGGAAATCTGAAGGAACTCTAGCATCTAGGGGAGGAGCTCACTTTTGAAAGGTAGCATGTGTGAGTCGTAAATGAGACTCAGCACTCAGCGTAAAACCTTGCCTAAAATTCGGCTCTGAGAGTACTTCATTGCCAAAAACGGCTGAATTTATTCAGTCTGCTGTCTGTAATCGACTCACAGCGACCAAGCTGGCGTGGAAATCAAGCGATCGCGCCTTTGATGAAGGAATTCCACAGTCGCAAATTTATCCGAGCTTTTAGTGCAAACGTGCTGTCCGTCAGTGACAGCCTGCATGGGTCAAGACGATAACACAAGTACCGAGGCCGGCATTGGCTAACTCAAACTTACTCAACACCATGTCTGGTAACGCTGCCTAGCGGTTGGAAATTTATGCCTTTATTTCCCCACAATTCAGAGTTTGCTGTGCAGGCGTTGCCCGTCGATACCTATGTTTCTCTGCGACGATCGCTGCAGCAGGCTACTGCTGAATCAGCGTGGTTGTACCTGACCGAAGTTGATTGCCCGCCCACTGAACGAATCACCTCCCCTTGGCACGAGTGGATAGCCGTTGTCACGCCGACAACTCAGGGAATCATGGCTCGGCGCGCAGGGACAGCGACCGGGTATCATGACACTGATCGCCACCATTGCACCGTCGGTTTGATTACTGATCCGGCCCAGATGGCCGCGATAATCGCCGCATGGCAGCAGCAGCCTTGGACTTTGCCCATGCGACGGCGGCTGCACATTGGCTATCAGCAACTCCGCGATCGGGCTCCGGCTTCTGGCAACGAGTTGATGCTGAGTCTGCTTCCCCTGTTAACCAAGGCACCGGCTCATTCATCTACTTCCCCTCTATCACCAGTGATGTCGCGATCGCCGGTCCCTCACCGACGATCGTCCTCGAATAGCACAACGATGCGCAACCAGCTTGATCGTCAGTTAGATCAAGCAATGCTGCTTAATCAAGTCATCACTAAGATTCGCAATAGCCTCGATATTCATGAAATCCTTTCCACCACCGTGGAAGAGGTGAGACATTTCTTGGCGGCTGACCGGCTGCTAGTTTACCAATTTCAACTGCCTAATCTCGCGGCTTTATCAGTAGAGAATCTGTCAGACCAGCTTGAAGACAGCCCACGGGGCTACATTTCCTACGAATCACTGGCGACAGACATCAAATCCGTTCAGCATTTTTGCGAGCAATACTGTTTTAGCGACTATGAAAATTGTCGCGAAAAATATGCCGTTGGTCATCCCATCGCCGTCAATGATGTCCAGCAGGCTTATCAAGAAACGCCCTGCCTGCGCGACTTTCTGCAACAGGTGCAGGTGCGAGCTAAAGTGATTGCGCCGATTTTAGTGCAGGGTGAACTGTGGGGACTTTTAATTGCTCATCATTGTCATACGCCACGCATCTGGACGGATCACGAACTTAATTTTTTGCAGGGCATTGCCGAGCATCTGACCGTCGCACTGCAGCAGGCCGAGCTCTATGCTCAACTGCGAAAACAGACAAAATCGCTGGAAGCCTGCGTCGTTAATCGCACTCAAGATCTTAAAGATGCCCTAGCCGCAGCGGAGTCGGCCAACCTAGCTAAAAGTGAGTTTTTAGCCACGATGAGTCATGAGCTGCGCACACCACTGACCTGCATCATTGGCATGTCAGCGACGCTGCTGCGCTGGTCGCTGGGTGAACTCAGTGCTCGCCAACGCACCTATCTACAGACGATTCATGACAGCGGCGAGCGACTTTTGGCATTGATTAACGACATTTTGGAAGTAGCCAAGATTGAGTCGGGACGCACGATTTTAGAAGTGCAGAATTTCTCTCTCTCCCGTCTCTCTCAAAGAGTGTTGGAATCGCTTCGCGAGACTGCTCGCGATCGCCATATTGAGATTCAGCTCGAATCAACTTTGCTCGCTAACCAAGATATCTTTTCCGGCGACCCCCGCCGCATTACTCAGATTCTCGATAACCTGCTCAGTAATTCCCTGAAATTTACCCACGCTGGCGGCCAAATTAATTTGCGGCTATGGCGCGATCATCACACGGCGGTTTTTCAGGTCGAAGATACCGGCATTGGCATTGCCGAAGAGCAAATTCCCCAGCTATTTCAGACTTTTCAACAGCTTGAAACAAGCCGTCAGCGGCAATACTCTGGCACTGGTCTGGGACTGGCCCTGACCAAACAACTGGTAGAACTACACGGCGGCACTATTTCAGTGAACTCGCGGATTGGTGTCGGCTCCGTGTTCACGGCCCGCATTCCGGCGCAGCGTTTGGATGCCCACAGCGAATCAGGAATTCTAGCGATCGCTCCAGAGGTTGACGTGGTGATGCCGGTGGTAGGCCGCATTCTCCTAGTCGAGGACCAAGAAGAGCGCGCCGCCTTAATTTGCGATTTGCTGACGGCGGCAGATTATCAAGTGATCTGGATGATTGAAGGATCGCGGGTGGTCGAACAGGTGGCATTATTGCAGCCCACAATTGTTATTCTCAACCTCAATTTGTCCAGCATGGTGGGCCAGCGGATTGTGGCGACCCTCCGGGAATCGTTAGTGACCTCACAGGTCAAGCTTTTAGCGCTCGGCGAATATCCAGATCGCCAAACGGATCCAGTTGGAGTCGATGCGATCGCTTCCCTCCCTCTAAACCCTGAGCAGCTGCTTAAGCAAGTTAATGCCCTGCTGGCAACCTGAAAATTTAGGGCAGAATTTTGGCAGCAACACCGCCTGTCGCCCCAAAATGATGTGACGAGAAACTGGACAACGTACAGCAGGCGAGGCAACCTGCGGAGAACTCGCAGAGCCGCCAGCCATCAGACGGCTGAGCGGTCTGAGTTTATCCAGCCAAAATTATCAACTCAAACTCTCCAACTGAGATGGATTGCCGTAGCCCCCTTGCGCCATTCCCTTTAAAGACAAAAAGTTGGGCTAAAGCTTCCGATGGAAACTCCAACCCAACTGGTGCTCAAGGAGCACACGCGAGTCTACAGGATGTTTATAGAGTGCCTGATGCAATTTCTTCTTGCCATAGGGATAAGTTCAGGAAAATTCAGGTCTTACTGAAAATTCGGTATCTGTACGGAAATTCACTTGCTTCGAAGCACCAGCCCTGCCATAAAGCAACCCTCCCCAACGCACAAGGCATTGAGGAGGGTTTCGCTGTAGCGGACTCTGTATATTCGCGGTGTTCTCTAGGCACCTAACAATTACATCATGGCGGAATGCCTGAATTCCGGAAAGAAAATGCGATATAGATTCACAAAAACGGAATGAAATTCGCGCCGGTGTAAAGTTTGACCATTTTTCCAGGATCTGGCGTCTGCTCTTTATTGCCAATGGGCGGGGGCCCGGCCATAGAGCCGAACGAGTTCCCGTAGGCGTTCCCGCAGTTCCCCGGTCAACATTTCTGAGCGATAGCGCCAGGCCCAGTTGCCATCGGGCTTGCCGGGGGAGTTCATGCGGGCATGGCTGCCAAGCCCCAACAAATCCTGCAGGGGCACGATCGCTTGATTAGCTACAGAGCTCAGCGCCAAGCGAATCAGGCTCCAGTGAATGCCGTCAGCGTGGAGTCCGCCAAGATAGCGGAGCACGCGATCGCGCTCATATTCCGATGCTTGATCAAACCAACCCACCGTCGTGTCGTTGTCATGGGTGCCGGTGTAAACCAAACAGTTTTCGACGTAGTTAAAGGGTAAATAAGGATTGGTTTGGTCGCCGCCGAAGGCAAACTGCAAAATCTTCATGCCGGGAAAGCCAAACTGATCGCGTAGCGCTTCCACCTCTGGCGTAATCACCCCTAAATCTTCGGCCAAAATGGGCAGTGTACCAAACTCTTCCTTCACGGCGTTAAAGAAAGCTTCTCCTGGCGCTTCCACCCATTTACCATTGAGAGCGGTTTCTTCGCCTTCGGGCACTGCCCAATAAGCCTCAAATCCGCGAAAGTGATCAATCCGGGTTAAGTCAACATACTCCAGTAATGCCTTGACGCGCTGGAGCCACCAGCGAAACCCGCGTTTCTGAATGGCTTCCCAGTTGTAGGTCGGATTGCCCCAAAGCTGGCCAGTTTCACTGAAATAGTCTGGCGGCACTCCGGCCATTTCCGACGGCACCAGCGTTTTCTGGTCGATCATAAAGTTGTGGGGAAACGCCCATACGTCTACGCTGTCGTGAGCCACGTAGATAGGCATATCGCCCACAATTTGAATGTGGCGATCGTTGGCGTAGCGCTTCAAATCTTGCCACTGCCGCATGAACTCGAACTGAAAAAACTTGTGATAGTTAATGACAGTCGCTAGCTTGTCGTGCCATGTCGCCATTGCTGCGGTCTCCCGGCGCGCCAGCACATCATCCCACTGATGCCAACTAGCGCCATTGTGAGCTCGCTTTAGCGCCATGAAAAATGCATAGTCGTCGAGCCAAAAGGCGTGCTCCGTGCAAAACGCCTCATAGGCACTACGAGTGCCCTCATCAGCGGCAGCGTTAAACGCTTTGGCGGCCTTTTCAAGCAGTCCCAGCTTGATGGGCAACACCCTGCTGTAGTCGACAGTGTCTTCTGCCAAATGGGGAAAATCTGCTAAATCAGTCTGTTCCAGCCAACCACGATCGCGTAGGCGCTCCAGACTAATCAGCATATGATTGCCCGCCATGGAGGAATAGGACATATAGGGCGAATTGCCATGCCCCGTTGGCCCCAGCGGCAGCACCTGCCAGAGCTGCTGCCCGGTTTCGGCTAGAAAGTCAACAAACTCATAGGCTGCAGGTCCTAATGCTCCTATGCCAAATTGCCCCGGTAGGGAAGTGGGATGTAACAGAATGCCGCTAGCTCTGGGAAAAGGCATGGTTGCTGCTGTAACGTCCCCAAGACTCTAGCACGGCAATTATCGCGAATAACCTAGCTGCTGATGGAGTTTTGCCGATTCGTTGCAGTCACTGCCAATCGCTGACCCACTACTGACCATTACAGAACCAGCACGGTCATTTATGGTGGAACTAAATTTATGCCGTTGAACTGCTGTGACGACCTATCGAAACCCCGCTCCCACCGTGGACATTATTATTGAGATGCGCGATCGCCCCCATCGCCCCATTGTGCTGATTGAACGCCGCAATGAACCCTTTGGCTGGGCCATTCCTGGTGGCTTTATGGACTATGGCGAATCGGTGGAAACCACTGCGGTGCGAGAAGCCCAAGAAGAAACGCAGCTTGCCGTCACCCTAGTCGAGCAGTTTCACGTCTATTCTGATCCCAGCCGCGACCCCCGTAAGCACACCATCAGTATTGTCTTCCTGGCCTACGCTATCGGCACGCCCATCGCTGATGACGATGCCAAAGCGATCGCCCTCTTCTGCCCATGGGAAGTCCCTAACGACCTGTGCTTCGATCACGACCGCATTTTGCAAGACTACTGGCAATATCGCCATTACGGCATGCGTCCTCGGGTGTAGTGGGGTAGCAGGGTCGTGGGGTGACGGGGTCGTGGGGTGGCGGAGTAGCAGGGTCGTGGGGTGACGGGGTAGCAGGGTCGTGGGATGGCAGGGTAGTGGGGTAGCTGTTTGCTAAACCCTTGTACCCTCACACCCTCATACCTTCACACCTTCACATCCTTGCATTCTCACACCCTCACACCCTCACACCCTCACACCGGAAATCCCCACAGCCAGAGGGGCAGAGTCAACAGCAGCAGCGCCGAACTCACCCCCAAACAGGTCACCGCTAGGTCTCGATCCAGATCAAAGGTTTCTGCTAGCACCAAGGTTGCAAAAGCAGATGGCATGGCGGCTTGCAGCACGATGACCAAGCGAGGCGCTCCCATAATGCCGAAGAGCGTCAGCAGCAAGCCCACCACAACCGGCGTAATCACCATACGAATCACCGTTGCGGCGAGGGCCGGACGCAGTTGATGCCAAGAGCGTAACTGCTGCAGGCGCATGCCCATCAGCACCAGCGATAGCATCACCGTGGACCAAGCGAAGGCCCGGAGTCCGGCATCTAGCCAGCCGGGAAATGGGGCTGCTCGCAGCAGCAATCCGAGTAGAAAGGCAGGTAGCGTGGGCGATCGCAGCAGAGCATCGAGGCTTTGCTGCCACAGCGATCGTGATTGGCTGCTACCGCGACCATAATAGGCGCCAATCATGGCTCCCAAACCATAGGCGGCAAACACGGTGCCCAGCAGGTCATAAAATACCGCCCAGCCAAAATAGTTGATGCCTAACTGCGGCAGCAACAAAACTACGGGATAACCGATATAACCGGTGTTGCCGACCATCGACAGCAGCAAAAATGCCCCCTTGGTAGGCAATGGCCATTTAGTGGCGAATAGCTGGAGGCAACCCCAAGCCAGCGTTAGGGCAACGCTAAAAGTGACCCAGGCCATCACTGGAGCTAGCCATACGCCCCCCGTCAAATTGGTTTGCCGCACAAAATAGATAAGACTACCGGGCACTCCGATCCAAAATAGGAATTTGCCCAAGCGGCTAGGAACAATATGATGCCAAGAATGCGATTGGGGCGATCGCGGCTGACAGCGCCCCAACAAAGCACTGAGCAATACACCCAGCGCCACACCACCACAGAGCGGCGCGTAGATTTGAGCCAAAAAACACACAGCGACACCGGAGACGGAGGGCAATACGTCCACTTTGTAGCGCGTTAGCAGCCGTAACCAAATAGTGCAATTGCGGTGGGCCTTGCCAACTGACAGCAAGATCTCACCAAAGTCAGCACTAGCTCAGAGGCGCCCACTAGTCAGATGAGATACTACGCTTTAATGAAAACACCGGTTTTCAAAAACCTGGGTGCAACACAAACGGTGCTGAGGTTTTCTCAAGATTGTCACTCAAAAGACTGCAGTCACAATCAGCATTTACGAGAAGTCATCTAAGTCGAGTGCTTTGGAGCCACCCTGCTGCAGTTGAGTCAAAATCACCCCTAGCTGCTGCCATACCAGCCCAGCCGTCAACGAAATCAAAATCGCCGAAATAATGTAAGAAAATTTGGCCGAGAAGCCAAAAATCTGAATCCCGGAAGCCAGCACAACACAAATGCCGGCACAAATGCCCAGATAAGGCAGCAGTAAAGAAAAGCCGCGAATGTCTTCTAGGGAACCGGCGCTCGGATCCTCAGACCAAGTTTTAGTCGCCTGCTGCAGCGAGCTACTGAAAGCGGCCCCCGTTGCGATCGCCACTAAAAAACCAGCAATCATCAACGCATAAGGTGGGTCGGGATACACGGCAATAACCTCAGGCTAGGTAAGACAACGATCACGAAAATATATAAAACTTTAATAAGTATATCGGTTGTTGCCCAGTTCCAGGAATTGCCATCATGAGCAACCGATACGTAAAAGTCAGAAAAAGTCTCTTCAGGCGAAGATTTCCAGCTCGATTTAGACGCTAATCCACGGCGTAGATATCTCTGCCTTGTCCCAAAGAAAATTGGAGTGAATGATTGAGGTCTTTGCTGGATGTCGTGATGAAAATCAGCAGGCCAATAAAGGTCATAAGGCCGGCTAGACCAAAGCTGCCACGATAGCTAACCCAATCGGCAAAAGTGCCAAATATCGGCCCCGCAAGAGCAATACCAACGTCAAAGCCCACCATTACCAGACCAAAGACCTTACCACGCTCGTTGGGGCTGGAGCGATCGCCCATCATGGCCGCCACCATAGGAATTAAAGTGCCCGCCGCGCCACCTTGAATCAGGCCCGCCAGCAGGAAAGCAGCAGCCGACTCAGCTTGCCAAAATGCCAGCATTGACAAGGTATACATCAACAGCCCTGCAGTGATAAAACGACCCCGGCCAAAGCGATCAGATGCCCGCCCCACCAACAGGCGAATCATAAAGCTGGCGATCGCCGAGGCAGTGTAAATCAACCCAACATTCAGATCAATTCCGGTTTCGCGGACAAACAGCGGCACAAACGTGCTCAAGGTGCCAAACGCCAATCCCACCAGCAGCAGCATGAAGGCTGGCGTTTTCACCCGAGGGGTGAGCAGCAGGCGCCAAAACAGGGGACGCGGCGCGGCTGGATTGCGGTCACGCGGCACCGGCTCATAGGTTTCTCGCACTTGGGTAACGCACAAGATGCCCAAAATTCCCAACACGCCCATGGCGATGAAGGCCGTGGCAAAATTGCTCCAAGTCAGCAGAAAGCCGCCCAAGGCTGGCCCCAAGGCCATGCCAATAGGATTTACCAAGCTCATGTAGCCAATCAGCTCACCGCGTTGGGCCGGTGGCGAAATATCAACGATCAGAGCGCTGTAGGCAACGACAAAAGCGGCAATACTGAGTCCATGAAAAGCGCGAAAAGACATCATCAAAAGCAACACTCCGTTCACTTCTACTAGCCTTTCACCCCAGGTGAACTGCCACTGCAGCGGTGGTAAAAAGAGCGCAAATAGATAGAGAAAAGGAGCGATCGCAATGGAAATGATGCCAATCAGCAGCACCAGCTTGCGACCTCGCTCGTCGGCTAGGCGAGCCAACCACGGACGCGCCACCAACAGCCCGACGGCGAAAGACGCCATGACGACGCCAATTTGCGACCCCGTTGCGCCCAACGTTTCAATAAAGAGCGGCAATGTGGGCAGCAGCCCCGCTAATCCCGCCCAGAAGCAGAGTCCGGCAGCGAACAAAACACCCAAGTTCCAGCGTAATGCCGGCGTAAACGTCGTAAAAACTCTCACAAACCCTGCCTTCTAAAATTGATGTTGTCGCAGATGTAAATAAATGTAACAAATTCTACCCGTCTAGATGTCTCTAGACGGGTAGACCCTAGCTGACAATAGCCAGCAGTATGATTGTTGATGGTTTATCATTCCCCGCTAGCCGCTGGGTCCGCATGCAGCGCACAATAACAGTATGTTTCTACGAAGCTGAAGATGTCTCGACCTCAAGCTGCGATCGCCCTCACTTTTCTACTCAGTCTCACGGCTGCTGGCTGCGGCTCTCCCACCATCTCATCCGATGCTGAAAACCAGGCGCCCGCTGCCGAAACAGCGGTATCAGCGGAGACTACAGCTGCTGAAAATCCTGATTTTGCCGTCGTCACAGCCGTTACAGCAACTGCTCAAAATAGCGAAGCATACACCTTCGCGGTCACAATTGAGAGTCCAGATACGGGCTGTGAGCAATATGCTAACTGGTGGGAAGTGGTCTCTGAAGAAGGCGAGCTGCTGTATCGTCGCATCTTAGCCCATAGCCACGTTGATGAGCAGCCGTTTGAGCGTTCCGGCGGACCGGTTGCGATCGCCTCAGACCAAACCGTGATTGTGCGAGCCCATATGTATCCCACCGGCTATGGCACGCAAGCCATGGAGGGTAATCCAGACAGCGGTTTTCAATCCACTACGCTGGCAGCTGACTTTGCTACTGCCTTAGCCGATGCCGATCCTCAGCCCAATGACTGCACATTTTGACGCGGGCCAAGGCTGTAGCAATGAGCCCACGCTGAACCCAGCTAATATTCGGCGCTCCGCCCAGTTTGATGCCACCGGACAATATCGCTATTGGCTCAAGCGTGAATGGGATGCTGACCAGGGCGCGATCGCCTTAATCATGCTTAATCCCAGCCGTGCCGACCACCGCCAAGACGATCCCACCCTGCGGCGCTGCCTGCGCCTCGCTCGGCAGTGGCAGTTCGGGCGTCTCACCGTTGTCAACTTGTTTGCCTACTGCACGGCCTCTCCCAAAATTTTGCAAACTGTCGCTCAGCCTATTGGCCCAGACAACGATCACCACATTCTTCAAGCGTGTCAAACGGCTAATCAAATTGTCCTCGCCTGGGGAAACTGGGGTGTCCTGCATCAGCGCAATCAGGCGGTACTGAAGCTGCTTCATCCCTATCGCGATCGCCTCTACTGTCTAGGCCACAACAAAACCAGACAGCCGCGCCATCCGCTCTACGTGCCGCGCCATACATTGCTTCAGCCTTGGGATGAGAATTGTCGGCAGAAAAGGTGACTGGGTGATGGGGTGACTGGGTGATAGGGTGGCTGGGTGGTTGGGTGATAGGGTGGCTGGGTGGTTGGGTACGGGGTAGCTGGGTTAAACAACCAACCAGATAACCGAATTTCTTAATTCCTTACTGCTCTACTCCCTTAGATCCGCAGAGCTTTGCCCTTCTTCCACCGTCGCTTTGACAAAAGCTTTACTAATAGCTGCCCTATTGGCAGAATGAGAGCCTCAGGCTCGGCAAAGTTATTGCAAGCGCTGTTTGTAATTAGTTCTCCAAATGGATGCGGTTTAACCTCCTATGAGCACTTCGGCAACTTCTTCCAACCCAGATACGATCGCTCAGACAACTGCCGCAAATCCCCTCTCAATTCAGCGAATCTTGCGGGCGTTTACCGGCTCCTTGATTGCCAGTGTGTTTGCCCTACTCTGCTACAAGATGCTGATGGCCGTCGCCACCTCTTTTGCTAACAAACCCGTTACTTCAGACAATGTCACCGTGATCAATTTGTCTGCCGCTGTACGCACCCTAGTACTTGGCACGATTACGCTTGGGGCAGGTGTTTTCGCCATATCGGCCCTGGGGCTGGGGCTGTTGGGCATACAAATGATTTGGCAACGTCGCAATAGACCTCAGAGCACCGCAGCCACTGCAGCAGACGTCAAGGATAATATAGTACAATAGAACTATATTGCATTCCATCTTCAAGCTGAAATGCTGTTGCATACCAAAATCAGCTAGAGAGGATGTCTTGTTGCTGGCAAGGGGCAGCGGCTGGATGATAGCCGTCCAGGACGCCGCTGTTTTTTACCTTCCGGCGGCAGAATTGTCGCGTTGTGTCACCGGTCAGCATTTGTCAGATTGGCAAATATCGTCTGGCTTTGTTGGTGAAGTGGTATCTGGTGAAGTGGTATTAAGACTGTTGAGAATTTCCGACCAAGCGCTTGATTTTGCAATGATGCTGCGTAAAGTAATCGAATGATTGTTGAATTTGTCCTATTTTTTGAGAAAGGATGCCGCCGATGGCGATTATTGCGCTCAAAGCCTGGTATTTGGAACAATATGAACCTGCCAAAGAGTTGGAAAAGCGATCGCAAGATCTGCGGCTGAGTCGTAATAGTCTGCTGAAATCAGGCATGCGAGCTGACTTTTTGGACGATAGCGAAGATGTGCGGCAAGCTAACTGGTTTCAACGCTATCTAGCCGGTGAAGCCGTCGAGTTCTACATCGAAGGCAGCGGCACTTACGCCATCTCTAATATTGATCTGCTTAGCCACGAAATCTATTTCACTAAGCAAGAATCGCTAGTGCAGCAAGACCCTTCCATCTTTTTCTGTTATCAAACTGATTATGCCGAGTCGAGCGGGCTCCTGCGCTCGGGATTAGAGACGCTTATCGAAAAAGTGAATCGGCGATCGCGCTGGCCGCTCTCTCTGGAAGAAGCCAACCGCACAGGCGAAGGCGCGCTCAAGCGCAGCAGCCCCCTCATGCGCAAACTTCGCAAGTCTCTCCTGTTCGTTGCCGACGGCACTTCCGTGGCGCAACTACCGGGAACACCTCCCGCATTGCTGCCCAGCGCCAGTGTCTGTGTCGAGTTAGGCTATGCGCTGCAGTGCAAGCGTCCTGAACAAATTATTCTGGCCCGCCAAGAACGCGATGACCTGCCAGGGCACTTTCCCTTCGAGATTCCTTCAGAGCAGCAAATTATTTTTCATGATGCGACTGATCTCAACGCCCAGCTCAAAGTCAAAGTAGAGGGCGAGCTTAAGCGATATAGCCTGATTAAATAAAGCTTTCTACGACTGGAACCGAAGAAGAGAGGAACTTCCAGCGCCACGGCCAAGGGAAGCAAGTGCATTGCCTAAGCAATCCAGAGAGATGAAAAAGTAAAAGTCGGCCAGACCCCTATGCGGGCCATTTCTCCAATAGGCTCGACAAGCGAAAAATTTTTATCAGAAAATCCTTTAGATTCCGGCACCGTCCAAAAATTCAGTGATTGTCCGGTCTTCGAGACGACAGCTGCGATTTTGACCAATGGCGATCAGCTCTTTTTGACTCACCTTATCTTTTTTGATGCTCTCTAGCTGATCTTCTAACGCCTCGATGCGATCAACCAAAATGCGAACTACTTGCGCTTGAGAATCAGGCAAGCGATTGTGCTCCAAGGGACCAACTCGCTCGCCACCACGGTATACAACTCGGCCAGGAATGCCAACGACTGTGCAGTCAGAAGGAACTTCACGCAACACTACTGAACCCGCACCAATGCGGACATCGTGGCCAATCTGAATATTGCCGAGCACCTTAGCGCCCGCACCCACGACAACGTTTTCCCCCAGGGTTGGATGTCGCTTGCCCGACTCTTTGCCTGTACCGCCCAGAGTGACACCCTGATAAATCAGGCAATAATCACCGACGATCGCCGTTTCACCAATAACGACCCCCATGCCGTGGTCAATAAACACACCACAGCCAATGCGCGCTCCAGGATGGATTTCGATGCCGGTGATAAAACGACTGATGTGGGAAAGCAGTCGCGGGAAAAAAGGCAGTCCCAAGTTCCAAAGCCAATGAGCCAGCCGATGGAACATCAGCGCCTGCAAACCTGGATAACAAAACAGCACCTCCAGCCAACTGCGAGCGGCGGGGTCACGTTCGAAAACGATTTGCAAATCGGCCAGCAGGGCTTTGAACACGAAGATGCCTCTATAAAAATGCACTGTGCAATTCTAGCGTTACTCACTCCCCACCGAAACTGCGGAAAGGTGAGGATTACGCGATCGCGGGCGCTCTACCTCCAGTACAGCTTACAGCGACTCTATTTAGCGCGGGGGCTAGGTTGTTTGACGCCCTATAGTTTCAAGCTGCCATGTCCACACAGCCGGTGTCCTTATGCAGCCTAAAACTACAGGGATTTATTCCTCGACAATTAGCGAATAAGAAAATCGCTGACTCTGATCATGAGCACCCACCCAAATTCGATAAGTACCAGCGCGCCAGTTGTCACCAACAATTTGAGCATCCACGTTGCTGCGGCTGATGTCCTGACCACAGCGAATAGAATTGTCATCAGGCCCTTGAATCAGCAGGGTGGTGTCTTGGCCGCTGTCAACGGTCACGGTCAAGCTCGGGAAGTCGCTTTCTAAAGTCAAAATATGGTCAGGGTTGGTGTCGGCAAAGCCCGTGCAGAGATTGCCGGATTGATCGGTACTGGCGATATTGGCCAGAGAATATGAACCAACGATACTGCCGCCGACGTTGGCAACCGCAGGAGGGTAGGCAGACAAAGTAATGGAATCAGAGTTAGCGGTTTGGGCCAAGGCGGGAATTGCGATCGCCAGCAAGGTACAGCCACCAAGAATCGCTATGGGGCGATGAAGCCCAGCAGCAAATAGACGAGTCATCATGTTCCTCACGTGTTTATGATGCAGGTTGCCCAAACAGATTGTTTCTGTATCTCAACCTACCGACATGTTTACATAATGGAGCCAGGCGTCGAAATCAGGCTTTAGCGTTAGGCAAGATTTGTAAGTGTCACGATGTTTCACAGAACTTTGGAAACGTTTGTGTCACGGGTTGATGGCAATGGTTTTATGCTGGCAGAGTAGCCTTTGGATATAGCTGCTCACAATGGGACTACTGTGGGGTTTGGTTTTAATTGCGATCGCTTGGTTTTTCTCTAGTTTGATCGATGGCATACCAGATTTGTGGCATCTGACGAATTGGCTGCCGACATGGCTAGTTGGTTTAGTGGTCGTCAGCGCGATCGCTGCCTTCATCAGTGAGCCCTGAAGCCCATTATTCATGGAATTAACTGAATGGGCACTGATAGAGTTGAAGCCAATTTTAGCTTCATACCTCTCGATTCTTGGGAGTAGCCAGTTCTGGGAACAGGTAGTTTGCCCATCCTGGACCCGAAAGCTTAAGGACTCAACCCTCTGCCGTCAAAGCATTGCACATCTGCATGATGAAAGTTGCTTAGGGATTCAAGGTTGGCGTGTCGACCGTACCGTAAAGCTCCGGCAAGTCCCTAGAAGGCGGCAGCGTCTTGGCGTCGCGGGTCTCAATGTAGCCGGTGTAATAAGCACCCGGCTCAATTTCTAACGCTCCGGCAACCACGTCACCTTCTAACCGGGCCGTGCGACTGAGAGTTAGCTTGCCTTTGACAATGACTCGCGCCTTTAATACGCCATGAACCACCAAATTATGAGCTTTTACTTCAGGTCCCTCAATCAGACCTGTTGAAGAAATTTCTAAATCGCCCTGCACGTCAACAGTGCCATGAACAATGCCATCCACCCGCAACATGCCCTCAGCATGCAAAATGCCTTCAAATTCAGTTTTTTGACTGAGATACGTTAGCAGGGGTGCTGATTTACGCCTGAACATATAGAGTATTTGCCTCGCCTACGTCTAGACCGTTCGCCGAACTGATAGCTTCCACCAAAATACTATGCTTTGCTGCCTGCCTGTATGTCTCCATGAACTCGAAAGCATCATAAAAGTGCCCGTCACAGGGTGCATTGCGCTGTCCTGACGGCACCTTACGGGCAGTAAATTCTTTCGTGAAGATCTGCTTAAACAGCATCATCGGCAGAAAACTGCTTTGACTTATTGTCCAGGAGGCCCAGCAGCGGTCCCAGCACGGCCCCGAAGACAAAGCCACCCGCATGAGCCCAGTAGGCAATACCGCCCTCAGCCATGCCAATGTTGGCCGGTACATTGAGGCTGGCCAGCCCATAAGCAGCCTGCTGCAGGAACCAAATGCCCAGATAAAACATGGCAGGAATGCGGAGCGGCAAAAACAAAAATCCCAGCGGCACAATTGTCAAGATGCGCACGTTGGGAAAGCGGAAAACGTAAGCCCCCATCACGCCGGCGATCGCTCCGCTAGCACCCAGGGAAGGCACTTCAGAATACATGCCAAACACCCATTGAGCCATCGTGGCCAACGTACCGCACAGCAGATAGAACAGTAGAAATCGAGTGTGGCCAAGTTCCTCTTCGACGTTGTTGCCAAAAATCCACAGGTAGAGCATGTTGCCGCCTACGTGCAGAAAACCCGCGTGCATAAACTGCGCCGAAATCAACGTAAACCATTCGTGCAGGGTGAATATGGTGAGGTTGCCGCTGGCCTGAAAGGCTTCGGTGAGCTGCTCGGGCACCACTGCCCAAGTGCGGAAAAAAGTCATCAACTCTATCGGTGAAAGGGTCAACTCATATACGAAGACCAAGAGATTGACTGCGATCAACCCGTAGGTCACATATGGAGTGATCTTGACTGGATTGTCGTCTCTGAGTGGAACCACGGCACACCAAAATACTTGTTCATAGGGAAGATAACAAAAACTATTTAGTCTAGTGACTACCGACCGAATGATTTGCCAATTCCATAGCGCCAAAGTGTCGCGGCGTCATTCCTAAGAGCGCGCTGACCTTCTAGGCAGCTGTTAAAAGCCCAAAATCTCAGCTAGAGAATACTGGCGAGCTGTGCATCTACCGTACTGATTGACAAAAAATGACCAGCAAGTGTGCCAGTCATATGTGCCAGACGCTAAAGTGTACTTAAACACAGGCTGAATGTTCAATCCCCCATTAACTTGAAATTGTTGGACTAATTTTTTGGAAAACGCTCTGAAAAAAGTCTCCAGTCCAGCAGTGCTTTCCTCGGTAAAGATTAAAGATGGTAGCGTTAAAACGCATCGTTGATAATTGATGATAAATCCTTGCAGGATCAGCACTATCGCCCCCGTCTTAACTCTATAAGCTAGAAGCTAGAGCCTCAGCTGACAAAGCATTGAGCAGCTGAATAGGCGAACTTCTAGCACTCCCTGTTGAAACTTTTGAGCGAGTCTGTCATGTTATTAACTCAATTTGTCGCGGCGATCGCTACTTTGCCTTTATTAGTTGCTGCCCAGCCAGCCACTGCCCAAGCACCGGTCAATATCGCCCAAGCCGAAGATCCTTACGCTAACTGGGTGTACCTGTACGATGACACTTTTGAAGACAGTGCCGGTGGACAAGTGTCTCAACAATGGTGGCTTGACCCGGAAACCAGTCGTCAAAGTAATCAAGTAACGTTTACCTTACTAGCGCGGCGATCGCCCGCCGGTGCGAATGGCACGAGTGCCGCCTTATTTGACTACATTGCTGATTGCGAAGGCATGATGTATTCAATTGAGCGGACAGAATTTCTAGACGCCAATAACCAAACTTTGGATATCCAAACTCACCAGCGGCCAATGGACGCCGCTGATGCCAACACTAACTTTTACACCGTGCTCGATAACTTGTGTGCTGGCACCTATTGAGCATCAAGAGCCAACTCTGATCGTTAAAATTCAACGGTTTACTCGGCTCCTACGCTTCTGCATCATGGCTTTTGCAGGGGGCTTGGGGATCTGCGCTTGAATAACCGATCTAAAGCGCAAAGTGGCTGTTAGGGTTGGGCAGTGCTCAACCCCAACGACTAGGTACGCTATTTTGCAGCAAATCCCTAAATCCTTTCTTAAAAAATCGCTTAAAGCCGCCTAACCTGTTCCATCGCCGAGCAAAAACTGCCGCATAAACAAAATATTGGTGTAGAACTGGTAGTCAATATTTTGCTTCTTGGAAAAACCATGTCCTTCGTCGGTGGCTACCAGATACCACACAGGAACGTCTTTGTTCTGCAGAATATCCACTAGCTGTTCTGCCTCGCTGAGAGGAACTCGCGGATCATTCGCGCCGTGGACCACCAGCATCGGCTTTTGAATATTGTCCGCATTGGTCAGCGGCGAAATTTCCGTCAAAAATTTCCGCATATCCGGGTCGCGCTCGTCGCCATATTCTACCCGTCGCAGGTCACGGCGGTAGTCTTCTGTGTTTTCTAAAAAAGTGACGAAGTTGGAAATGCCAACAACGTTAATCGAGGCGCGAATGCGATCGCCATAGGTGGTCGCCACGGCCAAAGACATATAGCCGCCATAGCTAACGCCGCTTACGAGTACGCGATCGCCATCCAAATCCGGTGCTGCATCGATCCAGTCCAGCAGAGCGCCGATATCTTTAACAGAGTCTTCCCGCAGATAGCCGTTGTCAAGCTTGGTAAAGGTTTTGCCATAGCCGGTTGAGCCCCGCACATTGGGGAACAGCATAGCAATACCTAATTCATTGATGTAGTAGTTGAGGCGACCCAGATAAGATGGACGGAACTGACCTTCAGGGCCACCGTGGATGTACATTGCTACCGGTCGCGGCCCGGGAAACCTATCTGCCGGAGGACGGTAGAGAAAGCCGGTAATAGTGCGGCCATCGAAGCTGTCCCAGGCAATCAACTCCGGTTCGGCAAAGGTATTGGTATTTAGACCCGCCGTTTCGCTCTGAGTCCAGCGCTGCAGCTTCTCCGTGGTCACGCCCAGGGAAAAGACATCGGCGGTCGATCGCGCCGAATACAGCGTAAATCCCAGTTCTTGGCCGTTTGGGTGCCAGCCCAAATTACGAATACGACCTGCGGGCAACTCGGCAAAGGTGCGTTTTGCGCCCGTCTCCGTATCCATCACGTAAAGCACGCTGGCACCATTTTCATTCACCACAAATGCCAACTGTTGACCGTCGGGTGAAAGGTCTGTCCATTCGACATTCCAGTCAATTTCGTCAGTGAGGTGAACCAGTTCACCAGTGTTCAAATCCACGTAGCCCAGATGTAAAAATTCGGAATCGCGATCGCTCACCGTATAAAGACGCTGACCATCCGGACTAAAAATGCCGTCTAAATAGGCCACCGACAGGGCCTCTACGGGCGTCGTCAGTCGGGTGCGATCGCCAGTTTCGGCATCAAACAGCCACAAATAAGCCTCGTTGATGGAGAGGTATTGAATCACCGCAATTTGGCGATCGCCAGGCGACCAGTCGGTGGGAAACCACCCCCCTCCTTCGACCTCAGATAACAAGCGATCGCTCTGCGGCTCCTGCGGATTCATGATGTACAGGTCGGCATCAGCCCCATTACGACGAGTTGAGGTATACACAATGCGATCGCCCGCCGTTGACCACACGCCGCCGCTGTTGCGTGATGTTCCATCCGTCAGCAGCGTGATATCGCCGCTATCAGCGTCATAGCGATAGGTCTGATTCGCTTCGGTGCCGCCCACATCTTTACTAAACAGAAAATAGTCGCCGTTCGTTGGCTGATAGCTGACATTGCTCACGCCCTCATCAAAAAAGGTCAGTTGATAGCGTGTACCCAGCGGTTCACTGACTCGATGGGTTTGAAACGTATCGCCGAATCGCGTGGCAATCAGCATTTCTCGCCGGGTGGGGTGCCAGCTTTGTAGGGAAGCCGTGCGAAATTGCGTGTAGCGATCAGCCTGCTCCACCAGACTCAAAGGAATTGCCGGAATATTTTCAATGACCAGGTTGTCACCAGGTGATAGCTCGGGTCCAGCGGCGGAAATCGGTAACTGCAGCGTCGGCAACAGGGTAAACACAAAGGCTAAGACGGCGGCGACAAACAGGAATTTGGGCTTGAACATAAGAATTTATCTGGGGGGGCAACCGAATTAACCACGGCCATCAAGGCTCAATTATGCAGTCCTGAGCAAACTAGAAATAGCAGAAGGCAGAAGGAAAGGTATTGTCGTGTGAGGACTGTAGCCGCTAGAGAATATCGAACCCAACTGCGATCTGCTATGACTGCAAGATTGGACATTATTTTTGATGCACCCCTTTATCTGGCGAGGAAGATAGGCAAAACTTTGTCACGAGTAACAAAACCAAAAGCGGCGTAGAGTACGCTGCGCTGTTCTCGACCTGAAGGCAACCACGTGCACCAGGCTTACCAGACGGATTAGCCAGAGAACTTTATTTATCCTACACAAGCTGCTGTTTTCGTCATTGAATCTCTTCTAACGAAAGTTCCGCCGTGTTGAGGACCTGAGCAAACTGCTCTTGGGTGGGCAATGCGGGTTCGATGCTGTCAGGTAAGGTTTGAGCGGTGCGATGGGTGGAGATGCCGATGGGTTTTTGCACATCGCGCAGGGCATATTCCACGATCGCTTTATTTTTCGAGCGGCACAGAATAATACCAATAGTGGGGCGATCGTCGGGATGGCGCATCAAGTCATCCACAGCAGAAACGTAGAAATTCATCTTGCCAGAAAATTCCGGCTGAAATTCGCCCATGCGCAGGTCGATGACCACAAAGCACCGCAGTCTAAAGTGGTAGAACAGCAGGTCGATTTCAAAGTCTTCGCCACCAACCGTTAAGGGATATTGGCTGCCGACAAAGGCAAAGCCAGTGCCCAACTCCAGCAAAAACCGGCGAATGTGATCGACTAGAGCAAGCTGGACATCGCGCTCTTTGGCATCAGCGGCGATCGCCAGAAAGTCGAACGTGTAGGAGTTTTTCACCAAATCTTTCGCCAGATCAGACTGCACATCGGGCAGCGTGCCGGCAAAGTTTGTAATAGCGCCGCTCTGGTGCTGACTGTAAAGCTGATGATCAATCTGCATCATCAGGATGTTGCGACTCCAGCCTTGGGCAATCGCCTGCTGGGCGTACCACAGCCGCTCTTCCGGATTTTTGACGGCTTCCATCAAACGCACATTGTGGCCCCAGGGCAAATTTGCAACAACCTGTTGCAGAATTGTTTCATCGGCATAGGTTTCCGCAAAGGCTCGCATGTAATGTAAGTTGCGGGGCGAAAAGCCCTTCATTTCGGGAAATTCCTGGCGCAAATCTTTGGCCAGGCGATCGACCACCTTGCTACCCCAACCCTGATCGGTTTGTCGCTGCAAAATTTCGCGACCAATCTGCCAGTACAGCACTACTAACTCGCGATTGACGGACAAGGCGGCTCGCACCTGCGACTGCCGAATGCGGTCTTTGAGCTGGGTTAGCAGTTCTTCATATTCTGGGCTTTGGGAAGGCAACAGGGCAGACATCGACTCAACCAATCCTTTTTCACCCAAACAGTGCAACACCTTGTTGCAAAATTCCAGTCTTGCCAGCGATCGCTATCTTCACCGCAATCCTGCAACAGGCTGTTGCAACATTGAAATAGCTTGAGCGATCGTAATTCTGCAACAACCTGCTGCAATATTATAGAGCGCATGAACTATACAAATACGGTAAACAAATTTGAGTTATGGATTTTTTTCGAAAAGCATTGCGGTTTATCAGGGTTGGTAGGCAATGATATTTGTCGCATTTTTCTAAATTCCGCACTAAACGATTATTTGCTCTAATGCCAATCACCCACCAACCTCATACCCAACTACTCAACCGACCAACCACCCTGTCGCCCAATCACTCTCACACCCAGCTACCCTCATACCCAGCCACCCATCACTCTTTCTTAAAATCACGAGCTGCACTGCAGGCGCTGGCGCTGGACTTTGTTTTGTAGTTCCTTTGTGAAGCCCAGATCAGCATCTTGGATAAGGCGATCGAATTCGCGGCGGAAGTGAGCCGCGACGGTGGGATTGCGGATAACGAGGAGGTCTTCATCGTTGTTGTGGTTGGCGGCGGCGCTCCAATTGTGGGAGCCGATGATGACGGTGTGGTTATCGATCAGGGCAAATTTGTGATGCAGTTTGTCACCTTCGGGCAGGTTGGGGGTGCCGACTTGGGAGATGGGGGCGGCCCAGGGACGGTTGTTGGCTTCATATTTACAGCGGTGATCGGGAAGAGCAGTGCCCAGCATATCGAGGGCTTCACTGTAGCTGCGGTAGACAAAGCTACGGTCAATCAGCGCCTGCACGGTGACGCCAGACTGAGATTTTTGGGCGAGGCGATCGCTAATCCCTTGATCGGAAAAGACAAACAGCGCCAAGTCAATGCTGCTGGTGGCTTGGGTTAGGGTTTGGCTAATCAGCCCGTTGACGCTGCGACTCCAGGGCTCGGTTTCGGATACAGGAGAGAACTGCACCGTGACTTGTGAACCCGGAATGCTGACGGTACGGGGCGATCGCAACGGCTTCTGCAGGCCAAACAGACTGTCTTTTTTGCCTTTGGGTCCGTCTCCCCACATCAGATCAAATTCTTCATGCAGCAAAGTGGCCAGCTCGCGACTGTCGATTTTAAGCAAGGCATTGGCGTTGCCGCGACTCTCCTCCGTGGCGAAGTCACCGTGTAGGCCGGACGTGGTCCAGTTAGCGGAGCCCAGCAGTACAGTGCGGCGATCGATCACCATATATTTGTGGTGCATCAGGCCACTGCCCTTGGAGCCGTCAGCAGTATCGTCCAATAACGGCACGATGGCCTGGGTCAAAATGCGAATGGCATCGCGCTGTGCCAGTTCCTCAGCGGTGATTTTGCCGTTACCGTTGGCATCCATCAGCAACTGCTTTTCGGAGTGCTTGGACTGCTGATAATCGTCTATCTGGTCAGCCTGAAAATCATTCAGCGGCTGCCAAGCGCGATTGTATTGGTTTTCCACAATAACGCGAACTTTGATTCCCGCTTGGGCGCGATCGCGCAGCGCTAGAGCCACTTGGGGCAAATTGATTTCTTGAACGGCAACATCAATGCTAGTGGTAGCCGCGGCGATCGCATCCAGAATCACCTGTTCGAGATTGTCACCGTGGCGCTGCAGCTTTCGATAGGGCTCAGTGTAGACGCTGGCCTGAGACTGATTAAAGTAAACCTGAATGTAAGGATCTTGCGGCAGCGGGGGTATCAGAGCGGGCCGCATTAGGCGCGGCAGCATCCAATAGTGCACGACGAGAACGACCAGTATCACGCCCAGGAGAATGACTCCTAGCCGCTCGGGATATTTGTGGAGACGCACAGCTCTGACCTGGGATGAGGTAACAGATTTAGTGCGCCCACGCCGCCCTTATCGGTAACCCCGCAAGATTGCGGAATTTTTCCGCTGAAGATTCCTGATTAGGCTTTCCTGCGCTAGACTTTGTAGCCGCGAGGTGCAAAGCTGCGAATTTGTCAGGATATGTTGGCACAGACACGGCGGTCACAGCGTCATCTAAACGGTGCAGTTTCCCAGAAGGAGACATCGGGTTGAGAATTGATCGACTATTTCCCATGGGGCTGGGCGTTGCCAGCGCACTGGTCTTTACCCTGCCGGCAGAAGCCGCCCAGCTGCGATCGTGGCGATTTGATGCCCAGCGAAATCAGCTCGTCTTCATCACCGATGCAGCAGTGCAACCCCGCGCCCAAATGGTTTTCAACCCGACGCGGATTGTCATTGACCTGCCAGGTACGACGTTGGGACGCTCGGCTCGGCAGCAGGCCGTCGGTGGAGCTATTCGCGAAGTGCGCTCGGGACAGTTTAATCAAAGCACAGCCCGCCTGGTTATTGAACTGGCGCCGGGATTCACGCTTGACCCTCAGGCCATTGAGGTGCGCGGTGTCAGCGGCAATCAGTGGATTGTGCAACTGCCAGAGACCCAGCAGAGCGGTTCCACAGCCACCAACACCGGCAATTCCGTCACGGGAGAGCCCACGACCAGCAACGCCACGACTTTGCTATCGGGAGTGGTGGCAACGCCCGACGGATTCTTCATTCGGACAAGTGGGCAGGTGCCAACAATTAACCTGCAGCGTACGGGGAGCAGCGGTCAAGAACGCCAAATTATCATTGATTTGCTGAACAGCTCGATTTCGCCGTTTCTGCGGGCCGAAGCATTACCCAACAATCGCTATAGCGTCAGCCGCTGGGATGTCACCCAAGATCCGCAGCAGTCTCGCACTCGCATTGTGATGAGCCTGTCACCGAGCAGCCCCGACTGGGAAGTGACGCCCACCAATATTGGCAATCAGACGGGACTGGTGCTGGTGCCACCCAGTGGCGTCTCGATTAGCTCGATTCCCGATAATCCGACCCAGTCAAACCAAGCGATTGTCGTGCCACCTGGCCCCGTAGCGCCTGGTGGTGCAACGCCCACAATTCCGCCGCAGCCAGCGACACCCAGCTTTCCGCCGGCGGTCAACCATGGTCGGGCAATCATCGCGATCGATCCAGGGCATGGAGGCCGCGATCCCGGTGCTGTCGGCATTGGTGGCTTACAGGAAAAAAATGTCGTGTTTCCGGTTTCGCTGCGAGTGGCTGAATTGCTGCGGGCCGCAGGGGTAGAGGTGGTGATGACCCGCACCAGTGATCTGACGCTGGATTTGGAACCCCGAGTCAATATTGCGAATCGGGCCAATGCCACCATCTTTCTGAGTATTCACGCCAACGCCATCAGCTTGAGCCGTCCCGACGTAAACGGCGTGGAAACCTATTATGCTTCTGCCGCCGGACGACAGTTGGCCACCATTATTCATGCCAATGTGCTGCCGGCCTCTGGTCTCGGCGATCGCGGCGTTAAAGAAGCTCGGTTCTACGTGTTGCGCAATACCGCTATGCCCGCTGCGCTATTGGAACTGGGCTTTGTCACCGGGGCGCAAGATGTGGTGAAGCTGCGCGATCCGGCCTGGCAAGAGCGCATGGCCCAAGCGATTACCCGGGGACTGCTGCAGTATTTGGAAGTTTATCGCTAGCTGAATAGTTGGGTGTGAGGATATAAGGTGAGAACGAATGGAGGAATGACTAATGTCAACCTCATAACGTCCCCGAAGCTGCTAGAGAGACTATTATTCCGGGGACGACAGCTGTTGGCACCGACGCCAGTGTCGCTGCGCAATCGGCGAGTCAGCTTTTGGTTTGGGTTGACGCTGGCTTATGCGACGCTGCTGGCGATACTAACGTGGGCCACTATTACTGAAGGCCCGTATCACATTCCTGACGATGCGCGGCAGCACGTATTTTGGATGCAGCGCTTTACCGATTCAGAGCTGTTCACCGCAGATTGGATTGCCGAGTATTTTGCTTCTGTCGCTCCCATCGGCTTTGTGGCTCTCTATCGCGGTGCATCTTGGCTAGGTTTCGATCCGCTGACGTTCAACACCGTTCTGCCCTCGCTGCTGCTGGTTTTGACGGCGATCGCCGTGTTTTTGGTGGGCTTAGAACTGTGCGCCCTGCCGGCTGTAGGCTTCGCGGCGTCGGTGCTGCTGAGCCAGTCAATTGAATATACTTCCAGCGTCGCATCGGGAACGCCCAAAGCGTTTGTCTGGCTACTGACGGCCCTCTTTTGGTATGGCTGGCTGCGGCGATCGCAGTGGCTGACCTGGGGCAGCATTCTGTTACAGGGGGCATTTTATCCACCCACAGTGTTGATTTCAGCGGGCGTATTAGCGTTAGGACTAATTGAGCGCACTCCGGCTGGTCGCTGGCACTGGCGCCGCGATCGCCAGTTATGGTTTCTCACCGTCGGCGGGCTAGCGATCGCCACGGGAATTGTTTTGCAATATGGCCTATCTTCTAACAAGTTTGGGCCAATCGTGACCTTAGCTGACGCCTTTGAAATGCGTGAGTTCTACGCAGGCGGCAGAGGAGCCTTCTTCCGCACCAGTGTGGCAGATTATTTGCTGCAGGGACGCAGCGGTTTGCAGCTCCACAGTGCGTTTACGCCGCTGACCAATCTGCTGGGACTGGGACTGCCGCTGCTGCTGTGTTTTCCCCAGCGATTTCCTTTGGTGACCACTTTGCGTTCCAACATCGGACTGCTTTGGCGCGTCATGGCAACGTCACTGTTTTGGTTTATCGCTGCTCATTTGGTGCTATTTCGACTGCATTTGCCCAATCGCTATGTGGGGCGATACTTAATTCTCGTATTTGTGATGTTGGCGGCATCGACACTGATTATTGTTGCCGATAGTCTGCTGCAGCGGGCACTGCAGGCGCTCACCGCAACATCGTCAGCTCGGGCTTGGCCCAGTTTAGAGATCGCGGGGGGAGCCAGCAGCCTGGCGCTGCTGTTGTTCAGCGTTTTACTGTTTTATCCGCTCACTTATCCCAACTATCCCACCACATCGCTGTCGCGCGGAGAGGCGTTTGCGCTGTACGAGTTTTTAGCCACCCAGCCCAAAGATTTGATGTTGGCGTCTCTGTCTACCGAAGCCAACAATATTCCCAGCTTTACAGGGCGCTCCGTGCTAGTCAGCTCCGAAACGGCAATTCCCTATCATCAGGGATACTATCGCGAAATTGATCAGCGTAGTCGCGATTTGATTACGGCCCAATTCACCACTGAAATCGCCGTGTTGCAAGGATTTATCCAAAAATATGAGGTTACTCACTGGCTGTTGGACGCCTATGCCTATGATCCTAATTTTTGGGCTGGCAACCGCTGGCTGCAGCAGTATCAGCCCGAGGCGGATCAGGCGGTGCTGAGTTTACGCTATGGGCAGGTGCCGGCACTGGTGACGATTGGCGATCGCTGCGATCGCTTTCACCGTGACGGCTATCGGGTGCTGGATGCTGGCTGCATTGTGGCGGAAACGGGCGACTGAGCCGCGATCGCCTCAACACAATGCCATTCTAGATTGTGAATTGACGGTCTTGGATTGACAGATGCGAGCACGGCGCTGCTTACGGCTAACGGAGCGGCAACTTTTCCCAAGGCGTTGAGATTAGCGATGTTCAAATCAATAACATCCCAATCACACTCTTTTATCCTGCCACCCAACTACCCTGCCACCTAACTACCCTGCTACCAATCAGGTCCTTTATTTATCCGCCAAGCCCTTACTCGTCGTCAGGCTCTGCCAAATCTTGTTCAATTTGTTCGATTTTTTGCAGGGCGTCCGCAGTTCCCGCATTCTCTTCTACCGTGTCGGCAGCTTCCTCCGCCCGCTCAATAGCTTCTGTCGGCAAAGTTTCCCCAGTTTGTGGTGAAGGCCACAACTGGTTAAAGATCAGCACGCCGACAATGCCCAATCCCGCCAACAGTCCAATCAGAGAAAGTCCACGCATAATCAACCTCAACTTCTATTTGCCTATGTTCCGACATTGATTGATTTTCAGAGTACTGGCAAACACCAAATTTTAACTGCTCCCAAAGGATTGCCTGTACGGCTCAGTTCCAATCACGCTGACAGATATACCAGTAAGGTTCTAGCTGTTTAATCACCATGCCGCCGTTGGTGCAGGTGTCATGGACATCTGCAGGCTGATCAGTAGAAACGTAAACCAATGGCAAATAGAATTCTTCAATCACAAATTCCACATCCAAAGCCTCATTATTGAGCGTAACCGAGACCCAAGCACTGTCATAAAACGTTTGGTCAGGCAATCTCAATGAACTTTCGCCCGACTGTTGCAAATCTGCAACAGCGACTGTGGCAACTTCAATAAAGTCTTCTCGATGATCAACAAAAGCTTGTTCAACCTGCTGCACAGCCTCTGGAGTCGCGATGGGCCTGCAGCTGCTCAGGGCGATTGTCACTCCTGCACCAAGCCCCATCGACTGAAACAGCCGGCGTCGTTCACGCTTTGACGACAAATTTAATAGCGTCACCATCGCACTGTACATATCGTTTGTTATGCAAACGCTTGACTATGGGCTCAGCGCGCTCAAGGTCACCGTAAGTCCCAGAGCAACGGATACGATTCTCAGCGCGGCAGTCTGTCTGCAAGACAAGAAGACTTTCATAAAGTTCCCCTGTTTCCTGTGAAAAAATCGAGCTATCCAGGGATCTGCACTTAAATAACTCACCTGAAGTACAAAGTAGCTGTAAGAAGTACAAAGTAGCTGTAAGGGGTTGGCAGTGCCAAACCCCAATGACTAGGTACGCTATTTGCAAGCAACTTCCCAAATTCGTTTAGAGCAAGACTGCGGAGAATATTCCAGATTTGCCAGTTCACAATATGGCTGAGCGCGGATATCTTGCCCGCAAGCACAGTGTCATATCAGGCATCGCTGCTGCCAACCCGCCAACCATTAATCAAATGGAATGCCCTCTGGCTGTCAGACCGGCAGGAGCCCTGAGACTAATATCACTTAAAAAGTTGAGCGATTCTTTTTCAAATCGACATAAAAGTACTTAAATGGCACATTATTGACTTTTACAGACTTTACAAATTATTTCTTACTCAAACTGACGCCATGACAATTTTTAAATAATCTCAAAAGTGTTCAATATAAGAAGCCTATCTTGTTTTTACATACAGCTCATGCGATCGCCCTACTCAGAAACCCGATCCTGGATCTAAATAAGATTTATAAATTCATCAATATAGACTCCTCTTAATAAAAAATATCGACAAGCATATTCATATTTTGAAATATAACGAGCTAAAAAGGCTAAACCATACAAAAATTCGTTAAGCCTGTGGCATTAAACAGGTCATTATTTCGAAAAGCCACCTTTAAGGCTTTATTAAAGTTACGCAATTCTGCCTCAAAACCATTTAATCATAGGCGTTTCAGGCTTTTTCGCCGAATGTAGATTTTTCTAAAGAGACTTTAATAGCTCCGGCGTATTTGTATATCTTCTTACTCAAATCTGCTCGTTTAAAAAGCTAAAAAAATACGATTTTTTGCGCTATTTACAGGCAGAATCAATCAGAATAAAGCGAAAGCGCGTCATTCGAGCGCGTTGTTCGAGTCAGAATCTTGATGAATTAAGATTCAGCTCGCATACCATTCACCCTTTTCCCTGCATTGAAAATTTCAAGTACATGGTTCGGCAATGAAACTGTCACAAGATTGTGTTTTCGTGTTGGATGAGCAAGAGCGTGAGGGGCATTCACCCCGACTTGCCCATCTTTCTGGCAGCTATTCGCTAATTGTTGCCGATTCTGCTGACCATGTTGTTGAGCAGGCCCAGCAGTTCAATCCATGTCTGGTCATCTTGGTGGGGGAGAATTCAACCTGGCTCTCCAGTCAAGTTAGAGCTTTGCGCCAAGCCGCGCCAACGTCGCCGATGACCATCGTAGCGCTGACCGAATCCGGCTCACCTCGATGGCAGAGGACAGATGAAGTGCTGGATTTGGACGGCTTTTTGGTGCAGCCCCTAACGGACGATATTTTAGTTTCGCTCGTGCAGTCAGCGATGATTAAGCAGTCTTTTAGCCAGTCTGATGCTTCGATAGGCCTAAGCGTCTAGGCTCAAGACTGCAAGATGGGCTACCACTCTCCCTTTTTGCTTGAGCCCGCCTCAATTGCTTAAGCACTGGGAAATAATTTCCTGCAGTCAACGTCTTAGCGATTTTGATAGGGGCTGCCCCTAGACAGACGTCCACCAAGATTGCTACAAAAGTGTAACTTTGATCACAAATAATTAACGATGTTTTAGCGCTATTCCGGTGGAGTTGACGCTGACACCTCAATTTTGAGCATTCGCTCAACTGGTTTGAGTCGGTGATCTCAGTCAGTGCAAATAATTTACAGGTCGGCGGCGGCTAATTGCCAAACTGTCCAGCTATCCAGATCTAAGCGCGTGGGTTGCTGATTGGCGATCGCGCACTTTTTATGGCAACGATCATGTCAATTTTGTTGGGAGCGCTCCGGAACTTTGGGGATACGATTCAGCGGGTGATTGAAACGCCGTTTTTGCGCATCGGCAGTTCCTCCCTCACGCTGAGCGCGATCGCTCAATTTGCTCTAGCCGTATTGATGGCGATTTTGTTTGCCTGGGGATTTCGGCGACTGTTGGCCAACCAAGTGCTGCTGCGGTTAGGCATCAAACAGGGACTGCGAGAATCCATCGCCACGGTTGCCAGCTACAGCGTAGGCGGCGTTCTGAGCTTGCTGCTGCTGCAGGCTCTGGGCATTAACCTGGCATCGGTGGCAGTCTTGCTGGGTAGTCTCAGCATTGGTATTGGTTTTGGCCTGCAAGATTTGACCCGCAATTTCACCAGCGGCATTGCTCTGCTGGTGGAGCAAAAACTCAAAGTCGGCGATTTTATTGAATGGGAAGGGCTATCGGGCTACATTGTTGAGATTTCGCTGCGATCGACCGTCATTCGCACCATCACTCAGCGTCACATTGTGATTCCCAACAGTAATTTAGTTGGTCACCACGTTGTTAACTGGACCTATAGCAACCGCAAAGGCTGGGTATCGATTCCGGTGAACGTCGCCCACGGCAGCGACCCGGTAGTGGTAATTGAAGCGCTGCTTGATGCCGCCTACCTAGAACAAACCGTTTCCTACGAATATCCTCCCGAGGTTTACTTCACCGGCTTTGCCCCCGACTCCCTGGACTTTATTTTATGGGTGTGGGTCAAGCGAGTTGACCTCAAGCATCAGACCGAAAGTTCATTGCGTTTTATCATTGAATACAACCTTCGGCAGCATCAAATTCGCTTAGCCTCGCCCCGTCTCGACCTTTGGCATCGCAATCCCAATGTGGTCGTGCAATCTTCTTATGAAGACTACCAAGAGCGCACGTATCTGCACCAAGACCCGACCCCCATCGGCGATACCTATGCTCAACCGGTAGCTGTGCGCGATCTGCTGAAGCAAATCTCATATTTCAGCGACTGCAGTACGGTGGAACTGCGCAAGCTAGTACAGGTGGGCCATCGGCGGCGCCTTGAAGCCGGGGAAACACTCTACAAAACTGGCGACCCGCCCAATGCGTTCTACATAATCTTGTCAGGGGCTGTCAGTTACACCTTAGAGGGCAGCGATCAGCTCACGGTTCTGCGGTCTGAAGATTTTATTGGCGAATTTTCGCTGATGTTGGGGGTACCGCGCACAGTGACGGTGAAGGCGATCGCAGAAACGCTGGTGTTTGCCATCAGTCCCCAAGGCTTCAAAGAGATCTTGCAGAGTCAGCCGCGACTCTACAACTGCATTGTTGAGCGGATGGCTCGCCATGAAGACGAATTGACACAGCAGGAGCGCCGCCTGCGCGAACTGGGGCTCATTAATCAAGAATATGAATCCAATCCAGTCATCTGGGTCCGGAAAAAGCTAGAGAAGCTGTTTGGCATCCCAGATAGCAGCGGCAGTTAGGCCGTGACTTTGTAATTGAACCGGCTATACCGATTCTCCAAAAGACAACTACAGATTTTACTCCCCTACTCCCCCACTCCCCTACTCCCCTGACACGTATAGCTCTGCGATAGAGAACTGGTATGAGCAGAGCTTCTATGACTCAACGTGGTAGCTGGGGCAGCAGAGGGGGAGGCGTGCCCACCGCTTTGAGCAATGGTTTGTTCCTAGGACAGCACCGATAACTGCTCGCCAGAACGCTCCTGCGCGATGCGCTCAACATCGCCGCGCCGATAAAGAGGACGATTTTTGCGCTTGGAAAAGCGACTTTCAATTGCCGCCTCAGTCAAAATTTGCTGAGCTGCTTTAGCTGGACAAGACAAAATGGCAGCCGCATCTTTGAGCCGAATCCACTGCCGGCCAAAGCGCTGCAGCAGGATGGCCTCATCTTCCGCCTGAATTTGTTGGAGCAGCAACTCGGCTAGCAGCCAGCAGGCACGGGTATCGGCTCCAGCCCGGTGGGAAGGACCCACATCAAACTCGAAATGCCTGACGAGATTTGGCAAACTGCGAGACGGCAGGTCGGCCAGCAGCAAACGAGACAGCAGCACCGTGCAGAGCTGTTCCGCAGCAGGACGTTTAAAGGTGTAGTCGAGATGGCGATATTCCGACTGCAAAAAGCCGTAGTCAAATTCTAAGTTATGAGCGGTCAGCACGCCGGTTTCCAGCTTTTCTAAGCAGTCGGGCCATACATCTTCGGGAAATTGCCCCTGCGACACCATGTTTTGAGTAATGCCGGTGACGCGGGTGATCATGGCGGGAACGCGCACCCCTGGATTAATCAGATGGGTTTCTTGGTGCCGAATGCCGTCCGCCAGACTTGCGTGCAAGATGGAAACTTCAATCACTCGTGCCCCGCGATAGGGCAGTGAACCGGTCGTTTCTACATCCACAACGGTCAGTGGCGACTGACTCACTTGGCGGTAATAGGTCAGCAAGTCTTTTGACAAGAGGGCCGATTGCCCCTGCGGTTTTTGCGGTTTTGCCATGCTACGCGCGATCGCCTAACGGTTTAACGATACAGAGTGATGATAGTTTGCGCTCAGGACTAGCGATCGTCCTAGCGACTGCTCAAAATGTGAGCGCTATTCAGCATCCCACAAGGGCCGTCACCGACGCGCAATTGCTACAGGTTGTAAAGAATACACTTCATCCGTAATCCTTCCCCTAGAATGCTTCCAACTATTTTCCTGCTGTTCTCAAGTTCCAGAATTCATTCCTGGCAGTGAAACGCCAGGCAACGGCAGGAAAATTAGAAGCGCCAAATGCGCTCGTCTAGCGATCGCGTGTCTTGGTGCAGCTCACCACCGTCTACAGTTGCTATGACTACCATTCCCGAACTGACCCCGACTCCCCAAACGAGTAAAGCCGAAGACTATCCCCTGAGTCCGGTGCCGCCATCGGCGCGCAAGTCCATGATTTCTCTGGCCCCCATTTTGGCCGGATTCACCCTTTACTCGGGCACTCTGTTTGCCGGTGGCTTAGTCGGCCCATCCTTCCAATTCTGGCCGGATCTAGTCGGGTTAATCCTGCTGAGTAATCTTATTTTGGGCCTGTATGCGGCGCTACTAGGCTTTATTGCGGGAGAAACGGGACTTACCACTGTGCTGATGGCGCGGTTTAGCTTCGGCAGCGTGGGTTCTCGCTGGGTCGACTTTATTCTCGGGTTTACGCAGATTGGCTGGTATGCCTGGGGCTCAGCCCTGATGGCGCAGTTGCTCAACAGCCTTGCCGGGGTGCCCGAATCGTGGAATTGGCTGATTATCCTATTTTTCACCTACGCTTTTTGCTCGACGGCCTACTTCGGCTATAAAGCGATGGATTGGCTCAGCCGCATTGCGGTTCCGGCGATGGTGATTCTTATGGTGTGGAGTTTGGCGATCGCAGCCGGCGCGATTGGTGGCTTTACCGGCCTGCAGGCTCAGCCGCTGGGAGACCCGCTTCCCGTCAGCGCGGCCATTACGATTATTGTCGGCACGTTCGTGTCCGGTGGCACCCAAGCAACGAACTGGAGCCGCTTTGCTAAGTCTGGCAAAGTAGGTTTCATTGCCACCCTAATTGCCTTTTTCTTGGGTAACGGATTTCTGATTTTTAGCGGTGCGTTTTGTGCCAAAGTCTACGGCGAGCCAGACATCGTCGCCGTGATGGCGACTCAAGGGCTGCTGGTCTGGGGTCTAGTCCTGTTCTTCTTGAACATGTGGACAACCCAAGACAACACAATTTACGCCTTTTCCATCGCTGGCTCCAACATGTTTCGTACCCGTAAGCGGACCCTGCTGGTGCTCGGCGGCGCCACATTTGCCCTGATTCTGGCCTGGGGTGGTATTTATGAAATGCTAGTGCAGTATTTGATTTTGCTGGGCACCTTTATCCCCCCCATTGGTGGCATCATCATGGCCGATTACTGGATTAATCGAGGCGGCCAGTTTCCCTCGGTAGACGAACCGCAACCCGCGTTTAACTGGGCGGGAATTATTGCCTATGTGGCCGCTTCGGCGATCGCTTATTTCACTAATCAAGCCGGTTGGGGCATTGTCCCCATCAACGGCATCTTGTCGGCTCTGGTAATTTACATCGCGCTGGCCAAGCTGATGCCCAGCACTCAGACACAGTCATAATCAGCTGTCTCCTTCTGTGATCCAATCTTTCGGTCCACGGGAGCCGGGTCTTTATCCGGTCATGGCATGTGGCGTCGGGATTCTAGAGCAATTATGATTAGCCAGTCGTTAGCCAATGGCGCTCTTAAGGACTCATCATTGGGTGCTGGGTTCGCGGGGAAAAGATCCTGTGAGACAATCAATTTTCAAAGGGTGAGCTGATTGAAGTGGTCGAAATGGGCCATAGCTCAATCCATTTGCCACAGCACGGAGAAAACGAATTGGCGTTTCAAATTAGTTTGCCTGACCTGGTCGCGGTAACAGGTGGGGTTTTGCAAGACGACCACAGCGCTCTCACGGCAGCTGCGGCGTTTGGCGTCTCTACCGATACGCGACAGATTCGGTCCCAAGACTGGTTTCTGGCCCTAACCGGGGAAAAATTTGACGGCCATGCCTTTGTGGAGCCCGCGATCGCCCAGGGTGCTGCCGGCGTCATTGTGCAAGCGCCCGTTGACGTACAGCCGCAGCTACGGGTGGCCGATACCCTGACGGCTTATCAAGCGATCGCGCGCTGGTGGCGGCAACAGTTAGCGATCCCGATTGTGGCCATTACTGGCTCCGTGGGCAAAACGACGACCAAAGAATTGATTGCGGCAGCCCTGCAAACTCAAGGAGCTGTTCTCAAAACCCAGGCCAACTACAACAACGAGATTGGCGTGCCCAAAACGTTGCTGGGGCTCACAGCCGCCCATGACTACGGCGTGATTGAAATGGGCATGCGCGGGCCAGGGCAAATCGATCTGTTGACGCAAATTGCCCAGCCCAACGTGGCCGTGATTACCAACGTCGGGACAGCTCATATTGAGCTATTGGGCTCAGAACAGGCGATCGCCGATGCGAAATGTGAATTGTTGGCGGGGCTGTCTCCTGAAGGTATCGCCGTCCTCAATCACGACAATGAACGCCTGCTGCAGACGGCTGCCGGCGTTTGGTCTGGGCGCCAAATCACCTACGGACTTACCGGTGGCGATATTCACGGCAAACTCTTGAATGCCCATGAGATTGTCGTCGACGGTGTCACCTTGCCGCTGCCGCTGCCGGGTCAGCATAACGCCATGAATTTTTTAGCGGCGATCGCGGTAATGGTGGCTTTCCAGCTCGATTGGCGGGTTTTGCAGGCGGGACTAGCGGTTAACCTACCCAGCGGTCGGGCAAGTCGTATCACTTTGCCCCGAGACATTGTGCTGCTGGACGAAACCTACAATGCCGGGGCTGAGTCCATGCAGGCTGCTCTCCAGCTCCTGAAACAAACGCCAGGAAAGCGACACATCGCCGTACTCGGCACGATGAAAGAACTGGGCGAGCACTCCGTCAGACTGCATCAGCAAGTCGGACAGTGCGTACAAAATTTACGCTTAGACGCCCTGCTAACCCTGGCTGATGCGGCAGAAACAACCGCTCTAATTGCCGGTGCGGGGACGGTCCCTGTAGCCAGCTTCGACCATCATCAAGCCCTAGTGCGGCATTTGGCAACCCTGCTGCAGCCGGGCGATCGTGTCCTCTTCAAAGCTTCCAGAGCAGTCGCCCTGGATCGAGTTGTTGATGCCCTGCGCCATCGCTTAACCGCTCCGGAGACGATATCGTCTTAAACAATACATGCTATCCGGGAACTCACTGAGGCCATTGACGTCTTGATGGCTATGACCTTAACGCGAATTTTTATCAAGGGTTGGGAAAGCAATTTCCTAACTCTTTTTTTCACTATGGGAGTCAGCCTTCAGAGCCACATTTACGGCAAACTATGGACTGAAGCTTGCACAAAATTATTGCCGTGTCGCTTATCCTGTCGCCCAACCACTTAGCCATTATGGAGGCACACGCCACAGACACCTATCCAGAGGAGTGCTGCGGCTTACTTTTGGGGCGTTATGATGCCGCTCACGATCGCGCCACAGTAGCCGCCGTCCAACCGGTGACGAATGATTGGACCGCCGCGGTCAATCCTTTTTCTCAGAGCGATCGCGATCGCCACAGCGTCAGTAAACTTAACCGCTATTGGATCGACCCGCAGATTTTACTCACAGCTCAGCGGAAGAGCCGCGATCGCGGTTGGGTTATCCTCGGGGTTTATCATTCGCATCCTGATCATCCGGCAGTGCCTTCAGAACGCGATCGTCAACTCGCCTGGTCGGGATACGTTTATCCCATTCTGTCAGTGACAGCTCAACAGGTTTCCCCGCCATTGATCTGGCGGTTAAACGACCGCCACCAGTTCGACGAAATTCCGCTGCTGATCGAGGAAAAACAGTAGCGCTAGCACCGCCAGCAGTCGATGAGCAAGGCACAAGCACTGGGCCAGACCGTTGGCAAATAGTTGGCTGGCGAAAACTAATTGGCGACGCCCTGCGCCTCTGGCGCATACTTGTGGGCATAGTCCTGCAGCAGATCGCTGACCTGCCCCAACACATTGTCTTTGCCAGCAGACTTGCTCAAAGTTTTCCGCTCGGGGTAGAAGTCAGGTTGATTCAAGCTACGGGCGATCGCCTCTTTCACCTGATCAGCAATCAGCGCCGACAGCTCTGCTTTAGCATTGTTGCGTTGAAAGGTTGCCCCCTCTTCAGTTGTGGCATATAGCGGCGGTAGACGATTTAAGGCATAGGCGGCGATGTCTCCCAAATCTAGGGTCGCATCGGAACTTGACTCAATTTCCGCCACCCGCGAAATCGCTTCGGTCAGCACGAGTTCTTCCATTACGTTGATAAACTGCTTACGGGGGACCGCCACAACTTCGCCTGTTAGGAGTGCTCCCATCAAGCGATCGAGCGACATATACTCTTCGATGGAAAGTTCAGAAGCAGTGTCACAAATCCGCCCAACTTCGGCTTCCATGGCTGGTGTCAGATAGCCATCTTGAAGGGCTTGTTCAACAATCTTTTCGATGCTCATGGATTCTAACGCTCCGTTTGCGCTGTCAACAGGATTTCGGGGACAAATGAAACCAGAACATGCTAGTAAATTCGATACACCTTCTGGACTGGCCTTATTGTGCCCCACAGGATTCAGAAGACGACAACTGCAGTTAACTTTTACCGGGTTCTCTTATCGCCTCTTGGCCCAGGGAGGCCAGTGAGCTTTTGGTCCAAAAAACTCAGCTAGTCAGCGACTTTATGGCGGAATTTACTGCTCACAACAACAGAATTACAAGTTCATGAATCTAATCAGCAACTTTAAGCAAATCATGAAATCGCCTGTTGCTTAATCCCTTCTTCTCATCTTCGTAAGTAAGCCAACCAAAGAGTTAAAGCATGTTCGGCTCTAAAATTAAAATATCCTTGATTCAAAAAATAATCGCCTTTGAATTGGCATATAAGCGCTCAATTTTACTTTTTAGACGTTAGATTTTTAGAGACGCTATGTTGTGAAATCCCTTAAAGTTCAAACTTGTATTCAGTATTTTTAACTAGGCTATAAAAAAGATTTTCAATGCTTCGCTGAATTTTCATGCATCTGATTGACTGACAACTTAAACCTGTCTGTAAAAACACTGAGGCTACAGTAAAATCAATAAAGATTCAAATAATATTGCTTAAAAAGCCGCAGATTGGCCATCTTTCAAAGTACCCAAACAGCTTGTTCCTCAAAGCTTAATTGGACATCACGAGACGCGGATTTTCAGCCCCAAGGTCGCTGCATTATTCAATAGAGCCATTGCGCCAAGGGGCCGGATCAACAGCTACGCCGCTGACATATAGTCCCCAGTGCAGGTGCGGTCCCGTAGAGGCCCCGGTGGAGCCAATGGTGCCGATCACCTGGCCAGCCGGAACAAAGTCCCCTTCCCTAACGCTGATGCTGTTGAGGTGAATGAAAATGCTTTCGACTCCTTGACCATGATCAATGCCGATGGTGTTGCCATGTAGCTCAAAGCCGTCAGATACTCGTCCAACGAGGGCAACTCTACCGGCAGCGGGTGCGATTACTGGAGTCCCCGTGGCCGCAGCATAGTCCACACCGCGATGATAGTAGTTGTTGGCAAAGACGCCATTGTAATAGCGCCGGACGCCATATTCCGAACTGACCCGACCGGGACTGGGACGTAGGAAAGGTCCCTGCCAAAACTTTTCAGGGCTCAGAATTTGTTTGAAGGCATCGACTCGGTCGAACTCGTAGTCGGTACCTAAGCTGCTGCTGCCGGGAGGCAAATTAATGTATTGAGTGCGAAAGCTGCGATCGCTCAGCCACACCATCGGATTGCGGGTCCCGTCTGGCCCTTCTACACGAATGATATATTCCCCTGATGGATGCAGCGGACTGGTCGGTAAAAATGTGCGATATCGGCCATTGCCGATGGCAAACGTCGGGTAAGCAACGTCGTTGACCAACACTGTCGGTGCGCTGCCTGTATGGGTTGACTCCGTACTGATGATGACCACGGTATCCCCTTGACTAGGCGCTGCTGGCTGAATCGATACGTCGTAGGCGGCTTGCACCGGCGGATGTTGAACGAGGGTGACAAACAGCGTCACCATTCCGGCCAACGCCATAAACACCACCGACTTCCAGGAAAACTGATGCTGCTTAAGAGCGGCATTGAGTCCAGGCAGTTTGTAGTATGAGAAGACCTGCTTCATGGCCGTTGGGGGGGGAGAAAGTACGAGTGATCAATCAAGGTTAGCGCCCAAATAAATCGCGATCGCCATGCTGCAAAAGGGGTATACAGCTTCATCAAACCGCCTGGTGCACCAGTCGTCAGTCTCGCAAAGACTCAGATACAGACCTGACGATACAAACCTGACAACGCCTGGTTTACACCATTAGCCATCAGCTGAAGGCTTTCCGAGCCTAGTCGTTAGGGCCATCAAAAAGCCGTTTCCAGCAAATTTGCCTTTCCTTAAATTCCTTTGAGTGATGCTAAGGCTGAACGCCATATCAGGGTAGGCGTTCCCTCAACGTCCAGACAAAGACAATGAGGATCTTGCCAGGAAATCGTGCCAGCCATCGTATCTCCAGTGACCAGCTTCACTTCAATTGTGCGTTTATCGCGCAGATAGTTTTGCAGCAGTCGCGTGCTGGGCAATCCGGTTTCGAGTTCTACAGACATAGGACAGTAATTAGCTTCGACAATGTATGAACAGCTCACACTGGCCTCAAGGGTACCCATTCTGGCGAACTTTGATTGCGCTTTTGGGTTGAAGCCCTCCTGATTTCATGCCGATGAACCGTAGCTGTTCAGCAGCAACCTGGAATTCAGACCCGCATTTGCGTACTTTGTGCCGTTAGTTAACCACAATTCTCGGAAATTTGAGATCGTCAAACGATGACAGAGTTTAGCGATCGCCCACGGCAAAGATTTACGATAGTCACAGCAAACACTTGCTGAAGGGCAGTACGTTGCTGAGGGCGCTGCTCTACCGCAAATTTGAATTGGCATCTGGTTAGGGTTAAAGAAAACAATGGCGATCGCGTTTAGCAAATACCACGGCTTAGGCAATGATTTTATGCTGGTCGATAACCGGCACCAGGACGAGCTGCTGTTGACTACTGAACAGGCGATGAAATGGTGCGATCGCCACTTCGGCATTGGCGGTGACGGCGTAATTTTTGTGCTGCCGGGGCAGCAAGGCGCAGACTACACCATGCGAATTCTCAATTCTGATGGGTCGGAGCCAGAAATGTGTGGCAACGGCATTCGCTGCCTGGCCAAGTTTATCGCCGACCTAGAAACCGCTGATGGTCAGCCGGCGGCGCCACCAAAAGCCTATACCATTCATACGCTGGCCGGCACCATCACGCCGACCCTGCAGCCCGATGGTCAAGTTACGGTTGATATGGGGGAACCGTTGCTCAAAGCTGGCGACATGCCCACGACGTTGGCAGCGGCGGGCGATCGCGTGATTAGCAAAACCCTAGCGGTAGATGACCAGGACTGGATTGTGACCTGTGTCAGCATGGGCAATCCCCACTGCATTACCTTTGTCAACGATGCCGACGCGATTTCCCTCGCTACCCTCGGTCCTCAGTTCGAACATCATGCAGTCTTCCCGCAGCGCACCAACACCGAATTTATTGAAGTCATCAGCCGCGATTATCTCAAAATGCGCGTTTGGGAACGAGGCGCTGGCGCTACTCTAGCCTGCGGCACGGGGGCCTGTGCTGCTCTGGTGGCTGGGGTGTTGACCGAGCGTTGCGATCGCGCGGCCACTGTTGAACTCCCTGGCGGCCCTCTGCATATCGAATGGTCGGCGATCGACAATCGAGTTTATATGACCGGTCCAGCTGAGAAGGTATTTGCCGGCAGCATGGAGTAAAGCAGTTGGCGGCTCAACCAGGCGAGGACAGTGATTGCTTTGCCGCACCTTCCTCACCAGGCGCTGGCTAAAAGCGCCCGCTGCCACAGCGCATACCCTTGGGGATTCAGGTGTAGGCCGTCGGTTGTCAGGTCGGGATGCAGATGGCCCCATTCATCCTGAAATTGCGGATGAATGTCACGGTAAACGACGCTGTTGCGCTGGGTCATATGAGCAATGCGGGCATTGAGCGATCGCACACGGGCATTGTCGATCTCGGCGCGGCGCGTGGGCAACACCGAATAGACCACAATTTGCGCCTGCGGATGCTGCTGCTTGAGAAGCCGCACGGTGCGGTGCAAATTACTGACGATTTGAGCTTCCGGCACGCCGGTTTTTAAGTCATTGGCTCCGGCCATCAGGTGAATTGTAGTGGCGCGGGCGTTGGCAAACGTACTCACTCGGTGCAAAATTCCCGCTGTTGTATCCCCCGAGATGCTTTGATTGAGCCACAGGCGATCGCGGGGCAGCATTTCAGTCGGCAACCACAGACCAAAGGAATCGCCGACGACGACTTCCAACCGATTTTGCCCCTGTCCATATGCTGTGGCGCGGGCCTCTTGCGATAGCAGTTGCCGCCAATCTTCATAAGTCGGCTGATGATTAATGGTCTGCCACTGATCGGCGTAAGCATTGGGAGCAAGGCGCGTATAGGATTGTCCCGATTGCAGGGCCAGTTGTCGTTGTCGGTATAGTTCCGAGCCAGAAGTGGGCCGCAGCGTTGCCTGGGATGTTGTCCTACCAGACACCGAAGGATTGGCGGCCACAGTCGTGGGTGGACTGAACTGAGGCGTCGGTACTGTGGGCGGTGAGACTGGCCGATGCGCCGTGGGTAAGTTAACTGGCACTGGCAGGGTCACCGATGGAGGACTAGCCAGGGCAGCGGTTGTTCTCGTTGAGGCGGCGGCGGCTGCAGAATTGGGCGCCGCCACTGACTGCGAACCGTGAAGATTGCGGCGACTTAAGGAATTCAGGGTGCAGATTTCCGCTTGCTGACCAGGCGCACTGTCGCAAAAGTCCGCAAATTGTGGAGTGGCTGATGCGGTGGTGGGTGCGATCGCCTTGGCAGCGACAGCATGATTTTCTGACACCGGATCCGGCTGAGCCGCGACAGCAGTCAAATTAGTGGGCGGGGCGATCGCGGTCGCCTCGCAGTCTCCCGTTAAAGACTGCACTAGCAATAAGCAAACTTCAGCAGACATAGCTCTTCAAATTTGGCGACATGTCTTTTTTGACAGCGTTCGCGGCGCCTGCTCAGGACAATTTTGTGACTTTCCCGCCAGCTAATTTGTGGCGACCTGCTGCCGAAACCGCAAAATTCTTACAGAGTCGGAACTTGAGCAATTCTTCTTCAAATCGCTCCAACCGGACAAAGCTCTGAATATCTTTACACTTTGACAATGATGCTCTCCGGGCAGCAATCATCATTCACGCCGGCATCCTAAATTTGGGCGATCGCCCTCTTCGCCTCACTCAGCGCTACCCGTGCCCAAGATTCACGGCTATAACTTTCCGCGAGATAGAACCGAGAACTCAGAACTTGATGATTTTCCCTACGGCATTCCACATTTACTGATATCAGACAGATTTTGATGAGCGATCGCTCCCTGGCTGCCGCGTCCCCTGATAGGCTGAAAGCAAAGTCACTCCGGCAAAACCATGACCTCTGCTACCCGTTTGCCTCTGCACGAGCAAGCTTTTTCACTAGAGCACGATCGCTTTATTGACCTGCTGACCCAGACCGAAAATCTATTGATTATTCAGGACCTCGACGGCGTTTGCATGGGGCTGGTGAAAGATCCCCTAACTCGGCAAATTGACCCAGCATACGTGACAGCCACGCAAGCTTTTGACGGCCATTTCTACGTGCTGACCAACGGCGAACATATCGGCGAGCGAGGGGTCAACAAAATTATCGAGCGGGCGTTTGGCGATGCTCAAGCCGTGCCAGAGCAGGGACATTACTTGCCGGGTTTAGCTGCCGGTGGGGTGCAGTGGCAGACTCGCCATGGAAAACTGTCCCATCCTGGCGTGAGTGAGGCGGAACTGGCCTTCCTGGCACAGGTCCCCGAGCGCATTCGTCAAAGCCTGCGTGAGTTTGCCCGCACTCAAGCCCTCGACCTCGACGCGGCCATGCTGGAAAGCTGCATCCAGTCTTCAGCGCTGGAAAATGTGGCCTCTCCAACCGCTAATCTCAATACCTTTCACGGCGCGTTAGCGGCCGATCAAGATACCTATCAAACCCTGCAAAGAGTTATGCAATCTTTAATGGAGACTCTGCTGGCGGAGGCCGCCGAGCAAGGACTGGCAGACTCCTTTTTTGTGCACTATGCGCCTAACCATGGTCGCGATGAAAGCGGTCAGGAGATCATCTGGCTCAGTCAGGGAGACGAGTCGGGCACGACGGATTTTCAATTTATGCTGCGGGGTGGAATTAAGGAAGCCGGCGTCTTGGCATTGCTCAATCACTATTATGCTCAGCGCACCGGCAGCTATCCTTTAGGCGAAAGTTTTAGTGCTCGGGTGGCCCCCCATGACCACGATGCCCTAGTGCAGCTGGTGCAGGACCGGTTTGATCCGGCAGCTATGCCCCTGCTGGTTGGGGTTGGCGATACTGTCACTAGCAAAGTCATAGAGGTAGACGGTCAACCCGTGGCCAAGCGCGGCGGCAGCGATCGCAACTTTTTGTATTTGATCCAGGATATTGGACGTCGGCTGAAAATCGGTAACGTTGTCACTTATGTTGACAGCAGCGGCGGCGAGCTAAAAAACCGCCGGGCACTGACCATCGAACAGCGTCAGGGGCAGCCAGTCGTGGTTGCGGGGCCTGGCGATCCGGCTGACACCGCTGATCCGCTGACGCTCAACGTTGTTTTTCCGGGTGGCTATCAGCAATACTGCGCTGCCTTTCAGACGGCGGCGGCTCAGCGTAGGGCTGCTTGACGGATACCGCCGTGCCGCAACTTGCCGCTGTGACGACAGCTAGCACTTTCCCGGCTATGGCGTCACCGTGACGGCTGACGCTGTGGCCGCTGGCGAGCCATCCAACAATTCCACGGGAATCAGCTCAGTCAGTTCAACGGCGTTGAGCAGCGTATTCCAGGCAACGGTACTATCATCCTGCTTCAGCACGGCAGCGGCAGCGATCGCATCGTACCAGAGCCCGGCTTCGGCATACACCCGAGGCAGCTCTTCGGCAGTGGCGGTGGCGGCGGTTGGTAGTGACTCCACCCGGGCAATCTGTCCTTCAGTCACAACGTCGGCGCTGGGGTCGGTGGGCTCACATACGACAGCAATGTACCAAACGTAGGTCTCATCCACGGCTAACGACTGCTGTAGGCCGTTATTAGGCAAACTGATGCTGGCAATACCGGAAAGATTGCTGATGGCAAAACGACTCTCGTAAACCAGCTCATTGGTGCTTTCATTCAGCAGCACAAATTTGACCTGCTCAGCGGTGGTAGGCGGCAAGTAAAAATAGACGGTGGGATACGCGCTTTCGGTTAGGCCATAGTTGGTTTGAGGGATTAGCGCTACCAGATTGTCATTCGGGGCAATGCAGGTGGTGCTGCGAGTTGAACCGGATTCGCGATTGCCAGGAGCGCTGATATCCGGCAGCTGCACTCGAAAAATGTCTTGGGCGATCGCGGCCTGCCAAACTGCCGATAAACTGCCTCCCAGCAGCAGGCTGAGGGATAGCATCGTCCCGGTTCGCCGTAAGTCAAATACGTTTCTCAAATTTCTCATAGGAGCGAGTTAACCACTGTAAGCAATATAGAAAAGGTCGATGGTCGCGAACTGGGACGGCAAAAATCTTGTAATAACTGTCAGCCGGCACCATGGCTTTGAGGAGATGAATAATTTCAGTTGTCGGTATGATTCTGCAGGATTACACACGATTACTTCAGACCGCCAGGGGACTGTTACGGTTCTTGAGCAAATTTTCTGATTGCGGCGGTTAATCCGCACTTCGCCAACCACCGTGGGTAGAATAAGTGACGTTTGCCGATTGCTTTTGCTCCCCACTCAGCATCCCTTATGGCTTTTTCGCCCAAACCTTCAGGTCCATCACCGCGCTGGTCTCAACCACAGCGCCTACCCGCTTGGCTCAATCGATTGGGTCAGCCACCGCTGCTAGCGACAATCGTGGCCAGTGCCGCCGTTCTGGGAATACGGGCGTTGGGAGCGCTACAGGGGCTAGAGCTGGGAGCCTATGACCAAATGATGCGGCAGCGATCGCCCCTACCGCCTGACGATCGCATTCTCGTCGTGGGCATTGATGAGGTCGATGTACAGTCTCGTCAAGAGTGGCCCATCACCGACAATACTGTGGCTGAGCTGCTGGCGACTCTGACTGCTGCCGAACCCCGCGCGATCGGGCTTGATATCTTTCGCGATGTGCCCATTGGTGAAGGTCGCGAAGCCCTGTTGAGTCAGCTGCAGAATAACGAGCGGGTGCTGTCTGTTTGCAAACTAAGCAGTCCCAACAGTCCAGGAGTGCCCCCGCCGCCCGAAACCACCCTATTTCAAGTAGGATTTTCTGATTTAGTCGTTGATTCGGGAGGCATTTTGCGGCGCAATTTGCTGATTACCCAACCGCCTGCCGATGCTTTAGAAACAGGCACCCATTTGTGCAATACTCCAGACGGCAATTTTCTGTCGCTGGGTTTACAGCTAGCGCTGCGCTACTTGGCCGTCGAAGGGATTGAGCCAGAATTTACGGCTCAGCAAGAATTGCGCCTGGACGACACGGTGCTGTCGCGGCTGCAGGCCAACACGGGTGGCTATCACAATGCTGATGTTAGCGGCTATCAGATTTTACTGAACTATCGAGCAGCGAGGGCGGCAGTCCCCCAAGTCAGCTTGACGGACGTACTTTCAGGCAATGTCGACGAGGCCGAGATCCGCGATCGCCTGGTGCTGATTGGCGTCACCTCACCGGAAGCCAAAGACGAATTTTACACTCCCTTTAGCGGCGGACTACGAGATAGTCAAAAAATGCCCGGTGTGATGGTACATGCCCAAGCCAGCAGTCAGATTTTGAGCGCTGTTTTGGATGACCGAACCTTGCTGTGGATTTGGCCAGCCTGGGCAGAAGCCGGCTGGATTATCCTTTGGAGCTTTGGCGGCGGCATTTTTGCCTGGTATGTGCGTCGTCCTGTGACTTACGCGGTGGTGGCCGCGATATTGCTGGCGGCGCTTTATGGCGTCAGCTACGCGCTGTTTTTACAGGGAGGCTGGATTCCTCTCATCCCAGCGGCTTTGGGGGCGGCCTTATCAGCGGGCGGCGTGGTATTGCTGGATCGCTTTAACAAAAGCGATTATGGGCAGGCTGTTTATAAACAGATGAAAAGCCTGCTCCGTCTAGAGATTGAGATTGATCAGACCAAGGTGGGCGAACAAGTCGCCGAAATTACCGACACTGATTATTTCAGCAAGTTACAGGCGCAGGCCAAGGAACTGCGAGAACGACGCCAAAACACTGCTAGCTCGTCTATCCAGAGCGATCGCCCCGGCGCCAACCAATCGGCTGCCTCAGGGAGCCCTCCGTCTCCAGACGAGCCACCCCCAACCGCCACCGCCAGCGACGCCGACTATTTTGCGGATTTACAGCAGCAAGCCCAGCGCTTCAAAACTAAACAGGACGCTGAACCCTCATCGGATGCACCAGAATAGCGCGGCGTCCCCGGAAAGCCGGTCTAGCCGGGCGGTCAGTCCAGCAATTAATTAATTTAAATGGTTTGGTGAGCCACGGCACAAAAGCGGCGGCAGGTCGCCACGAATCGCTGGGCGAATTCTGGCTGCGTTCCCCAGTGAGTATGCAAATATGACGCCTGCAGATTTGGCGTTGCCCACCCCTCTGGCCCCTGGGCGACAGGGGCGGCTCCAGCCCGGGGAAAAGCCGTCAGGTCATAGAGTGGCGATCGCTCCAGCCCGGCGATCGCTGACCGATGAAACTCGTGGCCCCACAGCTGCTGTCCAGCGGACATCATCGGACTATCTTGAAGCACCGTTGCCTGACGATAGCCGAGCGTTAGCTGACCCGTCATGGTGGCCGCTGCGGCAATGGTTCCCACCAGCGGCCACGATTGCCCGTCGAAATCCACCAGCGTTTCACACAGATACATCAGTCCGCCACATTCCCCATAGGTCGGCAACCCGGCGGCCAGCGCCTGGGCGATCGCCTGCCGCATTGAGCAATTCTGCGACAGCGCCGCGGCAAAGATTTCCGGGAAGCCACCGCCTAAAAGCAGCCCGTCCAAGTCAAGGGGCAACTGTTCGTCCGCCAGGGGACTAAACAGTACCAGTTCTGCCCCACACTGCTCAAGCAGCGCCAAATTATCTGCGTAGTAGAAGTTAAAAGCGCGATCGCGCGCCACCCCAATTCTCACCGGTTGCGCTCGGCGGCCCGCGTCAACCAGTTTGCTCGGGCCTGGGCCGCCCAAGGTTGCCAAGCTGCCCAGCTGACGCTGGCGGGTCGGGAACTCCACAGCGGCCCCTATGTCAGCTTCAGCAACAGCATGGGGAGGGAAGACTGACGTCTGATGGGGCAGGTCAGCAGCGGTTTGTCCGAGGGGGCATGCCGCTGACTGCTGCCACAGTTGCTCTAGCGCTGGCCAGTCAAAACAGCGCTGCCCTAACGCCGCCAGATGCCGAAACCGCTCTAGCAGGTCCGCTAGTTCATCCGTTGGCACGAGTCCCAGATGGCGATCGGGCAGCGCTACCGCATCATCTCGCCGCAGCATCCCCAACACTGGCATACTCAGCGCCGTCATTGCGGCGGCCAACATGGCCAAGTGGCGATCGCTGCCCACCCGATTCAGCACCACGCCCGCGACGTCCACCCGGCGATCCAGGGTTTGATAACCGTGGACGATGGCGGCCAGCGATCGCGACAGGCGGGAGCAGTCCACCACCAGCAACACCGGGCAGTTCAGCAGCCGCGCAACGTGAGCGGTGCTCGCCCAGTCAGTGCCTCCCGCCCCATCAAAAAGCCCCATAACGCCTTCGATGACGGCATGAGTGGCGGTTTTGCTATGACGTTCAAAGCACTGCTGCACATAGCTTTCAGACGTCAGTAACGGGTCTAGATTGTATGCCGCTCGTCCTGTAATAGCGCGGTGAAACATGGGATCGATATAGTCTGGCCCCACCTTGAAGGCTTGCACCGTCTGTCCCTGCCGCTGCAGCGCCGCGAGCAGCGCCATCGTCACAGTCGTTTTGCCCGCGCCGCTGCGATCGCCCGCCACGATAATTTTGCTCATTCGCTGCCCTTCAGTCCTGCTCCATAGCTGGCGCTTCCCGCGCGGTTCCGGCGCGAGGAGAACCCCGTGTTCTTTGTAATCATCTAGCTTTTCGGCGTTGTCTCCGCCATGCATCAGAAAGCTTTAAAGTCCGACGTTTGATCTGGCTGCTTTCTGCGGAAAATTTATTGATTGCGATTGCGGTGCAGCAGCCATAAAAAATATGGTGCACCAATCACTGCTGTAATCACGCCGCAGGGCAGTTCAATGGGAGCAAATATCAGTCGCCCCGCCAAATCCGCCAGCTCGACAATGCAGGCTCCGGTTAAAGCGGCAATGGGAATTAGCCCGGCATGGGAAGGACCGACCAACTGCCGGGCCAAGTGGGGAGCCATCAACCCCACAAAGCCGATGGTACCGGCGGTGGCCACAGAAGCGCCAGCTAGGGCTACTGCACAAAGCAACAGAGTGCTACGCATCCACTCAACGCGGCTACCCAAGCCTTGAGCCAAATGGTCGCCGAGGTTGAGGGCGTCCAAGTCTCGCGCGCAGACTAATGCCAGGGGAAGAAAGATGATCAGCCAGGGAACTAGCGGCCACAGATGTTCCCAACTGCGGCCGTAAACGCTGCCCGTTAGCCAGACCAGTGCCTGACTGACATCGAAAATATTGCCAAAGGTAATCATCAGGCTAGTGAAGGCTCCGGTAAGAGCGGTGAGACCAATCCCCACCAGAATCAGTCGAACGGGTGAACTGCCTTGATTCCAGGCCAAAACATAGATGGCGATCGCGGCGGCCAATCCACCCAAAAACGCGGCTACGGGCAGCCACGCCACCGGTAGGCTAGGAAACAGCACAATAAATGCCACGGCCACTAGACTCGCCCCGGAATTAATGCCGATGATTTCTGGCGCAGCCAGCGGATTGCGGGTGAGCCCCTGCAGGATGGTGCCGGCGGTGGCCAAGCCCATACCCACCAGCAGCGCCACTAAGGCTCGCGGCAATCGCAAGGTGTTGATGACAAAGGCATAGTCAGGATTAGCGGGCAGCCCCAGAATCGTCTTGACAACTGCTAGCAGCGGCACTGGATATTCACCCTGACTAACGTTGAAGATGAGGGACAGCAGCGCCAGGCCCATGAGAATAACCAGCGTGAAGGGTACCCGGCGATCAACTCGAAACGAGATAGACGGGGTTCGGCGTCGTATGGAAAGCCAGGGCTTGATGGGAGGCATGAATTAAGAAAAGAAGAATGGCGAAATAGAAGATCAAAAATCTGTGCAGTGGACGGAGATCAGCGAGTGCTCAGACCGGTGCATTATGCTGGATTCCGGGCGCTTGATGCCCGATGGTTAGAGACTGCTCTTTGCAGAGGAGCGCGCTAAATAGATAAAAAAAGGGGCGCCAATCAGCGCTGTCATGATGCCGACGGGAAGCTCTTGAGGCTGAATAATCAGACGGGCAGCAATGTCCGCTACCGATAGGAGAATACCGCCGGCCAGCATGGAATAGGGCAGAATCCAGCGGTAATCGACGCCGACGCCGAAGCGCACAACGTGGGGAATGACCAGACCAACAAAGCCAATGGGACCCGCCAGGGCCACGGCACTACCGGCCAGCAACACGACGACAATCGCCGCCGCAATCTTTACCCAAGCCGTCTGCAAGCCTAAGCCCTGGGCCACATCTTCTCCCAGCGCGAGTAAGGTAAGCTGTCGCCCCAGCACCAATGAACCCGTCAGCCCCACAGCGATGTAAGGCAGCACCGGCAGTAGGCTGGCTAAGTCCTGTCCAGCTAGGGAACCGGCCAACCAAAACCGAATGTCCTCAAGGGTGCGCTGGCTGAGAATCAGAATCCCCGTAGTGAGCGAGCTGAGCAGATAAGTCAATGCCGCTCCGGCAATCACTAACTTGATGGGAGTAAGACCGCTACGACCCATAGAACCTAGCCCATAGACAGTGACCGCGGCGATCGCGGCTCCGGCAAACGCAAAACTCACTGAGCCGCTGCCCCGGATAAAAATTGCCAGCACCATGGCCAACGCCGCTCCCACATTGACGCCCAAAATATCAGGAGCCGCTAGGGGATTGCGCGTGAGTCCCTGAGTAATCGCGCCGGCTACGGCTAATGCCGCCCCTACCATGACTGCCAAAAGAGCGCGGGGTAGCCGTACAGTCCGAATAATTAAGTGATCAGTCGAGCCGTCAAAGTTGAAAAGGGCTTGCCACACCGTGCCAGGGTTAATGTCGGCAGCCCCTAGCAAAATGCTGAACAGCAGACAGCCAGCCAAAATCGGGACGCCAATCGCCAGCCCTAAAGATAGATAAACAGGAGATCTAGATGGAGTTAAAGCGCGCGATCGCATAATTCACCGCTACGGACGTTCAGTGGCAATGCCTAACGCTGCCCCTTCGATTTCTCGTAATTCATCCATGACAGCAATCACGCGGCCATGCTCGACCGCCGTATCAGCATTGATCACAATGACCGATTCCTGAACTTCAGCCATTAAATTACGAACGCTAGTCTGCAGATTTTCCAGCTCGACAGTCTCCCGATTCAGGGCAATCTCACCGGAGGCCTCAACGGTTACGGTGATGCGGGTCCGCTCTTGCACTTCGGAACTATCGGCCTTAGGCAGATTAACGGGCAGTGATTCAGAACGAGTTAGAAACAGACTAGAAATGATGAAAAACGTCAAAATGGCAAAAATGACGTCAATCATCGGAATGATGTTGAGTTCAAACTCCTCTTCCGGCTCTTCAGGAAGGTACATAGCGTGCCTCCTGGATTAGCTGCTGTCGCCGCTCGTAGTGAATTTCATAAAGAATTTCAAGCTGTCCACCATACTCCTGAATGAGAGCCAATTGACGCTTGTAGAGGCCACGAAACAAGTTAGCAAACAGTAACGTTGCGATCGCCACCACCAGTCCCGAAGCCGTCGAAACCAGCGCTTCGCTGATTCCGCCAGTAACCAAATCAGCATTAGCGCTAATATCGCCGAGCTGGAGCGCATCAAAGGAAGTAATCAAGCCTAGAATGGTGCCCAACAGTCCCAAAAGCGGAGAAACGCTAATAATCGTGGCAAACATCGTATTAAAGCGTCTGAGGTAGGGCAGCTCTGCCTGCATGGCACTGGCTAACGCCAAATGGAACTGCTTTGGAGTGGCGTCATCAATCTCCAGGGCTTCTAGAAAAATCCGGGCAATGGGTAGCTGAAGATGCTGTCGCAGCTTAGCGTGGGCTTCGACTGGCGCCTGACGATAGACTCGCAAAATGTCCTGCATCACTTTGCGCTGACGACGATTGAGGCGAAACCAAAAGACCAGTCGTTCAATAATGAGAGCGATCGCGATCAGCGAAAATATCAGCAGTGGCCACATGACGATACCGCCTGCGGCAAAGACTCTTCCCATGATTATTCTCTACTTGCTGGCCCTAGCTCCTAACTCTGGCTAGACAGACCCCAACCGCTTAGAGCTCAGCTTGAAACCTATTGCAAATAACTTTTAAGAATTGAGCCTTATTGTTGATCCCTTTGTCAAGGTCTTATTGAAAGTAATTTTCGATAAAGTGCTTGCTGTCTCAGCACCCCACCGAACGCATCAAAAGAGCATTCTTTTTCAGGTTAAAGCTTTTGAGTAAGAAGCACTGAGTTTTTTACAGGACTTACGCAGCCGCCGCCAATTTCGGTCCTTGATTCTCCAATGGGAAGAAATCGCATGTCCCATATCCAAGCTCTGGAGAAGATGGGCGTTTACGTCAGTCCTGTTGAGATAACGTATTTTGCAAGATATTCAGCAGACCATTGAACCAACAACCGTATCCAAGAATCTCTCCATTGGCCGTTGATTAAACGGCATTTTTTCTCAAAACTTTATATTAGTATCTTAATGTTCATGTTTAAGCATCACATCTAGATCTTATGAGCCTTTCAAATCTATGTGTTGAGCAGCACAAGCGAGAGCGAACTGGACTACAGAAGCTTTTGCTGTTGGGGCTTTTAGGGTCAGTTGGTATGCACGCGATCGCCTTTGGTCTCGGCACTTTTGGGGTGTGGCAGCGCCTGACTGATGCCGACTCTCCCGTTATTGAACTTCTAGTGGTGGAGCCACCGTCAGAGCCGGTTGAACAACCGGCAGATACGGCTTCGGCAACGCTGAGTAATGCGACAAACGATCCTGCGCCGGCCGCTGCTGCCGCCGGTTCAGAAGTTGCAGCGGCCGCACCTGTCCCGCCGCCACCTGCTGAAATTGTCGAGCCGGAACCCGTACCCGAGCCCGAGCCAGAACCGGAACCAGAGCCACTCCCTGAAACTGAAATTGAATCAGAGCTGAGTGAGCCAGAGAAATCTGAGGAAACCCCAGAAGAAGAACAGACAGAAGAAGAAGAGCAGACGACGGAAGAAGAAGAGCAGACGACGGAAGAAGAAGAAGAAACTGTAGAGCCGATTGCTGCCGTTCCCAACGATTTAGACGCTTCACAATTGGATCGGTTGCGCAGCTTTTTTGATCGCATTGGTGGCACTAATCCTAATGCTGCTGCCACTGGCGGTATTAATTCGACCAGCACTTCGTCTAATGGAGCCTCCACTGACGGCATCGAAAACGCACCAGGCGCGGCTGGTGACTCCCAGGAAACTGCGGCCAATAGCGGTTCTGAAAACGGCTCCAATACCTCTGGAGACGGTAATGGTCAAGGTTCCGGGGCACGCACTATCGCTTGTCAAAACTGTGTCGAGCCCCAGTATCCCCAAAGTGCTCTTGAGGCAGGCTTTGAAGGAGCACCCCGAGTGCAGGTAGACATCAACCCGGATGGTTCTGTCCGAAATGTGACGCTAGTAGAGTCTAGCGGCAACGCCGAAGTTGATCGGGCAGCTATTCAAGCAGCTCGCAACTCGAGCTTTCAGCCGATAGCCGGTGGAGCCAGCGCTCCTATTGAATACAAAATGACCATTGAAGGCTCCAGGAGCCATCGAGAAGCTCAACAGCAGGGCGATCGCCGCTCAATCGAAGTGCCGAATCAGGAAGCTGAAACTCGCCCGCAAACGGCAGAAGGCTCGGAGCAAAACAGCGGTGAGCTTGATGCTAATATACAAGATACTGCCAACAGTGCTCAGGATAACGAGACAGAAACTCAGGCTGATCCAAATGCCGTAGGTGAAAACGCCGCGCCAGCAACTGATACCGCTGACGATACGCCATCTGAAGCAGCGACGACAGAAGATGAGGCCGGTGAAGCAACTCCTCAACCGGCCGCTGAGTCAGACCCTGAACCGGCAGCCGAATCAGAGTCTCAACCGGCAGCTGAACCAGAGTCTCAACCGGCAGCCGAACCAACTGCTACTGAGCCCCCAACGCCTGCTGTGGAACCCAAGCCTCAGCCGCAGCCGGCATCTCAACCGGCGACTCCAGAACCAGCCGCTGAATCCGAGCCGCAGCCAGCACCAGAAGCTGAATCTGAGTAGCTGAATCTAAGTTTTAGCTAGCGAATTAGAACGAAGTAGAGCGGCATATTTAAGATAATTTGAACCGGAAATTCAATGAGTGTTCCTCAATTGAAATCGTTGACTTCGCCTGAAATCGTTGACTTCGTCGAGCAGAGGGACGAGAAATGCGGCTAAAAAAATATGCCGCCGCTAGACTCGTTTCACACCTTGGCTGACAGGAATGCATAACGGGGTTCCAGAAATCGGATCATCAATGATGCGGCTCTCTAGTCCAAAAACTTGGTGCACTAAGGTTTCTGTAATCACAGTATGGGGCTGACCCTGGGTGACAACTGCACCCTCCTTCAACGCTACTAAATGGTGGCTGTAGCGAGCGGCCAAGTTGAGGTCATGAAGCACCATAAGAACAGTGCGATCGCCCTGTTGATTGAGGTCATAAAGCAAGTCAAGTACTTCAATTTGATGAGCGAGGTCGAGATATGTAGTCGGTTCGTCCAGCAATAGCGTTTCGGTATCTTGGGCCAATGCCATGGCAATCCAAGCTCGCTGCCGCTGTCCACCCGAAAGCGTATCAATGGAGCGGTTGGCAAACTCTTCTAGATAAGTGGTCGCGATCGCTTTTTCCACCTTCAACTCATCATCTTGAGACCACTGCTGCCACCAATTTTGATGCGGATAACGTCCTTGAGCCACCAATTCTCTCACCGTCAACCCCTCTGGAGCAGTAGGATTTTGAGGCAAAATGCCGAGTCGCTTAGCCAGTTCTTTGGTGGGCAAGCGGGCGATCTCATCTCCCTCCAAATAAACTGTGCCTTTTCGAGGTTTGAGCAATCGCGCCAGACCCCGGAGCAGCGTTGACTTACCACAGCCGTTCGGTCCCACCAGCGTAGTAATTTGCCCTTTAGGAATTGCCAAATTCAGCCCCTGGATAATGGCGTTACCGTCATAAGCCAAAGTAATGCTGCGTGTCGTAAGCGCAGCTTGTGTAGCAGTGTCGAGCATCATAATTAGCCATGATACGGGTATAAAATCAGCCATCAAGCCATTACTTTTGACTGCTCAGCTCAAACAGCTTGAGGTTCATTCTAATATTGAGAATTATTCCTAACAGTGTCATACTAAGCTATTGATTTGTAGCTGCATGTGATGGCAAAAATCCTAACAGGAGCTGAAGTCAACGAAATTATGGAAGAGTGCCGCATCAGCGGTCGGCTTTCAGGATATCAGGAAGGCTCTGAATATTTTGGCCAGGTGCCTTCACTGTTAGGGTACGGCTATGGCCGCAGCATGGAGTTGCGGCCGGGTTTACGACTGCAAATTTCTGATATCAAAAAGCGTCAAACCCACGTTTATAAAGGCCAGCATGGGCAAACAATGCCGATGACGTTGGCTTTTTATCTGACAGGCGGAATGCGAGTTGATAATACTGGGCTAAAAATAGCCGAAGAAGAGTTGGCGGGTAAGAGCTATTTCTATTGTCTACCCAAGACCTTTGAAGTTGAAGAATTTCCGGCATTTCAGCGCACCTGTGTGGTTCGGGTGCGCATCTTGCCAGAGCTGATGCCGACGTTTAGCGATCGCATTCACGAACTACCCGTTGATGTGAGACAGGCCATTGAGCATCCCCAAGCAGCCCAACTGTATTACACGGCGCCTATTACTCCCGCTCAGCAGCACGTCCTGCAGCAAATTGTACAGTGGCCCTATCAGGGTATTACCCGCCAGTTTTATCTCGAAGGCAAAGTGTTAGAACTGCTGGCGCTCTACTTCAGTCAAATGTTGGCTCCAGCCGGTAATAAGCCTTTGGTAGCGCGAGACATTGATCGCATTTATCAAGCGCGGGACATTTTGATTCAAAACATCGCCAGTCCGCCTTCTTTACCAGAGCTCGCCAAGCAAGTGCATCTCAATGAGCGCAAACTGAAGCAAGGCTTTCATCAGGTTTTCGACACCACGGTTTTTGGCTATCTGCAAGATCATCGCCTAGAGCAGGCCCGCCAACTGCTGCAAACCAAGCAGCTGAACATTCAAGAAACAGCTCGTTGGGTAGGCTATGCTAGCCGCAGCTCATTTGTAGTGGCCTTCAAAAAAAAGTTTCAGGTAGCGCCTAGTCAGTATCTTAAGGGCGAAGCTTAGAACGCGTGATTTAAATCGAAATGCTTTGACAATCGGCGTGAGCGCGTCCGTTCGGCGCAACCAGCTAAGAACTGATGGAATCTCAATATCCAAGTGTTATTGGTCAACGATGAGGGTTCCTGGCGATCGCAGACATTGCGCTTAATTTTTGGAGCACCCGCCTGGTTTTCGGCCTCGGCCTAAAAGTCCGGCAGGGGAACATAAAAGTCCGGCTAGAGAACGTTGGCTCCGATTTAGAGATATCTCAGCGTTTTATATTGAGACCAATTCTTAATTAAAGGACAGTGGCGAACAGTTGGCGGTGTGGGCTTTGGCCTGATTTATTCCTGCTGTCCTCTCAATATATAGGTGTGAGAGTTCATGAAAGCTTCGATTAAACTGCTGGGCTACAGCGTGCTAGCCAGCGTTATTTCTTCTACGGCAGCTTACCCAGCTGGAGCGCAAGATTTAGCCGATGTCGCGTCGACTCGTCCAGACGCGGCAACCACCGATGCCGCTGCCGGGGCAGCAATCGCCATTGACGACCCAGCAGTGTTGGAGCAAGATGCTGCCGCAGTCCAGCCGGCCATGCCCGCTGCCGCCGCCGAAATTTTGACGAATCCGCCACTGATGGACACTCTGGCTCAAGAGGCGGAGACGCCAGTCGTCATTACCGATGTGCAAGTTAGCCAAACGCCAGCAGGATTGGCCATCACCCTAGTTTCTGAGCAGCTATTGGCAACTGGCACAACTCGCACCGAAGGTAATGCGCTGATTACCGATATTCCTGACGCGAGATTGGAGCTGGTGGAAGGGGCGATCGCTGAGCAGTTCAATCCGGCTGCGGGCATTGCCCTATTACAGGTGTCTGAGCTGCCTGATGGGGGCGTGCGGGTGGCAATTACGGGAACGGATGCTCCGCCCACCGTGCAGACTGACAGCAGCGGCAATAACTTAGTGCTGGCGGTGACGCCCGGTGCGGCAGTCGCCCAAACCGCCGATCCCGATGCGATTCAAGTCGTTGTTACGGCCACCCGGACTGAAGAAAACGTGTTAGACGTGCCGCGCTCCGTCACCGTGATTGAGCGAGAGCAAATCGAGCAGCAGTTGAACTTTACCAACAATATCCCCGATATCCTTGGGAAGCTAGTGCCCGGACTAGCGCCGCCGCCGTTTACCAACGAAACGATTGAGCTGGAGCTGCGAGGCCGCCCTATCGTGGTTTTGATTGACGGCGTGCCCCAAACCCCCAACAGCAACGGCAACGCTGCCGATTTGCGGGTGATTGACCCGGCACTCATTGAGCGTATTGAGGTGCTGCGGGGGCCAAGTGCCATCTATGGCGATGGCGGCACCGGCGGCATTGTGAACATCATCACTCGGGTCCCTGTTGAAGACGAGGTTACTTACACTTTGGGAACTGGCGTCGGCACCAGCCTGACGTCCTTTGGTGGCGACAGCTTTTCCTATAACGCTGAAATCGGGGCTTCTGGGACGGATGGACCGGTGGAGGGGCTAATCTTCTTTGCCTACGATGAAGTCAACAGCCAGTATGATGCTGAGGGCGATCGCATTATCCCCACAAATGTTAGCGACACCAGCCGCATCAGCGTTTTGGCCAAGCTGGCCTACAACTTTGACGAGCAGCAGCGACTGGCGTTCACTTATAGCTTTTATCGCGACAGCCTGGATACGGAATTTATTCCTGATGAGGGCATCACTGATATTCCCGGTCTGCAAAAGGGGCGAGCCCTCCGCATCGGGGACGTCGAGTACGACGAGCAGCCGCGACAGTTGAATAATGTGCTGAACCTGACTTATCGGCACAGGGATATTCTGAATTCGCAGCTGGATGCGCAGGCCTATTTTCGCGATCGTGAATTAATTCAGCGCTTTACCGACTTTCGCCTCAATCCCCTGAGTGACTTAGCCCTCCTAGATCCGTTCCCGGATGTTTGGCAGACCACCCTTGAAGCTACTGAGTGGGGCGGTCGCCTGCAGATGGATACGTCGCTGGGAAACGCTGCCAGTTTACTGTGGGGGGTCGATTATTCCAACGAAATTAACGACCGGCCACTGCTGGTATCCGACAACGCCGCCTTTGACGCTAATCAGGAACTCAATATCGTTGACGACAGCCTCACCCAGGGTGGTCCCTACACCGTCGAAAGTGTGGGCCTATTTACCCAAGCCAGTTGGGACATTACCGAACAGTGGCAGGTGAGCGGCGGCCTACGCTATGAGAACTTTGATGTGTCGGTAGAAGACTACAGCTTGGCCTTTATCACCGAATCAAACCTGCCTCGGGAACGGCAGGGCGGCACAAACAGCTTCGACGATGTAGCGTTTAACGCCGGCATTATCTATCGTCCCATTCCGGAAGTTGGCCTGTTTGCGAATTTCTCCCAGGGCTTCTCAATTCCCAATGTGGGCAGTGTGTTGGGAGCCGTTGCTTCGACGTTTGACATCAACAGTGACCTGCTGTTGGAGCCGCAAAAAGTTGATAACTATGAGATCGGCATTCGTGCCGAATTTGGTCAAATACAGGCTACTCTGTCCGGCTTTTACAACGAGTCTGACCTGGGCACTAACTTCGCCCCGGATGATAATGGTTTGACTACGCTGGTGCGTGCCCCGCAGCGCAACTACGGGGTCGAGGCCACGCTTGACTGGCAACCCAGCAGCACCTGGCGATTGGGCGGCCTGTTCAGCTGGAACGAAGGCGAAAGTGACGTCGATGACGATGGCGAATTTGAACCCCTAAATCGGCTTAACGTCAAGCCCTTCAAATTGGGTTTGTACGTTGAAAATGACACCACTCCAGGGTGGACAAATCGCCTAGAACTGCTGGCAGTGGGTAACCGAGATCGCGCTTTTGATGAAGGCGTTGACGCCGAGCCGATTGATGGCTACGTGACGCTAGACTTTCTCAGCAGTCTGCAGCTTGGTGACGGGCGGCTGACTTTGGGCATTAGCAATTTACTCAATAATCAGTATCTGCCAGTAGCCACGCAGGGGCTGTTCACTTCTGGCGTTGAGGCTCGTCGTGCTGCGGCTCCCGGAGCGACGCTAAGTCTGCGCTATACTCTGGAATTTTAGATGGCGCTTACTTTGACAACTGCGCTCAGCCGTCGAGCGCTGAACCGTGTTGGTTGATTGGGCACTATGTCACATCGTTCTGCCATAAACAGCAGTGTTTGCCAACTATTGGGACTTGGTGTTCTGGCGTTGACGGCGGCCTGCCAGCGATCGCCCACTGCCGCCCCTGAGTCCACCGGCCCCACTCAGACCATTACCCATGCGATGGGTACTACTCCAGTGTCGGTTTCACCGCAGCGAGTCGTGACCATTGATACGACACCCCTAGATGCGGCCCTAGCATTAGGGATTACACCCGTCGGCACCATCCGCTATGGGGCTCCGCCAGGGTATTTAGGGGAGGCTGCCAGTGATATTCCCGTGATTGGTCAATATGCCCAGCCCAATCTGGAGAGCATATTGCAGCTTAATCCCGATTTGATTTTGGGCGCCAAGAGCATTTCCGAAGCGCTCTATCCGCGCTTGTCTCAAATTGCCCCCACCGTGTTTACGGAAGGCGCCGGTCGTCATTGGGATTGGAAAAACAATTTTCGACTGTTTGCTGAGGCGCTGGGCCAGTCTGAACAGGCAGAGCAGCTCCTCGCTGACTATGACCAGCAGGTAGAAACGCTAAAAGCCTCGCTGGAGTTGCCGCCTGAATCGATGACTGTTTCTATCCTCGTGTCTATGTCAGATCGATTGGTGGCTCAAACTCCCAAGAGTTTTTCAGGATCAATACTTGAGGAGCTGGGTTTTGACCGAAACCCAGCTCAAATTAAAGGTGAGGAATTTTTCGTGAGAATTTCTCGCGAAGACTTAACGAGCCCAGAGGGTGACGTGATCTTTCTGATGCATAGTTCTGAATGGGAAACAAATCCTGCTGCTGAGTTTATTAACGATCCGCTGTGGTCTCAATTAGACGCGGTGCAGCAGGGGGCAGTTTGTGAGGTCGCTGGCGATGTATGGGGATCGGGCCGCAGCATTCTGGCTGCCAATCAGATTCTGACGGACGTTGAAACTTGCCTGGCATCGAAGCTGGAACAGCCTAACCGCGCGGAATAAGTCATATTTTGTTAAACACGCTCAGAGGCGATCGCCCGATTATCTGGCTCGATTGACCACTGGCAGCATCACTTCACACGACTGGGCAAAGTTTGCTCCGAGGTATCCTCGGTCTGACTCGCGAAGCCCTAATACCGATGGTGCAATTGATTCACTCACTGGTTAGGCAGGGGCAATCGGTTGAGCAAGGGGTGGAGGTAATGAGGCCGGCTTAAACGGCCTAAGCAGAGCCATGACCCTCTGCTTGCGATGAACTTTGCCCAGTCGTGTCCGCAAATGCCCGATAGTCTGACCCAGCCGATGTTCTTGCTCAACGTTGAGGCGCTGCTGCAGTAAAGCCAATATGTGGATTAGCGGTATTCAGGGGATGCCAGAAACCTGGTCCGGAGATTGCGACCTCAGAATCCTTGGGGAGATTCAGCTCGGAACTGGATTCCAGTTCCGAGGTTATTTGGACGTTTCCTGTTCGCCCAAATAGCCCCGCGTAGCAAAAGGAATATCGACGACTTCGGCGGGGCGATCGCCCACCATGACGGATAATCCGGCGCCACCAGCGCGCGTGCGAATATAGCCCAACGCGATCGCACCCTCATCAGTGGCGACACAACTCGTGACCACGCCCACTTTGTTCGTATCGAGCATTACTGGCGTACCGGGGTCGACTGGCTCAGCTAGCCGCAGCCCCCAAAGCTGCTGTCTGAGGCCCTGATAGGTCTGCAGCCGAGCAATGATTTCCTGGCCGATGTAGCACCCTTTGTTAAAGGAAACTGCCTGCCAAAGGGTCGCCTCTAGTGGATTGTAATCTTCGGTGAGTTCGGCACCGGGCATCGGGCGACCCTGCTCAATCCGCAGGGTTTGCCAGAGGCGATCGCCCATGGGCACTGCTGTTGCCTCCGACAGAGCCTGCCAAAGCTGACTGCCAAACTCAGCCGCCGCAATCAAGGTAAACCCTGGAATTGTGAGTCCACTGCCCGCTGTCAGCAATACTTCAACATCGTTCACGGTAATGCGCTGGTGGCTAGCTGCGGGCAGCTCCGCGGGCAAATCAATTCCCAGTCGCGCCAAACAGTCAGCGCTCTTTGGCCCCAGCAGGGTAAAAGCAACCGTGGTATCCGTTTCATTGGTCAGCTTCACCTTATCGGCAAAGAAGATGTACCGATCCATCCACTCCATCAGTTTGGTGGCCTGTCCCGGTGAGGTCAGCAGCAGCACCGAGTCCGCCTCAACATAGGCCGTCACCAAGTCAATTGTGCGCGCTGTCGAGTTAACAAACACCGTGCGACATCCCTGTCCCGGTTGCAGTGTCTGAATCTGGTTGGTGGTTTGGTTGTGTAAAAACCGCAGGCGATCGCTATCTGCCACCCGCAGCCGTCCCCAGTGAGTGCGATCGCACAGTGCCACGCCCGTTGCTACCGCTTGGCGAGCAGCCTGCTCGTTGCCATAGGTGACCGGCACCGCTAGCCCTACTTCAAAGACGGCCCCTTGAGCTGTTTGCTGCTCTCGTAATGCGTTGCCCATCAGAGTGAAAAGTGTGTGGAGTCTTTGTTCCTGACTATAGCGCTGTATGGACGAAGAGCAAATCTGCAGTTATCGACTAATACCGATTCCTATTATGGCGCTACAGCGTGAGACATCAACCTTCACACATCTTGAGTTCAATAGCCAGGCGGGCGTTGAAATCCACCCAAGAGTTGATCGATGCCTTGTGCGATCTCCAGGAGTTCCATTTCTTGCCAACGCTTACCAACAATCTGCATCCCCATGGGCAAGCCAGTTTGAGTTTTGCCGATGGGAATCACGACGACCGGATGACCCGTCAGATTAAAGGGGACGACGTAAGCACCTGACGCCATCGAATAGGGTACATGCCAATCATCAACCTGCACTGCGGTGCCGCGTTTTCGGTGAGTAAAGGCCACCGTCATTGCCACAGGACACAGCCAGGCATCCCATTGGGTCAGCGCTGCATCCATTTGAGCGATGAGGCGATCGCGCTCTGTCAACGTTTCAAAGTAGCCTTTCAACGAGGGATTGAATGAAATCGGTAAGCCAATGCCGGGAACGCTACCCAGTTGGCGAAAGTGGCGATCGCCTTGCGTGCCCTCTCGAAATAAGAAGGCCAGGTTTTTACGAATTTCCTGCCCAGTCAGAGACTGGGCATACAGCAAGTTATAGGCGGCGAGCTTGTAGTAGTCCTGCCAAGCTGCCCGAAAATCGAAGTCGGGAATCCACCGCTCTAACGCAATCTCTGCTGCGGTTAGCTTGGCTGCCATCGCCTGCATTGCAGCTTTGATTTCTCTAGCTACTGGAAAGAGTGGCCATTCCTCTGACCAAGCAAGGCGACAAGTTTTTATGGTTTTATCCGCCGACTGATTGAGCTGAATTGGGGGCACTTCAGGCTGTTGAACATCAGCGCCCGCAATCAGCTGCAAACACAGGGATAAGTCTTCAACCGAACGAGCAAGCCCCCCGATGGTCAGCATTTGCCGCATACAGCGCGGAGCTTTGGGAACCTCGGGAATGTGCCCCGTCGTCGGCACCCGTCGATCTGTCGGCTTGATGCCATAAATGCCGCAAAAATGAGCCGGCTGACGGATGGAGCCGCCAAAGTCAGAACACAAATCTAGCGGCGATAAGCCTGCTGCTACGGCTGCCGCCCCGCCACTAGAGGTGCCACCTGGCGTATAGTCTGGGTTCCACGGATTGTTGACGCGGGGAAACACATCGTTGAGGCCCTGGTAGCCTCCGGCTAAATCTCCCACATTGGTCTTTCCCAGCAGAATTGCTCCGGCTGCCCGCAAGCGGCTTACGGCAGTAGCATCATTTTTGGGGATGTAGTCCTGAAGCGTAGCCGATCCAGCGGTGGTTCGCAGTCCAGACGTCTCGAATACGTCCTTGACCGTTATCGGCACGCCGTGCAAAATCCCCCCATGCTCTCCTCGACTGAGAGCTGCATCGGCTTGCTCAGCCTGGCGCCGAGCATTGGCGATATCTAAAGTACAGATTGCATTCAGAGTTGAGTTATGTGTCTTAATTTGAGTGAGATAGGCATCGATAACTTCAACCGCAGAAACATCGCGATCGCGGATCATTTGGGCGAGGTGAGACGCTGAGGTAAACAGAAACTTGCTCGTATCCATTTTTGTCTGCCCTAACAAAGTGTTAATGACGGTCAATAACTCAGGCTTGATTCTGACAATCAAGCAAACAAATCCTCAATCGGAATCTGTCATTCAATCGTAAATGACGAGATAGAAACAACTTGATTGGGGCCATCTAATACTTCTGGCTCTGGTTTTGGATGGTAAACAAACATAGTTTTTTCTATCGGAATCGACCAACTAATCTATCGAGTTGCCGTGCTGTAAACATCACGACTAGGGGATTGGCGACGGATGGGGATTTCAAGACTACTTGGGTTTAGCACAGCCGATTTTGGCACTCGCAGCGGCATGATGCTGTTCGAATCCTCGAAGGAAACTGCAATTAAATAATGCAACCCGATCACCCTCTATCGTGCTCAGCCGAGGATTTTTCATGGACTTCTGAAAACCTTTTGATCGCAAATCCGAGCCGGGGATACGCCAAACTTCAGGCGGCGGCGACATCTTTGCAGGAGCTCCTCTACCCAGTAATATTCAAATGAATTTCCAAACGGGCCATCGCATGCTTGAGACCAGTATCCCCTTGCCAGAAAACTCGACGAATCGTCAGATACCCCTGCGAACTCGGTGGCTTTTGGTTCTGTTGTTCATAATTACGGTGGTCAGTCGAATCATTTTTGCGGCTGAGATTGTTCATCCCGGCGATGCTGGCAACTTTACCCTGGCAGTTGAACATTTTGATGTCAGACTTGAGCAGCCTCAGATGCCGGGGATGTTTATCCTGTTTATCTTTTTTGCTAGGGCATTTAACCTTTTTCTCGGCGATCCCCATGCCAGCCTCATAGCAGTCAATATCCTGGCTTCTGCGATCGCCGTCGTGATGCTCTTTATCATTGGCCATGAGTGGTTCAATGCCAAGGTGGGATGGACGGCAAGCCTTTTGATGATGACCAGTCCAGCGCTTTGGCATCGGTCTGAGGTGGCGCTTAGCCATGTCACTGAGTTTGGCTGGGTTCTGCTTATTGACTTTGCTGCTTACCGCACGGGACTGGGGCAGCGCCAAGCCCTACTACTTTTGGGATTCTTGATGGGGTTGGCAGGGGGAATTCGGCCCAGCACACCGTTTTTTCTACTGCCCTTCGCGCTGTTTGCGGTCTATCGTGGGTTAAGAACCCGAGGCTTTAGGCTCCGCGATGTTGGGTTAGCCTTCTTGGTGGGATTTGCGGGCATTGCTATTTGGTTAATTCCGCTCATTCAATTTTCAGGGGGCTGGAACACCTACTGGCAAATGGTGCAGGCTTGGTTACCGCTTCACACTCAGCGGCAAGACGCCGACTCATTGGTAAAAGTCTTAGACAACTTTTTTCAGTTTTCCAAAGCTCTGCTGCGCATCGTTGGAATTGCGCTCTTGCCAATGCTGTGGATGGTCTTTCGGCAAAAAGTCAGTTGGATACGTCGAGCTTGGCCGCGCGGGTGGCCGGCACAGTCTCTGGTGCTCTCCGTTCTGCCAGGATGCTTGTACTTTCTGCTGGTTCACCTAAGACGTAAAGACCAGACCTTTACGGTGATGCCAGGTTTCATTCTGATGGCGAGCTGCTGTGTGGTAGCCCTTGGAGAACGTTTGCAGAGTCGATATCGGTATGCCTTAGTTTGGCTGGTGGGAATTACAGTTGGGCTAAACGGCTTGTACTTTCTATTAGGCCCCGATGGCCTGCCCACTGCCCGGGCTCTACGAAACTACGACTTGGAATTTACACCGAGCATCGAATACATTCGCGAGACGTTTCCGCCTGAAACGACCGTCGTCATGACGCACCCGTACTATTTCCGACTGTCAGATATTTATTTTCCTGATTATCAAGCGCCTCAACTGTCTTCCAACATCAGGGATGAGCCGACGCCACTTGCGCCTCAAGTCCGCAATTTTGTGTTGTTGGGGGATAAGGTCTTTCGTAAGCCGGGACAAGATGACGGGTTCCAAAGAGAAGTGGTCTCCGAGCAGGGAACAGTCGTCCGATACCTCACCTGGCCCGAGGATCAAACGTTATGGGTAACTAGAAGAAGCGCTGAATTGAGACCCGCTCAGGAATAGGCAACTCTCCGGTCAATCAAATACCCTCGCTGACAAAACGCGATCGCTCTCAATGCCCCACCAAATCGGCTTGAAATACGGCATCGTCATCTCGGTGGGCTAGAAAATAGCGCCTCAAGTCTTACTCAAACAAGCGGCATAATCGACTGGATTCACCACAGCACCGCTCCACTTTGAGCATTTTCAAATTCAATCCCCATGTGAGGCAAGCGCTAATCGGTGATGCATACTGAGAGGGGAGAACTGGCGCTGGCGTTGGCTTTCACCGAACTGCATGCCATCGCTTCTCACTCTTATCTAGAACTACTACAACCATAAAGTAGCGGCATTAGGCGATCGCCTCATCCTGCATCCTGCACAAAACGTTTGCCAAGGATGACGCATTCGCAGTAAAAATAGTGACAAATTGGCCGTGGCACCAACTGCGTTCCACCCTCCACTGTCTTATTTATCAACCGGAAAACCACCTTTTATGCGCTGCACCATCATTAGTCGAGCCGGCCAAGTTCTTGCTTATGGTCACCTCTGCATTCGCCATTTAGAAGACGGCAACTTGCGGCTAGATTTGGAAACTGATCGCGGTCGCGTACTCGAAGGCGGGCTGCTCGCCGCCGACGGTGATTTAACTCATGCTGGAGAAGTCTTATCAGAGCAGTTTTTTAATGTTTGGGGCATGAGCGATCTCACCCTCAGCATTCAGTGTGGCAGCGTAAGCACTCCACCCAATGCCGCCTTGCCTCCCAGCGCCGACATTGACATTTCACTGTTGTAATTCGATGCTGACTCTAGGCCAGCAGTCCGGACAGTTTTGCTAAAGAAGCTATAAGGCTTGCAAGGTAATCATCCCAGCAATTGCCTATCTAAATCAAAGTTAGCTTTCAGGCTGACATTGATTTAAATACTTCTAGCAACGAAGGCTCTACATTACAGGCGATGTGCGTAGCAGATTTCTGTCCGGAGTATTGTTTAAGGTAATTATTAGAAGTGGTTAGCTAAATAAAATTAATTCAAAGCTGCTCATGTAAATAAAACGAATTATTCTTTGCAAGTTAATGATGTTTTGGAACTAATTTTTCTGGAGATTTTCAATTTTTAGAATGTTAAGCAATTGGAGTCAGCTGCCAATTAAATTTTATTGAAAAAATCTTCAGCTAATAAATATTTGAAATTATCTCTTCCCTCATGCATAAGTTACGGTGAAGGATTGTCTAAAAACAAGTGCGATCGCCCTGAGCAATTAGGATGAAGGTTGGGCAATGGCATAGACAACAGATGCCCAGAGCAGTGATGTTATGCCCAGGGGAAAAGATGTAAGGTCGATGGTGAAGCCGTCAAAATCGTTGCCAACCGGGGTCAATGGGTCGCGCTGAAAGACCTCGATAGTCCGGTTACCCGGTCTTGGCCTTGGCGACGGCATGAAGACACCGGCGATCGCTACCGCATTTCCCTGGTGGATAGTCAGGATGTTGTCGGCGGGCTGAAAGGCAACGCTGCTGAGGAACATGTTTGGCTCTTACAAAACCAGCCATAGTTTGTGCTCAAAGCTGCTACATACTTTTAGCGCTCAGGGCAATCAGGACAGACGAGTTAGAGACAGCCTTCAACCCAGCGCCTTCAGCGTTGGCATATAGCACTCCACAGCATGTGCTTCGAATCGAGCAACTACACCAGGATGCTGTTGGTTTAGCGTAATGCAGACGTGGTATCCAACAGATACATCAGCAGCTATTCATCAAAGAAGGAGAGCGCTCGCCCTTAGTAGGCGTGGCGATCGCGGTTGATACCAGCAAAAATTTCGCTAATTTCGGTGTCGTTTGTCCAGCCACCAATAGCGCTGTGAATTTTGGCCAGCCGTTCTTCCGGGCTGAGCTCCTGCAGTGGATGAGTCAGGGCTGACTGCTCATCGACAGGATGCATTAGTACAAAGCACAATCACCTCAACAACTTGGCCCACAGGTAATTCGTTCGCTTGAACTTGAACCACCCCACCCGGCTGCACAACTGCCTTTTGCCTAACGCCATTCAGCATGGAGATCCCTCGCTCGAATCGTCTTTTAATTCTATCGGTTTGGCTACTGGTGGCTTGTTTAGCAAACTTTCGGCTTAAATAGAGAAAATTTGCAGGTAGGCTCCAATCTCAAATGCAGATCTGGCCTTTCTGCACTCTAAATTCTGCACTCTGTATTTCTCATGTCTGATCGCGGCAAATACCACGGACAACGCCTCACTGCGCGACAAGTGCTGAACTATTATGCTGCCGGAGAGCGTGACTTTCGCGGAACTATCTTGCGCGGTTGCAACTTTCGCGGAGCTGATTTATCCGGAGCCGACTTTACCGGAACCGACATTCGCAGTACAAACTTCAAGCAAGCTCGATTAGTAGGAAATAATTTCTCAAAAGTTTTAGCTGGGTCTACACCAACCTGGACTCAGTCTAAACTCTTCGCTTCAATCTTATTATCTGCTTTGATTGTATGCGCTTCTAGCATAGCTGCTTCATCGCTAATGGAGGAAATTCTTATAGACAGATCGCTTAGAGATTTAGTTATTCCCCCAGGATATTTATTAGTATTTCTTCAATTTCTAATTTGCATTATTTTTATAGCTAGAGGAATGACTGAAAGCGCTGTTATAGCAATAATATTTAGTTATGGAGCAACCGTCATATTTTCTATAGGAACTTTGTCCGTACAACAACAGAGCTTACCTCAGGAAGAGGCAGCCATCATATTGGCCTCCTTTACAGGTGCAGGCACAATAACAGCATGCTTCATTGTTCTAGGTAGTTACTCAACGACATTTTCTTTCTATTTAAATAAATTTTCTTCAATAGGAATTTTAATTCTCTCATTAACAATTCTATTTTTGAGAGGAGAGTCTATTCAAACTTTCTCAACTTATGCCCTTTATATTATTTCAACATATCTAATTGCATCTCAAACGCTTAAAGATTTCCGGATCTTTGGTTTTCGTTCTAAGATGCAATTCCCTATAGTCTTTTCTTTGAATGCTTTAATTGGAGGAACTTCTTTTAATGGTGCTGACCTAACAGGAAGTTCTTTTTTGTATGGAAAACTAGTGGATAGTAATTTTACAGGATCGAAGAAGCACCCAATCGTCCTGAAACATGTGCGATGGCATATGGCAACTGGTTTGGATAAGTCAACTTTTATAAAATACCCTCGAGTTTACAGTCAAAAATATATAAATCTCATAACTTCTCTAAATGGCATAGACAAAGATTTCTCAAATCTAAATCTTGAGGAAGTCAATCTAGATGGAGCGAATTTAAATCGAGCTAATCTGAGTGGCACGTATCTTAATAATGCTAAGCTCGCGAATGCAGAATTGCATGAAGTAAATCTAACAAATGCGCAGTGCATTGGCACCGACTTCACCGGGGCGCAGCTTACCGGCGCCTGCCTCGAAGCCTGGAATATCGACGACACTACTATCCTCAAAGACGTTGACTGCCAGTACGTTTTCTTGAAAGAGCAGGCCGATAGTCGCGGCAGTCGCGAGCGCCGCCCCCACGATCCTGACAAGGTTTTCCAGCCCGGCGACTTCGAGAAGTTCTTCAAAGAAATGCTCGACACGGTACAAATTCTGATTCGCCAGGGCATTCATCCCCAAGTTTTCAAAGAGACGCTGGCAAAACTGATGGCGGACTATGACTTGCCTGACGATGCCGTGCAGGGGTTTGAGAAAAAGGGTGAGGACGTACTGGTGACGATCGCCGTTCCCCCCGACACGGACAAGGGCCAGTTTGAGCAAGATTTTGACGAGCTGCAAGCGCTTAAACTGGAAGCGGCGAGAGCTCAGGGTCTGCTGGAAGGGGAGCGCAAACGTGCCGACACGCTAGAGGCCATTTTGCTAAAGCCCGGCCCTACGACCAACACTGTTAACGTCAACAGCACCGCCATGAGCAATAGCAATAACCCCAACATTTCTGCTGCTGACGGCAGCTTTGTGAACACCGGCGACAGCCTGCAGGGCAACGTCATCAACTTGGGGGAAATCAGCGGGCAGGTGAGCAACCAGATTAGTCAGCTGCCCGACGCCGCCAATCGCCCGGATCAGCCTAGCCTCAAAGCCATGCTGACCGATATTCAGCAGGCGGTTGAAGCCGAGCCCGAACTCAGCGACCCCGAGAAAAAAGAAGCCCTGGGCGAAGTGGGCAAGCTGGCCGCAGCCGGCAGCCAGCCTCAGGACAACGCTATGCAGCGCATCGCTAAACGCGCCGCTGCCAATTTACGATCCATCACCGAGCCGCTAACGGAAGCCTCCCAGTTGGCTACCGTCTGTCAAAAGCTGCTGCCGATGATTCTCACCCTCTTCTAGTTCTCCCCGGCTCCTAGACCGAGGCAAAGCAGTCCCATCGCTTCGCCGTTGCCCTGCCCGAAGTCCGCACCCAATCCCAACACGACATCGTAAATCGTCGTGAGATGGGTCATCTCCAGTTGCTACAATCCTGACGTAGCAACGCTTTTCTTCTGCCTTACGTTCGACTCCGCTCACGGCAAGCTGCCTTCTGCCTTCTGCCTTTTGCTATCTCTCCTGGTTTCTGCCCATGACTTCTGACGATCGCACATTCTTTCAATTTGAGGCCGATTTTGTTGAGTCACTGCGCTGCATTCCCATGGCTGTGCGCTACAAACTGGACACCTGTGGCGTCAAGCTCAAGCTGGAGCACTGGCATCAGTTAGCCCTGCCTGAGCGCGAGCAGCTCGTGTCCCAGGCTTGCCAAACCGAGGGCGAAATTGCCGCCTACCGTAAGCTAGTGCGATCGCTGGTTTGGCAACATACGGAAGCGCTGCCCAAGGACCTGCCCATTGACCCAGCGCCGCCCTGGCTAAAAGCCGACCAGATTTCCGACGACGTGCAGCAGCAAAGCGCTGAGTTGAATGTGGCGATCGCTCCTGCAAGCTGGGCCGCCCTGTCGCCTCTGCAGCGCTTTGCCCTTTGCAAGCTCAGCCGCCCCGGCCACGAAAATCGCAACTTTTTGCCGGCTCTACAGGAGTTTGGCCTGCCATAAGGCGGCACGTTGCCGCAGCCGGTGCGCTTAGCATCGGTCAACATCGGTTGATGAATACGTCATGGTAAAGTTATTGCATCGCTGCATTTCTACTATTCGACAAATAAATCACGGCTTAGCTCCCTGAGTAGTCATCTACAAGGATGTCTGACAGACGCTGTTCGGCGTAGGCTATCTCTCAATCTGTCAACCCTTGCCAGGGATGTACAAATTAATCACCTCCCCATCAAACTCTCTTACCCTGCCACCCAACCACCCTGCTACCAATCAGGTACTTTATTTATCTGCAAAGCCCTAACTATCCGTGTCGACTTCGATTAGGACCGTTGAACAGTTCTTGACGGCTTACAAGACCGGTCAGGAATCCTTCCCCGAATTAGTCCTCAAAGGCGCTAATCTGCGGGATTGCTATTTGCCCTTCATCGCCCTAGAAGGAGCCAATCTGGATCGTGCTGACCTGCGTCGCGCCGTCTTGACGGGGGCCTCCCTGCTGCGCATTCACCTACAGTCCGCGCAGCTAGACCGGATTAATTTAATTGCGGCTGATATGATTCGAGCGAATCTCCATAAAGCCAGCCTCAAAAATGGGCTGCTGGTAGCGACAAACCTCTGCGGGGCGGATATCAGTGAAGCTAACCTGCAGCAGGCGAGCTTGGTGGGCGCCAATCTCAACGGCGCCAACTTGCAGGGAGCCAATCTACAGGATGCTAATTTGGCCGATGCGTCCCTCTTTGGCACCAACTTCATGGGCGCCAATCTTACTGGCGTGTCGTTGGATGAGGCTAAACTGGCTTACACGCTGATGCCCGATGGCTATTATTTGGTAGGCGAAAATGAGGCTGATGATGATGATCCCAACAAAGCCAAAGTGTCAGTTGCCAACCTTGCCGCCTACTCACGCTTAGCCAAGCATTTCCGCAATTTTTAGTCGAGCCTGAGAGCCTTTCGGAACTGCTTGAAAGTGTGTAATCAAGGCCACCGCTAGCCGCGCTTCCTCCCAGTTCCGTGAAGCCAAGCTACAGATCTATAGATTCATAAGTCAAATGCTGCCCGGAATCCATGTTGGTCAATCTCAAATCGTCCATCCCAAATCCCAAACTGGTATGGAGCTGCCAACTGCGATCGCTATCAATCAATTTTAGGTTTTGTTAATATTTTCCTTTAAGCTCTACCCGTTGGTTCGCTGTTTATGACTTCCTCTCCGCCGCTTCAGCGTTTGGCGCGCTATGGCCGCCGCTACTATCGCCAAGTCTGGATAGCCAGCATTTGCTCCGTTGCCAATAAGCTTTTTGACCTGGCACCCCCGGTATTAATTGGGTTAGCGGTCGATGTTGTCGTTAAGCAAGAAAGCTCTTGGATGGCGGGCTGGGGCCTGCCCAGCGTGCGTGCCCAATTTTTAGTGCTGACGGCGCTAACGATTCTCACTTGGGGCCTCGAATCCGCCTTTGAATATGCCTATTCGGTACTGTGGCGCAACCTCGCCCAAACGATGCAGCGCGACCTCCGCATCGAAGCCTATGCCCACCTCCAGGGGTTGGATTTAGCCTATTTTGAAGACCACAGCACTGGCGGCCTCATGGCCGTGCTCAACGATGATATCAATCAGCTTGAGCGGTTTTTAGACGTCGGTGCCAACGAAGTGCTGCAGGTACTGACCACGATTCTGCTAGTCGGTGGAGCTTTTATCAGCTTGGCGCCGGCAATCGCGTGGATGACAATTGTGCCCATGCCGTTTGTTGTCTGGGGGGCGATTGCCTTTCAAAAGCTGCTGGCGCCCCGCTACGCTGCCGTCCGCGAACGGGTAAGCGTGCTCAATAGCCGGCTCTCGAATAATTTGTCCGGCATTCTCACGATTAAGAGCTTCACCGCTGAAAATTACGAAATTGAGCGCATCCAGGAAGAAAGTGAAGCCTATCGCCTCAGCAATCGGCAGGCGATCTCGTTTAGCGCCGCCTACATTCCGCTGATTCGCATTTTGATTTTGCTCGGCTTCACCACCACGCTGATCTTTGGCGGCCTGATGGCGGTGGCCGGTCAGTTGGCCGTGGGCACCTACAGCGTGCTGGTATTTTTGACCCAGCGGCTGCTGTGGCCTTTGACTCACCTGGGAGAAACCCTGGACCAATATCAGCGGGCCATGGCTTCGACCAACCGCGTGATGGATTTGCTGGACACGCCCAGCACCCTGCAGCCAGGGTCGCGGCGACTGCCAGTGAGCAACGTGCAGGGCGACGTACGCTTTGAAGATATCTCGTTTGCCTATGGCCAACACACCGCTGTAATTCAGCACCTGACGCTCAAAATTCCGGCGGGGCGCACGGTGGCGATCGTCGGCGCCACAGGGTCGGGAAAAAGTACGTTAGTCAAGCTGCTGCTGCGACTTTATGAAGTCAGCGCTGGGCGCATTACTTTAGACAGCATCGACGTGCGAGAACTGGCGCCTCAAGATCTGCGACAGGCGATCGGGTTAGTGAGTCAGGATGTGTTTCTGTTTCACGGCACCGTAGCTGACAATATCGCTTACGGCACCTTTGCCGCAGATCGCGAGGCAATTATCCAGGCGGCTCGCGTCGCGGAAGCTCATGAGTTTATTGCCCGGCTGCCCCAAGGCTATGACACCATCGTTGGCGAACGCGGGCAGAAGCTCTCCGGTGGCCAGCGCCAGCGCCTGGCGATCGCCCGAGCAATTCTCAAAAATCCTCCTATTCTCGTTCTTGATGAGGCCACCTCAGCGGTCGACAACGAAACGGAAGCCGCCATTCAGCGATCGCTGGACAAGATTACGCAAAACCGGACAACCATTGCGATCGCCCATCGTCTGTCCACCATTCGTAACGCCGACCGGATCTACGTCATGGAGCAGGGACAGCTAGCAGAATGGGGTACTCACGAAGAACTGATAGAGCGCAGCGGCCTCTATGCCAGCCTGTGGCGAGTACAAATGGGCCTGAAGTAAACCAGACTGACGCCGTCAAAAAAAGAGAGCCGCCTCATGGGCTGTATGCTACCTGTAATCTTTATCCTAGCTGGGCCTGCAAAGTTTGCCGCATTAGTTCTACCGGAGGCGTTTGCTGTGTCCAAATTTCGAACGCAGCGGCCCCCTGCTGCACCAACATTTCGGTGCCGTCAAAGGTGGTCAATCCTCGCTGTGCCGCCAGCTTGAGAAACTGGGTGGGGCTGGGAGTATAAATTAGGTCATAGGCGATCGCCCCCTCTGGCAACAAGCCCATTTGTGCAGCTGTCACAGGGGAAGCGTCAACTTTGGGGTGCATGCCCACCGGGGTCGTATTGACCAGCAGCGTCGTTTCCGGCAGCAGCGTTGCCAGGTCGGCGTCAGAAGCCGTTTTCAGTTGCGGCTGCAGCGGCCCGTCCTGCCAACTGGCGACAAACTGCTGCACCTTTTCGGCACTGCGCCCAACCACCCAAAGATCCGGGCAGCCCAGCGTGACACATCCGGCAACTACCGCCCGCGCTGCGCCGCCATTGCCCAAAATCACCACGCGGCTGTTAGCCCAATCGCGATCGCCCGTTTGCAGCGGCGCCATAAAGCCAGTGACATCAGTGTTTGTCCCCGCCCAGCCCTGCTCCGTGCGCCAAACCGTGTTGACCGCGCCCACTGCCTGCCCAATATCAGTGACGCTGGCCAACTGCGACATCGCCACCTGCTTGTGGGGAATAGTGACGTTGAAGCCCTGTACGCCTAACCCCCAGAGACCGGCGATCGCCGCCGCCAAATTCTCTGGTTCAACTGGAAACGGCACATACACCCCGTCAATGCCCAGTTTGGCCAAAGCCGCATTTTGCATCGGCGGTGACAGGGAATGCTCGACGGGATAGCCAATGATGCCAAATACTTGTGTGTTACCTGTGAGTGCCGCTTGCCCCATGGCTGTTTCCTTCGTCGTGGTTATCCCCTATGTATCATGCCTTGAAAGAGTTCGTCTTGTAAGGTGGTTGGGAGCGTTGGCAGGGCGATCGCTCGTCTGAGGAAGTTGGCCCGTGAGTGACCAACCGCCAACAGACATCGTTTTAGCGGGCAACCCGGCAATCAAAACCTTTTCCGCAACGTGGCGGTCACGACGACTATGCGAGTTGCCATCACCGATGCTGCAGTTGTGACCACCGATGTTGCTGGAGCCACTCCGCTTTATCGGAACTTCACACCGCGTTTAATTTTGCGGTGATTACGGAGGCGATGGTCAAGACCCGACGAAGGCAGGTGTGGATTACTGAAACGCCTTCCAGTCCCTGATCACCAGAGTAAAGGGGTTCCGTCTTGCCGTAGCGCCCCTGTGAATAATACAGATTCCGCGCGATCGCCAGTCATTTCCTTGGCTGCAAGCGCCTTACAGCCATTCCCCTCACCACAGGGCGCCGTTACTAGACGATAAAGGCACTGGGGCAGGTGATTACGGACGTAGAGCTCGATGGGACAGTTCACATCTGCCCATGCCAGGACTCTTTAGACCACGGATAGAGCTGACAAGTTGCCGCTGTAACCAGTAATTTCAATGATTGAGTCAGTAGCAGCCTGGAACCCGGCAACGTCGTTGTTAAGTGCCAAAAAGGTTCGATCTGCGGCAGTGAAAGTCGCAGCCCCTGACGATGCAAAGGCCGCCGGAGAAAGGACCGTCGCGATCGCGGTTGCCGTTAGGGATGCGGCTTCTCCCAACTGCGCGACGCTGTCAGCCGCAATGGGCGTCACCCAATCAATCACATCATTACCAATTTCAAGATCTTGAATCCGATCAAATCCCGCTAGCAAAGAATCGCTAGGATCAGTAAATACAAATCGATCGCTGTTGACGCCAGTGGCGTTAAGGCTCACCTCACCCGTCAACGAGTCTGTAGTAGCTGCTGCTTCAACAGCTTCGTTAGGTGCGGACTGGCTGCTGTTGATGCTAGTCGGGCTCGAGCTCACTCCACCGACCAGCACATCGGCTCCAGCTCCGCCTTGAATAATGTCATTGCCGCTCCCGCCACTGAGCGTATCGTTGCCGCTACCGCCTATCAGCGTATCGTTGCCGGCGGCACCACTAAGTACTAAGTCAAAATCCACTGATGAGGCGTTGACCGAGTCGCCGAACCGAGAACCCATGAACTCCTCAATGCTGGCGATTGCAAAAGTGAACTCGGCAAATCGAATCGCCTCAATGGCGCCGGTTGCATCGGCAATATCGTATCCTCGGCCACCAAAAATTTCTGGCTTACCATCCGGATTGAAGCTACCGTTTGCGTCAAACCGATTGTTGTCAAACAGTTTGAAGATATCATCACCGGCTCCTCCCGAAAGGGTGTCAAAGCCAGCGCCGTCATAAATAATATCGTTGCCGCTGCCGCCCGAAATAACGTCATTACCACTATCGCCAAAGATAGTGTCATCGCCGTTATTGCCAAAGATCGTATCGTTGCCGCTGCCGCCAAAAATTTGGTCGTTCCCGTTGCCACCCGAAATTCTATCGGTACCCGCAGCACCAACGAGAGAGTCGTCAAGATTAGTACCAGTTATTGTCGCCATTACTTGAAATTACTTTGCTGGGCTATACGCATAAAGGCCAACATACATCTGAGGTCACCACAGAGAAATATGTTGTGTTGATATGGGAAAACCACACACGGTTGCTTGACAAATCTGCCAGAGCAATGAGCATGTACTGGCTCAAGTAGTTCACATAAACTATGTCAAAGTGAGCATTCAAGCTGTGAATTGAGTCCGCGTTAGTTAGCTAAAACCGCTACACAGCGATCGCTACAGGCATGAAACTGCGAGTTAGAAAACTCCGGTTCACTAGATGGACGCGCTTTAGCAAACAAATCTACCTAGATTTAATAAGTGATTCATTTACCCTTTACAGAATATGAAGACCATCAACAGGACAAATAATTGATCTTGTTGCGCTGGCACTGCTCCTAAAAAAGGCTGCAACCAAACGCTATCAAGTTATACTTGCTCATCAACGCTTCGTAATGTCAGCTTAAAGGCTTTGAAAACAGTTTATAGAAGTTATTTTCAATCTTTATAGGAGCTTTATCAAGAGCCAGCAAGCCTACGTATAAACACTTAAAAACCATGCGAAAGACTACTTCTGCTGGAGTATTCTGTCAAAGCTAGACTAAATCTTTCGGCATGGGGCGCTCTAGCCAATAGGCCATTACCGGCGATCAGTTAAGGTCTGGGCAAGAAGATTCCTGGTAAATCCGACTCACACCCTTAGGCCCCATGCCAAGATAGACGTGTGAAGCTGATATTAGGAGGCTGGGCTTGGAGGTTACTTTTTTAGGAACCAGCTCTGGAGTCCCAACACGATCGCGAAATGTTTCTAGCGTCGCGCTGCGGTTGCCCCAACGGGGAGAGGTCTGGCTATTTGATTGTGGTGAGGGTACCCAGCACCAGTTTCTGCGCAGTGATTTTAAGGCCAGCCAAATTCGCCGCATTTTTATCACCCACATGCATGGTGACCACATTTTTGGGCTGATGGGGCTGCTGGCAAGCTGTGGATTGGCGGGTAACCCGCAGCAAAAAGTTGATCTCTACGGTCCAGCCAAGCTCAATGACTATTTGCAGGCATGCCGGCGCTATTCGCAAACTCGATTTTCATTTCCTCTGAAAGTACATACGGTAAATCCCGGTCGAGTTTATGAAGATGACGAGTTTCAAGTCAGTTGTGCTCCGTTGGAGCATCGCGTGACTGCCTACGGCTATCGGGTAGAGGAAAAAGACCGCCCAGGTCGGTTCGACGTTAAGCGGGCTCGGGCTTTGGGCATTCCGCCGGGGCCTATTTACGGCAGATTAAAGAATGGTGAAGTAGTTACCCTGCCGGACGGCCGCCGTATCAATGGCAAAGATCTCTGCGGCCCTACCTTGCCAGGCCGCAGCTTAGCCTACTGCACTGATACCGTGTTTTGCGATCGCGCGGTTGAACTGGCCCGTGGCATCGACCTGCTCATTCATGAGGCCACCTTTGCCCACCAAGATGCCAACATGGCGTACCAACGGTTTCATTCCACGTCTACGATGGCGGCTCAAACGGCTCTGCTAGCGCAGGCTAAGCAGCTTGTGATGACGCACTTTAGTCCTCGCTATGCGCCGGGAAATCCAATTCAACTACCCGATTTACTCGCCGAGGCGCGGGCCATTTTTCCCAACACTTTTATGGCTAAAGACTTTGATGTCTATGCCATCAGCCGTCAAGAACCGACTGCTCTGGTCGCATCATAGCTCTCGGGCCAGCGGCGGCATCTGCGGTCGGCGTCGTCGTCAGGTCAGGGCTTTGGCTAAATGTGGTTTGCAGGCGCTCGCGCTCTTGAGAAGGATCATCTAGCCGCTGGCGCAGCTGCCCTAAATGCGTCTGTGTGCAAACTGCGGCGCGGGGTGTGGGCACCTCATAATTGGGCCAGCTGGGCAGATCAGCACAAGGACAGACTGCAGAGTTAATACCTCTAACCGGCATCGGAACTGGCATAATGCAGCGAGCACAGCTTTCAATCTCCCAACTCTCACTCAGAAGTTGAGCAATACTTTCATGGGTCCCTTTCAGAAAGCATTGTTCAGGATGTTCCATAATCTGCTGCCAGCAGTCTTGAAAAGCCGGACTCAGCTGAGCGCCGCTGAATATAGGCGTTGGCAAAGTCTGAGTATCGGAATGCTGTAAGACTACTGGTTTGCCAAGCTGAAACCAGTAGGCTAAAAACGACTGAACTGCTTGTACAGAGGCCATATTCTTCCTTGCAACCCTCAATCTCAATGGAAAGTCGGGTTAATCTTGCATGTCTAATTCTGATCGTAGTGGCTATGAGCTGAAATAGTGCTCTTCTTAAGGGTTTGCAAACTGTTGTAATGATCAAGTAAGGGGCGACTCGACAGCGCAATTGATTGGCGTACCCACCTGACTGAGATCGATAGCAAATCCAGCCGTAACTAAATAAGTGACATCGGCGATCGCTCCCACCTGGCGCGTTAGGGCGCCCAGGCGATCGCGAAAAGTGCGGCCTAGCGGATAAGCCGGGACGACGCCCCAGCCGGTTTCCTCTGCCACCAAAATGAGGCGACCGGGAAATTCAGCGATCGTCGCCAATAGTTGGGTGCTCTCTTGCTGCCAGGCTGCTTCCGATAGACCCAATTGGTTGGCGACCCAAGTTCCCAGAGAGTCGACTAGCCAACAGTCTGCTGTCGCGGCCTGAGCCAGCGCCGCCGCCAAATCTACCGGCACTTCTAGCGTCTGCCAACCGGCAGGCCGCCGTTGCTGGTGAACCGCAATCCGAGCCTGCCATTCGGCGTCCTCGGGACTGATTTGCGAAGTTGCGACATAGACCACTGCTTGAGCACTTTGCTGCGCGAGCTGCTCCGCCCATTCGCTTTTGCCTGACTTAGTTGGCCCAGTAATTAAAATTCGTTGCTGTGGTGGCTCTGTCATGCTGATCTCTGAGCGCGTATATAACCGCCAATTTATGGCGGCTGTCTCTGATAGCGCCAGTCAGCGCAATGACGGCTTGCAGCTAGCTGAAACGCGCCATCAAAACTGGTTGACAACTTTGTGCAACTGGCCCGAGCGCGATCGCCCGGCAAAATCAGCCAAGGGGTTAAATTGCTGACAACATCCAGAGTTTGACACTAAACAATAACAGCCTTTAGCGCATCAGACCGCGCTTGCCGTTGGGATAGACCGTTGACCAGTTAGTGCGAGCGCCCGCTAGCTGTTTATCAGTGATGCGGGCGCCTGTTAGATCCGCTCCGCAAAGATTAGCCCCTTTCAAATTCGCATCAGACAACGTGGCATAGTTGAGGTTAGTGCCGCGCAAATCAGTGCCCTGGAGGTTGGCATTACTAAAATAAGCACGACCTAAGTTGGCGCCTCTTAGCAGGGCTTGAGACAGGTCGGCACGGTTGAAATTAACGCCGCTCAAATCAGCATTCTGAAAATTGGCTTTTTTAAGTTTGGCTTCGGCAAAGTTGGTGCCGGTTAGCGACATCCTTGGCAAATCAATGGCGTACAGTATTAACGCAGAGAAATCACGACGGCCCTTTGCATAAGCCTGCTTCAGCTCATCAGCGCTGAGTTTGCTGCTGCCCCCCGAGCGCGAGTTAGAGCTCATCTTAGAACTGCGATTATTGAGACTATGTCGGCTCGGTATCAGTGACCCTTTGGTTGAATCCATGCGCGAGTTAGAGCGTTCTCGACGCGCTCGAATGGCAGCCGCCATGCGAGACGAAGGTGATTCAGCGGAGCGCTCTCGCTGAGGGCGATCGCGACGACTATGGGGGGCCAAATTTCCTTTACTGTCGCTGCGCCCGTTATTGGAATTGGGGAAAGCCAAGTTCTGCGCCAGGCTGTCCATATACGGCTCAAGATCGAGGTCGCGCAGCACCATTTCAACCGACTGATAGCGATGACGCACAGAAATTTCCAGCATTTTTCGCAGGACTTCAGCAAAGTGATCGCTGACGTAAACCAAGTCGCGCCACATCATCTCTCCCGTTGTGGGATCGTAATCAAGGTCTTTAGGTGACTTGGCCGTTAATAGATAAATGCAGGTAACACCGACGGCGTAGATATCACTGGCATAGACCGGACGCATGGCCATCTGTTCCGGCGGTGCGTAGCCAGGAGTGCCAATCGCGTAGGCCGTTAGCGCTGTCTGATCTGACGCTTCTTGCATCGGGGTAACTTTATCTTTCACTGCCCCAAAGTCAATCAGTACCAGCTTTTTATCCTCGTCTCGACGGATCAAATTAGCTGGTTTAATGTCACGGTGAATAATTTTGCTGTCGTGAACATATTGCACCAGCGGCAAGGCCTCACTTAAAAATTGGCGAACGCCGGCTTCAGTAAACGGGCCGCCCTGTTTCACTTCTTGTTGGAGGGTCTTACCATTGATAAATTCTTGTACCAAGAAAAATTCATTGTTGGTTTCAAAATAATCCAACAGGCGTGGCAGTTGAGGGTGGTTGCCAATTTTTCCTAGAATCTTGGCCTCGCGCTGAAACAAGTCACGGGCCATATCGAGAATGTGCTGGGCTTCGGCGGAAGGACGCAGCTGCTTGATAACGCAAAGTGGATGTCCTGGCAAAGAGGCATCTCGGGCCAAGAAGGTTGCACCAAATCCACCGCGCCCTAGGGCCCGCAGTGCCCGATAGCGATCGCGTAACATCAAACTTGATCCACAGGCCTGACAGCGAGTCACACGTGGTGGATTTTTGGGTTTAGGGCAGTCTAAATTGGTGCAGTAACTCATGCGACCTAATATGCGATGTTTGCCCACGCAATGTGATCGGGAGTCATCGGTAATGCAGAACGTTCAGTCTGTAGAAAACGATTCACTCCTAACTCCATACTATCCATACAACTAACTACATATACGTTGAGTTCCAGGGCTAATCATGAAAGCTCACAAGAGTAGTGTCACGTTATCCTAATTATTCCCACCTGCCCAGAAGGGGTTGAGGCCATTTTTAAGATTCTGATAAATTTCATACGCTATTTGTTAATGAGCTGTGTAGAAGTTACAGAATGACGACAGAACCGCATTCCTGGCAATGTTTTACCGGGGTCGACCTATATACAATTAAAAGATTTGATGCCTAATGGTTGGCAAGGTTAATCGCTGCTTTTTAGCCACAGGCGCCATCCAAAAAATTGGTGAATAAACATATGAAATAAAGCTGATATTGAAGAGAAAGGCAATTTGCTGTCGACAACGCCACGCCACCGCAACCTGATAAACAGCCTAAACTTGCAAGAAAATTTGTTGGGTCAGCTTTTGGGTCTATCATCATTCACCTAGATGCTGCCCAGAGCAAAGGCTGACAAAGAACGGCTAGAAGAGCCATTAACTGGTCAGGCGTCTGATGGCAGCTAAACCCTGAGGTCTGGGTCAGCGGCAGTGTGCCGGGCATCAACAGCAGGTAGCCGCTGATTCTTTAAGGCCCTGAGGTGATTTGACGCGCGCCCTGGAGTAGACTGGCTGAGGAAGCGATCGCCTCCGCTTAGCAACTGCTGGCTGCCGAATAATATTCAATCAGAATCGATGCGGATTTCTCTAAACTGGCTCAAAGATTTGGTCTCTGTAAATCTATCGCCCGAGGCGCTGGCTGAAGCGCTAACGATGGCTGGATTTGAAGTAGAGGATATTGAAGACCGGACACAGTGGGCCGACGGCGTCGTGATTGGCTATGTGACCGACCGACAGCCCCATCCCAACTCTGACAAGTTGAGTTTGTGCACCGTTGATATTGGCGCCAATGAGCCGTCATCCATTGTTTGTGGCGCCGCTAATGTGCAAGCCAATCGCTATGTGCCGGTCGCTCAAGTCGGGACTTACTTACCGATTCCTGACTTGAAAATCAAGCCGCGTGAAGTCAGAGGTGTCTTGTCAGCAGGCATGATTTGCTCCTTAGCCGAATTAGGGCTGGCTAAAGAGTCAGCCGGAATTCATATTTTTGCCGATGCCGATTTGACGCCGGGAGCTGATGCTCGTCCTCTCTTGGGGCTAGATGATGTGGTGCTCGACGTTACGTCGACCGCCAATCGAGCTGACGCCCTTAGTATGGTGGGAATTGCCCGAGAAGTCGCTGCCATTACCGGAGCGGCGCTGAAGCTGCCCCAAGCGCCTGCCATAACCGCTGCTAACAGTCCGGATAGCGTGACGGTCAAGCTGATCGACGAAAAAGCTTGCCCTATTTACATTGCCACTGTTTTAGAGCAGATCAAAATTGGCCCTTCTCCGGCCTGGCTGCAGCAGCGCTTGCAGGCCGCAGGCACTCGACCGATTAACAATATCGTCGATATTACTAATTACGTTTTGTTGGAATGGGGACAACCGCTGCATGCATTTGATAGCGATCGCCTCGCCGCCACCGCCAATGACGCCGACTACACCTTGGGCGTGCGCTATGGCAGAGACGGTGAAACGCTCGTCACCCTGGACAGCCAGGAGCGATCGCTCAAAGCCGAATCACTGGTCATCACCGCTAATGACCAGGCAGTAGCACTGGCTGGTGTGATGGGGGGCGAAGCTACGGAAGTTACCGACAGTACGACTATGGTGACCCTGGAGGCGGCCTATTTTGACGCGGCGGTGATTCGTAAATCGGCCCGCAGTCAGGGGCTACGGACTGAGGCTTCTGCCCGCTATGAGCGGGGCGTGAATCCGGCGGAGCTGAATTTAGCCTGCGATCGCGCTGTACACCTGATGACCACCTTGGCAGCCGCTCAGGTTGCCACTCAAGTGATCGACAGAACCCCAATTGGCGAGATTACGCCGACGCGCACCCTCGATCTGCGCCTGCAGCGAGTGCATGACATCCTGGGTTCGGTCACCAATCTGGGCTCAGGCAGCCCAACGCCGCTTCCCATTGACCAGATTCAAACCGTGCTGGAAACCCTCGGATGCACCGTCGAAAAAGGCACCAAAGAAGTTTGGCAAATCACCGTGCCGCCCTTCCGATATCGTGATTTGGAGCGGGAAATTGACCTGATTGAAGAAGTGGCCCGCATATATGGCTACAACCACTTTGCTAATACGCTGCCCCAGGCAGCGGCAGGCGGCACGCTGTCCGCAGAGGCGGCGCTGGCACAAAAGCTGCGTCAAACTTGCCGTGGTGTGGGATTGACTGAATTAATTCACTATTCCCTGACAAAACCGACGACGCCCGATCAAGTGGTATTGGCTAATCCTCTCTTTACCGAGTATTCGGCTCTACGCACTGATTTAATTGATGGGTTAGTGGAAGCCTATAAATTCAATTTAGAGCAGGGAAATGGCCCCCTCAATGGTTTTGAAATTGGCCGCATTTTCAAACTAGTAGATGGACAATCGCAAGAATCGGAAGTCGTTGGCGGTGTTTTAGGCGGTGATACACGGCAGGGTAAGTGGGTCACGAGCGATCGCCCCCAGCCGTTGTCCTGGTTTGAAGCGAAAGGAATCTTACAGGCAATTTTTCAGCGTTTGGACCTGGTGGTAGATTATCGGGCTGAGGCGGATGATGAGCGTCTGCATCCCGGGCGTACGGCGTCTTTGTGGGTGCGTGGGCGGCTGCGTTTGGGCACCTTTGGCCAATTGCATCCAAAGCTGCGGCAAGCTCAAGATTTGCCTGATGAGGTTTACATTTTTCAACTGGACTGGTCAGTGCTAGTTACTTGCTTAGCGTCTGGACGGCACAAAGCAGTCAAGTTCCAGCCCTATTCCACCTTTCCCGCCAGCGATCGCGATTTGGCCTTTTATGCGTCGGTTGAGGTCGCCGTAGCTGATCTGACTAAAGCCATGAGCAAAGCTGGCGGCAAGCTGTTGAATTCAGTAACGCTGTTTGATGAATATCAGGGCGAATCGGTGCCTGCCGGTCAGCGCAGCTTGGCCTTCAGGTTGGTTTATCGCGCTTTAGACCGGACGCTGACCGACGCCGATGTTGATCCTGTGCATCAGAAAGTTCGCGCAGCGCTAGAGAAACAGTTCAAAGTAGCGTTAAGAAGCTAAAGGGGCGTCGTCTCAGCTGCCGATACTCTAAGCCGGGGAAGTCGTTCTTGACGGCAATTGAGGCAAGCATGATAGGACACATCTAATCGAGGATTTTGACAATTGATAAGTAGTGAGGTTGAACGCTGGCTCAGATATATCCACAAACCACAACATAGGTGAATTATTGATGACCGAATTAATCTGGTGCAACCTTGTCAATCAGTTGATTGATTTTTAAGAAAGTAACAGGTTTTTAGAAGATCAAGTGGAGGAAACGGAGTCGCAGTCAAGGGCATGGCTAACACGTATGATTTGATTTATGCCGTAGTGCGTCAAATTCCTGTGGGACAGGTCGCAACCTATGGTCAAGTGGCAGAACTGGCAGGTTTGATTGGCAAACCGCGAGTGGTTGGCTATGCGCTCTATCGAGTAACCGACGCAGAGCAAATTCCGTGGCACCGGGTCATCAATGCTAAAGGAGAAGTGTCGAGATCGCCCCATCGCAACGGCACTGATGATTTACAGCAGGTTTTGTTAGAGGCTGAGGGCATCACATTTGACCAATCTGGCAAGATTGATCTCAAACAGTATCGCTGGATTGCTAGTACTGATTTGTTGGAGGCTGCGATCGCCCGGGTTCATCAATCCCAGTAATCTTAGTGAGTCGCTGACGTAGATGAAAAGTAATCTACATGGGGCTTGCGCAGCAGAATACGATTTTGCCCCCGGATCCCCCAATTTTGAGGATTAATTGGATTCAATATTCCTCAGATTTGGGGGAAACCAAGGGCTTTCACCGACGTCTGATTACAGTTAGAAACGGTCCCTAAAGTCGAACCCATTCGCCCTGAAATGCAGATGTTGTCAGAAGCGGCTAGAAAATACTCCATCTATTGGTAGTAACGCTTTTCCAACCAAATTCGCAGGTCATTTTCCTGATCAAAATAGTGTGTTTGATGGGAGGTTGGATCGTAGACTCGCCAAACAGTGACGTTCCCTTGCATGGTTTTAGTGATGCGAGGCATTGCACCGGCTGTCAGCCAGCGGATTAGGCTTTGGCCCCAGTGGCTAACCAGTTGCTTTAATTGACTGGGATGATAGGCAGTTTTGTAGCTATTGGAACGATTGATGATGCCCTCTAAGCGTGAGCGCTGCTGTTCAATCGCGAGATTTTTGTGAGTGTAGCTGTTCATGATTTGGCCCTCTAAATAGTGGCCTATTGACCTGCAGATACTGTGCTAAGTCAGATGCTGCGCCAAGTGAAGCTTGCAAGTCATATGCCTTTGACCTCAATCTAGCGAGAGAATACTAGATGACCAACGCATGTTGTGCATAGGATATATGCAAGAAATCGATACGTGTTCGATGGCTGGACGCGATAGGGTATAGTTGCCGACGACTGCGGGACAGACTCATGAATCCCTGGAAGCTCAAGCTGTCGCAAATTAGGGCGCTATTGACAGTTGCCCAATACGGAAACTTTAGTGAAGCGGCCTTACAGCTAGAGGTGACGCAATCAACCGTCAGCCACGCGATCGCCTCGCTGGAAAATGAGCTGGGCGTAGTGGTATTCCACCGAGGACGGCACGGGGCACAACTGACTCCGATCGGGCAACGCATCTTGCAGGATGCGGCTCAAATTGAACAGCTTTTGGAAAGCATGATGAATGCTGCCGTCCACGAGCGGGGACTGGAAGGCGGTACCGTGCGAATTGCTTCCTTTCGCAGCATTGCTACCCATGTGCTGCCCGAAGCGATCGCTCGCCTGCACCAACTCTATCCATCTGTCCAAATATCGATTGCCGAGCTGGATGAGCTCCATCAGCTTAAGCAAGCCCTCTATCAGGGACAAGTTGATGTCTGCGTGGCCGAAATACTAAGCGGCGAAGAATTTGAGACGATTCATATTTTAGATGATCACTACATCGCTCTATTGCCCGCGCAGAGAGGCTTGCGGGAAGCTCAACTAACAATTGATGACCTTTACCAATATCCACTGATTTCTTCGAGTCATGACAGTTGTTCATCCCGCATTCACGACTGTCTCAAAGCCCTCGATAAAAAGCTTGAGGTGGCCTACCGCATTCGTCACGACTCTTCAATGGCGGGGATGGTGCAGCAGGGGTTAGGCGTTGCTCTGATGACCGAGCTAGCAGCTAAGCCGGTTCCCGATGGCGTCAGCATCTGTCGGCTACCCTTTTCGCTTTATCGCCCCATTGGCGCATCGTTGCTCAAAGACGCGCTGCACAGCCCTGCCGTTTATGCTTTCCTGGATGCCCTGCAAAGAACCGGCGTTTTTGCTCCACCGCAGGCCAGCTGAACAGCGGGCAGGCGAGACTATCAAGAACTACCAATTAAGCCGTTGACTAGCTTGAACCAGTTGGGGATGCACCCACCAAAACCCGAGAACAAACAGCAAAATACCAACGTAGGCAGGACGCAAAAATTCTTCCCACTTCAGCTGCTGTCGCCCCTGTAAAACCGCCCAAAAAGGCATGACAGAAGTGCGTTCTTTTACCGCCAGAAAGGCATCGCCATAGCGAGACTGCCAACGGCGATCGCCATGCCACACGGCAAACAGGTGATGGGCAATCAATCCAGCAGAGGTGACCAGCATAAACGTAGTGCCCAGCCAGAGGGTGTGGGCAATGCACCAGATTACCTGGCCCACCATTTGGGGATGGCGAGTAATGCGGATAATCCCGGTTTCATAAAGATGCACCTGGGGCTTTTGAACCGCAGCAATTTCCAGCAAATTAAACGTCGCGGGGTAAAGGAAAATAAAGGAAACCGCTGACAAGATCCATACGCTCTCGACCATACCGGGCACGCCCTGCAGATTCCACAGGCGCAGACCGTCATAGCGGTGAACAATAAAATAAATAATTAGCACGCTGGCCAGGGGAATGCTGACCAAGGCAAACAAAACGCGGTAGGCGCGCGCCCCAATGAGCTTTTCTCCCCGGGGGCGTAAGGATGCTAAGCCGCTATGGGCGATCGCAAATATTACCAACAGCCCTGCCATAATGCCGTGACTAGGGGTTAACCAAGATAGCGACGCCATAGTGTTGTTAAGTTCGGGTTTCCAGCGCGTTACGAATTGCCTACAGAAACTTTACCAATTGCATAAATACAGGCAAAGAGAAGATTGCAGAGCCTCTTTATCGTAGCGATCAATGGCCAATTTAATTTCCACAAATGGATAAATGATGGGACCCCACGGGAGCGATCGTTGAATCAATGGCAACCAGTACCGTTTCTGTACCAATCACAGCAATAACAACGCAGCAGCATCAGAGCAGACAATATCGAATCACTAATAATCAAATCAGATTGCTTAAGGGCGATTGCTAATGTTGAGGATTGTGATTCAGGCTGCAAATCTTCCTTACTCAAGCTGATTGCCGAGTACTTGGTCGTCTGATCAGCCCCATACTCCTGATAAGAGGGCATTGCCGAACAGTTGTGCTCTGCTCCCCGCTACTTCTGACATAGCTAGAGAGCATTGTGGGGAATAGAGAGGAAAACGCAGTCTTAAAGGAATCAGCCTCTGAGCGACTTTATCGAAGCTCTAAAGACCGTGATACTGCTTGCTTAACAATTCGAGGCCAACACCGATTTCACATCACGGCGCTATGGACCGGGAATCCTTCGCTATCTCATATTCCAGCAAAGGGGCTATGCAAACCTTTTATGATGGCTGCCCTTTGAAGGAAAATACGGAGAGCGCTTCAGTAAACTTATCTGTAGACTGACCTGAGATAATTGATATTAGCCCTTAGTTCGTTCGTAAATACTGTCGCAGTAGCGCTTCCATATCTTCGATTAGGTAAGGCTTGCTGATGTAATGGGCACAGCCGGCTTGCAGAATCGTGCGGCGATCGCTCTGCCGCGCCAGCGCAGTTACCGCCACGATAGGAATTACCTGGGTCGCCGGTGATTGCTTGAGAACAGATACGATATCTAAACCGTTGATATCGCCCAGCCAAATATCCAACATGATGAGGTCAGGCGGGGTTTGCCGAACATACGCTAGCGCTGGGTGTCCATCTGATCGACTGACAACTTCGCAGACAAACTGACTCAAAATATGCTGAAGCAGGAGCAGGCTGTCGAGATCGTCGTCAACCAGCAACACAGTGGGTATTCGAGTTGCTGCCTTCCCGCCAGATATATTGGTTTGAGTCGCTGATAGGTTGCTTGCTGGTACGGTCAGCGCATCTGCCAAATCAAGGGACGCAGCTACTTCAAAATCTCCGAACATGAATAACCCAAGGAAAATACCAAAGGGGCAATTATCCGGCGGTTAAACAGCGCACAAGTAAGCTGGCCCAAATATTGATAATGGTGAAATTACTGCTAGCTTCAGCTGTAAACGTTGCTGAAGGTAGGGTAATACTGCATTATTTATGCATTTACCCTAACACACCGCGCTTGGGTGCTGGAATTTGCCAGCGTTTGTTCACTTGGCTCTATCGCTAAAGGATGAAGGCAGAAAGCCAAAGGCAGAAGCAAAAGCACTGCTGTGTAATGATCGTGGTGACCAGAGCAAATCGCAGTTGGATGCGATTTGCTCTATAAATTCAGCTCACTGCTACTCAACCTGTAGGCTTTGAAGATTAAGCGGAGTTACAGGCCTTTCAACCATAGGGCGCTGAAGCCAAACGCCCTCATGAAGAACAACCGTGAACCCACGTAATCAGCGAAGAGAGGCCGCTTATTTTGGCGCAAGTTCTTTGCTAAAAAAGCGATCGCCCATGTTACCGCGACCTTCCCGTCCTTCACCTAGGCCGTAAACTTAGCGACGATGCGCTGCATAGCGGTTTCCACGTTTTCGCGGCTATTGAAAGCCGAAATGCGGAAATAGCCTTCACCAGCGGCTCCAAACCCTGAGCCTGGTGTCCCAACAACGTGGCAGACTTGCAGCAGCTTATCAAAGAAATCCCAGCTAGAGAGATCGTGGGGAGTTTTGACCCAAACGTAAGGCGCATTGACGCCACCAAAAGTTTGAATTCCCGCTGCCGAAAGCTGTTCTCGAATAATGCGCGCATTTTCCAGATAAAACTGAATCAGCTCCTGCACTTGAGTTTGTCCCGCTTCGGAGTAAACCGCTTCAGCGCCCCGCTGCACGATATAGGAAACGCCGTTGAATTTCGTTGACTGACGACGATTCCACAGCTGATGCAGGGCCACTTCGGTGCCGTCTGATGTCGTGACTGTGATGTTTTTAGGCAATACGGTAAAGGCGCAGCGAGTGCCCGTAAAACCGGCATTTTTCGAAAATGAACGGAATTCGATCGCACAGTCCCGAGCCCCCGGAATTTCATAAATGGAATGGGGAATATCCGGGTCTGTAATGAAAGCTTCGTAGGCGGCATCAAACAATAATAAAGAACCGTGGGTGCGCGCATAATCGACCCACTGCTGTAGATGTTCACGAGTGGCCGTTGCCCCGGTGGGATTATTGGGGAAGCACAGATACACCAGGTCAATTTTTTGCTGAGGAATCGCCGCCGTAAAGTTATTTTCAGCGGCAATGGGCAAGTAAACTAAGCCCCCATAGGTGCCATCAGCTTGGACGGGGCCAGTGTGACCCGCCATCACATTAGTGTCAACATAAACGGGATAGACCGGATCGGTAACGGCGATGGTGTTGTCGTGGCCAAAAATATCCAAAATATTGCCACAGTCACACTTCGAACCATCAGAAATAAAGATTTCGTCAGCGGTGATGTCGCAGCTGCGAGCTTGAAAATCGTGGCGCACAATCTTTTCGCGCAAAAATTCGTAGCCTTGCTCTGGCCCATAGCCTTTGAAAGTGGCGCGATCGCCCATTTCTTCCACCGCTTCAATCATCGCGGTGCGGCAGGCTGCCGGTAGGGGTTCAGTCACGTCGCCAATGCCAAGTTTAATAATCGGTGCAGTGGGATTGGCCTCAGCAAAGGTGTTCACGCGGCGGGCAATTTCAGGAAAGAGGTAGCCGGCCTTTAACTTCAAATAATTTTCGTTGATGGTAACCATGTCAAAAAGAAACTCGATTGCACTATCTCAAAACTGACGCTCCAGCCTTGGGCATTCCCAGGTTCAACACTGTAGCTTTAACCCTCTAAACCGGTGCATTCAACCATATTTGGATGCCTATCCTACAGTCAGATGGCTCGCCGTCTTGTCCTCACGGAACTAGCGACGGTCATAACTGAATCTGTTCACTCTAGAGCTCTGCCGGCAAATAATATACTCCCGCCTCAATTGGGTGGCGTCATCAACCGACTGCTGATTTCTGGCCACGTTCCCTACTTGAACAATGAGAGTCGGATCTGGATGCCATTTCGATCAGTTTATGATCTTAGGCTCAGCTTACTGGCATCTGGTCACTCTAAGGCCAATCAATTAGAATTTGCCATCGTTTAAGTCAACGATTCCTCAACTTTTAAAGGAGGCGGTGTAGACTCAGGCCGCCGGTCTCCCCAACGCCGTGATGTAAAGAACAGCCTCGTCTTCCGGAATGCCGAGCAGATCGTTCACCTGATCGTCAAAAAAGCCACCGATGCCGCTGATTCCCAGTCCTAGACGAATGGCCGCTAAATTGAGACGCTGTCCCAGATGTCCCGCATCCAAATGCAAATATCGATAGCCGCGATCGCCATAGCGAGCAATCGCGGTTTTCAAGTCAGCGGTATGAAAAATAACGGCTCCAGCCTCGTGGCCTAAGTCTTGGTTAAGGCAAAGAAAGTGCAGCTCTGCGCGAAAGTTCTTAAATCGAATTTGCCGCAGCTCTTGTCGGAAAGGGGCGTAGTAATAGCAGCCAGCATCCAGATTATCGATGCCGGATACTGCCACAAAGGTTTGAATCAGGCTGAGATCGCAATAATCAGGATCGCTGTCTAAGCCTTGGTCAAGATAGTGGTGGGGCTGGTAAGTGAAATCCAGCACGGCATTGAGTTCTTCGAGGGTAAGACTGGCACCGCTAAATTTGCGCGTTGAGCGGCGCCGCAGGATGGTCTTTTCCAATCCACGCAGGTGATGGTCCCAGTCGATAGGCGAGGTCGCAGTGGTCACCTTGAGGCCAAACGGAAAGTTGTATTTGTCTTCCGGGATGGCGACGGCTGATGGCCCCACTTGATCAGGAACGCTTTGCTCGCGACTGGCCCAGCGGAAATCATTGTCTTGTTCAATACAGGTGGCGCGATGAATGTAGGGCAGTAATTTACCGTCAGGCAGGCGGGGAAAGTCCGTTTGTTGCGGAGCGGGCTGAGTGGTGGTGAGGTGGGGCAGGTTTTGCTCGACCTGCAAGAGGTCGGCGATCGCCGCTATGGCGATCGTGCTTTCTGCATTCTCGTCCAAATACAGCAGTTGGTTGGCGGCTTGGTCGCAATAACCGCCAATCAAATGGGCCCGATAGTCGACCAGAGCGCCCGCCAATTCTAAGTTGCCAAGCACGTGTCCGGCATCTAAACAGACGCGGCGATAGGCGCGGTCTTGATAGCGCCAGGCCGAGCGGTAGAATACGCTGGTCAAAATAACCGCCATTTGCGTGGTTTCTAAAGCCGGGTGCCAAAAGCAGGCTTCCTGCAAAGGCTGCCAAACATGATCATCCCAAAAACGCCACAGGGAATGCGATCGCGCTTGATAGTTGTATAGGCCAGCGGGCAGCAGATAGTTGCCCCGCGACACCAAATAGATTTCCGTCGGATAAAGCCCGCCCGCCGAAGGAGCAGCTCGTAGATAAAAGGTTTTACCAATTCCTGTGGCGATTTGAGCGGTGAGACCGTAAACGTTGATTAAAAAGTGAGAAAGTCGCGCCCACGATCGCTCTTCATGGGAGGCTTGGGGAGATACTTTCGACTCGTCTAGATAAGGTTTGAGATCGACATCCGTGCCCAAACGATAGACTTTGAAAGGTTCTGGCTGTGGTCCCTGCATGGCGCTTTTAGCCCTTCGAGCGATCGAAGTCGGACTATATTTGGTGCGATTGTGAAAATGTTCCGCAAGAGAATTTGGGTGGCTCATCACTCAATTTCGACAACTGGATAGTAGCGGCGAGCTCATAAGAGCTGCCGGCTATGACGAAGGGCAAATGACTCTCCCTAATTCTATAGTTTCAGCCCTCTAGACTCGTGCATTCGGTAATATTTGGATGCTTAGGAACTGACCCAGATGGCTCGCCGTCTCGTGCTCGTGGAACTATTAACGGCTGCCGATTGTCCGCTGCTGATTGACGGCTGATTGACTGGCGGGGGCAACGAACCAATTTAACTACGGGGGCGGGACCGGAGCCACAGCCGGCGGTGCCGCCTGGCGCGCTGCCAGAGACGCGAGATGATTTTGCAAAGCCTGATAATTAGTCCGCGACAGCGTGATGACGGGCGTCGGGGCCTGGGGATGCACCTGCTGTTCTAGGGGAGCGAGGGCGATCGCCAACTGAGTTTGGTGATCCAAAATCTCGGCATTAGACAACAGATCGCTGAGGCCATAGATCAAGTCGCGGATATTGTCTCGCACGGTGGGGTCACCGGTCAGCTCATCCACGTCTGACAGGACTTTCTGCGCGCCCTGAAACACATCGCGGGCAGACTCCAGCGTTTGCTGCAGGATCAGCACATTTTCCGGCTGGTTAATTGAGCCAGTCAGGTTGCGAATATCGATAGAAGCATCGCGAAAATTAAGAGCGGCCTCAGCCGCATTAGCCGAGAGCGATCGCAAATCTTCCACCAGCTGTGGGTCTTCTAAATCGGTGGCTAGGTTATCCAAAATTCGTGAAAGGCGCTGGCTGCCCTGGCTGATATTTCCCAGGGTAGTCGTAATATTGAGGCGATTCGCATCCAGCAAACCGCGAACGTCAGTGGCCGTCAACTGAATCTCTTCAGCGGCGGCGGCGGCGCTGTTGGTCGCCTGCTGCACAGAATCACTTAAGGGTTCAACTTCGTCTTGAGCGGCGAGGGTAAGGGCCGTCAGCTCGGTTGTGAGTTTGGTCGCTTCAGTCGTAAACGCAGCCGTGCTGTCCAAAGTTGACTGAAAGCTATTAATCAGCTCGGGATCGGCCAAGATAGTCGCCAGCGTCTCTGCCGATCGCAGCAGCGACTCATAGCTAACGCCAGTAATGCCTTCCAACTGCTCGCCATCGCAGACAATCACGCTGGGATCACAGTCAGAGCCGGTGGGGCTGAGGGCCTGCTCAGCTTCAGTCAGCTCAACCGTGGGGGTGATGTCGATGGTGGTTTCGCCAATGAAGCCAGATTGGTTGGCGGCAACTCGGAGCGCTTCCTTGGGAATGCGCAGATCGGCCTGGGTGATTTCCATGCGCACGTCTACTTGGTTGCTGTCGGGTCTGATGCCAATCACGCGCCCCACGGGGACGCCGCGATAGCGTACGGAGGTGCCCACCTGCATCCCCGCCGTGTCCTTAAAGGTGACAATCATGGTGTAGTTGCGACTGCCCGGATTGAGACCTCGCAGCCACAGCACTAGCCCACCAAATAGGCCGACTCCAATCAGAATCAGCAGCCCTACAGAGCCTTCTCGAATTGCTCGTGCCCGCATTGCAATACTCCGTCACCACATCGTATAGACGATCCTTATTAGCCAGGATGTTCTAATTATTGAACCAGCTGTATCGGCCCTTCAACATTGCCACTGAAAAACTGCCGGACGAACGGATTGTCGGTTTGGTCAATTTCGGCGATTGTGCCGTGCCACTGAATTTTGCCCCGGTGTAAGAATATCACTCGGTCGGCGGTGCGCCGAATCGTACTGTCCTGGTGCGTCACAATCAGATAGGAACTGCAGCCACGACTCTTTTGAATGTCGCGAATGAGGTCTTCAATGACGGTGGAAGCGATGGGATCAAGACCGGCAGTCGGCTCATCGTAAAGCAGCAGGGCTGGACGATCAGTCGGATTTTGCGGGTTTGACACGATCGCCCGAGCAAAGCTGACTCGTTTGCGCATGCCGCCGGAAAGCTCTGCCGGAAAGCGATCGGCGATTCCTGGCAGGCCCACCATCTCCAAAACATCTTCAACCAAATCATGAATTTGCCGAGACGATAGTGTGGAGTGCTGGTAGAGCAAGAAGCCCACGTTTTCTTCCACCGTTAAAGAATCAAACAGCGCCGCTTGCTGAAACACCATGCCAATGCCCACCGGATCTTGGGAGTCTTCGATGAGTCCGACGCGGCGCTGACCAGCCACATAAACGTCTCCGGCATCGGGCGCCAACAGTCCGGCAATAATGCGCAAAATGGTAGACTTACCTGTGCCAGAAGGGCCAATAATGGCGATCGCTTCGCCGCGATACATCGTCAAATCCAAGCCATCTAGAACTCGATTTGCCCCAAAAGTTTTGGTAATGCCACGCAGTTCGATTAAAGGCTGACTATCATCACAATCGGCCGTGGTGGCATTAGTAGATCCATTGAAAAGAGCATCTGTCATGGGCAAACTCACGCAAAGGCGAACATAACCGGCAAATATTCTAAGGAGGGCTGGGCGTACAGGACAGGTCAAAAATTGACCAGAACTATCACTAGCGATTTCTTACCAATGGTAGAGATTAAATACCGATAGTGACCGAATGAACTCAGCTTTGGGCTATCATTCGTCGCAGCTTCGTCCTGTCCGTCTTAATCATGGACTAAATCTTCATGAAGGCCACTATATAGGACATGTTCTTTAACTCGCTGAACAAATCGTTCTTGCAATTCCTGCGTCATTTACGTCAGAAAACATCTTGGCTGACGCCCGCGCCGCCCCGCCGCGTGAATCGCGTCGTCAAATGGCTGGCTCCAGGCCTGTTGGTCAAGCGCTGGCTATTTCTGAGCGTGGGGGGCGTTTTGCTGGTTGGCTTTGGAATCTTAATTTCTCTTAGATTAACTCCAGTTTTTTACACTGGCCAATTTCTACGCAATGCGCTTAGGCTTTTGACGACTCTTATTCCCAACTATGTCAGTGGGCCGCTGGCAATCCTCGTGGGCCTGTTGTTTATTCTTTGGGGGCAGACCCGCACCCTGGGGGCAATTACAGAAGTGCTGCTGCCGCCGGGAGACAACACCGAACTGGTGGATGTGCTGATGCAAGAGCGGCGGTTGGCGCGGGGGCCCAAGATTGTGGTAATTGGCGGCGGTACGGGCCTGTCTAATTTACTGCGGGGACTCAAGCAATACAGCCACAACATTACCGCGATTGTGACAGTGGCGGATGATGGCGGTTCTTCGGGACGCTTGCGGCGGGAAATTGGCGTGCTGCCCCCTGGCGATATTCGCAACTGTTTGGCGGCTCTGGCCGATGAAGAAAAGTTACTGACTGAACTCTTTCAATATCGCTTTCGGGCGGGGGATGGCCTGGTGGGCCACAGCTTTGGCAATTTGTTTCTGACGGCCATGAACGACGTGAGCGGCGATTTGGAGCAGGCGATTGCGGCTAGTTCTAAAGTTCTAGCGGTGCGAGGACAGGTTTTGCCCGCCACCTTAAGCGATGTGAAACTATGGGCGGAACTGAGCGATGGTCGCCGCATTGAAGGCGAGTCGAAAATTCCAGAAGCGAAAGGCCGCATTGTCAATGTGGGCTGCTCGCCCAGCAGTCCCCCGGCTTTGCCCAGAGCGATCAAAGCCATTCAAGAAGCCGATTTCATTGTGTTTGGACCAGGCAGCCTCTACACCAGTATTATTCCCAACCTGCTGGTGTCGGACATTGCTGAGGCGATCTCCCTACGTAAAGTACCGCGCATTTACGTTTGCAACGTGATGACTGAACCGGGTGAGACCCTGGACTATGCGGTGTCTGATCACATTCGGGCGATCGATAAAGCCTGTGGCAAATCCCTCTTCGATGCTGTCTTAGTGCAGCGCCGCAGCCCTTCTGAGGTATCGCTACAGCGCTATGCTCAAGTGGGTGCAGCCCCTGTCCACCTAGATCGCGAAACCGTGCTCAGCTCCGGGCGGCGCATTATTCTGGCCAACGTCATGGAAGAATCGGCTCGCGGCTCAGTCCGCCATCATCCCCAGCGCCTGGCGAAAGTGCTGATGCGCTGGTATTCTCGCGCCCAGGGCATTTTCTAAACTGTCTGATCAGCTCAACCAGCTAAATTTTTGAGGCTAAAGAAAAGAAAGCTGAGCCAAATCGCCGCCCGTGGATAACGAATGCCATCTGGAGGGTTCATCATGCTTTGATGCCAATCTGAAGCCGTGAACGGGGGGGTAGGCCATGAGCTTAACAAATTGCTTTTATCTGGCCGACTGCTCTCGTTACCCGCTTTAATTAGAAGGTTATCGTCCTTCGAGAGCCAAAAACCTGGTGAATCCTGCCGCTGATTCTCAACGCCGTCATTGCTATCGGTTGCTGTTGACCTGGTTGTGGGTCACGCTGCTGGTGCTAGGCATTGAGGTGATTGCCGGCTGGGCCACGCGATCGCTGCTGCTGCTGGCAGAAGCTTTGCACACTTTTATTGACGCTTTCAGCACGGGGTTGAGTCTGGTTGCCGTGGCTTCGGCCCAGCGACCCTTGGGGCGAGAGGTCTGGGGCCACGGTCGGGCGGAAGTGGCGGGCACATTGGCCGTGGTCTCACTGCTGGGCTTCACTGGGCTCAGCCTGATTTTTACGGCCCTCCAGCAAATGACCGCCGCCTTTTCCGGCGATGCGGCAGCGCTGCAGGTCGCCATCGAACGCCCTGTGGTCTATCTGATGGTGCTTTTGGTGGTCATGTCCCTAGCGATCGCGGTGTATGCCCACTATCGCATTCAACCCCTCGGCAGCCTGGCCCTAATGCTACATACCCGTCATGTGTTCGGCGATGCCTGGCTATCGGGCATCACCCTGGCCGGACTCATTGCGGTTTGGCAACAGCAGGCTTGGGTAGATCCGAGCTGGGCTATTTTGCTGACGATGTTTTCAATTCGTAGCCTGTGGCAAGTTTTGCGAGACCAGTTGCCGACGCTACTGCGGCCCATGGCGATCGCCCCCGAAGCAATCGCCCACATTGTCAACCAAATCGAAGGGGTGACCCGCTGTGCCCGCATTCGTTCCCGAGGCTTGGTTGGTCGCCAGGTATGGGTAGAGCTGCATCTTGTTATTCACCCGGACTTTTTGGGGGTATCCCACATTGTTGGTGAGCGGGTAGACGCAGCGCTGAGACTACAGTATGGTCCCCTGCGGACCCAAATCTGGCTAGAGGATGCTCAACCGATGTCTGCCAACGCTTTGCCCTACCCCGATGCCCAGTTATCGCCGCCGGAAAGCTCACCGGATAATTGGTTGGAGGGTGGGTGATAGGGCGTGGGGGACATGGGAGCGAACAGCTGTTTGTCCAAACGACTTCTGTGCATACCCACCACCAATGAGGCCAAAATCCTACAGTCGCCCCTTCTTAACCCCCGCATAAGTCACACAGCGACTGGTGGGTGACGGACAGCTTATGCCGGCGGGAAATCATTCCTCAACGACGTTTCACGGTAGGCTGGTGGTTGGGAAGTTAATTGTTGTCATAAAGGAAGCGCTATGATTCGTACCGGACTCAGACCCGTTCTCTTTAGCTGTCTTGTGGCCTGTTGGTTTGCCTTAAGCTGCGTGCTGACGCCACCTGCCCACGCAATGACGCAGATTGAGCTGAAGGATTTGTCCTACACTGCTTGTCCCGAAGCAATGTCTGAGGGCATTGTTGCTGCTGGTTCCATGCGGCGAGCCAACTGCTTTCTGATTCAGGGTACGGCAGTAAATAGCTCTGGTAAGCCGGTGTTGAATGCTGACGTTTTTGGCCGTATCTATGATGCTGACAACAATCCCACGATGATGAATCGCACCCGCCTCGGCGCAATTGATGAAGTGCCGCCTGGTGAAAGTCCCTTTGAGCTGCGAGTCTCAATTGCCGCAAATCAGCCAGAACCACTGCAGCTTAAGCAGTTCAAAGCTTCGGGATTCACAGGCCGAGTGCGACGCTAGGCGAGTTGCCAATGGCGAATGATGTTCTTTGTCGGTGTGGCTGGGTCCATGATGACCCCATCGAGATTGCTTACCACGATCGCGAATGGGGCGCACCGCTCCACGACGATTGCCGGCTGTTTGAATTTTTGATTCTTGAAGGATTTCAGGCTGGTCTAAGCTGGATTACCATTTTGCGCAAGCGGCAGAATTTTATGGCTGCCTTCGACCAATTTGAGCCAACAATTGTGGCGGCCTATGGCCCTGACAAGCAGCAGGCTCTGATGACGAATGCCGGCATTATTCGCAATCGCCTGAAAATCCAAGCGGCGACCACGAATGCTCAAGCCTTTCTCAAGGTTCAGGCAGAATTCGGCAGCTTCGATGCCTATCTATGGCGCTGGGTCGACGGTATCCCAATTCAAAACGCCTGGCCCACGCTAGATGCCGTGCCTGCCCGCACAGAGCTGTCGGATGCCATTAGCAAAGACCTCAAAAAGCGCGGTTTTAAATTTGTGGGCTCAGTGATTTGTTATGCCTTTATGCAAGCGATCGGTATGGTCAACGACCATACGACGAACTGTTTTCGCCACCGCGAGCTCAGCCGCCGCCAATAACGGCGTCAAGGCAGGTCATCGGCTAATGCCAGAGATTTTATGAGTAGACAGTGCGACGCTGTGCCGCCTGTGCGGCTGAAGACGGAGCCCTTTGCTGCCGCAACCTTGAATCGCTGAATCAGGCCGAGATCTAGCTGCTAGATGCGATTTTGTCCTGGGTTTGGGTGGCGAAATCGCTGTCAGCGTGACGTTCATGCAGTTGCTCGGCGGCAGGTCCCCAAGTCCGGTTGACTATGCGCCCCCGCTGGACAGCAGGGCGATTGTCGATCGCCTCGGCCCAGCGCATCACATGCGTGTAAGACTGCGCCTCGATAAATTCAGCCGCGTCATAGGACCGGTTGAGCACCAGCCCACCGTACCAGGGCCAGATAGCAATATCGGCAATGGTATAGGCATCACCAACAATATATTGATGATCAGCTAAGCGGCGATTGAGCACGTCAAGCTGCCGCTTGGTTTCCAGCGTAAAGCGGTTAATCGCGTATTCGATTTTGGTCGGCGCATACTTGTAAAAGTGGCCAAACCCGCCTCCCACATAGGGGGCAGAACCAACCTGCCAAAATAGCCAGGACAGGCATTCAGCTTTCAAAGCCGGCTCAGTCGGCAGGAGCGCTCCAAATTTTTCTGCCAGGTAAAGCAGAATTGCCCCAGACTCAAACACGCGGGTTGGCGGGGCAGTGCTGCGATCCACCAGGGCCGGAATCTTGGAGTTGGGATTGACGGCAACAAAGCCGCTGCCGAACTGCTCACCTTCATTTATTTTGATGAGATAGGCGTCGTACTCAGCCTCCGTGATGCCAAGGGCCAGAAGCTCTTCCAGCATGATGGTGACCTTTTGACCGTTGGGCGTTGCCAGGGAATAAAGCTGAATTGGCTGCTGTCCCACTGGCAGCGCTTTCTCGTGGGTGGCACCGGCAACCGGACGGTTGATATTCGCCCAGGTGCCGCCGCTTTTGGCCTCCCACTGCCAGACTTTGGGGGGCGTGTAGCTTGAGGATGTTTCCATAGGATGCTGAAAGTAAGGGACTGGTGACGCTTGCAACTGATGAACGAGTTAATGGGGCAACTTTTAACACTCGTTTAGGTGACTAATGTGACTATGCCGCCAATGTTGGATAGTCGACATAACCCTCCGGACCATGGGTGTAGAACGTATCGGCATCAGCTTCATTCAGTGCGGCACCTTGCCGATAGCGCTCCACCAAATCAGGATTGGCGATAAAAGGAATGCCATAGGCGATCGCATCTGCCTGGTCTTCCCGAATTGCCGCTGCTCCAGTTTCGGCATCATAGCCGCCATTCAGAATAATCGGGGCCTTGAATTCTTGGCGCATGTAGGGCGTGACCGGTTCGGTGTTGTCAACCGTGAAAAAGTGTCCCGGCAGCGCTTCAAGAATATGCAGGTAAGCCAGACCAAACGAATTCAAAGCTTTTGCCGCATAGGTAAAGGTGGCGATCGGATCGCTATCCTGCATGTCGTTAAACGGGTTATAGGGCGATAGTCGAACGCCGACGCGATCGCTGCTCCACTCGTTCACCACGGCCTCGGTGACTTCAATTAAGAACCGCGCTCGATTTTCAATACTGCCGCCATAGGCATCGGTGCGCTGGTTTGAGCCGTCCCGCAAAAACTGGTCAATCAGGTAGCCATTGGCCCCGTGCACCTCAACGCCATCGAACCCGGCGGCTTTAGCGTTACGAGCGGCGGTTACATATTGCTCAATCACGCCGGGAATCTCCTCCAGCGTCAGCGCTCGGGGAGTAACGCGCGCCTTCTTTCCCTGGGGAGTATGAATTTCGCCTTCAGCCGCGATCGCGGACGCTGACACCGGTAAGGCGCCACCCGGCTGAAAATCGGGGTGCGATGCCCGCCCCGTGTGCCAAAGCTGAAGCACCATTTTGCCACCTTGATGATGCACGGCCTCGGTAACCTTTTGCCATCCCGCAATTTGCTCAGGAGTATGGATCCCCGGACTTTGCTGCCAACCAGCGCCCTGCTCAGAAATTTGAGTAGCTTCTGTAATAATTAAACCGGCACTGGCTCGCTGAACGTAATATTCCAGCATTAGCGGATTGGGAACCCGCAATTCTCCTGCGCGGGCTCGGGTCAGAGGGGCCATAAGAATTCGATTGGACAAGGCGATCGCACCCAAATTAAGCGGCTCGAAGAGGGGGGCGATGGACTTATCCGTCGATGGAGCGATCGTATCTTTGGACATAAGGACCTCTTTTGTTCATTTGTTCGAAAAACTTGAACAATGAAACTATAGCTTGCCCTGTGGCATAATGCAAACATGAAGCCGCTTTATCATCCAAATCCTGATCAAATAACCCTTTCAGGGGTTTTGTATGCCCTCGGCGATCCAGTCCGTTTAGAAATTGTTCAGCTGTTGGCGAGAGGGGGAGAGCATCCCTGCAGCGCTTTTGGCTGCGATTTAGCCAAGTCAACAGTGTCACACCATTTCAAGATTTTGCGCGAGTCTGGCGTCATTCACTCTCGTAAGTCTGGCACTCAGCATCTGAACTCCATTCGGCGCGAGGATCTAGATCGACTTTTTCCTGGGGTATTGGATTCGGTGCTGGACAACTGTCGCTCGGCAATATCCTAGAGTGCGTCATCAATTAAAGCCAAAATGCTTGCGGTATCAGCATTACCGCGCCCGCTCCGCAAACTAAGCTAGGGGCTGAAATGCCTTCCGCATAAGGACCTGACCGCTAAATGATGACAGTCCCTAGACATCTGTCCCTGGAATAGACAAACATTGGTTCCGGAGATGGCCTGATGGATAAAGCCGCCTCCGAAACCAATGATGCCTGATCATTGCTTATCCTCCGGTGCGTCCTTCTGCAAAGCCGTGTTGAATATAATGTGCGGTTGCCAGGGCCAAATCAGAGCTAAACGCTGCTTGCAAATCGGTGTAGGCTGCTAGGTAAGCTACCGGATCGAAGCTATTTTTGCTGCGCTGTTCACTGCTGCCGTAAACGATGTAATGCTGGGTGGCAGCCTGCAAATCATAGCCAAAGGCCTGAATCAAATCAGGATTTGAAGCTAAATATCGGCCTTCATTAAATTGGTCCTGACTACGATTTTCTTGCTGACCATGCTGTCGATAATGCTGTTTCGCCGCCGCCAGGTCATAGCCAAAGGCATTGATCAAGTCATCATAAGAAGCCAGGTATTGCGCCGGATCAAAAGTCGCAGCGATTTGAGCCCGCCCCTCTGAGTAACCATACTCTATGTAATGTCGGGTTGCCGCTTCTAGGTCGTCACCGAATGCCTCAGTCAAATCGTCATAAGCCGCTAAATATTCAGCGGCATCAAACAGGTCAGGCGATCGCCCTTCATATCGACCATAGTTGAGATAATGGGCCTCTAAGGCCGCTGGATCATAGCCAAAGGCCTCAATCAAATCGCTGTAAGAGGCGCCATATTGAAGCGCATCAAAGCCATCAGGCAGACTAACATCGGGAGTTTCGCCAACCGGTCCCGGCTGGACATTGGCGGCTACCGACGCTGGCGCCGACGATGGGGGCGGCGGTGCCGAGGGCGGTGCGGAATTCGTAGAGGAGCTTTCTATGTCACCTCGGCCAAAAACCTGAGTCCAGTAAGTTCTATATCTGACTGTTCCTGGATCATTAGCAGAGTAATAGTAACCGACTCCGATTTCGTTCCAGGTTGAACTTAATATGTTTGCCCGGTGCCCAGGACTATTCAGCCAAGCATTAAAAACCGCTTGTGGAGTGGGCTGTCCAGCCGCAATATTTTCGCCAACCGCCCCACGTTCATAGCCCGCATCGGTGGCGCGATCGCGGGGACTCTGACCCGCGGGATCTCGATGAGCAAAAAAGTCTGAGCTCGCCATGTTTTGCGAGTGGGATTGAGCCGCTTCTGCTAAATCCAAATCAAGTGAAAGACGAGGTAGCCCATTTTGCTCTCGATAAGCATTCGTGAGATTAATCAGTTCAAAAACAAATGCGTTATTTTGCATAATTAATTGCCTAATCGCCTAATAAATCTGATGAATTGCAGATTTATAGAGATTCCAGTTGTTGGTTTGAAAAAAGAAATTGAAAATTCTTGGGAAACAAGAATTTGTCTCACAAGTCAAATAAAGTTGTGATGAAATTGAAGAAACCCTGGCCGTCTTGAAGTCTCGGGCTCATCAAGGATTAGCACTGCGGTAGATGATTTAGTGCCTTACCATCCTGGAAAAGCTGATTTTCCGGCAGCAAAGAAAGTACGGTGATGCTGTTAGTCAAAAAGCTTCTCAAATCAAGCTTATAAATTAAGTTAGAGAGTTGAAATCAAACTAACCACTAAGCTGCCATCAAGAAGATTACTCGCCGGAATTAATTGAGCAGACAACTAAGCCCAATATGCCGGTATGGCAAAAAAGATGACAACAATAAATCTACGTATGATTTGTGTAGAAAGAAATTGTGCTGCTGCGTGTAAACCGAAAAGCTGGCTTTTGCTCACTGTCGCGACATCGGCAAATTGGGATGTTAGCTGAGCGCAGTTGAGCTTCGCTTTTACCCTTGGCTGAAGTCTAGAGAGAGTCGAGTCATTGCCATACAGTATGGAATTATGCTGCTTTGGGCAGCCGCTGTTGGTATGGTGCCAGTCATCGCCATTGTTAGCTCCGCTACGATCAGACGGCTATTCACTGAACAGGGCCGAATGTCAGCACAGTGCCCAGTATCTCGATCGCAGCTTTAAAGAAATAATTTATACCTGAAGCGTCATCAACCGATGCCACAACCCTTTTGGCAATGGGGCCATCATGTTCTCTCCCATTGCCTAAGCTATGGAGACTAGTTACTTGCGGTTGGAGTGAACTTGAATATGCCAGACCTAGCCATGCGGTTAACTCGTAGCTTTGCCGTACCGCTATCCGCTGGAGTGGTTGGCCTGACGCTGCTGGCGCTGGTGGCGATCGCTGTGGTGGCGCTCGTCTATGGTGGGCACAGTAGATTCCTGTGTCTATGCTTTGACGTTGATCAGCCAGTCACCGCAGCTTTAAACCTAGTTAAGCTATTGCTATTTCCAGCCCTGACGGAAGAGCTAATTTTTCGGGTCTTGCTGCTGCCCCCTCCAACTACCAAAACGCCGACGGGGTCCTGGCTAGCTTGGACGGCCCTAAGTTTGGGGCTATTCGTGATTTATCACGTCATCTTTAGCTGGCTGAGACCCCAGGCACAAGCCGTACTGCGCGATCGCCGTTTCCTGGTGCTGGTAACTTGGGTAGGCATTGTTTTATCCGCGCTTTATGGCCTCACCGGTTCCCTCTGGGCGATCGCGCTAGTGCATTGGCTGATAGTCGTCGGGTGGCTCTACGGTTTTGGGGGGCGAAAGCGGCTACGAGGGCAGGTGCCAACTGGAGCGACGTAAAGCGCTATCGGCAGTCGACGGCAGTTGGCTATTCATTGAGCCCATATGCTCAGTTTTCAGTCATCGTAGATGCTGGCACCGAAACTTCAACCGATGATTCAATCGGCTCCCCTTCATGCATCAGTGCTTCGTGGCCATTGGCGTTCAATCCCACCGTCAGCACGTGCTCACCCGGCGGCAGGCTGGGAATGTGATACCACTCGCCATAAATCCGCGTCACTTTTTCACCATTGATATAGAGATGGGCGTGCCCTTCGCTGGTGTTGCTGGCGGTGTTGACCGCTGCGGGTGCAAAGCTCCAGTTGGCAGTTTGCACCTGTAAATTCCAGCCGGAAACCGGGTCGGCAGACACCTCAATGACAACTTCGGGAACCGGCTGACCTTCAGGAATCATCAGTGCGCCGTGGTGACCGCTGTGGCCTTCGTGACTGTCGTGATCGCTGTGGCCCTCATGGTCCCCCTCATGGGGCATTTCGGTTGCAGGGGCCGCTGTCTCGCCGCCATGATCGTGTCCCATATCAGCTCGGGAGAGGGGGGCGGCGATCGCCGCCAATCCTAAAGACAGTGAAACGGCGACTGTAAAAGGCTTGATGAAATTTGACATTGATTCAAAATCAAGTAGGTTTTCAAAAAACTGAAATCTTTAATTGGTAAACCTACACTAACAGGAGATTTTTGTCTATTGCAGATATTGTTAAGGACGACCCTCCGGAAATTCAATGTTTTGGCAGCCAGGTTTTTGAGCTCCTTGGCCCATACCTTGGCTCATAACGCGCTTAGAAACGTCAACCGACGGCTGTGCGATCGCGCTGTAGCTGATGCAGCCGGAGCTTAGCTTTTTGAGCAGCCGCTAATTCTCCTTGCTGCTGAAACTGCTCAACCGCCGTGCGATAGTCTTGTATAGCCGCCTGCCGATGTCCCATCTGCTGATTGACAAGTCCGCGATTCAAATAGGTCTTGGCATGGGAGGAATCAAGCCGCAGCACTTGGTCAAATTCATCGAGGGCCGCCAGATATTCGCCACGATGGTGGCAGATGCAGCCCCGGTTAAAGTGAGCGCGAATGTCTTCCTGATCCAGCAAAACTGCCTGGTCGAGGGCCAATTTGGCTGCGTCTGACTGGTGACTTTGCCAATAGGCCAGTCCCAAGTCGTTGTAGAGATTAGACCGCTCGACGGGAGCCAACCCCTCACCATAAGCCAGCGCTTGCCGATATTGAACGATTGCGCCCGACACATCGCCTTGAGCAAACTTTGCTAGGCCGCAGTTGTAGTAGGCACGGGCATCTTCAGGATGTAAGCGCAAGTGATGGTCCAATGCCGCGATCGCGGCTCCAAAGCGATTCAAGCGATATAAAGCTAGGCCATGATAAAAATTTGCCTGAGCATGGTCCGGGTTCATCATCACTGCCATTTCACAGCTTTGGTGGGCCTGCTGGGGCTCATTAAGCATCAGCCAAGCAAAACACTGGTAGCTGTGGGACTCTTCTAAATGCTGTCCCTGCGCAATGGTTTGGTCAAAATGGTGGATGGCCAATTCATATTGCTGCTGGTGCAGCGCGGTGGTGCCCAGTTGGAAAGTTGAAGGCGCGGCGAGAGCCCGACTAACCTCACCTCCCGGTAATCCCAGCAGCAGCAGGCTCCAAAAGCTAACCCAGCAGATGCCGCAACCAGCCCTTTTCAGCTTGTCCCAAACCGTTAGCAGCATCTTTGATCTCTCAATTGCTTTAGCATTTAGCTTTGGTAGAAATCCCCTTTGCTGTCGCTCCGCAGTATCTTGTGCTTTTCTCAAATCGCTGACATAAAGCGGGAAAGCAGCATTAGCTCGACAGTCTCAAATTGAAACTCTAAAATTGCAAATCGATATACGTGCAGATCATCGTGGCAAACATTGCGGAGCAGGCTGACCCATATCCGAGGTAAGAAAGCAAATCTCTGCTTAAGGGAGAGTTTAGCGAATTACACCGCGATGTTCGGAGTAAGCTGCCATAAAACTTAATTAATCTCCCTAGACGGGAGAGTTTTTGCTGAAGGACGACGATAGTTTGAGGGTGCGATCGCGATCGCAACCAGATTGGTTGCAGCAGGGCGGCGGGTCAAAGGCTGCCTGATTTACCGTCAACTCTTCAATGAACGATGATTTTTGGGCCGTTGCTAGCGCTTCAGGGCAAAAAGTAGTTTGCTAGTGTTTCACTGTCAGCCACAAAAGCTCGTGAACAGTTTCGCCATATTGCTGGTCTGGGTACTTTAGGAGAGGAGCATTGCAATTAATTCACGCTGTAATTGATTTGGAGAAAGCTATCCGGTCTAATTTTTTACTTCGAGTTAAGCAAACTGATTGCAGCGTCAAGGACGAGATAATTCACTTCAAAGTACATTTGCAATGAAGTTCAGCATTGTTATTACAACTTATAATCGGCTAACTTTTCTAAAGCGCGCGATTGATTCGGCACTGAATCAAACCGTGCCGTGTGAAATCATTGTGGTCGATGATGCTTCGGAAGACGGCACTGATTCGTATGTGCGCAGTTTGGGCGATCGTGTTATTTATCATCGTAATCAAAAGAATTTAAATCATGCTGGTAGCGTTAATGCTGGAGTTGAAATTGCCACCGGCGATTGGATTAAGTTTCTGGACGATGATGATTATCTAGCAGAAAACTGCATTGAAAAAATGACTGCAGCGATCGCGCAAAATCCGAAAGCTGTTCTTTGCTCCTGCGGCGTTATTGAGGTTGACGAACGAGAAATAGAGCTAAGACGCAGAGGTATGGTTGGACCGAGTAACGTTTTTTATGTTCCACAGAATGCGGTTCACTACGGCATGTTGTTGGAGCAAATTCCAGTTGGCACCCCTGCCCAAGTAGCTGCCCGGCGCGATGCTTTCTTAAAAGCCGATGGCTGGGATATCACAATGACCACTAACTACGATGATATTGATGCTTGGATAAGAATTGCTGAACATGGCGATATTCTATTTCTCCGTAACTTTTTAGCCTATCGGACTTTGTGGAACGGCAGTTATGAAAAGAAAAAGGGAATCCTCTATCGAGCGGAGCTCAATGTCTGCATTAAAGAGCGAATCTATCGGCGATTAAATACCAGTTATCAGCGTCAATGTCCAAAGCTGAAAACTATTCGTCAATACGTGTATTTACATTGGGGACTTGTCGCACTGACAAAACTGAGGATAGCGACAGCTTGGCAACTATGTTTTCCGGTTGCTTTATATCCGCAGGTGTGGCATTTATTCCTTAAACTTCGATTGGCCCGAAAGGTATTTTTGAAGCCTCTCATTCCAAAAGTGACGGTTAGTTAGTGGTTCATCAACCGCCGAGCGGTGTTCGCTCTCATCCTTTCGTGCGAACACCTTGACGCCTAGAAAAATGTGTAAAAAAAACGCTGAAATGCCTATCTCAGTGGCGTCTTTCCCAGATAAGTTTCGTAAGACTGCGATGCATCCGTAGTCATCTTGAATGATTCACTGATTCCCACGCTTGAATCGTTTGAGGCACGATATCTTTGATGCTTTCAAGAATTGCATTAGCGTAGCAGCCAATTTCTTTTTGAGCGCCTTCGCCTTGTCGTAAGCCCACAAAATGCAGCACTGCCTGCAAAGAAACTGTCCAGACCCAAGAGGTATAAACGCTGGGAACTAAAACTCCCCGGGCTTGTTCCCGACCAACGCCGAGACTCAGCAAAGATTGATAGGCTCGATAGCTTTCTTGGCACTGTATTCTGTAGATTTCTGTTGCTGCTAAAGATTCTTGACTGTCCAGAGCGCCTTCTGTTGCCTGCTTGTTATTGGTTGATTGAATTCTGAAGATCGTCGGAACATAGAAATCATTAGAATCATCAATGGGTACGTATCTAAAGCTTTTCTCATTCCAGCCCAACTGTTCATCATTGTGATTGCTGGCAATGACGTGCTTCCACCATTGACGGCAAACAAATAGCGGAGCTTTCACCTTAAACTTGAAAACGACTCCCCGAAAAGGGCTTGTATGCTGATGTTTAATCAAATAACGAATTAGCTTAATATCTTTTTCAGTTAAGTCTGCAGAATTTTTTTCGAAGCTGGCTCTAGCATCATTGACGACATCTAAGTCTGTCCCCATATGAGAAATTAACTCAAGGCGACTTTTACCATCTTGCAGAGGATCAAACAGCTTTTGTGTAGGGAAATTGCTTTGCTCAGCGGGTATTTCAACAGATAATTGAGTCATAAATTTCCGTGACGGTAAAGAACTGGCTATGGGCAAAAACCACCTATTGCCAACTAAAGTAATAGTCTAAGTAAACAGATTTATCAGTACGCTTAGAATTAACATTTATCCTCAAGCAAAGCGTAATGTCAGCTTTACTAGAGTGCAGGCATGACAAAAATCAAACCACGTAAAATGCACATTGCTGGCGACTGAAATTGTTTTGTCAAGGTACCCCAAGTCTGATTGGAACCGTCAGAGCTTCTGGTTATCTTAAGCCTTGCTTCAAGGCTCGACGTATTCTACGGAGCGTGGCACTGCTGGCATGTTTACTGGCTGTAGTTTTGCCTGCAGCGGAGCTAAGGCGGGTTCTCCTGCCGGCAATTGCGGTTTGGGATGCAGCGTCTTCAACCCTTCAATTAAGGCGCCTCGCACGATGGGTTCGGTTTCATGAATCAGCATGACGCGGAAACAATCAACGAGATGCGATCGCACGGTGACATCCATGCCGGGCAGATAGCTGCTGGCGCCCGTCTCGGAGACCAAATACCAGTGCAGTAGCGATCGCACGGCCAGCAGCCGCTGCACCGGATCCTCAGAAGCAAGACGGTCCCAATCCGCCCCCAAGCGCTCTGCCGTTGTAGATTCTGCTGCCGGCGCCGCAGTTCCTGTCGAACGAGTGTCGACTTCCCGCCAAAAGAACAGTAGATTGCCGGCGCCCAAGCTTAAGAGGGTGATTGCGGCCCAACTGCCGCCCAGTTGCGACCAAGCAGCGGCAAATCCATAGGTGGTGGCAAAGGCCAGCGTGCTGGCCAGCAGCGGCGACTGTCCCAGGTGCGAGATGCGAGTGCAAAACTGCTGATAAATCGGCTCTAGCTTTTCCCAAGGCAGGCGATCGCCGGAGGCTAAAAACTGATAGGTCAGGGTGCTAGTAGCGATCGCGAGAAAGATCTTGCTGTCTGCCATGGCCGCCAGCCAAGCCACTAAAAACCAGCGTCCATAGCGATTAATCAGGGAAGCGTTTTGCCGATAAAGCGTCAAAGCCAACGTTTCTGACTGTTGGCTTGAAGGCGTTGGTGAACTGCGTTGAGGCGATGAGGCTTGTGTCACAACAAATCCGAATATGAGAGTCTGGCGATTTTTACCCGGCGGTCCGAGCAGCCGCTTTGGTAAGTTTAAGCTCAATCCACTCGCCTAGTATTAAAGCAAGCCTGCGCAAGAGTTACAAGACAGAAAATGAATATGGCCATCGCCAATACCGCTAAGGAAGGGATAGCGGACTATTTGGTAGGGGGCTAAGGAATGAACGGTTTTTCAGTTCTCAGCTTTGGATTTTGAGTTAGAACCGTCGCCAGGTTCTGTCATACCAGTGCTTTAGGGCATGACTAATGAATGAATTTTGAATTTTTTCGCCTTTTGCTTTGCGCTTTTTGTACTTTGCCTCAGGCTGACTTGAGACCAAACACCTGACCCAGCACCTGCCAGCGTGAGCAGTTCCAGGTGTCAATGTGGGAGACGATTTGGCCGGCGTCATTCAGCTGATATTCTGTCCAGCCGGGAATTGCCACACTAGGCCGCCAGGGTGCGGGGACAATCCAACTCAAAGTCCACTCGGTTTTGAAGCTGCGATCGCTAATCTGCTCTAACCGATGCAGGTCGAGCTGTGGCTGCTGAAACCAACGGGTGATGAAGCCAATCATCTCGCGATACTGATTGACGCCGGTAAATTCATTCAGCGGATCGCGGAAGTAAACATCCGACGCATAGAGCTCATAGCTTTGACGCTCAGGAAAGTTGGCATAGTCTTGGCGAATGCGATCGCAGACAGTTGCAATATCCATCAGGTTTCCTCCGTCCACAGTCGCTCTAGCTGTCGCTGCCACGCTGCGAGCACCTGCTGCTTGTCGTCGCTACTGTCATCCAAGCTCCCCATAATCCCCTCGCTGTAAAAGTGATCGAGGGTGCGCATGGTCTCCTCTAGCGATTGGCCTCGCTGCTTGGCCGCCGTGATAATCTGGCGAATTTGCTGCTCAACTAGGGTATTGAAAAAAGGATCAATCCCTTCCTGTTTCATTCCGAGCAGGCGGCTAATGGCGGCTTCAAATCGGACGATTGTCAGGCTTGCCAGGTCGTACTGAAAAACTCCCCACAGCACACTTTGATGCAGGGCATAGCGAACTTCCTGGGTGAGGTCAAAATTGGCTGCCAGAATTTGACTGAAATAAGGCTGGGCAACTTCTGCTGGAACGATGGGAATCAGCAATCGCAGCCAACTCTGATCGGTCGATAGCAGCACCAGCAACCGAAAATCTGGGGTCTCAACCTGCCAGGCATCAGGTGGGCTTTGCTGGAGTGCTGGTCCAAATCGCTCTTGCAAATGGGTAGTAATATTCTGCGTTTCCATACCCGCGCTCAGTTTTGACTTTCACTTCTTACAGGAACATAACAGACTGCTGCTGATCCAAACCGAAAGAAAATGCTGGGGCAGCGTCAGCGTTTTGTCATACGTCAGTTCGAATCAGAGAGCGGTTATCGCCATGGGCGGAGAGAATTTTGCCGGCTTATGCCAATGCTCGATTTTCGATTGCGGAACAGCCCTCAGCCTGGCCTACTCATAAAGATTGATTTGACTGCCGCCAATGGACAAGCCGTAATCGCCATAGACGTTTTGTCCCAGCAGGCCCACATCGCCGCCGATAATCACTTGCAGATCCTGAACCACCAGATCGCCCACCTTGAGCGTATCGATATAGCCAACGGGAGCTTCGACTTGTCGGCCATCGGCCACCGTCACTAGGGTGCTGCCAATGACGATCGCGCCCACAGCATCGGCCATCGATTGCGTAATCAGCGTGCCAGAAGCGCCCGTATCAAACAACATCGTGAACTGCTGCGTACCGCGATCGCCGGTTAGAGTCACCGGCACCACAGGTGTTCCCCCCATCTGCTCAATCACTGGAATGGTCGCGATCAGCCCTGGGGGACGGTCCGGCGATGCCGGTCGGACCGTCGCTACCACTTCTCCTGCTGCCCGCTTTTGAGCGGTGGCCAAATTTTGTCCATACTCTTCCACCTTTTGCTGAGCGGCGGCGTAATTCGGGTCAGTTTCGGGCACCTGCGCCATGTATTGCACTGCCTGCTGCCAGCGACTGGCCGCTAATTGCCAATCATCCGGTGATTGGGCGGACTGGCCAATGGTGACTGCGCTCTGGGCCCGCGTGACTCCTTCACTAAAATAGTTGGCCCGCGATGGATTGTTAGTCTCTGCCGCCGCCGCTTCCGTATTGGCAACGGTTTCTGCCGCCGCATCCGCAGGGGCCGCATCGTCTGGATCAGCTGTCGCCGGGGGCGCCGCTTCCACAGTTGGCTGAGCATCGGGCTCGTTAGTTGAAGACAGCAGCGCACAGCCAGACAGAATGCAGCAGCTCAAGCCAATCCCGACTAGTCTGTAGAGTGAACGAGCCATTTTCCTCTCCCGACGACAGAAATTTAGAGAATTATGCGGCAGGCAGGGCCGTGTCCGCTATTCTTAAAATGCCCCTACAGTAGCGTACGCTTACTAATTCCTGCTGCAGCTTTATGTTTGCCGAAAATCATCCGCCAGCCCTACTTGTACTCGCTAACGGCTCCGTGTTTCAGGGCTGGAGCTTTGGCGCCACGGGTACGGTGATGGGAGAGGTGGTTTTCAACACGGGCATGACTGGCTATCAGGAAGTGCTGACCGATCCGAGCTATTGTGGGCAAATTGTGACGTTTACGTATCCGGAGCTAGGCAACACCGGGGTTAACGCTGAGGATGAAGAGTCGGAGCGGCCTCATATTCGCGGAACCATCGCTCGCAATGTTTGCGAAATTCCCAGCAATTGGCGATCGGCTCAGTCACTCCCGGATTATCTAAAACAGCACCAAATTCCCGGCATTTTTGGCATCGATACCCGAGCGCTAACCCGCATTTTGCGCAATACCGGGGCTATGAATGGCGCTATTTCAACCACCGTACTGGATGCCGATGAACTGCTGCGGCAACTGCAAGATGCCCCTGACATGGTGGGCTTAAACCTAGTGCAAGAAGTGACCACAGCCGCCCCTTATGAATGGGAAGAACCGACGAATACGCTGTGGGAATGCTTTCCCGATGACACTGCAACAGGAGCCCTGCCGCTAACCGTGGTGGCGATCGACTTCGGCATCAAGCGCAATATTTTGCGGCGGCTGACCCGCTATGGCTGCCGAGTCATTGTAGTGCCAGCAGACGCCGCCGTTGAACAGATTCTCAGCTACAACCCGGACGGTATTTTCCTGTCCAACGGCCCCGGCGACCCTGCCGCCGTAGTGGAAGCGCCAAAAACCGTGCAGGCTCTCTTAGAGCAGCGGCTGCCGACATTTGGGATTTGCATGGGCCATCAAATTCTAGGGCTGTCGCTGGGGGCCGAAACTTTTAAGCTGAAGTTTGGCCACCGGGGTCTCAATCATCCCTGTGGCCTGTCCCAGCGGGTGGAGATTACCAGTCAGAATCATGGTTTTGCGATCGCCGCTGACTCCATCGCCGACGCCAACGTCGAAATTAGCCATCTCAATTTGAACGATCGCACAGTTGCCGGTATGCGGCACAAAACGCTACCGCTATTCTCAGTGCAATATCACCCTGAAGCCAGTCCTGGGCCCCACGACGCCGACTATCTCTTTCGGGATTTTGTGGCTCTGATGCGCCAGCAGGCGGCTTCATCCAGTAGCTGACTTTGAGAGGGTGACGACAGGCTTTTGGTGAGGGAAAAGCCGTGGGCGCCTCGCTTATTTCATCACCATTTCGTTAATCGGTCGTCACGCCGGCGCCAGTTCCTTCTATGCGGATTGGTTGACGATAGCTTTCGGGTTTGTCGCCGACGGTAGCGCCGCCGCTCAGCATCCCCTGCAGCCCCGGCTCAAAGAAAGTGTAGGGAAAATGGGAGGGCGGTTGGCTCACATTGTCTAGACGCTGCTGCAGTTCAGCCGGAATCGTAAAATCTAGCGCGCCGAGATTGTCTTGCAGCTGATGTAACTTTGTCGCGCCAACAATCACCGAAGCGACAGCGGGACGATTGACTACCCAGTTCACTGCGACTTGGGCCATGGAGCGATCGAGTTCCTTCGCCACCGATTCTAGCTCTGTCACGATCGCCCAATTTTTTTCCGTAAACTTGTCGAACGCCGGATTACCGCTGTCCGCCAGTTGCGCCAGCCGCCCCGAGCCTTCACCGCCTGATGCGGACGGTTTGTATTTCCCAGACAGTAAACCACTCGCCAGGGGCGACCAAATCATCAAGCTGGTGCCAAGCTGCTGCGCCAAGGCCAGATATTCAAACTCGATATGGCGCTCAACTAGAGAATATTCCAACTGCACGGTGCTGATAGGTTCCCAGTGACGCTCTTGAGCTAAGGTTTGGGCCTGGGCCACATACCAAGCAGGCACGTCCGACAGCGCCACATGACGCACTTTGCCCGATCGCACTAAATCATCCAGCGTTCGCATCACTTCTGCCGCCGGCGTCACCTGATCCCAGGTGTGCAGCATATAAACATCAATGTAGTCGGTACCAAGGCGCTCCAGCGACCCTTCCACTGCCCGGAGAATATTTTTACGACCGTTGCCGCCAGCATTGGGATTGCCCGGTTCGGCGTTGTAGCTGAACTTGGTGGTGATGATGATGCGATCGCGAGTGCTGCTCTCCCGCACAAACTTGCCCAACATGCGCTCGCTATTGCCATTGGTGTACAGGTCAGCCGTGTCAATGAAGTTGCCGCCCGCTTCAAGATAAGCATCAAAGAGCTGACGGGCATTAGCCTCATCCGCACCCCAACCCCAGTCATCGCCGAAGGTCATCGTCCCAAGAGCCAAACGGCTCACCTTCAATCCGGTTTGGCCCAATGTGTAGTAATCCATCGTCTAAAGCTTCCTAGGAATAACGCCAAGACATATCCGTAGCTTACCGTCACTACACTCAAATAATGCTGAAGCTATGTCCTCAATCCCAGCTTGAACCGAAGCCGAGATCGACCTGCCTCCGCCGGTTTTGACATCATCATGATCAGAGCGCGGCAGCGATTAATCCGGTTCCCGTCTAAACCGCCGAGGATAGCGTTGATTCGAGCCGCGATACCACTGGCGCCAGGCTTGTGAGGTGTGCAGCGCAATCCACAGCAGCAGCAGCGCAATTAAGCCGCCTTGTTGAGGCGCATCAAATGCCAGAAACACCAGGCAAATGCAGAGAAAGTCTTCAGCAAAGATGAGCCACATCGCAGGGCGCTGGAAGCGATAAAATCGTCCCACCTGTACCAGCTTGATGACCAGGGCTAGCATGCCGCCGAGGGCACCGAGTAAGGCAGTGACCCACCAATCCGGTTGAAAAGTGCGGGCCATGGCCACACCGGCGATCGCTCCCACCATCGGACTAAGAGCCAATTCTATGCTCTGTACGAATCGCTGCACCAGCCATGTTTTGACCAATATCAGTTCTACCAGCGACCATGAGACAAGCGCTCCCACCACCACCGTCGGTGGCAAGTTGGACAGGATCGGCACCTGTTCCCACAGGTCAGCAGAAATCAAACCAATTAGCAATAGCGGCAAAGCAAGACGTAAACCAGTTGCTGCCGAGACTGCTAAAACCGCTAATAATTCAGTGATAATCACGCTTTGTCTTGACTCGCCATAGCGAAAGAAAAAATAGTTTCAACCTGATAGGGACCCTATCAAACCAAAATAAGGGGATTTGCCTAAGCATTTTTCATGGCTGATTGAGCCAGAAATGGCTTAGGAAATTTTATGTTTGGCTCGACTAAAAGTAGGTTTAGACAATAAAGTTTGAAGTAAAAGTAACTGCAGGATAAGGCTTCTGCTGATTTCCACTTCGGTTTATTTATCCCAATCTACTTGAGTCGCTTTAGAGTGGTAAATACAGAGCGGTAAATGCTGCAAATAAACCAGGACAGCTTGCTAAAGTATGGACAGCACTGCATTTTTGTCTGACTAACAAGCATCACCACCTGACTATCAGAGCCAACTGATCCGGCATTCTTCAACGATTGACTCGGTCAAAAGTTTGCAGGAAAGTGTAAACCTTCAGAAAAGCTTGCTTGAAAGCCCCAAGGTTAGGTTCTAATTAATAATAGAAAATTTTGTGAAATCAACATTACATCTCAATTTCGTTTTAATCCAGAGGCCAAAGCTGGTTAGCAACGGATCAGGAAGCTAAATAATGACAGTTCGCAAATTCCGCTGTTTCAGATAAATACGCCCATGTTTACCATAGCTTTCTGCAGGACTGTGGACTGTCCATCAGAAACTAAACCCTGATACTCGTTAACCCTTGCACGCTAGCATTAGCTAAGTGTTCGTCACCACATCAATTTTTCAGGATTTTCATGCCATTTTCAATGCCTAGACCGTCCTGGCGATCGCCTCGCAATCCCATTTGGACGTTAGTCATCATTACGCTACTCCTGTGGAGCATTCAGATTGCCAATGCGGGGCTGTTCAGTGGGCGACTGGTGCTCCACGGCATCTACCCGCGACAGCTCGATGGGCTTGAAGGCGTTTTATGGGCGCCCTTTTTACACGGCAATTTTCGCCACTTAATGCACAACACCCTGCCGTTCATAACGTTGGGAGGGCTCATCATGTTAAGCAAAGCCGAAGATTTTTGGGCAGTCACCCTTATCTCAGCTCTGATTAGTGGATTGGGCACTTGGCTAATTGGGGCTCCCAACTCTGTACACATTGGGGCCAGCGGCATAGTGTTCGGCTATTTCGGCTATCTGCTACTGCGAGGCTATTTTGACCGCAGCGTTTTTGCCATTACTGCGTCAGTGCTGGTGATCATCTTTTACGGCAGCTTTTTATGGGGAGTGCTGCCTAACCAGCCGGGAGTTTCTTGGGAAGGCCATCTATTTGGCTTTTTAGGCGGTGGACTTGCGGCGTGGTGGTTATCTAAATCGGCCCAGAAGCAGCCGTAGTACCGGAAAGTTCTATGGCGACAGCTCAGCACGTCACATAACTTCCTGCCCTACTCACTGATTCACTGACTATCCACAAGCGCCATCTTTATTCCCCATCGTCTAGTTCCTCCGGCTCAATTCGCTCAGCATCAATCTCGCCTTCCGGCTCAAAGGTGACGCGGAACTGAGCAATGGGTTCATCCGGGTCGCTTTCCGTATCCACAGGAATGAAGGTCAAACTCGGTAGAGGAGTCTGATCAACGTTTTCCAACGCCGCATCATTTTCATATTTGTAGCCCAATATTTCTACATTTCCTGAAACCGCAACCCGATAAACAAGCGCCTCGTCAAAGTTGGGGCCGGCGCCTGCAGTTAACTCTTCCAGGGCATCGGCCAAGTCGGACTCAAGTTCCGCTTCAATGGCATTGAGGGTGGCATCGTCCACAATTGGCCGAGCAGCCGACAACCGTCCCAAGGCAATGCCGGCAGCGACCGGGTCAACCGTCTCAACCTCGGCATCACTATCTTCCTCAAGGTCGGCATTGTCATCACCCGCGGGGTCTTCCTCACCCGCATCGGTGGCGCCAGACACCGCGACATCCTCGCTCACGTCCGCTGTCGAGGAATCTTCGTCCACGCTGTCATCGTCAGGAGAGTCACTGCTTTCACCCAAATTAATCGCCTCTTGCTCGACTAAATCGGAGAGGTCCGGATTCTCAACGCGGGTCGGCTCAAATTCTGGGACGGGCGGCATGAAAAGGAACACTGCCGCTGCAGCCAGAGTCGAAAGCCCCGCTATGGCGGGAACCACTCGTTTAGTTGCCGGTTCCGCCGGACGTGCATGGCGACGGTTAAGGGGCGCCACTTGCAGTGTCAGGTCGGGCAGGGTCAAGGCGTCAGCCAACAGCTGATCAACGGCTTCAACCAGGTCGAAGAGCTGCACAGAGTTGAGCTCAATGGTTGTGGATGGTTGATCACCGTTGGGCTCGGTGGTCGTGGCCATTAGTTGATGGCGGTAACGATCAAGGTGCTTTAGAGTCACTGGCGGCGCTGCAATTGCGGTTTCCTCGGCGGGGTAGGCCACGCCGCTGAGCAGGGACTGCGCATAGGCACTCACGGTTTTGACTAACGCATCCAGAAATTCCCTACCGCCGCTCAGGCGATCGCTCGTCCCCGGAAAGCTGCATTCGGAGTTAAGCACGACCGTCAGCGGTGAAGTGGGATCAGACTCATCCCCCGCCAGCAGTCCCTCCACTATCAGATTGCAGTTTGGCAGAGTGTATTGACGCTGTATCGTCATACGACTTCTCCATCAAACAGGCTGTTCCACAGGCGCTGCGGGCCTTGGGTGCCAGTACAAAATAACAGGCGAGTTAGCAGCATAAGAGCTAGTTCGTTGAGCTTATCGTCAGTGCTGTAGGCAATCACTCCAGCTCTTTTCGGATTCATGCGAGCTCGGAACAGGGTGCGAAACCGACTCAAATAGTCACCTAAACGAAAGTGATGCTCGGCGCTAAGGTTTTGATCTTGTAACTGCTGATGTCCTAACAGGAGTTGGCGAATTAGCACTGTCAACCGTTTAGCCAAAAAGCAAATCACCAGAGTCAGGGCTTTGGCCTGATCAATAGATAAGGGGTCACGCTGGCTTTGGCGTCGCATGGGATTGGTGCTACGGATGCGCCAAAGCTGCACACGGCCAGGGATCACAGCCTGCAACCCGAGCTGATCGGAAACCTTGAGGAGCGCCTCGGAGCCAGAAACGTCGAGGGATTCGATCGCCAGTATCAGTAAATCTAAATCCATTCTGACCCGACGCGGACAGTCTTGCGATGGCAGGCTTGGGGGCGGGAGCGTTTCTAAAATCGAGGGCGATGATAACGCCGGAGGACTGTCAACTTGCATATCCTCAAGTTCACTAGGTTTGCAACATTAAAGTACCCGTTGTCAAGCACATAAATGACTCACACCTAACCGACGGGATCATCATCTTAGCGCTGACACACAAGCGCACAACATACCGCAAAATGACTTAATTCACCACTCTTTCAGGGGGTGATCGCAAAAATGCACCGAAGCGATTCGATTTAAGGTAGGTCATCAGACAAGGTCAGAAGTCCTGTGGCATAAGCATTACCGGTTCAAAGGGCTAGAAGCGACCTCTCTTACTGAGAAAGTGTTGTACCGCTCAATGATGGCAAGCCGCAGCGTCACGATTTAATCCCAGACCGCATCTGACTTACGGGTGCCCAACGCTGCTTGGCAGCAGTGTGCTCGTAGCAAAAGACGGTTTCGCTACCTTGGAATAGGTCCGAGTTAGTCAAGTAAACTTTTACTGGCGTCAAGAGGTCTTAGGCTGGCGATCGCTCAATTCATCCGCGAAGACCTTCACACAGCTAGCATCCAAAGCTGCCCAGGCATCCGTACCCGCAACTTGACAAGTTGCAATTGACTGCTGCAGCACTGATTGCCTGCCGTCTGTCAGTTGCTGAGCCATTTTATTGGCTATCGGCTGATATTGCATTAGCCAAGAATCAGTTTGGATGTAGGCAGGCTGAAACGCCCAATTATCAATTAGCCAAGAATCAATGGCGTAGCTGCTAATAACCTCAGATAAAAGTGCTGGATCATCAGTAAACTGTGCCGCGATCAAGTCTTCAACACGCTGACTAAATTCCCCATAAAACCCCGTGTGGTAGGCCAGAGCATGTTCCGGTGAAACGAGAACCGTGCGACTTGAAAACATCGGAATATTGGCTGCTGAGGGTGATAGAGATGCTATCGTCACGTCTTTTGGCTGCGCCGCATAAAACTCGAACAGCTCAGCGTTATTAGAGAAGTCATAGTAGCCAACACGGGGAAACTGATCAAAAAATAGTGCCGGATAGGCCAGCAGAAAAAATACTGTAATCGCTGAACAAATAGAAAAGATGAGGGTTTTCTTGAAAGCTAATCGTGCGGAATTGATTTTTATCTGCACACCTTCAATTCGCCAATTTTTCGAGAGCAATTCTGCTAAATTATTCAGAAAAATCACCCAGCCTAATCCACAAGTGATGCCTAGTACCGCTCGAATAGCGTGGCTGCTATAGCGACTAGGTAAATGCAGCCGAAATAGGACTTGGTGGGCCAAAAGAAACAGAGCAAACGCAGCGACTAAAAGTTGCAGCAGCACCCAGATTTGAGGACGAATCTGCGATCGCCATGCTCGATTGATGGGCAGCCAGAGCAGCATGGGTGAAAGCGTTCCCGCCACTAATAGGGCGGGAGTAAATCCTCGCGGGTGAAGCAAGCCACCTCGACTATACAGCCAAAAATAAAAGCCATCGTAGAAAAAGCCATTGCGACCATTGGGCTGAAATTCCGGCATGGACAGGGCTGCAGAGCGGCTAATAATTGGCCCAAAGTTTGATTGTCCTTGGGCATAAAGTAAAATGCCAGCAATTATGCAAAAGCTAATAACAAATATTACATAATTTTTGCGCTCTTTTGACCAAGATATGCGGCGGCTTTTCCAATCCAAAAGCCTCACTGCTAATGTACCTAGACAGACCAAAGATATTTGCGGATAAAATAAAGCTTGTAAAATTAAACTTGCTAGCGTCCACACATATTTTTGGCGCATTAAAAAATAGATAAAGGCCAATAAAAGCGGATATAGGAAGGCTCTAGGAGTTGCGGAAGCATGTTCACTAGAGCACCAAATGCTCTGGCCAAAACTCACAGAAGCAATAAAACTTGCAAGCGGAATAGGAAGCAGCGTCCAGGAAATTTCATAGACAAAACCTACTGTAATTAAACTTAAAAAGAACGGCAGGATTTTGCTTAAGAAGAACGGTGAAATGCCAAGAATTGCTCCCAACTGGTAGAACGCTGCATAACCGGGAGGAGCAACTCCTTGAAAATAGTTGGCAATCAAATCATTGGGAAAAATATCTGGATCGGTGAAGCGCTGCATCCAAAAAACATGTTGCCGAGCGTCGTCCTGTACAACATATGCTCCGGCAAAAGCTTGCTGCAGGGCCAGCCAGCCATAGCAAAGGGCGATCGCTAAACTCAGCCCCAGACCCAATAAGCGATAGCGCTGGTAGGGCTGCATCATCGCACCATACAGCATTGACAGGGGCTGATAAATACAGCGGAGCATAGTTTCAGTAATCAATCGAGGAGGTTGTCACGAGCGGCGGCATTAACAAATTGGCGCGATACGAAATTTCGGGTGTGCTAGAGGTCTGTTTTGGGAAGATAACAAGTTTAGTCTCTGTCATTTGCAAGAAAAAGGATATGTAAAAGCTGCCCAGAGTCAACTGCCCGCACTGACCAATTCAAAGGCCAATTTTTTACATTTCCAACTGGCCCGCTGTTATGCGCTGCTAGGCAATACTCAGTTGGCTTTAAAAAATCTTGAGCGCTTATTTCAATTAGATGCAGAGTTTGGACGGGTAGCCGTAAGAGAGTCGAGTGATTTCGATCGCCTCCGCAATATTCCTCGCTTCCAAGCGCTAATGCAGACAAACTGAGGGCAAGGGGTTACCGTTTCACACAAAGACGGGAAGGGAGAAAGGCCGCGATGCAATAGGAGCAGCTGATCTCAAAAGCATAGTATTTTTCCCAAATATCGCTAGATTCCCTTTCAAAAACGGTGGGCTTATAAACTTCAATAATGGTTCTGACTTGCCCAGGCGAGAGTCCACAGTTATTCAGTCTTCCAGCACAGAATATTCAAGCTTAGAAATTTCCCACGCAGGTATCGATTATTGCTCAGGAAGCCAGTCTTCATGCAAAACATCCATTTGAGAGAACAGACAAACTTGAGGAAATATTTGAATCGGTAAGTCAGTTTCCAAGGCGGCTTGCCTGCGCGCTTTTTGATAAGCCTTGTCAAAGTTCTCGGCCAGAAAAGACTTCAAGCTCGGACTCTCTTCAAAGAGTTCTTGAAGGCGCAGGCGATGTTCAAGAATGCTGCTGCGCCAACTGGGCGATCGCTTGTCTGGCTGATATTGATACTTGAGCAAATGCATCAGCAGCACACGCAGGTTGCTCAGCAACGCCCGCTTCTGACTGCCGCTCAGGTCCTCAACTTCCTCAATCAAGTTGTCTAAGTCCAGTTGAGCAAAGTCGCCTGTCCGGAGCAGCGCCGCCATTTTTTCCGCCCATTGGCAAAAGTCGCGCTGGTAAAGCTCCGAAAGCTGGGTTTGAGGAACTTGAGGGGATGCCATGTTTTGCCTTCTGTGGAGCAGTTGCTGCAATTTCGCTAAGTTCTAAAATTGTCGAATTCATAATTGTGCTTGCGCCAATTCTAAACGCTTTGAGGTGAGTTGTTTGACGTATTGCCAGAGTGCTTTGGCCACTCATCGTTTACGAGTCATTGCTTAAACCTGTAGCTCGAAGCCAGAGAGGACGTCTTCGCCGGACAGAAGTGTGGGCATGGCGACGACTTGCACGGCTTGGCCTTGGCGGTAAATCTCCACCTGCTGGTCGGGTGGATTGATCAGCCATCCTAGCCGCAGCCCACTCGCCACATATTCGGTCATCTTCGTGCGGAGCTCCGCCAGCGATTGGGGTTTGAGCTTGCCATCGGAGAGGGATTGCGATCGCAATTCAATCACAAAGTCAGGGCAAATGGGCGGAAAGCCGATACGCTGCTCTGGCGTCAAGGCATCCCAGCGGTCTTGCCGTACCCAAGCGACATCAGCTGCGCGGGTTGAACCAAAGGGTAATTTGAATGCACTCTGAGAACTAAATACTTTCCCAAGTTGAGCCTGACGATTCCAGATGATGACATCTCCAATCAAGTCGGCTTCACGACTGCCGCCTTCTCCTCCTACCGGTGACACGTTGATCAACTCTCCTTGGGCGGTGCGCTCCATCATAGGATCAGGCTGGTCTAGACAAAGCTGTTCAAACTCCGCCTGAGTTATGTATCGGGTTGAGGCTTGCACCATCACGTCACCTGCAGTGCTGAAATCTCTAGACATTAGATGTCCTTATTTTAGACGGGCGATCGCCATACCCACCCCACAATCGAGTCAAGCATGACTAATCGGACGCTGAGACCGTCAGCTATTTGCGGGTACAGCATCAAAATATGAGATGGCGGTGACACGAGGGATCTTCAGGCTGGCGACGCGCGAGGCCGAGTCAGCTGCATAGTGAATTGAGTGAGATTTTCGGTTGATGAAAATGAGGCAGCTTATCGTGAGATGAGGTCTGCTTTTTTGATCGACTGATTCTCGATATCTTAGGACTTACACAGTTGAGTTCAATTTATTGCTCCTTCGCCCCCCACAGAGACCATCATGGATAAGCCCGTTATTTTGACTGTTGATGATGACCCCGCCGTTTTGCAGGCGATCGCTCGTGATCTGCGCAAGCAATATAGCGATCGCTGCCGCATTATGCGAGCTGATTCTGGTGCCAGTGCCTTAGAAGCTGTCCAGCAGTTGAAACTGCGAGGCACCACCATTGCCATATTCCTGGTGGATCAGCGCATGCCAGGGATGAGCGGCGTCGAGTTTTTACAGCAGGCCAGTGAGCTGTTTCCCTTAGCAAAACGCGCTTTGCTCACGGCCTATGCCGACACCGATGCCGCCATTGGGGCCATCAATCAGGCCCAGCTCGACTATTACTTGCTGAAGCCGTGGGACCCGCCCGAAGAAAAGCTGTATCCAGTGCTCGATGATTTGCTGCAGGACTGGCAGGCCACCTTCAAACCCGAGTTTCAGGGGGTAAAAGTGATTAGCGATCGCTGGTCGCCCGAATCCCATTCCCTGCGAGACTTTTTGGCCCGCAATCAGGTGCCCTATCGCTGGCTCGACATCGAGAACAGTTCGGAAGCGCAGCAGCTCATCACCTGTGCCGAGGCCGCCGAAGCCCATTGCTTACCTTTGGTCCTATTGCCGACCGGTGAAAAGCTCGTACAGCCTCAGCCCGCAGAACTGGCGCAGCAGATTGGCATGCAAACCGAGGCCACTAATCCTTTCTACGACTTGGTGATTGTCGGCGGGGGGCCAGCGGGATTAGCCGCCGCCGTCTATGGCGCTTCTGAAGGATTGCGCACGGTGATGGTCGAGCAGGAAGCCCCCGGTGGACAAGCAGGCACCAGCTCACGCATCGAAAACTATTTGGGATTTCCGGCTGGCCTCAGCGGCAGTGATTTGGCGCGTCGCGCCGTCACTCAAGCCAAGCGTTTTGGGGTCGAGCTCCTAGCGCCCCAGGAAGTTGTGGGCCTGCGCCTGGAAGATAATTACCGCATTGTCACCTTGTCAGACGGTAGCGAAATCAGCTGTCATGCGGTCATTTTGGCGATAGGGGTGACCTGGCGGCGACTGACCGTGCCGGGGATTGAGCAGTTCACCGGCGCAGGAGTGTATTACGGCGCGGCCCAGACCGAGGCCGCCGCTTGCCAAGATGAGGATGTTTATGTGGTCGGCGGAGCCAACTCGGCAGGGCAAGCCGCTATGTATTTCTCGAAATATGCCCGTCGAGTATACATACTGGTGCGCGGCGAGTCTTTGACTAAAAGCATGTCGCAATATCTGATCGACCAGATTGACGGTACCGACAATATTGAAGTGATGCCCTTTCATAGCGTGGTGGAAGCCCGGGGTGGCGATCGCCTCGAACAAATTTTGGTGAAAGATTCCCAAACCGATACGGTTAAAACCTTTGCCACCAACTCGCTGTTTATCTTTATTGGCGCCGTTCCCAGCACAGAATGGCTCGACGGCATCATTGAACGCGATGAGCGCGGCTTTATTTTCACCGGTCCCGATATTTCATCCCATAGCTCCTGGCCCCTGGAGCGCGATCGCTTTTTATTGGAAACCAATGTTCCCGGCGTCTTTGCCGTCGGGGATGTCCGCAGCGGCTCCATCAAGCGCGTGGCCTCTGGCGTCGGTGAGGGCTCCATCTGCGTCCAATTCGTCCATCGCCACCTCGCCCAGGTGTAAGTAGAGCGGGATATGTGGAATGATAACTACCAAGTTCATTCCACATATCCCCTGCCCCCTATTCCCTATCCTCTACTCCCTTAGTCCCTACCTCTTGTTCCCTATCCCCTGTTCCCTGCCCCCTTACTCCCTGCCCCCCACCCCTCCACTCCCTCACACCCACCACCCTCGCACTCTTTCACTAATTTCTGGGAACCCTGGAACGGCTATGTCACAATGAAGAGCGTTACTCAGTAAGGAGCGAGTGCGTGCTGGAAGCACAGGTACATGAACAGTTGCGGGCATTTCTGCGACATCATGGCAGCATCGACTGGCCACATCACTTGACGATGGCCCGGTTGGCGGCTCGCGCCTTGCGATTGGGTCGGAGTTCCTTGCTGCAGGTTGGTGCCGCCGCTCTCTACCAGGGACATTATCGGCTGAGCTATCTGACGTCGCTGCTGCTGTGGCCAGGACCCGCAATTTTGATCCTGCCTGATGCCATCCGTCAGTCAGTGCTGCTTGGGGATATTCCGCGTTTGCAAGAATGGATGCCCAGCCAAAAACCCGTGCAGTGGGGGAATGAATGGCCCCATCAACAGTTTCAGGGTTTATTTTTGACCAGCCCCGAAGTCTGGCTCCGCGATCGCCTACAGGGCCGCGATCGCTTCCCCGCTGGCGTGCCGGTATTCATTGACGGCGCTGACGATTTGGAGCACTGGATTCGCGACGTGTTGACGGTGACGCTGGACGGCGACGCTTGGCAAACTCTGATGCAGGCCTTTCCCCGCCAGCAAAACGCTATCCGCGACCTGCGAGTCAGTCTCACCCATCAGGTGTTTCAGCACCCAGCCAATCCCTATCACTGCCACTTGATTGATGAGCCCGAACGGAGAATCTTGGTGGCGTTGCGACAAACCTTGCTAGGCGAAGCTGCCCTGCAGCCCAGCATGCCGCGTCAGTGGGCGCAATTTTGGCCACAGTTTGAGAGAGCAGAATCGCTGAGTTGGGCTCGCCTTGATCGAGACGCTGGACGCTGGACGCTGAACTGTGCGCCAATCAATGTGGCATCGTTTATGGCCACCCAGTGGGAGCAGCAGCCCCTGGTGCTCATGGGGGGCGCCCTCGACACCACGACCGCAGCGGCAGAATTTCGTCAGCGGCTCGGTCTGGTGGATATGACCTGCCTCAAATTCAATCCTGATCGCCACACCGAAGAAATTCAGCTCTACCTGCCGGATCGCATTCCTTTGCCGAATACCGCCGAGTTTCAGCCTGTGTTGCAGGAAGAACTGGCCTATTTAGTGGTAGCCGGCACTAGTCGCGGTAGTTTTACGGTTGTGCTGGTGGATGACACGCCGCTGAAACAGCAGGTGGCCGCCGCTCTGGCCTCGCAATTTGGCTCTCGCGTGCAGGTTGAGACGGCACGGCTGCCTGAAAATGGCGTTTTGGTGACTGGCTGGCGATTTTGGCAAACGCACCAAACGCAACTGCCGCGTCCTGGCTTGCTGGTGCTGGCCACCCTGCCGCTGCCATCCCTGGAAAATCCCCTAGTCGCAGGTCGAGTTGCCTACTATAAACAACTGCGCCAGGACTGGTTTCGCCTTTACCTGCTGCCCACGGCCCTGATGGAACTACAGCGGGCGATCGCTCCCGTTCGCGCCAACCAGGGCACTGTCGCAATTCTCGATAGTCGAGTCAACCATCGCAGCTATGGTCGGCAAATTCTCCAGGCGCTAGACCCCGCCATCCCTTTTCATCGCCGACAAGACCTTTGGCTAGCCGAACCAGCAGCGCTGCCACCTCGACAACAGCGCTTTTAGAACGCGGTATGATGCTGTAAATACGATAGTGACTATTGGTTGCGATCTCGATTGAAGTAGACCTTACGCTATTTAAGGGATTTGCACTTAGATAACCTACCTGGACACAAAGTGGCTGTAAGGGTTTGGCACTGCCAAACCCCAACGACTGGGTAAGCTATTTTCAAGCAAATCCCTAAAACTGCGTATTGTCCTGGCCCCAAACTGAAAGGCAAGCAGACGCAGTTTCAGAATTGACTGAGCCGTGAGCGCCTGCATGAGTCTTATTGTCTGTCCCCTTCACAGGTTTGTTATGGGAGAAGCTAAGCGCCGCAAGGAAAAACTGGGAGATGATTACGGCAAAGCGGAAAAGGTTTTGCCCTGGACGCCCATCACCAAAGAGCAAAGCCAAAAGTTCGTCCGCTGGACGACACAGGGAGCCTGGATTGGCATTTTCACGATGATTGCACTGTGGGTCACAGTTCGATTCATCGGCCCTGGTTTTGGCTGGTGGGATGTCGACAGCTAGGGCTTAAGGACGGGAGTCTCCAGGGCTCTTAGGGATGTGCAAATTAAAATATCGGTGTTGCTTAATCAAGGGATGGATTTTGTCTGGTGCAGACGTGAGCGAGACGCTCACACTTCCTCTGGACAAATGATCTTGAACAGTGCGAGCAGCTTGCTCACGATTAAATTCCTCTATCAGCAACGCCAAAATATCATCACACTCTTTTACCGTGCTACCCAACCACCCTGCGACTAATCCCGCGAAGCTTTTACCTGACGCTGGCTGGTCTAGGGCCGCTGACGCTATGGCTGCCGGCGCCGCCGCCGACCGCCCAATAGGAGCAACAAGCCGGCTGTGACTATCAGCCCGCCGGCAACGCCGAAGCTCAGCACTACGCCAAAAGGTAGAGCTACCGACTGCAGCCCCAGAAATTTGATCGTCACTGGGGTAGCGTTTTGGACTGAAAGAATGGCGATCGCCACAATCCACCCGGCCGGAATTATTGTTAACAAAAGTTTTGGCATGGACCATTCTTGCTCAATACTGCTATTTTGCCATTGCGATCGCCACCACACGATTATTTGCCAGCTAGGGCAGCCATTGGGTAAAGTATTAGACTGGGCGTTTGAAGGAAAATTATGGCTAAACGAGTTCAAGTCGTTTTACAAGAAGATATTCGGAAATTGGGCATTGCGGGTGACCTGGTTGAGGTTGCCCCAGGCTATGCTCGCAACTATCTGTTTCCCCAGGGATTGGCAGTGCGCACCACTCCTGGCGTGCTGAAGCAGGTCGAGCGGCGGCGCGAAGAGATCCGTCAGCGCTTGGAGCAAATCAAGCAGGATGCTGAATCCATGAAAATGGCCATGGAAACCATCGGCATGTTCGTGATCAAAAAGCCTGTGGGCGAAGACGACGCAATTTTTGGCACCGTCACTTCTGCCGATGTCGCTGAGGCGATTCAAACCGCGACCCAGCGCGAGGTTGACCGCCGCGATATCTCCGTTCCCGATATCAATAAGCTGGGCGAATATCGAGTGACCATTAAGCTGCACGCTGAGGTCACTTCCACCATCAATATCCGGGTTGTTCCGGACTAAATTTACGTCAATGCCCGCTCTTGCAAACCGGCTAGGTCATCGGGCCTAGCCGGTTTTGTAGTGTCAAATAGAGCGATCGCGTAAGTGTCCTAAAAGCAACCAGAGAATGCGCTCTTTGACAGTGGCCGGTTGCGCTAGCTCAGTGAAATGTTGCCGTCGATACTTCAGCCTAAGGACCTGAAGATCTGCCAGAGCGTCTAAAGCTTTTTGTGGGTGTGGGCATGCTGACGCACGTTGTCTTCAGTTTTCACCACATTTTTGAAGTTGAGCACGCGCTTTTTCTCAGTCGAGTAGTTGAGATTAGTCTGCTGGGTGCCCATGGGGATCAAGGTTTGGGCACTGGGTCGCCCCTGATACGTGCGCGCCGCAGCGATCGCGCGATCGCTAAAGTTTTCGCACAGGAGCACATCGGGAATGCCGATTTGGCGAATGACCGTGTCGCCATCGAGCAGCTCACCCACAGTCGTCGCCATCACCGTTTCGTAAGACGTGGGAATGCCCTGCAAGAGCGATTCCAGATAAGCCGAGGGTACTGGCTCCAACACTTTGAGGGTTGCCATTTCGCCATCCTGCCGCCGGAAACAAGTGGCGATGCCCACCACGACATAATCGCCGGCAGACAGTTCGGGGGCGTTTTCGAGCATTGAGGTGTGAGTCATAAACAAATAGTGGCAATAGTGAGTAACCGCTTTGTTGCGGTCAGAGAAAACTGCGATCTATGCCCACGCTAGCGGCTTTTGGACGTTTCTCAGCGCTCTGTTTGCAAAACAAAAAATTCGCTTTGTAACGATTTCATCTGGCTCCGCTGGCCAGGAATCGCCAATTGTGCCAGTTTGGGTGACGGGCGCCCGTTTTGGACCTAAAAGTTGGGCTGGATTTCCGTCACCACGTTACCGCCATCCACCACCACCACTTGCTCTTCGATGCGCCCCCGCGCCCGCTCTCCACGAATCGTCAGTTGGGGATCAGCTTGCTGATAGTTGACGCGACCTTCTGCGATCACAGTCTGATCTTCGAGATTCCACTGCAAACGATTGGAGGTTAAACGACCACTATTTTTAGCCGCGATCGCCAGCACATCTTGACTAAACACGGCAGTTTCAGCGTCAAGGTCGAACTGCCCCTGCTGCGCTGTTACCGTAATTTGCTCTTGGGGATTGACCACCCGCACTGAGCGGTCCGCCTGAATTGTTTGCGTCGGTAGTTCCCAAACGGCTTTATCAGCAGTCAGAGTCATGGGCATGTCTAGGAATTGAGCCTGCACGGCCTCCTCTAAAGTGACCCGTTCAGCCCCCAACTCAACCAAGCTGCGCTGCCCGGTCAACACTTGAGTAATCTGCTGATTTTCGAAGCGTTCGGCGCGGATTGGGCGATCGCTGTTCAAGGTTTCATCTTCCCAGCGCCACTGCAGGGTTTCGCCCTGAAATTTCACCCAGGGATCAACCTCAGGATTTTCGGTGACGGTGGTGGCGATGACGTTGCCAACCAGCTCCATGCGGTTTTCCAGCTCGTAGATACGAGCTGTATCGGCCTTCGCCCGCACCTGGGGATGAGTGCCAGTCAGACCGTTGCTAATCACCATCAAGTTATTGCTAGGCTGCCATTCCAGGGTTTGGCCATTGATCACCATGCCGTTACGAATCCCCGTCGCCACCAGATTATTTTCAAGCAAAATGATTTGGCCATTTTCTTGAATAGTGCCTCTGTCAGCTTTGGCCCGATAGATCAGCTCGCCGTCTTGATAAAACTCTCCTTCCGGATTCACTAAATTGGCGGTTTCCTGATCAGCGCTATAGGTTACTTCGTCAGCGTTGACTTTCCACAGCAGCCTGCCGTTTTCGTCTTGCTGCTCTAAGGTGACATCCCGTAGCACTAGGGCGGGATCAATTTCTTCCGTCGATTCACCATTGTCTGTCAGCCACGAGCCATTGGGAGTACACATCCGTACTCCGAGCGCGATCACCACAAAGCCGGCGATCGCCCCTAAAACCCACCGCAGGGGACGTTTCATATTTCAGCCACAACTAAGGTGTTCTTTGGATAGGCGCCACCCATTTCCAGCGACTGTCGCCGCATTAGAGCCAGCATTCTTAGAGTTGCGATCCCACTGCACACCATTTTTCTTCGTTAACCAACGCCGGCGATTTTGCCAATGATTATGTGTCCGGTGATTCTAGTAGCTGGCAGTCGCCATCTGAGCTCGCCCGCAGCCCCGCCTCTGAATTTTAGGGTTGGCCCAGCTTGTCAGCAGCGTTCAGGAAATCTGCGTATTGATTTCTTCCTGTTCCGGCACGGCCAGTGGACGATACGTGTAAGCGCCCGGACGCGGTAGCTTTTTCACCTCACCCTTAATTTGTTCGAGATCGATATAGCGATCGGAAACGTTGATCAAGCTGTCGCTAGTCATTGAACGCAGGCTGACCACTTCAATCCGGGCTCCCCGATAGCTGGCCGCATCCACTGCATAAGCCAAATCACCATCGCCACTGACCAGCACCGCTGTGTCGTAAAAATCCACTAAAGCAATCATATCGACCGCAATTTCCACGTCCAGATTGGCCTTTTTAGAGCCATCGGGCAGTTGCACCAGGTCTTTAGCAATCACTCGATAACCATTGCGCCGCATCCACAGCAAAAATCCCTGCTGCTTTTCGTTCGTGCGATCGACCCCAGTGTAGAAAAAAGCTCGAAATAGACGCGATCCTCCTGTCAGGCGGCACAGCAGCTTGGTGTAGTCAATTTCAATGCCTAACTGCAGGGCAGCATAAAACAGGTTAGAACCGTCGATAAAAATGGCAACGCGCCCACGATTTTCAAGCACCTGTTCAGGTGTGAAAATGGGATCATCACTCAGCATGTCGTGGTTGTTTATCATTGATTATGGTATCCGGTTAGTAAAAGAATAAATGTGGATTTTGAGAGGTGACGCTGCTGATGTCTTGTGTCGGCATTCTATGTCTCCACTTCAATGCGCTGAAAAATTGGGCTGGCTTTGCCAAGGACCTGACCGCCAGGCAGCAGCCCCCAGTGACTGTGCTCGGTATATGCCCAGTGGTGACCGATGTTAGCGTGATTAAAATCGCCTTCAAAGCCCAACTGCACATAAATTGCGTTGGCTAAGCCCGGCACAATCGGGGAAAGCAAATATCCAGCTAGGCGAACAGATTCCAAAACCGCATACAAGACTTGTTCAGTTTCAGACTGCTGTCCTTGCTTAAACAGTGACCAAGGAGCCGTGTCATCCAGATATTTGTTGCTGGCTCTAACGAGTTCGAGAGCCGCTTCGCAAGCGTCACTAAAGGCCAATCGTTCATAGGCCGACTGGACTGCCGCTGCCAAACGGCTGCCTTTCTCTTTTAAGGGATTATGCGCAATTACATCATCAGACAATCCTTGAGGAACTTTACCTTCACAGTAACGGACGGCCATTTTGAGAGTGCGGTTTAGTAAATTCCCTAAATCGTTGGCCAAATCAGCGTTGAGGACGTTGATGAAGCGCGTTTCACTGAAGTCACCATCACGACCGAATTCAATTTCTTTTAAGAAATAAAACCTTACGGCATCGGCGCCGTACTGCTCGACTAGGGCAAACGGATCTAGGGTATTGCCTAAGCTTTTGCCCATTTTTAGACCATCCTTGGTCAAAAAGCCGTGGCCAAAGACCCGAGCTGGCAAGGGCAATCCCGCAGACATCAGCATAGCTGGCCAATAAACGGCGTGAAATCGCAAGATATCTTTGCCGATGAGATGCGTGTGAATGGGCCACCAGCGCTTTAGGGCGTTTTCGAGGGTGGGCTCGTCGTCCGGCTCAAGCAGCGCGGTAACATAGCCTAACAGCGCATCAAACCAAACGTAGAGGGTATGTTCAGGCGCTGTGGGCACCGGAAATCCCCAGTCCAGATTGATGCGTGAGATGGAAAAATCCTGCAGTCCTTTTTCAACAAAACTGAGGACTTCATTGCGACGGGTGACTGGCTGGATGAAGTCTGGCTGCTGAGCATACAGCTCTTCGAGTTTTTCTTGGTAGTTGGATAACTTAAAGAAATAGTTGTTTTCGTCTCGCCATTCCACTGCCTTGTTCGTGTGAATTGGGCATAAATTATCAGGCAGCAGATCGCGTTCTTCTTTGAATTCTTCACACGAAACGCAATACCAGCCCTGTTGGCGACCTTCATAAATGTCGCCGCGCTCCCAGACCCTCCGATAAAAGTCCTTAACAATTGCCCCATGGCGTGGTGCCGTTGTCCGGCTGAAGCGGTCAAAGCGAATATTGAGCTGCTCCCAAAGGGTTTGAAAACCAATCACAATCTCATCGCAGTGTTCCTGGGGAGCAACGCCACGTTCTGCCGCAGTACGCTGGATTTTTTGACCGTGCTCATCCGTCCCCGTAATCATTAGAACCGGCTTGCCGAGCAGCCGATTGAAGCGAGCTAGAGCATCCGCCGCGATCGTGGTGTAAGCGCTCCCAATATGAGGTAGTCCATTAACGTAGTAAAGGGGAGTAGTAATGGCAAATGATGTGGTTGAATGCCCGACAGAACCCATAAAGTTGGAATTTAAAACAGGTGATTACGATTATCTTCCCAATGATACAGCAGAGTTCTTATTAGGAAAAAAGGTCGTGGAGCGTAAACCCTGTTGTCACAATTTGTGTCGAGCCGTTTCACTAAAAGCCTAGAGAAAGCGCCGGCCTTATTGAGAAAGACAACGAAAATTTAGGATTTTGGCGCCTGAAAATTCGCAACAAGAAAAAAAGTGCGGCTTGTCGATTGAGACTGAAGTTGTCGCCACGACAATTTTGTCAGTTGATTTTTGTCAGCAGTCAAAAAATGTTGGTTTTCTCTCGCGACAGATATTTCTTATACGGTGGCGCTTTCAGGTCGAACTGAGACCTTAAATTACTCGTCGTCACTTTACATACAGGCAGATATTGTTTAAAGGATTAAACATTTTTTTAATCAACTTAAAAAATGCCTAGCAAAAGAGGTTTCAGGTGGCTTTGCTAGTTTCAGGTGACTTCACTAAGTATTAAGAAATTATTGGTAGGCAAAAGAACAAAAAATTGTCCCTCTTGTCAGGGTTGGCCGCCATTAGCTTGGGTCGGCAACTCCGCGATGCCTCCGCGATCAAAGTTTCAGCTCTGAGCCCCTGAATCTGGGGCGGGCACGATAGGGCTGATTCCATCAGGCTGCTGATATTCATTGACGATGCACTCTGGGGTTGGTCGTTTTTTGGGGGTTTCGATGCTTTGATGGCTCTGGTTTCGGCTTCTGGATAGCATCGATCAATTTGCCAACGTGGGGTGCTGCTAGTGACTTTTGCGATCGCAGCGCTGCTGAAATCCCCAGCTATCAAGCAATATCAAGTAATGGAATAAGTATGAACTTGGCCGCTTCAAGCAGAGGCGGGCTGTACGCGGTGAAGTCTATGGAATATCAAGTCCCCCAAATTTAGGGGGATGCTTTGTACCAAAAGCTATATTTCCTAAGATCCGGCGATAGGCGATTATAAATAGCTGATATAGATCAGCAGCAAAAGGAAAAGCTTCGATGTCAGCAATTTTGTTCGGCTCCATTGGCACGATCGCCGAAACGTCTGAATTACAGCGCGCCGCCTTCAATCAGGCCTTTGCCCAGGCAGGACTGGGGTGGCACTGGTCGCGAGAAGAGTATCGAGAACTGCTGAAAAGCAGCGGCGGCAAGCAACGTATTGCTGACTATGGGCGATCGCAAAACCAGACCATCGATGCCGACGCCCTACACCAGGCGAAATCCGCGATCTTTCAGCAGTCTTTGCGGGCTGGCCAAATTGAACCCCGCCCCGGCGTGATTGAGGTCATGGAGCAAGCCAGAGCCCATAACTTGAAGCTGGGCTTAGTGACAACGACTTCAGCGGCCAATGTATCGGCGTTATTGGACGGCTTAAAACAGCTAGCCGTAGGCAGCTTCGACATCGTGACTAAGGCTTCGGATGTTCATCAGGGAAAGCCTGCCGCTGATGCTTATCAATACGCGATGAGCAGCATTCAAGAAATCACTGCTGACTGCATCGCGATCGAAGATAACGTTGACGGTCTGGCTGCCGCGCAATCTGCTGGACTAGCCTGCGTGGCTTTTCCCGGCGACAACACCCAGCACCATAGCTTTGAGGGCGCCATTCAACGGACTACACGATTGGACTTTGAAGAACTGGCGATGCTGTTGCCGGTGCTGGCAAACTAATCCCCAGCCAGTGGAAACGCTACCAAACAGAAAACTTTTGATGATTCGAACAACGACGTTCACCTTTCGTTCCCTGTCGCCGTTTGGGGTTGAAGCTGTTGAAGGCAGCATGACCGACCTGACCCAGGACGATATTGCCGACCTGCAGGTGGTGTTGGCGACTCAAGGCGTGGTCGTGCTACGGCGGCAGCAAGCGGTATCTGATACGGACTTTGTGCACTTTCTCCAGCAGTTGGGGCCGCTCACGTTTACCACGGGCGAAACTCCCGTGCTTGGTCAGCCGCTGCTCAATGTTGTCAGTAATGTGGGCCGCGATCGCCCGCCGCGCAGCGTCTTCCACACGGACACCAGCTACGTAGCTAAACCACCAGCCTACACCGCCCTGCGAGCCATCACGCTGCCTCAGTCCGGAGGAGAAACCCTGTTTTCCAATCAATATCACGCCTTTGAAACCTTGCCTGAACGAGTCAAGGCGCAGTTGGGGTCAGCTCGCGTGCGCCATGTGGTTTCAGGTCTGACCCTGGCCGCTGATCAGGAACAGGAATGCTGGCATCCCCTATTTCGGCGGCACCCTATTTCAGGACGCACGGCGCTGTTTTTATCGACGCCCAAGCGCTGTCAGGAAATCTCCGGGTTGCCCTCAAACGTGGGGCAGCGGGCGATTCGCCTGCTGTATCAGCATTCCATTCGCCCTTACCGGCTCTATCGTCATCGCTGGCAGCCGGGCGACATTGTAGTTTGGGACGATCGCTGCACCATGCATCGAGCTGACCATTCTCAAGTTGTCGGCGATCGCGTTTTGCATCGCGGATTAGTCCTAGGCGAGGCTCCCATCGCTGCGACACCGTAACTAGGTTGCGCCGGTCGCTCCCCGTCGTTTGACCTTGACGCTACTGATCGGCGCCTCAAAAAATCGTCCTATGAATTAAATATGACGAATTACTCAATTTATGAGAAAAAGCTAGTAAATTCTGCTGAGAAAGTATCTAAACAGACAAAAATACCTGATGAAACTCAGTCTTTTTCATTTTTTGTTACATTATTAGCTGCTCATTCTCATAAAAGAGTCAGCGGTTTTCTGCTGCAGCCGCTCTGTACGCCTAGCGATATTTGTTTACTTCACTTGTCTTCACACGCTCTATGACCAACGCAACGTCACTTCCATCAGCGACGCTCGTCGCTTCCGCCGATCTGCCGTCCCCCGATTCCGAGAGTTCGACGCAGTCGGCGACGACGCTGATATCTGGGGAATCAGCCGGGTTGGCGCTGTCGCCCACGCCTCGCGCCGTAACGCCGATGGCTATCTTGGTGGAGCAATTGACTGCGATCGCCGCGCGAGCTGAGCAGGGAGAATCCACAGCGGCGCTCCAGGCTTCTCTGCAGCAGACCATTGCCTTAGCGGCGGGATTAGACCCCTATTTATCTGACTGCGCCAGTCCCGAATCACCGGCCTTAGCGGCGCTGGCTCAAAAAACCGCCGCTGAAGATTGGAGTCAGCGATTTTCCGATCAGGAAACGGTGCATGCCCTAGAGCAAGAGATGCTGTCGGGACACGTCGAGGGGCAAACCCTGAAGCTATTCGTGCATATGACGCGAGCCCAGCGCATTTTGGAAGTGGGCATGTTCACCGGCTATTCGGCCCTAGCGATGGCTGAGGCCCTGCCGGACGATGGCCTGCTCTTGGCCTGCGAAATGGATGCTTACGTGGCTCAATTTGCCCAAACCTGCTTTGCCGCCTCCCCCCACGGTCACAAAATTCAGGTAAAAGTCGCACCGGCACTGCAAACGCTGGCGGCCCTCGCCCAAGCGCAGCAATCTTTTGACCTGGTGTTTATCGATGCTAATAAAGCAGAATACATCCAGTATTTTGAGCTACTGCTGGATCGCGATTTAGTCACTCCAGGCGGCTTTATCTGCGCCGACAATACGCTATTTCAGGGGCAAGCCTACCTGCCAGCAGCCCAGCGTACCGCTAATGGCGCAGCGATCGCCGCCTTTAATCGCCATGTGGCAGCCGATGAGCGGGTTGAACAAGTGCTGTTGCCCCTACGCGACGGGCTCACCATCATTCGCCGGAAGCCATGATGAAAGCCCCAGCCAAGTCCCTGATGTCGCCTCCGATGCCGTCCCCGTCGGCTGGGGGCTCAAAGCTCACTGCTGGGTTGCGTACCCTGGGCGTGCTGCTGCTGCTAACGATCTCGCTGCCGTTCAATCTGGCAGTAGTGCTGGGGGCGCTGGTCTGGAATGCGGTGCGGGCTCCGCTGCGCTCGCAATCGCCCCTGCCGTCAGCGCGACGAGTCTTGATTACCGGCGGCAAAATGACGAAGGCGCTGCAGCTCGCCCGCTCCTTTCATGCGGCGGGACACACCGTTATTTTGGTCGAGACTCACAAATATTGGCTATCCGGCCATCGGTTCTCCAATGCGGTATCGCGGTTCTACACGGTGCCCGCGCCCGAGCAAGACGCTGAAGCGTACGCTAATGCGCTGCTGGCGATCGCCCAGCGCGAAAAAATTGACGTATTTATTCCCGTATCGAGCCCGGTGGCGTCTTACTACGACGCGCTCGCGGGAGAGCGGCTGGCCCCCCACTGTCAGGTAGTGCATGGCACAGCGGAGATGGTGGCGCTGCTGGACGACAAGTTTCGGCTGTGTGACACAGCGCGATCGCTGGGGTTGTCAGCCCCCAAATCGTTCTTGATTACCGACCCGGAGCAGATTCTTCAGTTCGATTTTCAGGCGGACGGCAGCCAGTACTTGCTGAAGCGGCTGCGCTACGATTCGGTGTCGCGGTTGGATATGACCCGGCTGCCGTTTGCTGGCATGGCCGCCTATGTGAAGACACTGCCCATCAGCGCTGCTGACCCGTGGATTATGCAGGAATTCATCACCGGCCAAGAATACTGCACCCACAGTACTGTGTGGCAGGGGCAGATCCGGCTGCACTGCTGCTCCAAATCTTCCCCGTTTCAGGTGAATTACGCCCACGTCGAGCAGCCGGAAATTTACGCCTGGGTCGAAACCTTTGTGCGATCGCTGAACCTGACGGGGCAGGTGTCCTTCGACTTTATTCAGGCAGGAGACGGCACGGTCTATCCCATCGAGTGCAATCCCCGCACCCATTCAGCGATCACGATGTTTTACAATCACCCCGGTCTGGCCGACGCATATTTAAATGAGGGCGATGCTGGAGCCCTGCTGCTGCTGCCCCGACCGACCAGCCGCCCCACTTACTGGCTTTATCACGAGCTTTGGCGACTCACCGCCGTGCGATCGCTGGCCGCCTTGCGTAAGCAAATTCGCATCATCATCACCGGCAAAGACGCACTATTTCAGCTCAACGATCCGCTGCCGTTTCTAACCGTGCCCCACTGGCAGATACCGCTGCTGCTGCTGGATAATCTGCGGCGGCTTCAGGGTTGGGTACGCATTGATTTCAACATTGGCAAGCTGGTCGAGCGGGGCGGCGATTAATCATGTCTACACTGCGAATCCTGCATTTGACCGGGTCAGCTCAGGATGAGTTTTTCTGCGATCTGTCGCGGTTCTACGCCAAGGGCTGCATTGCGGCCACGGCCGATCCCACTCGCTATGAGTTCCATATTGCCTACATCACTCCCGATCGCCGGTGGCGCTTCCCCGCTTCTTTCAGCACTGCTGATATCGCCGCCGCTACCCCGATGGACTTAGCGGCAGCGATCGCCACCCTCCAGGCTCGACACATCGACGCGGCCCTGCCCCAGATGTTTTGCCTGCCGGGGATGACGCAGTATCGCAGCCTACTGGATTTGCTCGGCATTCCCTATGTCGGCAACCCGGCGGAGCTGATGGCGTTGACGGCACACAAAGCCCAGGCTAAGGCGATCGTCGCCGCTGCTGGGGTGAACGTGCCCGCTGGCGAAGTTTTGCATCCCGGCCAGTACCCTAGTCTCCAGCCACCCGTCGTCATCAAGCCCGAAAGCGCCGACAACTCTACGGGCGTGACGCTGGTGCGGGACCAGGCCGACTATGAAGCGGCTCTCAAAACCGCCTTTGGTCACGCAGACCAAGTGCTGGTAGAAACCTATATTGCTCCGGGGCGTGAGGTGCGATGTGGCATTCTCGACGTAGAAGGTGATTTAATGGCGCTGCCGCTGGAAGAGTATCCGGTTAATTCGGCAAATCTGCCCATTCGCAACTACGCTGACAAGCTTCAGCGCAATGATTCCGGCGAGCTGACTAAAAGCCAACCGACCTCTTCGCTGGTGGCTCCAGACGATCCTATTACCGCCACGGTTCATACGGCAGCCAAGCTTTGCCACCGGGCACTGAACTGTCGTCACTACAGCCTGTTCGATTTTCGCATCGACGCCTTGGGCGCTCCCTGGTTTTTGGAAGCTGGTCTCTACTGTTCCTTCTCGCCCAGCAGCGTGATTTCCACCATGGCCAGGGCCGCCAATGTGCCGCTGGAAAAGCTGCTTGAAATTAACCTGAAAGCTGCCCTGTCCAGTCGTTGAGGCCTGCGCTCGCTCCTTGGTGCTTTCTTCATAGAGCGATCGCGCTCCCCCGGACTGGTTCACAGTGAGCGCGATCGTTCTGCTCAGACCAACCAGCACCAATGACCTGACAGGGCTTAAACCACCCGCACCCGCTTGATCAACACGACGACAACTTCATTGGATTGCCCCGTTGCAATGGGTTTACTCCAGTCATTGGGCTCGGCATAGTTCAGCTGATGCAACCGCGCGATCGTCGCCCGCACTGCCGGCAAATTGCCAAACAGCATATGCCGCACCGCCTCAAACTGCGGGTCATAGGATTTGCTGGCAGTTTGAACCGTGGACGCCGCCGCGTCCGACATCGAAGATTGAAACATGAGTCTGGTCTCCAGAAACGTGATGTACGGAAGGAAACCAGAACTCAAGTGGCCTAGCCACCCCGCAGAACGTGGTGCGATCGGGGTAGCTGAGGCATAATCGCTTCAGCCTCCAGACTGCTTATGCCAGTGTGGGGGTTAGCCGTCGGTCAGGTGTTCCTGCACCTACCGATGGCGCTAAGTCAATTGAGTTCCGGGTCAAGGTTACAGATAGCACCGCAACCTTGCGCTAGACGATAAGAAAATTTTGGCTTTGCGTCAACCGTAGAGCGATCGCCGCATTTATCGAGAAAAGTCTATTGAGTAGAATTCATCGCGCATCAGAGAGATAATTATGTTGAACTATTCCACCTATTTTCCTAAATAGGAATCTTAGGCGGACGTAATTCCATCTATTTGCCTCTGAAAGGATCTTAGGCAGAAATATTTCCACCTATTTATCTGTATGGGGATTTTAGGTGGAAATTGTCCCTCTAATAATGAGTTAGGCCCCGGCTCACACCTTAAGGATATGAATTCAGATTCAGCACGAGCATACGAGAATCATGCTCAAGAGTTCTTAGGAGATTTCTTGGAAAGAGCTTACCCTAGGTCTATCCTGAGGCAAAGTTCT
>ERZ1740058.9-NODE-9-length-156139-cov-7.132544_pt1 | contig 156139 bp, 154 predicted proteins | sample MGYA00581745_ERZ1740058 | MGnify/ENA primary metagenome ERZ1740058 (study PRJEB43018, sample SAMN04849742) | marine metagenome | isolation source: floating plastic debris | place: Pacific Ocean | collected 2008-08-30 | study: EMG produced TPA metagenomics assembly...
AGACGGCTCTGCTGAACATCGGTAACAGCTTTGGTCTGATCTTCTAGAAATGCCAGTCGAGCTTTCTGAATGTTGTCGATTGACTTGTCGCGAGCATCAAGGCCCGATAGGCGACTTTGTTGAACATTCGTGATAGCTTTCGTTTGATTCTCTAAAAACTCTATGCGGGTCTTTTGGATGTTTTCAACAGATTTTGTCTCAGCGGCGTTGGCAATTGGAGCGATTGCAATAGTTGCGATGGTTAATGCGAGTGCGGAAAAAAGTTGGCGTTTCATAGTTCAAAAATCCTTAGCCAGAAAGGCTTTGCTTCACTGATTTAAGAATGTCATGGGTGAATGGTTGCCAACTGAGCTGTCATTAAAGGCTTCCTGAGTGAGTCGGTCTGATTTGCTGAATGTTACGCAGGATACATTCAGGGCTTTCTCAGGAATGTAGTTTTTAGCTCTCTATAGCTTCTGTCTATAGCTTCTGTTGAGAGCTTCTGTCGAGTTGCTTAGGACACTTTCATCGGCTGAAACCGCTATACAACAACGGGCAACTCGACTAGCAAAGTAAGAATGCATCCTGACTTTGCTCTATTTTCCTAATCTAAGGGCATTTCCTCAGCGCTCTTGTCTTGTAAAACGCTGTATATGTCTATGTCTAGAGACATCTGGTAAATCTCTCTTTTGGATTTGTTGCTTCTTTTGGCAAGGTTGCGGCTCGCTTCTGTGCGTGATTGGCCCTGAGCCAGAAGATTTTTTAGCTCGGTAGCGATCGCATCTCCAGAAAGCCTATCGGGCTCTTCCAATACAGGCGCAATCAACATCGTAAATTCGCCTTTTGGCGGCGTGACTTTGTAATGAGCGATCGCCTCTTCGATTGTCCCTCGCCAAAACTCCTCATACCGCTTAGTCAGCTCACGCGCCAGCACAATGAATCGCTCTGACCCGAGCGCTGCTTCTAGTTCCAAGAGCGTTTTCAAAATGCGATGAGGACTTTCGTAAAAGACGGCAGTACGCGTCTCTGCCTTTAGCGCTTCGATACGGGCTTTGCGAGACTTTCCTTTGGCAGGCAGAAAGCCTTCAAACGTAAATCGATCGCACGGTAACCCCGCTGCCGCCACAGCTGCTACCACCGCAGAAGGTCCGGGAATGGGCACAACTGTAATCTCTGCCTCTACGCAGGCACAAACCAGTTCGTAGCCAGGATCAGAAATACCGGGCATCCCCGCATCGGTTACCAGTGCGATTGCTTCTCCTTGCTGCAATTTCCTCACCAGCTGCGGGATTCGCTGCCGCGTATTGTGGTCGTGATAGCTAATTTGCGGCGTGTCGATTTGAAAATGATGCAGTAGCCTGCCGGTATGCCGCGTATCCTCTGCCGCGATAACGTCAGCTTGTTTCAGTACGCGCAGTGCTCGAAACGTGATGTCTTCTAAATTGCCGATAGGGGTGCCGACCAGGTAGAGCGTGCCAGGTGCGATCGCCGCAGAAGAATCCATATTGGTTGCTGACGTCGAATCTGTCACGAAAGCCCGACCTAAAATAATTAGCGATAAGCTTTATAGTAATGGCCTGCCTACCGATTGACGGCTTTTGGATGCTGCATTTCGAAGGTCATCTCAGATTCTATGGCTACTTTCATAGCTACCTAAAATGACTAAAACTCGTGGACTGTTTGTCGGTGTGACAACGCTGGACTGCATTTACCAAGCTGAGCACCCGCCCGCGGCCAATGAAAAAGTCGTCGCACTCAAAAGTTTGATGGTAGCGGGTGGTCCTGCGACGAATGCTGCGGTTGCTTTCGCCCAGCTAGGTCGCAACAATCAGGCCGTTTTGTCTGCAGTTTTGGGTGAGCATCCTTTAACCGGTCTACTGCGCGAAGATTTGCAAGGGCAGGGCGTTGTGCTGAGCGATTTGGAACCTAATAGGTTAGGTCCGCCGCCTGTTTCTTCGATTGTGGTGTCTGCACAATCAGGCGAAAGAGCCGTCATCTCTCGTAGTGCCGAAGATATGAAAGCCTTGGCTACTCAGGTGTCAGAAGACCTTTTAGAGGCTGTGGATATTGTTTTAATTGATGGACATCAGATGGCGGTCAGCGCGCAGGTTGCGCAGTGGGCGAAGACAAAACGGATTCCGGTTGTGGTAGACGCGGGCAGCTGGAAGCCCAAGTTTGAGACAGTGTTGGCTTTAGCTGACGCAGTCGTCGCCTCGGCAAATTTTTATCCACCAGGCTGTGAAACGTCTCAACAGGTGCTGGCGTATTTGCAGTCCCACAAAATTAAGAATATCGCTATCACCCAAGGTGCTGACCCAATTATCTACCTAGAAGGCAATGAGACAAAAGAAGTAGAGGTGCCTCAGGTGCGTGCGGTCGATACTTTGGGCGCTGGCGACATTTTTCATGGGGCCTTTTGTCATTTTTTCCTCACCCACACCTTTGAGGAAACGTTGATGAAGGCTAGCAGAACCGCTTCATTTGCCTGTCAGCACTGGGGCACACGCGACTGGACAAAAATTTACCGCATGACAGATGACGATGACTCGGATGAAGAGATAGCGAATTAGGGCCTGTGCTCTCCGGTCATCCAAGAGACTTACCGTAGACTTATTAAGGTTGATATTAGAACCGAAAGGACATCCCCGCCTCAGGGAAACATCAACCGTTATCTACAGTTAGTAATCACAAGAGTATTCATGGCCTTTGAAACCGAGAAAAAAGTTGCGATCGCCGCTGCAAGCGCCGCCGCCATTGTGTGCGAAAAGGTGCGCAAAACTATGGTGCCTGAAGCCATCGAAAAGAAAGATAAGAGCCCGGTAACCGTGGCTGACTTTGGCGCTCAGGCCGTTGTTTGCAAGCACCTGCTAGAAGCGTTCCCAAGCGATCCGGTGGTCGGTGAAGAAGATGCTGGTGAACTCAAAACGCCCGAAATGGCCGCGCGGTTACAGCAGGTGACTGACTATGTAAAAGAAGTCGTGGCCGATGCAACGCCGGAGGCTATTACCAAGTGGATCGATCATGGTAACGGTGCGGTCGCGCCTCGCTACTGGACCCTTGACCCGATTGACGGCACAAAGGGCTTTTTGCGTAAAGATCAGTACGCTGTAGCGCTGGCCATGATTGCAGAAGGCGAAATTAAGGTAGGTGTGCTGGCTTGCCCCGCGCTGACGCTAAAACTAAAAGACGGTGAAGCAACGGGCATTTTGTTTGTTGCGGTTCGTGGTGAAGGCGCAACGATGCAGGCTATCGACGGCGGTACGCCTGAGCCGATCAAGGTAACTGGCTCCGACGATCAAGAGCACTTTCGCTTTGTGGAGAGTGTGGAGTCTGGGCACGGTGACCAGAGTTTGCAAAGCGCGATCGCCAAAGCCGCAGGCGTCACCACCGAATCTATGCGGATGGACTCACAGGCTAAATACGGCGCAGTCGCTTCTGGTAACGCGGTTCTGTATCTTCGCCTGCCTTCTCCTAAATACCCTGGCTACCAGGAAAAAATTTGGGACCATGCGGCTGGCGTCATTGTTGTCGAAGAAGCCGGTGGCCGGGTGACCGATATGTACGGCGAGACTTTGGACTTCTCCAAGGCTGACAGATTAACGACGACTGGCGTTGTTGTCAGCAACGGCGAAATTCACGATAAAGTGCTTGAAGCTCTAAAAGCAGCAGGCTAAGACGCTTAGACAAAGAATCGAGCTTTCTGTAAAAAGTAAGTCAAAGCGTAGCACGTCACGCTTTGACTTACTTTTTATGATCTGACGGTATGTGAGCTTGTCAGTGTGTTGTTGAGGTTGCGAACCCACTTCGCTTCCTGCGCGACCAGGCAATATATGTCTGGACCTTCAATACTGGGGTTAATATTCTTAGAAAGTTGCTGGTGTGACAATCATGTGCGCCCGTAACGAGAACACATTTTGTAGCGCCACTTGTCACTACGTTTCTCCAAGATAACGTGGCGAATGCCTGACTTCTTGAGTTCTTTCTTCCAAACTGCTTCAGAAATCTCTCCACTCAAACGTCCTGCTTTCGTATCAATAATGAAGTAATTGAATTTGCTATCCCGATTATTGTTTGACTTTTGGCTAGCTTTTGGTCTCGGGCTGACTTCGCCAAGAATATATCTATCGTCCACGTAGATTCTGTTGATGAAGTAAAAGCTAGCTGTACGTGAGGCATGACCCCCTTTTTTGTAGAAGAAGTGGTACCCGCTTTCAGGCAAGACATAGCTGTACCCATTTGGTAAAGGTACACTGGAGCCACATCTTGAATAGGTTATGTTCGCATATAAGATATTTGCAAACAGATAATAACTGAGACTAACGATTATTCCAGCCGAGCAAATGACTGGCAGATTCCTTGTCATAGAGGAGTGTTCATGAAGCGTGTTTCTTTCTACTGAATGTTGGGACAAATACCCGCTCGAACTTTATTACCCGTATGTGAAACACATCTTCTTCCGCCACTCGGCGCTACGTTCTTGTAACTTAACTTTGTTCGTGAGGTTCAATGTTTTTATCTGTCGTTCGTAGACTGCTTTTGACACCTCTCCGCTAGAGGCCCCTGTTTGAGTGTTGATGATGAAGTAGTTGAACTGCTCTCCATCATGATTATTTGTACTAGGCGTGACTTCTCCAACAACATACTGATGATAAACATCAATGCGACTCACAAAGGCAAAATCGCCTACGATTCGGCTGTTAGATTCATTAATTTTTCTAGTAAGTATCAAGTGCACTGAGGCATCTGGAGAATATGAGTATCCGTTGGGTAAAGGTACTTCGGTAGGCCTACACAACAAGTACGAAGAAAGGGGACACAAGGTGCGTCCGAAGAAAAGACCCAATGTTCCAGACATTCCCGCTGTGCCAATGATGATAAGTTTGCCAAACGAAAACTTTTTGTGGGATTGCATCTGACCTCTACGACGGATAGAAGATTTAGAGCTGAGTGCGTTGAGGTTATCAAGTGGGCATACAAAGCATTTGAGCAACTACCAAGCGATGGATCGTTGAGCTTACCTTCAGTCGGCTAAACCGCTTTTGACGATTAAGCAAAGACTACGAGGTGCATTATGAAATGAGTGAAGCCATGATTCATGGCGCTCTAATGCGACTGATGCTTAAACGATTAGCGGCTTAAGGCTTGCTTCATGAATTAGCTCTAAGAGGCCGTGTGCAGTAATTGGCGCAGTTCACCGTTTAACGACTGTTGCAGCACTTGGCGTTTCTTTGCCTGCCGACTCAACTTTTCTTGAGGTTCAGCTATGCTGCTGTACGCCGGAATGACCCAGTTAGCGTGCTTTTCTGCGCAAAGCTGTAGAATCTTCTCACAGCTTCGTGCTTGTTCTTGGTCAAAAGCCAGTTTTAAGACAAAGTTGGTTTCGCCATAGAGATTTACGCGAAAGCACGTGCCTTAAAACGTCCGCCGACCAGAGCTGTGTGCAACCTTGAATTGCTCAGCCAGCGCTGAGAGTCAGCGATTTCCTGAGGTAGGACCCAGCGCCAGTCCATACTTCAACCCATGGAAGTGTATTTAACTGTTGATTTTTCCATTGTGAGCCAAAGCTTTAGATTTTTGCTGAACCTTTCTAAGCCTTGGCCGCTGCCATTTTTTCATCAGCTACTTTTTCATTAGCCGCTTCCTCTTCATTTCCATTCAGGGCTGCTCTTCCAAGCCCAGGCAGCAGGCGCTTTGCCATATCAGGGCTTTCTTCTAGCAAAAACTGCAAGAAGGTTTCTGCAACTACTGATAGCTGCTTCCCGGCTAGGTTTGCAACATACCAATCTCGCTCAATCGGGAAGCCTTGCACGTCTAAAATGGCGAACTCGCCAGTGGTGCCTTCAGAGATGATGGTGTGCTGAGAGAGGACCGATATGCCAAGCCCACCGGCGATCGCTTGTTTAATGGCTTCATTGCTCCCTAGCTCCAAACTCACCTTCACCTCTATGTCGTTTTCGGCGAGCAAGTTTTCTACAGCCTTGCGAGTACCCGAACCCGGTTCGCGCATAATGAACCGCTCATTATTGAGCGCTTCGATTGGAATGTTCTTTTTACGAGCGAGTGGGTGATTAGTGGGGGCCAAGACAATCAGCGGATTTTCTAGGAAAGGATGGATGTTGAGATCCGGTTGGTCCGGGGCCTGGCTGATGATGTAGAGATCATCCTCGTTGGCAATCATGCTTTCTCGAATACACTTGTGGTTGGTCACCTTCAGCGAGATATCAATGCCCGGAAAGCGTTTGCAAAACGGCCCAAGCAGCCGAGGCACAAAATATTTAGCGGTGGTAATTACAGCTAGCTTGAGCTGTCCTTGCTTCATCCCCTTGAGATCAGCAACAGACATTTCAAACTGTTCTAGCCCGTTGAAGATCTCTTGACAGGTAGACAGCAGCTTCTGCCCAGCCTCTGTTAGATAAAGGCGCTTACCGATTTGCTCAAACAGCGGCAGTCCCACCGACTTTGTCAGCTGCTTTACCTGAATAGAAACGGTCGGCTGAGTGAGGTATAGCTCCTCCGCAGCGCGGGTAAAGCTGCCGTGGCGGGCAGTAGCTTCAAAGACTTTTAGCTGATGGAGCGTTGCGTGAATCACAGAGACAGTTCCTCTAAAGTTATGGACGATTCCTCGGAAGACGCATCCACTGTGAATGCATCGTAGGAGACATTAACTTATAAGCTTTTATAGAAACAAGTCTATCAAAGAATCAAATAATTGCTGACAAAATCTATGGATAATTATTTGGACAGGCGTTGACATAAAAAAGAGTATGCGCTGCTAAAAGCGCATACTCTTTCCTTGAAACGATTCTCTGTCTAGGATGAACAATTTCTATTTTGGGTGACCTCTTAGAAAAGAGGGTGTGCGACCGTACCAGCGATCACACACAAACCCTAAAACTAAACCTTTAAAATCAGTGTCTGCCATAGGCACTGCTACGGCCTACATTGAACGCGGACGGGTCCTTTACAGGAACAGCGATCGCTTCAAAGTCTGTAGCTTGCTCATTGAAAACACTGGCCTGCAAGCCTGCAAGGGCAATTGCAATCCAGCTGATGGCAATGAGTGATACTAAAAGTGTGGTCATCATAAAAGATGCCTCCGTGTTTAAAAGCATTGGCTTATGTAACTCATTGTAACGCTTTTTATTAAAAGGGGTTTACATAACTTGATTTCTCTTGCCAAAACCTCAATAAGTCTGTCTTAGGCATGATTGGCTTCTATCTCTTGCGATGTACCTTCAGGTTTCATTGGCGTACTAGAGCCGGCCGATACATATGGATGCTCATCAGGTTTGATGCCTTTTATGAGAAGTCAATTTAGACGTATGAGAGCTGAATTTAGAAATGAATCAGGCAATAGACTAATAGGTGATCAAAGCGTGGGTGATCAAAGAGTAGGTGAGCAGAGGGGTTGAGTCGTGCCGGTTTACTTTTTTTGGGGTGCAGATGAGTTTCGGCTAAAAAAGGCCGTGTCTGATTTGCGCGATCGCACGCTCGATCCAGCCTGGGCCAGTTTTAACTACGACCGTATCGCCCCTGATCATTCCGACGCGCCGATGCAAGCCCTAAATCAGGCAATGACACCGCCGTTTGGCATCGGGCAGCGGTTTGTATGGCTCGCGGATACGACTATTGGGCAAAAGTGCTCTGACGCTTTGCTCGCTGAAATGACCCGTACGCTGCCCTTGGTGCCCGAGACAGCGGTGTTGCTGTTTACCAGTGCTAACAAGCCAGACGGTCGGCTGAAATCGACCAAGCTGTTGAAAAAGCATGCGGATGTGCGTGAGTTTGCTGCGATCGCACCCTGGCAAACCGGACAGATGATAGAGCAGGTAAAGCGAGTCGCTCAGGAGATGAATCTGCGACTCAAGCCGCAATCTGCTGAGCTTTTAGCCGAAGCAGTCGGCGCAGATACACGCCGGCTCTACAACGAGTTAGAAAAGCTGACGCTGTATTGGAGTGAGGCAGGCAAAGTAAAAACAGAGCCGCTGCCACCGGAGATAATTACTCAGCTCGTTGCGGTGAGTACTCAGACGAGTTTTCAACTAGCTGAGGCGCTGATTGCTGGAAAGACAGATCAGGCGCTGGGGTTAGCGACTGATTTGCTGGCGAATAATGAGCCTGCGTTGAAGATCGTGGCGACGCTGGTGAGTCAGTTTCGAGTGTGGCTATGGGTGAGTTTGCTGGCGCAGTCGGGCGAGCGAGATGTCAAGGCGATCGCCAAAGCTGCCGAGATTAATAACCCCAAACGTGTCTACATTTTGCAAAAGCAAATTCGAGGCTGCTCGCCGAAGCAATTTCAAAAGGCTATGTCGCTGCTACTCGCGCTAGAGTTTGGCCTGAAGCGAGGGGCCCCTGAAGAAATTACGCTACAGACAAAAATGATTGAAATTGCCGCCTGTTTTGCCCGATAGCTGGCTGAATTGGCTGCCTGACGCGACCTCCTAACGCGACTGTCTGAATCGGCTGTGTTCACAGAAGAATGTTTGGGCTGAAGGACGCTGCTCCCCTAAAATATCTGGGTATTAATGTCTAGACATCTACTGAGTCCCAATATCTGACTGATACCACCATTTGCTTACCGATGACTTAATCGCAGCGCTGGCTAAGTCATCGGTAAATATTAAGGAGCCTACTGATTGTCATGACCCTGAAGCCGTCTCTGAGTTTGCCCTGTTTAAAGGGCCTTCGCTTAAAAATTTCTCGCTCTCTTCTTGCTGGGCTATTTGTGACTGGTTCGCTCACGATGGCGCAGCTGGCTCTATTGCTGGCGGGCAACCAGCTGCCTGCGGCCTACGCTCAATCTTTCAGTGACGATGAAATTGTTAGCTACGCCCGCACCATCGTAGAAATAGAAGCTGAGCGAACAGCTGCCTATGAAGCGGCTAGCGACATATTGGCTGCTGCTGACAGTGACCTGAGCATTCTCGATACGCCCCTACGCTGTACTAACAACCGCATGGCTGATATGCCCGATATCGATCGAGCTGCCCGCGTCGAGCTGAGGACGGTGCTAGTGACCTTTTGCAATGGGGCAAGCGAGCTCGCCGCTGCCAACGATCTCTCTGCTGAAACGTTCAATGCCATCACGGCTGCTCACCGTGAGGATGAGGAACTCGCAGCACAAATTCAAGCTGCCATCAGCGATTTGTAAGCGCTATTGGAGTGGTATTACCCGGTTGAGTAAATGAATAAGCTGTTTATTCAGCTTATTCAGTGACTGCTTCGAACAGACAATGGCGAGTTCGTTCGATGGCTTGCCGAGTTGAATTGATCAAATACCGCTCGTCTTTGCGTAGACGAATTAATAGCGCTTTTTGAAAATACGTTTGAGCTGCTGCATACTGCTTTTGATCAAACTTGCATTTACCTGCATGTTGGTAGGCAAAGTCGAGGTAAGAGGCTATTTCAGCTTTGCTCTGACAGCTATCAATAGCGGCATTGTAGTACCGCTCGCTCTTTTCGAAATTTCCCTGCCACTGGTAGACGTGAGCTAATCGAATAGTATTAGCCGTCTTTAAACGCAGGTCTCCTATCTTGTTAGACAGGTCAATGGCTCTTTGTAGTGCAGCTTGCGCGGCGTATAGCTCCATGAGCTGCCTAGCGTGTGCACCGATCAGTCCCAAGATCTGAACCTGTTGGTGGGTGTCGTTAGTTTGAGTAAGTTGCGATCGCAGCCAGGATAGGGCAAGCCTTATTGCCTCTGGCTCGTCAGGCACATCGCGTAATCTGTCATCAAAATGAAATGATAGGTTGAAAGGAACCTGTATCACTTGGTTCACCGCTATTGGATTCACCGCTGTTGCAACATTGCATTGCTGCTAAATAATACAGTCATCACTGAGCTGTCGTTGTCTCATGAAAAACAACAGCTGCTGGCATTGCGTCAGGGACTTCAAAAATAGGGCCTTCCTCTTCATTCCCAAGATCTTGAACTATTGCAAACTGAAAGTCACGGCCATCGGCCCAAGTTCCTGAAAGCTGACCGTTGTCGAAGCTGAGGGTCTGTGCGTAAATATTTAGCTTTGTGCCAGGTTCAAAGGTAATGGCACCGCCAGAGACGTTAGCATCTAGCGCGACAAATGAGCCGCCATCTAACGTCGCCGAACGGATATGCGCTTCACTGTTGTCTTGCAGCCGAATAAAGCTAAAAGTTCCGCCATTTATCTGACCTTGCGTGCTGTCTTCTAGTGTGAGATGAGAAACTTCAGCACTCTCAGAAATCTCAAAGGTGCTCGATTCGATCAAAGTCAAGTGCCCAACATTGCTGGCGCTGAGGCTGCCTGTCGCGTTGCCAGATAGCGTTAAGTGAGAGATTTCTGCGCTGCCCGATATGGTTATATCGCTGGTGTCGTACAAGTAAGCGTGAGAAATATTGCCACTCTCAACTGATGCCGATGATGACTCATACAGATCGACATAGGCGACTGAACCCCCGGCGGTAATGAAAAGGCGATTTTCTGCAACGCCGTCGTAGGAAGTTTGCTCTTCGTTGGCACCTACAACAACTTCCGCGGGATTTTCAGTCGCAGGGGGGACTGGATCAGAGGAGTCTAGATCTTGTAAGTCGATTGTCGGTGATTCTGTTTCTGCTCCGCCAGTCGGCGCAGTGACGTCTTGGGCGATCGCAATCGTACTGCCCGGCAATACAAACAGCGTCATCAGCCAGAGCTTGCTCAAAAAGCGAACGTTATTCATTACTACGATCCCCTAAAGTTTTTGACGAGCGTCCCATACAGTTTTGCCTGGGCATTTTCCTCTGGTGACTTTTCCTCAGTTTTGGCGGGCTGTCCGGAAGTCCATTCCTCGTTTTGGCTCTCAGGCTCTCAGGCTTGAAACAGATACAAGGCATCCTTCAGCGCTACACTGGTTTACTGACCCGATTGATTGAACTCGAATCACCATCTGCCGTCTTTCGTAGCAAGCGCTGTACCCTTTCCTATGCAATTCATTGACCAGGCTGAAATTGAAGTAGAAGGCGGAACTGGCGGCGATGGTCTAACGGCATTTCGCCGAGAAAAGTATGTCCCCGCCGGCGGCCCTTCTGGCGGAACGGGTGGCAAAGGCGGCTCTGTGGTGCTCGTAACGGATACCAACTTGCAAACCCTGCTCGACTTTCGCTACGCCCACCGCTTCAAGGCTCAAGACGGAGAGAAGGGCGGGCCTAAAAATAGAACGGGTGCCAGTGGTGACGATCTGATCATCGAAGTGCCCTGCGGTACGCTGATCTACGATTTAGATACAGAGGAGTTAGTCGGCGACCTGACTGAACCTGGGCAGCGGCTTGTGATTGCCCCAGGCGGTAAAGGGGGGCTGGGCAATCGTCATTTTCTAAGTAATCGTAACCGCGCACCTGAAATGTCGCAGCGCGGTATTGGCGGTATGATTCGCCGCGTCCGTCTGGAGCTAAAGCTGCTAGCAGAAGTCGGCATTATCGGGTTACCCAATGCTGGTAAATCTACCTTAATCTCCACGCTGTCGGCGGCTAAGCCTAAAGTGGCTGACTATCCTTTTACGACTCTAATTCCTAACTTAGGTGTTGTTCGCAAGCCGACTGGCGATGGCACCGTTTTTGCCGATATTCCGGGCCTGATCGAGGGTGCGCACGAGGGGCAAGGGCTGGGTCATGACTTTTTGCGGCACATTGAGCGCACCAAACTGCTGCTCCACTTAGTCGATGGCACTGCAGTCGATCCGGTGGAAGACTACCAAACTATTCAGCAAGAGCTAATCGCCTACGGTCAGGGGTTGCCTGACCGACCGCAGCTGTTAGCAATCAACAAAACCGATGCCCTGCTAGACGAAGAAGTCGATGAAATCGCTGCTGAGCTAGCTACGGTGACCGGTGAAAAAGTCTTTCGGATCTCTGCTGTGAGCCGAAAGGGCACGGACGAGCTGCTACAGGCGATTTGGAAATTGCTCGATGAAACAAACGCAGCGCTAGAAGCTGACGCTGCGGCTGCGGCGCAGGCCATCATCGATTTCAATACGCCTTTGCTGCGGACGGTTGAGTCGTAAAGGCAATCGATTTCTTGGGGTTTGTATGTATTTTTTGTATGTATTTCTAGTGTGTCTAATTTCTGTCGCTTAATGGTCTGTTCAGTGATTTGGATAGATATCTGCGATCGCCACTCCCACCATCCATGAGATTATAGACAGAGGAAGAAATTCACGCTTAGTCTATGAGTTGTCTATGAATTCATGATGACTATTGAACGACTATCGGCGGTAAAGTTGCAGCGATGCAGTGACTTTTTGCCGCAAGTACTGCCGCTGCAACGATCGCCCCAGCTATGAAAGATTTAATTAAAGGCCTAAGAGAGTTTCAAAACAGCTACGTTCCGCAACACAAAGAGCTGCTGCAAGAACTGTCTCATGGCCAGCATCCTCGGGTGCTGTTCATTACCTGCTCAGACTCTCGCGTACAGCCAGAGCTAATCACCCAGTCAGACCTTGGCGATCTGTTTGTGATTCGCAACGCGGGCAACATTGTTCCCCCTTACGGCGCGACTAATGGCGGTGAGGGCGCGACGATTGAATACGCCATTAAGTCGCTAGACATTCAGCACATTGTGGTGTGTGGCCATACGACCTGTGGGGCGATGAAAGGTCTGCTGCAAGTAGGTGAGCTAGAAGAAAAGATGCCGCTGGTGTACAACTGGCTAAAGCATACTGAAGCGACCCGTGAGCTGGTAGAAGAGCATTACGGACATTTGGCAAAGTCAGAAAAACTATCGACCCTGGTTGCTGAGAACGTGCTGACGCAGATAGATAATTTGAAGACGTATCCTTCTGTGCGATCGCACCTTCACCGTAACGAAGTTCAGCTTCACGGTTGGATTTACAACATTGTCGATGGCACTGTTCTCACCTACGACCGGGCGAATCACACCTTTGTTTCTATTGCCAATTCACCCTACGAAAGGCCAAAAGCATCATCCCTTGATGATCAGGGCTATGGTTCGTCAAGGCTAGCTCAGGGGCAACGCGATCGCATCTTTCGCGGCTCTCCCGCGTTCTACCACCGTTAGAACTGGTTAAAGACTGCCTATACCAGCGCTACCTCTTCTTGAGGGGAGGTGAATGTTCCAGAGCAAACGACGCCCTTACTAACATCTAGCGTCACGATCGTGCCGTTGCGGATGATCTCTGTGGCTTTCTCTACGCCGACAATCACCGGAATGCCCAGTCTTAATCCTAAAACTGCCGCATGGCTCGTCAGGCTGTCATCTTCAGTAATAATGCCGCCCGCCCGCCGAATCGCATCCACGTAGTCTGCACTCGTCCGCGGCACTACCAAAATCTCGCCGGTATGAAAGTCCTTAATGGCCGCCGTATCGTGAGCAATCCGGGCTCGGCCGCTCACTGACCCTTCTCCAATGCCCTGACCCTTGCCAATCACGGCGGTAACCACTTCTACCTTAATCAGGTCAGTAGAACCAGACACCCCCTGCAAAGTGCCTGCTGTCATCACCACCAAATCGCCGTCGTTTAGCAGCTTGTCTTCTTGGGCTACGTTCATCGCCGCCTGAAAGGTTTGTCCGGTAGAAGGCAAATCCACCACCAGCAGCGGATTGACGCCCCACACTAGCTGTAGCTGCCGTGACACATCGACCAAGGGCGTCACCGCCAAAATAGGTGCTCTTGGTCGAAACTTAGAAACATTGCGAGCGGTGGCCCCGCTGCGCGTCATCGTCATGATGGCTGCTGCTCTTAGCTGGTTGGCGATTTGCGAGACTGCCTGACTGATGGCATTGGGAATGGTGTGGCTTTTATTAAACTCCTCATGGATTTGTTCCATTTGCTCTTGCTCGGTGCGCTTCGCAATCCGTGCCATCGTCGCAACAGCTTCCACCGGAAAGTCACCGACTGCTGTCTCATTTGAGAGCATCACCGCGTCTGTTCCGTCAAAAATGGCGTTGGCAACATCAGACACCTCTGCTCGCGTAGGCCGAGGGCTATCTACCATGCTGTCGAGCATCTGAGTTGCGGTAATCACCGGAATGCCGAGGCGATTCGCTGTCGCGATTAGGCGTTTTTGCAAAACCGGTACATCTTCTGCCGGTAGCTCTACGCCCAAGTCGCCCCGAGCCACCATGACCCCATCTGATAAGGACAAGATGGCATCCATCTGTTCGATGGCTTCATGCTTTTCAATTTTTACGATGACGGGCACTCGCCGATTAGTGGAGTTTTGGATGATTTCTTTGATCTCCAAAACATCTTGAGGATTGCGTACAAAGCTCAAGGCAACCCAGTCCACATTCTGATTCAAGCCAAACTGAAGATCTTCTTTGTCTTTTTCAGTGAGTGCTTTAATCGACAGGTAAACGCCCGGAAAATTGACGCCTTTACAGTTAGATAGCTAGCCGCCGACAACCACTTCACAGATCAGGTTGCGCTGCGCTATTTCTTTACCAATGACTTTCATTTCTACCTTGCCGTCATCCAGCAAAATAGTGGCACCCGTGGGCACTTCTTCAACCAGCGGCTCGTAGGTAACAGAGCTTTCCGTCTGGGTCCCTGGAATCTTGCGGCTGGTGAGAATAAACTTGTCGCCTTTGACAAGCTGAATAGAGCCGGTTTCAAACCGACCTAAGCGGATCTTTGGCCCCTGTAAATCCTGTAGAATGCCTACAGGCTGCTGAAGTTCAAAAGAAATTTGACGAATCAGTTGAATGTTTTTGCGATGGTTTTCTTGATCCCCATGGGAAAAATTCAGCCTCAGGGTTGTTGCGCCTGCTCCTATCAACGCTCTTAACGTATCCGCGTCTTGAGTGGCAGGGCCAATGGTCGCAACGATTTTGGTTCGACGCAAGGCAGGGCGCGCTGGGGGAACCTTTCCCATGGAAAATCGCATACGTTTATTCAGTAGAAATACAAGGGTTAAAACTCTGCTCAAACATACCATTGTGAGGCGCTTTCTATGGCGTTGTGATCGCAGTAAGTATCCAACGCTGCTTGCGGTTAAGGCCTGGCTTTACCCTGTAATACTGTCAATTAAAAAATTCTCCTTGTGATATAAAAACGTGCGTCAAAAAATGTATGCAAAGCTAATCGGTCAAAATACGCCTTGTCTTGTTGGTCTTATTGACCGTTGTATCCGGATAGCCGTCTGCGAATCTACTTATCTGTGGCGCTCTTATCAGCCCTTATTACAGCCCTTGAGAGGTCGCGCACCTCATGTTTCGGACCTTTACAATCCCTGAGTTAACTGCTCTGAGTAAACGTCACAAAACTTTATTATTCATCTCAGGTAGCGTATACTACCGAAGACTATCCATTTCCAAACAACGCGGTGTGAAGGAGCAACGAACATATGGTGTCGGCGGCATTAGAACCCGTAGCGGTTACCCGACGAGTCCCAAAGCGGTTTCTAGACGCCGATGGTGGTGTAAGCCCTAACTTACTCATTTTCTGTGGGGCAGTTTCTCTCGTAATTTTTTCGACAGTTGGATATTTTAGCTGGCATTGGCCAAGCTGGTGTTGTTTTGCCTTAAATACGTTGGCACTGCACCTGGTCGGCACCGTCATTCACGATGCCTCTCATAAATCAGCTCATAGTAATCCAACAATCAACGCAGCACTCGGTCACGGAAGTGCTCTAATGCTGGGGTTCACTTTTCCAGTCTTTATGCGCGTGCACCTGCAGCATCACGCTCACGTAAACGATCCTGAAAACGACCCGGATCACTTTGTTTCAACCGGTGGACCCCTGTGGTTAATTGCCGCTCGCTTCTTCTACCACGAAATTTATTTCTTTCAGCGCAAGCTGTGGAAGAACAACGAGCTGATGGAGTGGTTCTTGAGCCGATTAACGGTAGCTGCGTTCATCTACACGGCCTGTCACTTCGGATTTATTGACTACCTGTTTAACTTTTGGTTCGCCCCTGCACTCGTGGTTGGCCTAGCGCTAGGCCTATTTTTCGACTACCTGCCTCATCGTCCGTTTAAGGCGCAGAACCGTTGGAAAAACGCCCGCGTGTACCCTAGCAGAGTTTTGAACATACTAATCATGGGTCAGAACTATCATCTCATTCATCACCTGTGGCCTTCTATTCCCTGGTACAAGTACAAGCCCGCTTATGAAGTGATGAAGCCTCTGCTGGATGAGAAGGGCTCACCTCAGTCTCTAGGTCTGATGCAAACCAAAGATTTTCTTGGGTTTATGTACGACCTGTTTTTGGGCATTCGCTTTCACCATAAGTCCGAGAAAGAGAAAAAAGAGACTTCTGCGAACAAGCAATCGTCCACATCTGCTAAATAGCTTCTAAATAATTTATCGCCAAATCAACTGGTCGCTAGTCTCTCTCAAAGCGCTGTTGTATGGTCGTAACAAAAAGTCTTGCCGATTGCTTGGCAAGACTTTTTGTTATTGGTGCGACGTCCATAGCATCTGTCGAATTGCTTAGGACATTTCTGACAGTCACCGCGCACAGCTGACAACGCAACTTGACTAGCAACAAATGTCCTAACGCATTAGGACATTTGCTATGTATCTTGAGCAGCAGAGATGGAACAGCAGAGATTGAACAGAGACTACGCTGCTGTTACCTGCTCTTTGGTAGCGCGTAGATTTAGCAGCTCTTTGGGCGAGGCAACTAGCTTAATGCGCGCAGAGGCTATTTGACTTAAGTCAGTTATCACAAACTGCCAGGTGACGTTGACTTGAAACACAATCGCCTGCACCTTGCCTTGCACATCTACCCGCCAGCGATCGCCTTCTCCATCGCTTTCTTCAGAATGAAAAGTCCATTCCTGGGGCGTTGCCACCATGCCTTTAGCTTTCTTTTGTAGATAGCTAAAGATGCGCTCACGTCCAACAATGGGCTCTTCAAAAGGAGGGTTTAGCTTACCTGTTTCTCCAAACAGCGCTGCGGTTTTCTCAAACTTGCCCTGATTGAAGCTTTCAAAGTAGCCGTTTATTAAGTGATGAGCCTGGCTTTGGCTAATGCTCACCCTTAAGCTCCCATATCTACAACAGCGTGGCGGAGCAAGGTAATTTGTTGCTCAAAATCGAGCGCGGTGGTTGCACTGAAGACCTGCGCGGTAGCACCAGACATTTCGTAGTCGTCAGGCACTGGGATAATCTCTCCAGCAGCCATGCCTTCGGCGAGTTCGTACCAAAATGCTAGCTTGCTGTCGTCGCTGAAGGCGCCGTAAGCTTCACACGGGTCTGTGCTCTTTTGCTCTACGAGGTCACGCATGAAAGCCATTTGCTCGCTTTCTTCCATGCTCTTGACTTCGTCTAAAAGGTTCTTTGTAAACTGCTCTCCGCCGGAACCGGGGGCCGCTGGTGTGACAGAACCGCCCATGTTGTCGTACAGCACCCACAGAAGGCCCAGCTTTTCGTCGGTTGTGAGGGCTTCAAATGCGGATAGTTCCTGCGCGATATCGCTAGGTACGTTGGTTTGTGTAGATGCCTGAGAGGTGGTGACCATAGTGATGATGACTTCCTAGTGCTTAATGAAATACGTATCAAAAGCGTAGTGCGTTAGGAAGTCAGGCTCTAAATATCATAGGAGATACTTTTGCAAGCTGAAGGTTCAATCAAAAGTGCGATTTCGAAGTGTGGCATGAACCGGGTAGTCAGCTAGTAAAGGAGGCGTCAATCAGCGCTTAGTCGGCGCTTCGACAGAGGTCTGGGCGAAGCTGGCTAGCGCCGCGCAGGTAGGCATGGTTGACCTGAATGTTGTGAGCTGGCAAGTAGATGTGAATCATCAGGCGGATACAGCGAGGCAAGCTGCCTTCTACGTGCATTTGCTGAACATCAAGCAGTGGAACGCTGTCCCAGTGGGGACGACGGCGAGCGATCGCAGCTGGAAAGACCGCATCCAAATCCTTAGTGACTGAAAAGGTCACGCTTACAATCTTGCTCGGGTCGAGCTGATTGTGCGATTCCAGCGCATTCAGCATTTCAGTGACCGCTTCAGAAATCGCCTCCACCGAATTTTCGCTAACCGTCGTCGCACCGCGAATGGCCCGGATTTGCCAGGCCATCGGCCAGTGTTCCATTTGCTGACTCTCTGGTTGCAAACGTTCCTGTGGCAAACTCTGCTGCTGCAAATTCACGGTGGCTTCTTCCTTTCCTATCGAGTGTGTCCCTATTTAACCACCCAACTTAAGCTAACCGTCCAACTTATCGCCATAGCACCTGCTTACACCTTTAGTAACCGCACTCAGCATGATTACCCTCTAGATTATGACGCTCTAAATTATTGCCATCTAGACATCGAGCTGCTCGACATCATAGGGGGCTGGTACAGCCAAAGAGGCACGCCGCTGGTGGCGACTTCAAAATCAATGCGAGACAGTGTCGCTGGCATTTGCGCAGGCAAAATGTCTAGCGGTGAACGGTTGCCCGGTAAAAGCTTAGAGAGAAGCGGCTTTTTCTCTTCAAACGTGTAAAACTCTGCTTTGTCAGGATCCAATCCACCTAGCTCAGCGGCCCAGCGCCGAGCGTCATCTTCAGTTCCCAGTCGGTCCACCATGCCAAAGGCTAGGGCCTGTTCTCCGGTAAAGACACGTCCATCGGCAAATTCTCGCACTTTGTCTTCGCTCAGGTTTCGCCCTTCAGCCACGGTGCGCACAAACTGGCCGTAGCTGACATCAATCAGCTCTTGTAAAATCACCTCTTCTTCTGGGCTGAGCGGTCGGTCAAAGGCCAAAATGTCTTTGTAGGGACCTGATTTGATCACCTTAAAAGAAACTCCGACTCGTTCCAGGAGTTTCTCAATATTGTTTCCGCGCAAGATAACGCCGATAGAACCGGTAATTGTGCCTGGGTTAGACACGATGTGGTGAGCGCCAACACCGATATATACGCCGCCAGAAGCTGAGATATTGCCGTAGCTGGCGACGATTTTGACTTTATCTTGCAGGCGACGCAAAGCGCTGTAGATTTCTTGAGAGTCGCCAACGGTGCCGCCAGGGCTATCGATGCGCAGTAGGAGCGCTGGGAATTTTTTTTCTTCGACTTCCTTGAGAGCTTCTAAGACACGCTTACGAGTAGGGCCTGCGATCGCACCCATAATCTCGATGCGAGCAACTTGTTTACGAAAGCGACGCTTAAAAGGCCAAATCATGAAATCTGGGGTGCACTGGGCTTAACATTACTTTAAAGTAAGTATACGCTTTGCCAGCTCTTTACTCCTATCACCGCAACGAATGGATTCTCACCCAATTACAGACGTAGATGCTGAAGTAGATGTCAGTACTGACTATGCAGACACCGAAGGCGGAGCGGCTGTATCTACTACAGAGAATGACGCTTCTATTCAAGAGTCTTTCCGAGTGCCTTCGCTGCAGCCAACTACCTGGGTGCTCTCCAATCCCCTTGTTTTGATCTCTCCCTTCTTTTTGTGGGGGACGGCAATGGTGGCGATGAAAGGGGTCATGGCAGAAACCAGTCCTTTGTTCTTAGCCAGCGTACGGCTTTTACCCGCCGGTATTTTGGTTATATTGGCCTCTGTCTTACTGGGCCGCGCGCAGCCAAAAGGATGGAAAGCCTGGCTATGGATCAGCCTATTTGCCTTAGTCGATGGCACCTTGTTTCAGGGCTTTTTGGCCCGCGGCTTAGAGCGAACAGGAGCAGGTTTAGGCTCGGTGATGATTGACTCTCAGCCGCTGGCCGTTGCAATCATGGCGCGCTTTTTGTTTCAAGAATGGATTGGTCCACTGGGCTGGTTAGGCCTGCTGATAGGTTTGCTAGGCATCAGTTTTATTGGTTTGCCTGACGATTGGGTGTTGTCTTTTTTTCACGGTAACTGGCTAGCGCTAGAGCCTGTGAAGCTGCTAGAGCAAGAAGTGTGGACCGTTCTATTTCAGCAGGGCGAATGGCTCATGCTAATGGCAGCACTCTCAATGGCCGTTGGCACTATTCTGATTCGATTTGTAGCCAGAGAAGCTGACCCGGTTGCTGCCACGGGCTGGCATATGGTGCTAGGCGGTATCCCGCTGGTCGTAGCTTCTACGCTCAGCGAACCCACCACCTGGCAGAGCGTTTCCTTCTCTGGCTGGCTAGAAATTAGCTACGCCACTATCTTTGGTAGTGCGATCGCCTACGGCGTGTTCTTTTTCCTCGCAGCTCAAGGAAATTTGACTAGTCTTAGCGCTCTGACGTTTCTAACGCCAGTATTCGCACTGCTATTCAGCACTTTATTTTTAGCTGAGAGCTTAAGTCCTTTGCAGTGGACCGGTGTGGCGCTCACCTTACTCAGTATTTATTTGATCAACCAGCGCGTTCAGCTGATTGAAAAAATTGCCAGCTGGCGATCGCCAGCCGCTTGATGTCCCTTCTCACTTGATGCGCTCCTCTATTAGCGACTATCTCGTACGGATTCACAGACGATCGCCGAGAAAGCTTCATATTCGTACTCAAATGGGCTTTCCTTATGAAGGACTGGCGAATATACTGATATACATGGGTTATGAGCTTTGTGCTCGCATCTGAAATGTGAAAGGCACCAACAAAAATGCATAAACCTACGGAAAATAACCATAAAGAACGGAACAACTCAAAGTAAGAGATGTTTCCCAACCGTTCGATTGCGATACGATAGCTTCAACGAATGCAGTGGTCACACGCTTCTGTTGCCTTGGGTCTCTATTTTCCTGGGGACGTGTGTCGATGCACTACGTTAGCAACATGCATTTTCACTGATGTGATGACATCTTTGCTTCAGCCTCTAGGTCTGAGGTGTCGGTTCTGGAATACCCGTTCCAAGGTGATTGTTTCATCAGCTACCGACTGACCGAGCAAAATAGTTCAGGCTAACGCTAGTTGCGACTGACGCTAGCCAGGCTATCGCTAGCTAGAGCAGTCGATAAGGCTCAAAGCATCAGGCGGTCGTTTCTGGTGGTTTGATTGCATCTACATCTTTGGTGGCTTTACTCAAAAGCTGATACGTTCTTCTATGTATTGGGCTTTTCTGTATCAGAAAGAGTAGAAAGAAAGAGCAACTAAGCGAAAGGGCATTCTATTGTCAATAGTGAATGGTCGCTAGCCACCAGAAATCAGCTCATGCTTGCAATTTCCGTATTTAATCCGGTTTTTACATAGAGCAAGCTGTATCCTCTCAATGCCATGACGATTGGGCCTTTCTAATACAGGCCCTTGGGTTCCTAGAAAATAGCAGGTAAAGATAGCAATGATTCGGCGTTCTACATTAGTCCTTTTAACCTGCTTAGGTGCTCTCAGCGCATTTGCAGTGCCGACACATGGGTATCCATCCGACGTCGTTTTGATGGCACAGGCTGAAAGCGCCACCTCTAACGTTTTGTCTCTTGGCGCAAGAGGCCGGGCCGTTCGCGCTTTGCAAGATCGTCTAAAGGAAACGGGATACTACGATGGCGAGGTAGACGGAATCTATGGCTTGGGGACTCAGCGCTCTGTTCGGGCCTTTCAAGAAGAACAGGGATTTGAGCCTACTGGTCGCTTGGACGATTCTACTTGGGAATCGCTAGAGGCTTTAAATACGTCCGCCGCACCGACTGCTACCGAAACTTCTCAGTCAGAAACGGTTGTTAGCGATCGCCCTGATGCCCCTGAAACTTCAGAGCCTGAGCTGCCGCCCATAGGTGATCGCGCTGTCGACGCTGATGATATCGATGCCGATGCGGTTGAGCGCGAAGGCGGTGGGTTTGGCAGAGTTATTGGTTTTGTCCTCTTGCTGTCCGCTCTAGTAGCTAGCTTTGGCGGTGGTTTCTTCATTGCAAATCGCAGCAAGCTAGAGGCCGCTGAAGAAGATCCGACGGAAGAATGGGGTGAAGCCGATCCAAGCGTAGGGGTTCTAAACAGTGGTGTTTCTAATGGAACGACCGCTATAAAAGGGACGTTGACTGGCGGTGTCCGAAACGGTTATCACGGAAACGGCTCACTGGCGACAGTGGCGGCTAATCAGCTGAGTACAAGCGGTCAGATCGGTGGTACGTCGGCAATGGCCCAAACAGATGTTGTCGACGGCCTGATCAAAGACTTGCACAACCCCGATCCTAGTCAGCGCCGTAAAGTTATTTGGGAGCTGGGCCAGCGAGGTAACTCTATTGCTGTGCAGCCGCTCGTGGATGCAATGGTCAGCGCGGACTCTAAAGAAAAGAGTCTGGTGCTAGCTGCTCTATCAGAGATTGGAATTCGCTCGCTCAAGCCGATGAACAGAGCCCTGGCGATCGCACTCAAAGACGACAACCCCGAAGTTCGCAAAAACGCTATTCGTGATCTAACCCGCATTTACGACCTAGTCATTCAGATCAGTCAGATGCTGGGCCACGCGACCGAGGACGAAGATCCCGAAGTTCGCCAGACCGCTACTTGGGCGCTCGATCAGCTCAATCGACTACGTCGCACCCAAGATATTGATACCAACATGCGCTCCTTTACGTCTGGTACTACGGGCGGACCAAACCGATTCGCCTCTTAGGATGCATGGTTCCGCTGCTCTTTGCTCAATGGCTAAAAGCCCATAGAGATAGCTAAGCCCATAGAGATAGCCAGGCCAGCTTGTGTGAAGCCGTTAAGACTGCTGCTACTGTCTACGCCCGTTGGCCCTTTAGGCTCTGGTATGGGCGGCGGTGTTGAACTAACGGTAGCCAATCTTGCTAAGGTGCTATCGCGCCGAGGGCATCAGGTTGCTATCGTGACGCCCGCAGGTGCAACCCCGCAGGCCTTGGGTTTGCAGCCTGTAGACGCTGATATTATTCAGGTTCAAGGCTCACTTCAAACCGCGGCACAGACGCAGTCTCGCTCAGCGCCGGTTGTGACTTCTGAGGTGCTAGCTAACGCTTGGGCTTATGCCAGGCGACATCAGTCTCAATACGATCTGCTGGTCAGTTTTGCTTACGACTGGTTGCCCTTTTTTCTAACGCCGCTTTTATCACGGCCCGTCACCCACTTTGTCAGTATGGGATCTTTGAGCGATTGCTTAGATCGCTCAATTGCTGACGTTGCGCTTCAGTTTCCCGGTACGCTCGGTGTCTACACCCAAGCGCAGGCCGATACCTTCTGTTTTAGTTTCCCTGCGGAGTGGGAAATCGTTGGCTGTGGTCTAGATATTCGCAAATACGATTATTGTGCGCGTCCCGATAATTTTTTAGCTTGGGTGGGAAGGATTTCGCCCGAGAAAGGGTTAGAAGATGCGATCGCCGCTGCTACTATCGCCCGCATCCCCCTAAATATATTCGGCAAACTAGAAGACATAGACTATTGGCAGCGTCTGCAGCCGCAGATTGCAAGTGCGAACAAAGCAGGGGTTCCGATTGAGTACGGTGGTTTCTTGCCGACCGATCAGCTACAAAAGCGTCTCAGGCGATCGCAGGCTTTATTGGTCACACCCCACTGGGTGGAAGCGTTTGGGATTGTCGCTGTCGAAGCACTAGCCTGCGGTGTGCCTGTTGTTGCCTATAAATGCGGTGGACCTGCGGAAATTGTGCAAGCGGGTAAGACTGGCTGGCTGGTGGCGCCAGGTGATGTTGTAGAACTGGTGAATGCGATCGCTAAAATAAACCAGCTAGACAGAGCAGACTGCCGGGCGCAAGCCGAAGAATTGTATGCTTTGTCAGCCTGGGCCGAGCGGTGTGAGCAGTGGTTTTATAGAATAGTAGACAGTCAGTCGAAACGCCGTATGCATGATCGTCCTTACGCCTGAAGAACTCAATCAATTCAATGCTTGCCTAGCTGACTATCCAGACGCGCTCAAAGCCCTTCAAGAAATTGAAGACTGTGACGGTGAGTTAGAAGATGCTGCTATTTCTTTATCACTGCGCGCCGGGCAAGAGCCAGCTGCTAACGAACAGTGGTTAGCCAGTTTTAGCAAGCGCTATCGCCATATTGCCTGTCAGCCTCAGTTTCGCGACGACTTGACGGCCGCTCAGCCAAGCGGTTTGGTCAATTATCTGATGCAAGAGACAGACTGCCCCGCGCTTTTAGCCGCGCCTGTGGCGATCTATATTGTCAAAACTGACGTTGCCCGCTTTTGCCATAGCTTTGACAACAGTCGAGTTTAGCTTGCGGCTAACTACTATTTGGAGTTCTCAACCGCTGAGCCTGTGACCTGTCTAAGACATAAGACATCGCTGACATCTCCAAGACATCGCTAAGACATCGCTTCAGCAGCCTGTAAGTGCTTCAGCAATCCTAAGTCACGGGAAACTTCTTTTTCCAGTGATGGATTGTTGGGATCGGTTTGTAGCGCCTTTTTGAGGTAGAGTCGTGCTTTTTGAAAATGTCCTTGGCTAATCAGCTGGCGACCCCAACGCTGATACACAATCGCTCGCCATTGAGTAACTTCTTGGTCCGCAGGGATGCGGTGGGCCAAGCCTTCTATAAGTGCGATCGCTCTTGGAAACTTCTGCTGTCTTAGGAGGCCTTTTAGCTGATTGTAGGCTTCCTGTTTTAGTCTCAAATCTTGCGCTGAAGCAGAGACCATTGAAAACGGCTGACTTTCGGTTTCTTCAGCGCTTTCGGCAGCGGAGCTTGATTTCTCAGCGGCAGTGCCTTTCTCTGAAGTACTATCTCCTTTGGTCTCAGTTGAATTTGGCGTGTGAGTATTTTGCTGAAAATTGCCCAAGCCTAGCTTCTCTAATTTCAGCTTCAGCTCATGTAAGTTTAGTCGCTCTGACGGTGCGGCCGTTGAGGTTGGCGACGCTTGATTAACTGAGCCTTCACGTTCCCTCGTCTCAGCGGCCGCTGTTCGATCAAATTCTGGTTGAAGCGCTTCGCAAAGTGTTGTGTAAGCCGCATTGATTTTGATAAAGCGGTCGATGGCAGCTTTGTCCGGGTTGATATCTGGATGATATTTTCGTACCAGCTGTCGGTAGGCCTTCTTAACCTCACCAAACGAAGCGCTTTGGCGGAGTCCTAATGTTCGATAGTGGTGAGCTAGTTTCATATCAGCCGCTATAGCTCAGAAGATCCATCAATGTGTCAATAGTCTAAATTACGGCTGCGTCAAAATTACGCCAAAATTATAAGAAATTTCTTCTTTAAGTACATCTTTATTGTAAAAACGGACCCCTGCCAGGTGGGTCCGTTTTCTTCTTGCAGCTTTCAAATGAGCCGTCGATTCATCTATCTTGGTTCCGTGCGTTGACTTTGCGGTTTGAACACCCCGCTGCGCGTAATGCGCTCTACGCAGGCAGTCGCTCCTCAATGATACGGTCAATCAAACCATATTCTTTGGCTTCTGCTGCGGACATGAAGTAGTCGCGATCGCTATCCTTCGCAATCTCTTCAACCGATTTGCCCGAGTGCAGCGCCATCAGCTCATTCAGGTCTTGGCGCACCTGTACAATGCGCGTTGCTTCAATCTCAATATCCGTTGCCTGCGATCGGCCAACGCCGCCCGATGGCTGGTGGATCATAATTCGGGAGTGTGGCAGTGCCAGCCGCTTGCCTTTGCTACCTGCATTGAGCAAGAACGCGCCCATACTAGCAGCCAAGCCCATACAGATGGTGACAACATCCGACTTGATGTACTGCATCGTGTCGTAAATGGCCATTCCTGCCGTGACTGAACCGCCAGGTGAATTGATGTAGAGGTAGATAGGCTTGGTCGAGTCTTCCGAGTCCAGATAGAGCATGTACGAGACAATGGCGTTGGCAATCCCATCATCGACCTCATCGCTCAAAAAGATGATGCGCTCTAAAAACAGGCGGTTGTAAATGCCAATCCAGTCTTCGACAGTGCTTCCAGGGATACGGTATGGGACGCTGGGGATTCCGATGGGCATAGCTCTTAAAGTTGAAAGTTAAGTTGAAAGTTGTGCTTGTAGATCTGAAAAAGGTATGTACTGCTTATACTTCAGCCAGTGCTTCTTTCAGCGCTGGATTTTCAATAACGCGGTCAATCAGACCGTAGTCCTTGGCTTCTGTCGGTGACAAATAGAACATTCGCTCCATGTCTTTAGAGATATCTTCAACCGGGTGATTGGTATTGTCTGCCAAAATGCGCTGAATGAGCTTTCTTTTAGCGAGGACCTCTTCCGCTTCAATTTCAATGTCCGTCGCCTGTCCTGTGGTGTAGGTCGGTGGATGGGTCAGGGCAATGCTGGTGTGGGGAAGGGCAGCTCGCTTTCCTTTTGCTCCCGAAGAGAGCAGTAGCGCCGCCATTCCGTAGGCAGTGCCCATACAGACAGTAATCACCTCTGATTTGATATGGGCGATAGTGTCATAGACAGCCAAGCCCGCGCGAATAGACATCATGCCAATAGACGCGTTCGCCATACCTGCCATCACAGGATCCCCCACCGAGTTGATGTAGAGGTAAATAGGTTTGTTTTGCTCTTCCGAGTCTAAGTAGAGCAGGGTAGCGACAATCGCGTTAGCAACATCGTAGGTTAGGGGCTGATTGAGAAAAAGAATCCGCTCTTGGCTCATTCTTTGACCTAGGCTCACCCATGCCACGCCACCACCGACGGGTACGCGGTAAGGCACAAACATTCTTCCTTCAGACATAGGCACTCACGCTCAACTTCACACTCAATTCGGCAAAAATCACTCTGCCTAAACAATAGTTCTTGCTCGAAAACGCCAAACTCCACAATGCCAGAGAAAAGTTGAGCCTAAATCGTCAAGCGCTTAGCCTCAACTTTCGGCTGTTTAAGCGGCGCCGACTGGCACGGGTACAGGCAGCTCTTTGGTACTGCTCAAAATCCGATCGATCAGACCGTATTCCTTCGCTTCTTCTGGGTTTAGATAAAACATTCGATCGGTGTCTTTATCTAGCTTTTCGATGGACTGCCCAGTATTGCTCGACAAAATGTCTAAGATGGCTGCTTTGTTAGCCAGGACTTCTTCTGCTCTAATCTGGATGTCCGTAGCCTGACCTCTAGCGCCTGAGCGTGCCTGATTGAGCACGATAGTGGCATGAGGCAAACTCGCACGAGACCCTTTCGTTCCAGCCGATAAAATCATGGCCGCTGTGCCCATTGCCTGTCCCAGGCAGATGGTATGAACGGGCGGTTTGATGTACTTCAGCGTGTCGCAGATAGCGAAGGCTTCTGTTTCAAACCCTACAGATTCGCCGCCGTACCAGGATGTACCCGTAGAGTTGATATAGAAGTAGATAGGTTTTTCAGGATCGTCAAACTCTAAGTAGAGCAGCTGCGCAATGATCAGCTTTGTGACATCCATGCCAATTTGCTTTTTAGCATCGCCAGAAACCAGCGGCCCACCCAAGTAGACAATGCGTTCTTTTAGCATGAGGGAGGGGAGATCCGGTGGGGGTTTCCGATAGGCCGCGCCGCCTCCAGAATACGGAGCTTGAACAGCCTTGATAGGAGAACTCATAGGGACTTTTCTTGCGGTGACTTCAAGGGGCCCAGTGTTCACTAGCACTGGGTTTATCTGCCTTCCATAGTAGCTCGCTGGCGAACGGCTTGCTGCCTCTACGAATCGGCGGTTTGTGGCGGATAACCTCACCTTTAGTGATTTGTTGCGTAGCTCTAGCGCCGCTTTTTGAATACTTTTGAATACTATGGGATGCCGGTGGGATAGCTAGTATATAAGAAGATATTGATGCGACATATTTACTCAAGGCTGTTTTCAAAGCTGTTTATGTGTCTCGCATGTTGTATTTCGGCTTAGACAAGTTCGGTTTAGACAAGTTCGGCTCAGACTTGCGTCAAAGTTGAGCGAGAGAAATCATCTGGAACAGGCCAGCAGGAGCGTGATGTCTTTTAGGCTGTTTGATAATTTATTTGATAATTCGTCCACAGGAAGTTAGGTCTCACCATGAAAGTTGGTTTGCAATGGGCGCTTAGTGACGCCCACCTCCCCACAAATCAGTCCAGTGCTCAGCGTCAGCTGTCGGTGTCGGTCTCAGCCAGCGGCCAGGGGGTGCAAGCGCCTTTGAACCTATGCTTCGTGTTGGATCGCAGCGGCTCGATGATGGGAATGCCGTTGCAAACGGTGAAGCAGGCGGCAAACCGGATTGTTGATCGACTGACTGAGCGCGATCGCATTTCAATTATTGCCTTCGATCACAAGGCTCAAGTGCTCGTTCCCAATCGGCTGGCCACAGATATTGACAGCATTAAAAAGCAAATTGATAGCCTGAGCGCAGGCGGCGGCACCTCAATTGATGACGGCTTAAAAGCTGGTATTGAACAGCTGGCAGAAGGCAAAGAAGATCACGTTTCTCAGCTGCTGCTGCTAACCGATGGCGAAAATGAACACGGCGATAACGCCCGTGCCTTAAAACTGGCTAATGTGGCTATCGGCTATAACCTAACGGTAAATACACTCGGCTTTGGCGATCACTGGAATCAAGATGTGCTGGAGCAGATCGCTGATGAAGGGGGGGGATCGCTGAGCTATATCGAACGTGCCGAAGAAGCGATTTCCATCTTTGGCCGTCTGTTCACGCGGATGCAGTCAGTGAATCTGACCAACGCTTACCTCAACGTAGAGCTGCTGGAAGGGACGCGCTTAGCAGACCTCAAGCCGGTTGCTCAGGTTTCTCCAGAGACCGTTGAGCTGACGGCTATGCAAGAGGGCAATCAGGCGATGATTCGTATCGGCGACCTGATGACCGATCAAGCGCGAGTGGTCATGCTCAATCTGTATGTACCGCAGCTCGCAGAAGGCAAAACGTCTATTGCTCGGATCCAAGTTTCTTACGATGACCCGGCGCTCGGCCTAACTGGGCAAACGACAGAGACTTTGCCTGTGAATATTTTGGCCCAGGCCGCGTATGAGCCCGAAACGGACGCGGCGGTGCAGCAAAATATTTTGGCACTGGCGAAGTACCGGCAGACTCAAATTGCTGAAGACAAGCTGAAGGCAGGCGATCGCAAAGGTGCCGTCACCATGCTGCAGTCGGCGGCCAACACCGCCATTCAGATGGGCGATGAAAATGCGGCAACGGTGTTGCAGAAGAATGCCACTCAGCTACAGGCGGGTAAGGAGCTATCAGAGCGCGATCGCAAAAAGACCCGCATCGTTTCTAAAACGCAGCTGCAATGATTACGCTTCAGCAGCTAGATCATCTGGTCCTGACCGTTAGCGATATAGAAGCCACCTGTCAGTTTTATTCAGCTGCTTTGGGCTGTGAGGTTATTGGCTTTGGTCAGGGCAGACGCGCGCTGCGAATTAGCAACAGCGCTCAAAAGATTAATTTGCACCCGGCCGCCCGTCCGTTTCAGCCTGCGGCTCAAACGCCTCAACCGGGTTCGGCGGACCTTTGCTTTCTAACGCAGACGCCGCTATCTGATGCGATCGCCCACCTAAAAAGCTTAGATATTCCTATCCTGGAAGGCCCGGTACGGCGAACCGGAACGCTAGGCCCTATCCTATCTGTATACATTCGCGATCCAGATGGCAACCTGATCGAAATCGCGAATAGCCTAGATCTGTGATTCAGCGGCCTGTGATTCAGTGCCCCATGATTCAGTGGTCGTAACGGTGCATTGCTTCATGCCATGAAAATAACCTTTCAAACGTTTACCGTACACAAGCGTGTCCCGCTAACCATTAGCCGAGGCACCCGCTCAGGGTCGACAAATCTGTGGGTTCGCATCCAAGCAGATGGGAGCGGCAGTGGTGACAGTGGTATTGAAGGCTGGGGTGAAGCTTCGCCTTTTTCTACGGGTGAGCAAACTCAAACGACTGAAAGCATTGCTCAAGATCTCCAGAAGCTGGTGAATGTGCTGTCACCACTGCACCCACTTCAGCATCAGGTCATTGAGCAAGCGTTAGCCGAGCTATCTATTTGTTCAGCAGCGTGTGCGGACATTGATGTCGCGCTGTATGACTGGTTAGGAAAGTACACTCGACTGCCGCTATGGCAGCTGTGGGGGCTAGATGCTGCCAAAATTGGTCCGACGGCGGTGACAGTAGGCATCAGTTCGCCAAAACAGGCCGCTACTCGTCTCCAGCAGTGGTGTCACCAGCAGGGTGTGGCTGCTGTCAAAGTTAAGCTGGGCAGCCCCGAAGGGATTATGGCTGATCGGGCGATGTTTGATGCCTTACTGCCCTATGTCCCAGAGGGTGCAAAAGTCAGTATTGATGCCAACGGTGGCTGGGGCCTAGAGGATGCCGTCACTATGGCGAAATGGCTAGCAGATCGTGGGGTAACCTACCTAGAACAACCGCTATCAGTGGATAATGACACTCAGCTGCCGCAGCTCTTCGCGCGATCGCCGCTGCCGATTTTTATTGATGAAAGCTGCTTTACCAGCGCCGACATTCACCGCCTAGCCCACTGTGTGCATGGTATTAACATAAAACTAATGAAAGCAGGCGGCTTAACAGAGGCAAGGCGAATGATTCATACGGCAGGTGCCTGTGGTTTACAGGTGATGTTCGGCTGCTATTCCGACAGTGCGATCGCCAATACCGCCCTGGCTCACTTTTCGCCTCTGGCCGACCACCTGGATCTCGATAGCCACTTCAACTTAAAAGACGATCCGTTTCTGGGTGCACAGCTGATAGACGGTGCCTTAGTTCCCAACAATCTCCCTGGTTTAGGACTGACTCGCCATGCTAAAACCTGACGACCGTATTGCGATATTTATGCACAACGGCCTGAAGGGCGGCAAAGGCAAAACAGGCATTTCTTTGTTGCGTTATAGCCGTAACGAAATTGTGGCCGTGATTGACGAAACCGCCGCCGGGGAATCGATTACGGCTTTGACAGGGCTCGATCGGGACGTGCCGATTGTCCGCTCGGTAGAAGCTGCGATCGCACTCAATCCGACTGTTTTAGCCATCGGGCTAGCGCCTTCTGGTGGCACGCTGCCTGAGCCCTGGTACCGAGAAGTAAAGCAGGCCGTGGGCGCAGGGCTATCGGTGATGAACGGTCTGCACACTCAGATGAATGAAGATGCGCAACTGCGATCGCTCATTCGTCCGGGATGCTGGGTTTGGGATATTCGTAAAGAGCCACAGGGACTGCGCGTTGGCGGGGGGAGGGCGCTGGCGCTACCGTGCGATCGCGTTTTAACCGTTGGTACAGATATGGCCGTTGGCAAAATGTCTACCAGCATCGAACTGACCAAAGCCAGCCAGTCTAAAGGGCGTAAATCAAAGCTGATAGCTACTGGGCAGACGGGGTTAATGCTGGGCGAAGATGGCGTGGCCCTAGATGCTGTCAGAGTAGATTATGCCGCTGGCGCAGTGGAACAATGCGTTGTTCGGCACGGAAATGACCACGATATCCTTTTTGTTGAGGGCCAAGGTTCCTTGCTCAATCCCGGGTCTACTGCAACGCTGCCCCTACTTAGAGGGACTCAACCCACTCACTTGATACTGGTTCACAAAGCCGGGCTTACTCACATACAGCACTTTCCAGACTTTCGCATTCCACCGCTCTCCAAGGTCGTAGAGCTATACGAATCTGCGGTACGGGCGGCCGGTACGTTTCCTGAAACGCGGGTTGCTGGTATTGCACTCAATACGTTCGGACTCAATGAAAAAGAGGCTCGCCTCGCCATCGCAGCCGCCTCTGAAGAAACGAACCTGCCTTGTACCGATGTAGTACGGTTTGGCGCTGAGCCCCTACTCGCCGCGATCTTTGGTGCATCCTAAAGCGAGTTCTGAAATATTGTTGTAAGCCAGTGCCGTAAATCAGACGACTACAGGCCAGTCTGCAAGTACTAGCTGCTCTTTTTCTCTGCCTCTTTTTCTCTGCAAGTTTCTATCTGGGTTTCTATCCGAACTTCTACCTGGGCTTCTTCAGTCGGTAGGTAATACGGCCTTTAGTCAGGTCATAAGGCGTCAGTTCCACTTTGACGCGATCACCCGGCAGAATCTTGATGTAGTTCCGGCGAATTTTCCCCGAAATGTGCGCTAGCACGTTAAAGCCATTGTCGAGGTCAACTCGAAACATGGCGTTGGGCAACGATTCTGTAATCGTTCCCTCCATTTCAATCAGATCTTGTTTAGACAAACTAACGGTTCCTCTTCGAATATGTAAATTTGCATGTGAACATATGCCTACCACAAGCCTAGCAAATCTCAGAATTACACTAAGTAACTCACGGTGAAATGAGCCTGGGGTATTTAGTCCTTTAAAGACTGTCTTCTCAGCTTTGGTTTCGAGCTAGGCTCTGGTCTGTTCTCTGGTCTGGGCTCTGGCCTAGGCTCCAGTCTGGGCTCCGGTCTGGGCTCCGGTCTGGGCTTCAGCTTTCGCACCCCGTACAATTTTTTTCAGCTCTGCGCTGACCGCAGCCATTTCCTGATTTCCATCTACTGAAACTAACTGCTTACGCCCGTTGTATAAATCAATCAACGGTTCAGTTTGCTCCCGGTAAACTTCTAATCGGTTGCGAATCACGTCTTCTTGATCGTCCTTACGACCTCTTGCCAGCATTCTTGTGACTAGCTCATCGTCTGGAACTTCTAGATTGACGACCACCTCACAGGTCTGACCAATTTCTTCGAGCAGCTCGTTCAAAAAGTTAGCCTGCTCCACATTTCTGGGAAAGCCGTCTAGTAGCCAGCCGTTAGCCGCATCGGCTTCACTCAAGCGCTCGCGAATCAGACCTAAAATCAAATCGTCGGGTACCAGCTCTCCCGCACTCATGTAGCCTTCCGCTTTTTGCCCTAATTCGGTTTTTGCCTTAACGGCCGCTCGTAAGATATCACCGGTAGAGATGTGCGGTACTTCGGCGCTTGCGCACAAGATTTGTGCCTGGGTGCCTTTTCCTGCCCCCGGCGGTCCGAGAAAAATTACTCTAGTCATTACTGTTTCACCATTCCTTCGTATCGCTGAGAGATGACGTAGGTCTGAATTTGCTTTGCTGTATCAATTGCCACACCCACCAAGATCAGCAGTGAGGTTGCGCCAAATCCATTGAAGGTTTGCACCTCAGTTGCGCTTTCTACCAGACTAGGGACAACCGCTACGAGTCCTAGGAAAATAGCCCCCAAGAACGTCAGGCGATTAAGTACCTTGCCAATGTAGTCCGTCGTTGCTCTGCCTGGGCGAATGCCTGGAATGCTCGCGCCCATTTTCTTCAGGTTGCGAGACATATCTTCTGGATTCACAACCAGTGAGGCATAGAAGTAGCTAAAGAACACAATCATCACTAAGTACACGAAGATGTATAGCGGTGATGTCGGGACAAAGTTAGTCAGCATAAACTGTCTAAAACCATCACTGGGTACATACTGAACCAGCGTGAGTGGAATAATCAGCATAGACGAGGCGAAAATAATCGGCATGACGCCGCCCTGGTTAAGTCTTAGCGGTAGGTAGTTGCTTTTTTCGAGATAGAGCTTGCGGCCAACTTGGCGTCTGGCTGAGACGATGGGAATACGCCGAGTACCCTCTTGTACAAAGACGATACCGATAATGGTGGCGATGAACACCAAGAAGAGAATGACAATGCCGCCGATTTTAGCGCGATCGCCCGACTGTGCTAGGTCAACCGTATCGCCCAAAATCTGAGGCAGCGAAGACACAATATTGAGAAAGATCAGCAGCGAGGCACCGTTACCAAGGCCTCTTTCGGTAATCAGCTCCCCCACCCACATCACAAACATTGAACCAGCCGTCAGGGCCATCACCGTTTCTACAACGAACGGTACGCCAAAGTCGTAAGCATAGGGCCTTAGAATAAAGCACGATAGCATTGTGCTTTGCACAATCGTCCAGCCAAACGCGACATAGCGAGTGACCTGAGAAATTTTTCGCCGTCCGGCTTCGCCCTCGTTCTTCTGTAAGTCTTCTAACGCCGGAATCGCCGCTGTCAGCAGCTGCATGATAATAGACGCGTTAATAAAGGGCAAAATACCCAACGCGAAAATACCCACTAGCGACAGGCCGCCGCCGCCAATGATGTCTAGAAATCCTAGAACGCCGCCTGCACTACCGCTCTGAACGAATTCCGAAAACGCTACGCGGTCAATTCCAGGCACAGGAATATATATTCCCAGGCGGACTAAAACCAAGAGTCCAACCGTCACAAGCAAGCGGCTACGCAAGCCAGCTGCTTGGGCCATCTGTAAAAACGTCTCTTGGGCGCTGGGCGACCTACCTTGACTTACAACCATAGTTTTAAAGACTCAATGAACCAGAGGAACCTTGTTTTGCGCCAACGCTGGTGTAAAACGGTTGACGCTGCAAAAATACCTTTTCTTAATAATAAAGGGAGTAGGGAGTAACCAGAGGTAAATAGGCTGTCCCTCGCAATTTCTTTTTCTCAGTTCTAGAAACAGACTCGAGAACCCCAAAAGATAAAAGAGGATAGCTTATTTACTTTTCGTACTTCCTACTCCCTGGGCTTTGGACCCCATCCAAAGGGTCAGCTAATCGAGCCAGCTAGACATTGGCAGCTCTAAATACTGGCAGCCATCTTCGCTTGCGCCTAAACGATTTCACAGCTACCGCCAGCTGCTTCAATCTTGGCTTTTGCTGATTTGGTAAAAGCCGCGGCCTTTACCGTAAGCGCTGTCGAAATGTCACCGTCTCCAAGTACCTTCAATGGACCGTCATTTGAAGTGATAATGCCAGCTTCCATCAAAGACTCCAGGCTAACTTCACCAGTCGGCAGGTCGGCCAGCTTACCAACGTTAATCACGGTGTAAACCTTCTGGTTCACAATGGTGAAATGCTTTAGCTTAGGAATTCGACGGTACAACGGTAGCTGGCCACCCTCAAATCCAGGGCGAGTACCACTACCAGAGCGAGACTTTTGACCACGCATTCCAAAGCCACAGCTTGCGCCTTGACCTGCGGCAATGCCTCTTCCCTTCCGGTTACGGCGCTTTTTAGAGCCCGCTTTGGGCTTCGCATCTTCTAGTCTCATCTCGCAATAGTCTCCTTTTGTAATGCCGTCTTTGCCTGAGCCTTGAATCTATTGTGTTAGGCGTATAGCTTTTCAATCGGAATGCCCCGTTCCTCAGCCACACTGCCAAGTGTTCTTAACGAATCAATCGCTGCAGCTGCGGCGCGAGCATTGTTGAGCTGATTATCAGAGCCCAGCTGCTTCGCCAAGATATTGCGGATGCCTGCAAGTTCTAGAACGATACGAACTGCACCCCCCGCAATTACACCAGTACCAGGTGCGGCCGGACGCATAAACACCCGAGCCCCACCAGCACGACCTGTAGTGGGGTGGGGGATAGAGTAGGCTTTGTTCAAAGGCACTTCTACCAGGTGCTTTTTGCCGTCGGCAACGCCCTTCTTTACTGCGCCAATGACGTCACTGGCTTTACCAACGCCAACGCCAACTTGACCTTTCTCGTTGCCCACCACGACAACGGCTCTAAAGCTTAGCTTTTTACCACCTTTGACTACCTTAGTAACCCGTCGAATTTGAACGACGCGTTCTTTCCATTCGGAATCTTTTTCTCGATTTTTATTTTTCTTTCGTCGCTGCTCTGCCATGTATTTAACCTGCGGTTGGATGGGGATAGTAAGAAGAGATGGGAGTAATCAGTAGAAGCGTTGTGGAAAACGCTTGGTTAGAAGCCCTAGCTAGAAACTGTGGATGAGACGCTGTAGAAGCTACGTCTAGAAGCTAAGACCTGCTTCACGAGCTGCATCAGCTAAAGCCGCTACTCGACCGTGATAGAGCTTTCCGCCTCGGTCAAAGACTACCTGTGAAATATCTTCTTTAAGTGCTCTTTCTGCAATCAGCTTGCCAACCGCAGTCGCCGCTTCCTTTGTGCTGCCTGCTTTAATACCACTATCCTTGTCCAGGGTGGACGCAGAAACAAGCGTTTTGTGCTGAGTGTCATCAATGACTTGAGCATAAATATGCTGGTTGGAGCGAAAGATCGCTAGCCTTGGCCGCTCACTACTACCCTTAACCCGACGACGAACGCGGGCGTGGCGACGGCGAGTAGATTCTCTACGAGTTGCTTTCATCGTTTACTTACCTGTTTACTTACCGGCCTTACCAGCCTTGCGTCTAACCTGCTCGCCCAAATAGCGAACGCCTTTTCCTTTGTAGGGCTCTGGGGGACGGGCGGCGCGAATTCTGGCTGCCGTATTGCCCACAACCTCTTTATCGATGCCTGTAACTGTCACGCTAGTATTTTTTTCAACTGCGAACGTGATTCCCTCTGGCGGATCAAATTCAATGGGGTGGCTGTAGCCAAGGGCCATTACCAGCTTGCTGCCCTGGGTTGAGGCTCTATACCCTACGCCCTGAATTTCTAACTTCTTCTCGTAGCCCTTAGAAACGCCCTCTACCATGTTAGCAATCAGCGTTCTAACAAGGCCGTGACGCTGCCTGGCGTTGCGTGACTCGTTGACGCGAGTTACCAAAACCTCTTCACCTTCTTGCTTGAAGGCAATCTCTGGTGGAAACTCCCGAGAAAGTTGGCCTTTTGGACCTTTAGCTGTGACGCTTTGACCATCAATGGTTAGAGTCACACCTTTGGGGATTGGCACTGGCTGCTTGCCAATTCTAGACATTTTGCTTCTCCTGTATCGGGGGGGTGCATGGATAGATAAAGTCTTAACGCTTAAAGACTTAATAGATGTAGCAAAGAACTTCTCCACCAATGCCCTGCCGACGAGCATCGCGGTCGGTCATTACGCCGCTGGAGGTTGAAATAATTGCAATTCCGATGCCACCTAATACGCGAGGCAGCTCTTTACGATTAGAATACACGCGCAATCCGGGCTTACTGACCCTGGAAAGCTTACGAATGATCGGCTGACGTGCTTTACCTTTATATTTCAAGGTGATCGTAATCTTGCGGTTAATGCCTTCGCCGCCATCGCTAGACTCTGCGATAAAGCCTTCTTCCTGAAGAACCTTGGCAATGCTGCGAGTCATTTTTGTTGATGGAATATCAACGGTCTGGTGTCGCGCAAGGGTAGCATTCCGAATGCGCGTCAGCATATCTGAAATCGTGTCGTTAGACGCCATAATCCTCTTTTTTGCTACTGCCTCTAGTTATCTCGGAAGGGCATGCCCAATTCTTTCAGAAGGGCTCGGCCTTCTTCATCGGACTGTGCGGTGGTGACAATGGTAATGTCCATGCCGCGAATCTGGTCAACGCTGTCGTAATCGACCTCTGGAAAGATCAGCTGCTCACGCAGGCCGAGTGTATAGTTGCCTCTACCGTCAAAGCTACGAGGACTCACACCTCTAAAGTCTCTGATGCGGGGCAAGGTTAAGTTGATGAGGCGATTGGTGAAGGCGTACATCCGGTCTGCGCGCAGAGTCACTTTGACACCGACGGGCATGCCTTCGCGAATCTTAAAACCTGCGATCGCTTTTTTTGCTCTTGTAACGACCGGCCTTTGACCAGTAATCACTGCCAGTTCGCTAATGGATGATTCCAAGGCTTTGGCATTTTGAGAGGCTTCGCCCAAACCACGGTTAACTGTGACCTTGGCGAGCTTCGGAATTTGGTGGGGATTGGTGTAACCAAACTGTTCTTTGAGCTTGGGTACCGCCTTCTCCAAATAAAGGGTCTTGAGTGAGTCGGCCATTGTATCCTCTAAAAAATGGGTTCCCTGGGCTTGGTCAGGGCGTCATGCTGTCAGAAAGTTTTTGAGGTGACGATTGTGTTGGGTCTAAAACTTTGGTAACCAGCAGCTAGGCGCTTGAATTTTGCAGGAGAAAAGCTCTTAACTATGTTCTCGCTAGATTCAGGCTTGTTGCCGAGCGCATTTACCTAGTTTTCTAGAACCTCGCCGGTTTTTTTCAGCATGCGCACCTTACGACCATCGTCAGTGATGGTGTAGGCTACGCGGCTGGCCACCTTTTGTTTGGTGGAGTACAGCATGACGTTGGAGCTGTGAATAGGAAATTCTTTGGTTAGAATTTGCCCAGATTCACCTTCCGCTTGTGGCTTGACGTGCTTGGTGCGCATATTGACACCTTGCACAATCACTTGAGAAGTCTTGGCATTGGTGGCGACAACTTCGCCTACCTTACCTTTGTCTTTACCCGTAATCACCTGCACGGTGTCACCTGTGCGGACATGCATTTTGAAACGCTTTCCAGCGTTCTTATTTTTGATGACCACTTACAGTACCTCCGGTGCTAGCGAAACGATCTTGGTAAAGCTTTTGTCGCGCAGTTCACGGGCAACGGGGCCAAACACACGAGTGCCTTTCGGGTTGCCGTCCTGGTTGATCAAAACTGCGGCGTTGTCGTCAAAGCGAATGCTCATGCCGCTGCTGCGACGAATGCCTTTTCTTGTGCGAACGACAACAGCTTTATCAACGTCTGATTTTTTGACGCCCATGTTAGGAAGTGCGTCTTTGACGACCGCGACAATCACGTCGCCCACGCCGGCATATTGCTTACGCCCACCTAAGACGCGGATGCACATGAGTTTACGAGCGCCGCTGTTGTCGGCTACGTTCAAATAGGTTTCTTGTTGAATCACTGATTTATCCTCTGCCTTAGCTGATTAGCTTTCTATATCTCTGAAGAACTGAGGATGTCAGCCACGGTCCACCGTTTGTGACGACTGATGGGTCGGGTCTCGCTGATTCTGACGCGATCGCCTTCCTTACATTTGTTTTCCTCATCGTGGGCTTTATAGCGCTTCGTTCGCACCATAATCTTGCCGTATTTCGGATGTTGGACTCGGCTCTCTACCGCGACCACTACCGTCTTGTCCATTTTGTTGCTGACAACAAGGCCAACTCTCTCTTTTGCTGCCATAGTGCGTTACGCCTCTTTACTCCTACTTTTGACTCCTACGCTTGACGCTTACTCTTCGCTTTGGGCGGTGGATTTGGCTGCTGACTCTCTTTCTTTCTCAAGTGTCAACAGCTGAGCCAGCTTGCGTTTGTTGTGCTTAAACTGATGAAAGCCAGTTTCTAGCTGACGAGTAGCCTTCTGAAAGCGAAGGTCAAACAGCTCGCGCTTGGTATCAGCGATCGCCGTTTTCAGTTCATCATCACTCAGCGCTCTGAGTTCTTTAATCTTCACTAGTGCCATCTTTGCTTAGCCCTCCTCTTCTTTCGCAATGAACTTAGTTTTAAAGGGGAGTTTGAAGGAAGCTAGTCGCATTGCTTCGCGGGCAACTTCTTCAGAGACACCAGCAATTTCAAAAACAATACGACCCGGTTTGATCACCGCAACCCAAAATTCAGGATTGCCTTTACCAGAACCCATTCGGGTTTCTGCCGCACGCATGGTGACTGACTTATCGGGGAAGACGCGAATCCAGATTTTCCCGCCACGCTTGATATAGCGAGTCATAGCACGTCTAGCTGCTTCAATCTGTCTGGATGTCATCCAGCAGCATTCGGTGGCTTGAAGCGCAAACTGACCAAAATTGATCTCATTGCCACGATAGGCCATGCCGCGCATTCGACCGCGATGTTGCTTCCTAAACTTTGTTCTTCTTGGGCTTAACATGATGGATCACACTGCAAAAATTTTGGAGAGAAAGGAGAGAGCGCTAAAACTGAGCGAGTTAGCCTATCAGCAGAGCTGTTACACAGAATCTGACCTACGACTCGTTGTTAGAGCGATCGTCGAACTGTTGACGGCGACGTGGCTGACGGCGACGTGGCTGAGCTTTGGTCTCCTCTGGCTGATTCTCTTGTCCAGGAATAACCTCGCCCTTAAACACCCAGGTCTTAATACCCAAGATCCCGTAGGTTGTTTGAGCCGTGCGGTAGGCGTAGTCAATGTTGGCTCTTAGCGTGTGCAGCGGTACGCGGCCCTCACGAGTCCACTCAGTACGCGCAATTTCAGCGCCGTTTAGCCGACCGCTTACCTGAATCTTGATTCCTTCAACACCTGCCCTTTGCGCCCGTTGAATTGCCTGGCGAACTACGCGGCGAAAAGAAACTCGACGCTCTAGCTGCTGAGCAATATATTCACAAATCAGCCCTGCATCGGCATCAACGCGAGACACTTCAACGACGTTGATTCTGATCTGACGGGTGTCGTCTTTAATCTTTTTCTGTAGGCCTACGCGAAGGGCCTCAATGCCCGCGCCCCCACGACCCACAACGACTCCAGGCCGTGCGGTGCGAACTTCGAGATCAATCTGATCGGCTTTGCGCTCAATATGTACATCAGAAATGCCTGCGTTAGCGAGGTTCTTCTCGACGTACTTGCGGATCTCATGATCCTCTTTGAGAAGTTCGGGATAACGGTTTTTGTCGGCATACCAGCGGGAGCGGTGCTCCTGAGTGATGCCAAGACGAAGACCGATGGGGTGAATCTTCTGTCCCACTGATGTACTCCTTGGTAAGAACGGGTAAAGGGTTGAAAGGTTGAATCTGAACGGATGAATCGCTATTAGGCTTCGGTGCCAGGGGCGACTGCGATCGCAATATGGCAAGTCGGCTTACGAATTTGAAAAGCTCTGCCCTGGGCGCGAGGACGAAATCGCTTGAGAACGGGGCCCTGGTCGGCGTAAGCCTCACTGATGTACAGGCTGACAGGATCAAGTCCGTTGTTGTGCTCAGCATTCGCGACCGCTGAACGCAAAACTTTGAGAATTGGCTCACAAGACTTGTAAGGCATAAACTCCAGCATAATCAAGGCTTCGCGATAAGAACGACCGCGAATTTGATCGAGTACGCGGCGCACCTTACGAGGCGACATCCGAACGAACTTAGCCGTTGCTTTTACTTGCTGATCTGAATCGATATCAATCATTTTTCTTATTAGCTCCTCTAGCGCCGTGCCTTTTTATCGCTTTTGGCGTGGCCGCGGAAAGTTCTAGTGGGGGCAAATTCACCTAGCTTGTGGCCAACCATTTGCTCGTTGATGAAGACGGGCACATGCTGACGACCATTGTGAACAGCTACCGTATGACCGATGAACTGAGGAATAATCGTTGATGCACGAGACCAAGTCTTAACGACCTGCTTTTCGTTCTTCGCGTTGAGCTTTTCAATTTTTGTAAGAAGGTGATCTGCCACAAAGGGCCCCTTCTTAAGAGAGCGAGACATATGTGTATACCTGGAATCTACAGTCTAAATAAAGAACAACAGTCGGCCGTTGGTTCAACCTGCGGCCTAACCTTAGGCGTTACGACCGCCACGACCGCGCTTCGAAGAACGACGCCGACGCCTTACGATCAGCGAGTCGCTGCTAGCTTTCTTCTTTTTCCGAGTCTTGTACCCCAGTGCCGGCTTACCCCAAGGTGTTACAGGACCGCTGCGACCAATGGGCGCTCGGCCTTCACCACCACCGTGTGGGTGATCCACAGGGTTCATAACACTACCGCGAACTTCCGGGCGACGGCCTGCCCAGCGCTTGCGGCCCGCTTTACCTAAGGTCAAGTTGCGATGCTCAATGTTGCCAACTTGACCGATAGTGGCGTAGCACTCACGACGAACCATGCGCACCTCACTTGAAGGCAGCTTCAAGGTTACGTAGCCACCTTCTTTAGCCACTAGCTGAGCGCCAGCACCTGCCGCGCGAACCATCTGACCACCGCGACCCGCCACGAGTTCAACGTTGTGAACGGTAGTACCCAGGGGAATGCGATGTAGAGGCAGCGCGTTACCAACTTCAAAAGGTGCACTTTCACCAGAGATAACAGTCGTTCCCACCTCTAGCCCAAGCGGATGAAGAATGTAGCGCTTCTCGCCGTCTGCATAGTGCAGCAAAGCGATGCGAGCATTACGGTTGGGGTCATACTCAACAGTTGCGACCTTGGCCGGAACGTTGTGCTTGTTGCGTCTGAAGTCAACCTCACGATAGCGGCGCTTGTGACCGCCACCCCGGTGGCGACAGGTAATGACACCACGGTTGTTACGCCCCTTTGGACGGTGGACCGAGTAAGTCAAAGACTTTTCGGGCTTATCAGTCGTGATAGACGCGAAGTCGGATACGGTGCGCTCGCGCGAACCTGGCGTTAATGGTCTGTAGGAGCGAATGCCCATGGCTATAATCTGTCGCGTTTACTTAAAAGAAAGTCTGGGAAGAGAATCGGAAGAGCAATAGGACAATCTGACTGAGTGAGTGATTACAGTGAATGACTACTCATTGATGTCTTTTACCCGCTGATATGTTTCGTTCGTTTACCTATACGTCGGGGAAGAGCGTAATGCTATCGTCGGGAGCAAGTCTGACAACCGCTCTCTTGTAGGCCGCGCGATGACCGATAAACTGGCCAACCCGGCGTCTCTTGCGCGGTGGGTTTTGTGTGCTGATGTTGATAACCGTTACATCAAATAGCTTTTCTATAGCTTCTTTGATTTGAGGCTTGGTCGCCTTGGGCGCAACTTCAAACGTGTACTGGTTATTCTCTAGAGCGATGGTCGCCTTCTCTGTAATGAGAGGTCTGCGAACAACGTCTGGAATATCGCGCTCGTCAATTCGTTTACTCACCGTATACCTCCTTAATCTTGTCGAGGGCCGAGGCTGTCACCACAATGTGCTCAGCATGCAGGATGTCATAGATGTTGAGGTTGGTCGCGTCAATCATCCGAACATTGGGAACGTTGCGCAATGAACGGTAGACGTTGTCGTTGCGCTCACTGAAGACCATCAAAATCTTTTCTGCTGTGTTGACACCCCATCGATCGATAGCCGCTAGCATGTCTTTCGTTTTTGGCTGGCTCAGTTCACTGGCAAAGTCTTGAACGACAATGATGCTATCAGCGCAACCCTGAAACGCGGTGCGAAGAGCTAATCGGCGCTCCTTACGGTTCATTTTTGTAGTGTAGTCGCGAGGCTTGGGGCCAAAAATGACACCGCCACCTCTCCACAGCGGAGAGCGGATGGAACCGGCACGGGCGCGGCCGGTTCCTTTCTGGCGCCAAGGCTTACGTCCGCCGCCGCGAACTTCTGCGCGGGTTTTGCTAGAAGCATTGCCCTGACGACCGTTGTTTATCTGGCGAACCAGCGCGCGGTGCACGATGTGCGATGCATTCTCTTCCTTGGCAACTTTGAGGTCCAAGGTCGCTGTCCCAGCATCCTTCCCTTGCCAATCTTTAACGACACAATCAACCATGTTATCTCTTCTGTGGTTTCTCTCTAAAGCTCCTCTCTTAGGCCTATCTATCCAATCTTATTGGTGCTAGTGCCCTCGGGAGGCTTTGGAATTTGGTGCCCGTTTTATAGAGCCAAATTCAATTGAGTGGACTTGCTAGCCTTTCAACCGTCTGCGCAATTGCTTATGGCTTACTGACCAACAATATTTGCAGGGGTGATATTGAGCACCGATCCAGCTTTTCCAGGAACGCCGCCCTTGATCAGCAGTAAATTACGCTCGCCATCGACGCGTATAACGGTGAGCTTGCGAACGGTCACTTTTTCCCCGCCCATACGGCCCGCCATCTTTTTGCCAGGATAAACGCGCCCAGGCGTGGTTCCTGCACCGGTTGAACCTGGCGCCCGGTGGTTCTTAGAACCGTGAGACATGGGGCCTCGGCGGAAATTATTGCGCTTTTGGTTACCAGCGAAGCCTTTACCGATGCTGGTACCGCTGACATCTATCAGCTGGCCTGCCTCGAATCGGTCGGCAGCAAGCGCCTGACCCAGTTCGAACTCGCTAGTGTCATCAATGCGGTATTCGCAAAGATGACGAACAGGCGTTGCACCAGATTTCTTGAGGTGGCCGAGTTTGGGCTTGTTAAGCGCTTTCTCTTTCACATCGCCATAACCAATCTGTACAGACGAGTAGCCGTCTGTCTGCTGCGTTTTGATCTGCGTGATAACGCAAGGGCCAGCTTGTACGACGGTGACTGGAATAGCGTTTCCAGTCTCATCGAACACCTGGGTCATACCAAGTTTGGTACCAAGAATACCGACAGACACTTAATCTCGACTCCACTTCATAACGCGCCTGGGAAACCAACGACCGTGCACTAAACATGCAAAGGGCCGTCTACTCGCGCAGGCTCTGGGAAATCCCAGTTGGACATACCAGCTTTTCAATAGACTGCTTGGCAGAACGCTCGACACACTAAAAATCGGGAGCTATTGGAAGTAGCTCCAGACTTGGTAATCGGCAAAGCGGTTAATCTCTGCTCAGCCACACTGGAAAACAATCGATAGGGCGTTTGTGCTTACAGCTTTAGCTAAGTGGTATAAGCCAGCGTAGGTGCTGTGAAGCGTGCCTTATCTTTTCGCCTCAGACTTGGAGGATGCGCTCGTAACTCAACTGAGATGCCCTTTCCTCTTTATGCTTTTGAGGGCATTGAAGAGCAAACTTGCAATCCTCTAGTATCCGCTTGACGGCGACAGGTCTACTATCATACACGCTTTTCCAGCTGTGTCTACATAAAAAAGTCCTTTTGTTATGACCTGTCCTTTTGTTATGACCTTTGTATTAGCAGATACAGCATTTTGATCGCTGTGTATAAGCAGGACTGCATCATACCTTAATTTTGAAGCCTTTAAACCATCATTCATTGGAAAACATTGGAGAACCCGTTATTGGGAGTAGCGCCCAGAGCTGTTCTCGTAGGACTGTTCTCGGCGTTTGTGATTTTGCAGTAACTGATTTTGCAGTAACATAGCGTTGTCTCTTCAATCCGCTGATACCCATGGCGCTGATCGCATTTAATAAATTTACTCGTGACCTTGAGAAAGCTGGTGCGCTGGGCGTACGGATGCCTTTAGAAGGTGGCCATGAAGGGCGCTATCGTCGGCGTGTACGATCGGCAGGGTATGACTGCGCCTATATGTCGGTCAGGGGTTTGGGCGATTTGTCGGCGTACTTATTAGATGTGCACGGTGTGCGTCCGCCACACTTAGGTAAGAAAAATATGGATGCTTCGGCGGTGGGCGATCGCTACTTTGTGCCCCCGGTTGTCAGCTACCGTTTACAAGAGTTAGGCTCAAGCTCAAAAGGCCTTTTACTCTGGCTGATTGAGGGCCATATTTTGTCCAATCGAGAAATAGATTTTTTAGTATCGCTGCCGTCTATTGATTCACGTGTGAAAGTGGTTTTAGAAGTTGGCGGTGAGCGTAAGTTCACTTGGTTCCCCTTGAAAGAAGCGGTTGCCGCATAGGTGTAATTGGTGCAGATGTAACTTGGTGCAGGTGCAATTGGTGCAAGCGTAATTGGTATTTGGCAGCAGAGATTTCAGTTTATCTAACTCAAACGCATCTTCTTCTCTTGACGCGCCACTCGACGCTTTACGCTCGGGGCGCTGGTTTAAGCTGATTTGCGGCGCGAGCTATCAGTCTTTGCCAATGGTGCGTAATTTGGCGCTTGCTTACGCTTTAGCTGGCGTAGATTGCATTGATGTCGCAGCTGATTTGGCGGTGGTCGCAGCGGCCAAAGAAGGCATAGCGGCGGCTGAGAAGCATTTGAGCCTGTCAGAGTCAGAAAGAAGGCGTCGCTACCAGCGTCCTCTGCTGATGGTGAGCATCAGTGCTGGCGAAGATCCGCATTTTCGAAAAGCCTGGTTCGACCCAGCGGTTTGTCCGCCCGATTGCGATAGGCCTTGTGAGAGCGTTTGTCCGGCGGCCGCGATTGATCGAGCCGGCGTGAGAGACGATCGCTGCTACGGCTGTGGTCGTTGTTTGCCCATTTGTCCGTTGGGCCTGATTGAAGCGCGATCGCATCCGACTTCTTTAGATGCGATCGCCGCGTCTGTCCTCAGTCAGGCCGATGCGCTAGAAATCCACACTCAGGTCGCTCATCAAGCCGCCTTTGAATACCTTTGGCGCACCATCTCCCCTTGGATCAATCACCTACGCTTAATTTCGATCAGCTGTCCAGACGGTGAAGGTCTTATTCGCTACCTGAAAAAAATACAGCGCACTATGGGGCTTCCTAGTCGCGAAGGCCCTGAACTGATCTGGCAAACGGATGGTCGGCCTATGAGCGGTGATATTGGCAAAGGAACGACCCATGCCACCGTTCGCTTGGCTCAAAAAGTGCTCAATTCAGACCTCTCAGGCCATATTCAGCTAGCTGGCGGTACAAATCAGTACACGGTTCTTAAACTTCGTAAGCTAGGACTTTTACAAGGCTCAACTGAAGGTAGCATGCAGTCTCCCACGATCTCTGGGATCGCCTACGGGAGCTACGCTCGGTGTTTGTTAATGCCAGTTATTGAGCAAAACCATTATCTTGAAGAGGTACCCAAAGCCTTGCAGGAGGCTGTGACCCTAGCCGAATCTTTGGTACTGCCGCTGAAATATCCCTCAGCGCAGCTTACTAAGATTATGGTTTAGAGAGTCCTTAGGTCTTGACGGATACATCGCGTTAGCCCATTCGCTGGTGCAATGGTTATTAGTCAGGTGCTGATGCCCTGCTGCATGTCTCTCGTTTTAACCCCGTTCATATGGCGAGCCTTAACGACGATCTGTTTGAAGATAACTTTTCGGTAGCCAAAGACGCTGCTACCGCCTCAGGACAAAACAAGGCCAAGAACGCTAAATCAACTGCTAAGACGACGCGTAAATCTGCTAAAAGCCAGTCGAAATCTCAGGCAGTTACCGATGATTTGCCCCAACTGCTAGCCATCCTCCCCGACTATATTCAGCAGAAATTAGACAACCATCCCCGTAAAGAACAGCTGATAGAGGTCATTTTGGATCTGGGTAGGCCGCCCGAAGCCCGGTTCTCAGACTCAGTGGAATATCTCTCTGAAACGCCCGTTTCAAAAACTGATTTACAGCACTGCGTAGAGAGAGTAGGACACTTTGGCGGTGATAATCGAGCCGGGCTAGAGAAGACGCTGCACCGTATTAGCGCCATGCGTAACCGTAAAGGCGATGTCATTGGACTGACCTGCCGGGTCGGTCGAGCGATTTTTGGCACGATTGGCCTGATTCGCGATCTGGTAGAAACGGGCAATTCGATTTTGATGCTAGGCCGCCCCGGCGTAGGTAAAACGACGGCGCTTAGAGAAATCGCCCGGGTGCTGGCGGACGATTTGATGAAGCGGGTGGTAATTATTGACACGTCGAATGAGATTGCGGGCGACGGTGATATTCCACATCCGGCTATCGGCCGGGCGCGGCGGATGCAGGTGGCTCGCCCGGAAGAGCAGCATCAGGTAATGATTGAGGCGGTGGAGAACCACATGCCTGAAGTCATTGTGATTGATGAGATTGGTACAGAACTAGAAGCGCTAGCGGCGCGGACGATTGCTGAGCGCGGCGTACAGCTAGTGGGTACTGCTCACGGTAATCGGTTAGAGAATCTGATTAAGAACCCGACGCTGTCTGATTTAGTGGGGGGCATTCAATCGGTAACGCTCGGCGATGACGAGGCTCGCAGACGCGGCAGTCAGAAGAGCGTGCTAGAACGGAAAGCGCCGCCTACGTTTGATATTGCGGTGGAGATGTTAGAGCGCCAAAGGTGGGTGGTTCACGAAGAGGTGTCGAACACGGTGGACTTTATCTTGCGTGGGCGGGTGCCCGGGCAGCAGGTGCGATCGCTCGGCCCAGACAACCAGGTGGTGATTACAGACGAAATGCCGGCTGATTCCAGTTTGGCAACGCCTGCTTTGCGCTCGGATAAAAAAGGAAAGCTGCGGGCTGGAAGTTTGCGATCGCAGGCCAGTCCAGGCGGCTGGCGGACGTCTGGCAAAATGAGACCACCGATCACGCCGTTAGGCTCTGATTCATTTGGCAAAAGAGCCAACCTCTCTAGCGTGCCATCCTCTCGTACCGTTCGAGGCAACACGCCCGTCGTCGATTCACTCTCCGATGACCAGCTGCGGTTTCAGTCCTTGCTAGATGACTCCATGCGTCAGCTACCGATTCCTTCCGATCGGTTGGCGCAGGTGGTTGGCGATGACTACATCGAAAGTGAAGACGAGAACATCACTCGCATTTATGCCTACGGTATTAGCCGTCAGCATCTGTACCACGTTGTGCGATCTGTGGATTTGCCGGTGAAGTTTTCCAAGGAGCTAACGTTGGATTAGCAGGTGAAGTTTACAAAGGAGCTAGCGTCTGCGGATGCGGTTTTGGCTTTGCGATCGCACATTCGCAATCATTCTAAGCTCAAGCAGGTTGCCAAAGCCCGGCAGGTCCCGGTCTATACGGTCAAATCGAACAGTATTCCGCAAATTACCAGGTCGCTGCGTCGCCTGCTCGACCTTGACGACGAGGGTGAACTGTCAGAAGGCGTCGATCTAGAACTGTTCTCTCGCAACGGTGCGGACGACGAGCTAGAAGCCTTAGAAGAAGCCCGGCTAGCTGTAGAGCAAATTGTGATTCCAAAGAGCCAACCTGTAGAGCTTTTGCCGCGATCGCCCAAAATCCGCAAAATGCAGCATGAACTGGCCGAACACTATCGCCTTAAATCTCTCAGCTTCGGTGATGAACCCAATCGTCGCCTGCGCATCTATCCGGCGTAAGGTTCACCATCTCCTCCTCTAGGCCTATTCCTGTCGCCCACCATCAGATAAGCTGTTACATATGTTCATCTTTTCAGCGGGCATAACGGCCATATTTTTCATGTCGGACTTCTCGTGTTAGCAACCCGCTTGAGCGGCGTGCAACCAGCACAGATTTGCCTAGCTGTGATTGCTCATCTCAAAAAACTCTATGAAAAACTTATTGTCCCGTGTGTTCGCGCTGATGCTAGTCGCTGTAATCGGACTGACTGGTTGTAGCGCCGTTGGTCCAAGCGATGGTCTTTCTGGTAACTATACCGAAGACACCATTGCCTTAATTGACAGCCTTCGTGAATCGATTGCGTTGCCAGCTGACGCGCCCAACAAAGCAGAACTGCAAGATGAGACTAAGGCTAGGATTAACGGCTTTGCTTCCCGCTATCGCCGCAATACTTCCGTGTCTAATCTCAGTTCCTTTTCTACTATGCGCACAGCGCTCAATGCTCTGGCGGGTCACTACAGCTCCTATCCTAACCGTCCGGTTCCTCAGAAGCTGCAAACTCGCTTAGAACAAGAGTTTCGTCAAGTAGAAGCGGCGCTCAAACGAGGTGCGTAAGCCACCCTACACCAGCAGCCGTCTACAAAATGGGGCTGTCTGTGCAAGCGTACGCACAAAGATTCAAACCTGGTCCTGGTATCTAGTAAGCTCATAGCTAGAAATACTAAGCAGGCACTTTTACAAACAGAGGCGAGCTTGGCTGTTATTAGCTGGCTCGCCTCTATTGATGTCTTCTGATGTCTTCGTTTTGAATCCATATCAGAATGCATGCTGCTGCTTCAAACAGGCTCTGAACGCCTGACAATTTCAGCAGCAGCGTGCGATAAAGCTATCCTTTCAACCTTTTGGCAATATTTAACATTGTCGGATGTCTGGATGTTTGATAGCATTGCAAACTGTAGTAAATAAGACCTTTGGGACATGAAAGTCCGCGCATCTGTTAGAAAAATGTGTGAGAAGTGCCGAGTTATCCGCCGTCGTGGTCGGGTAATGGTCATTTGCTCTAATCCTAAGCACAAGCAGCGCCAGGGTTAGTGTGAGTTGATGGCAGTCGGTACTGCCGATAATCTTGAACTTTTGCCTGAGCAGACGTCTCAAGATTCGGTTGATTGAGTAGCTCCTGAGTACAAAACTCGAATACAGGGGCTTAAGTAATAAATTTTGGTAGGATTGCTTGCTGGCATTTGGCTAACCCATGGAATGCCTAGCAGCAATATACTAGCCAGTCATTAAGGGAGAAATAATCGGTGGCACGGATTGCGGGCGTTGACCTGCCAAGAGATAAGAGAATTGAAATTGGACTGACCTACATCTACGGTGTGGGCCTGAGCCGCTCTCAAGAGGTTCTCAAGAAAACGGGCGTTGATCCTAACGTTCGCGTCAAGGACTTAGCGGATGCTGATGTCATCAAATTGAGAGAGACCGTTGAAGGCGACTACCTGATTGAGGGTGACCTTCGTCGTCAGGTAAATATGAACATCAAGCGATTGATGGACATTGGATGCTATCGGGGCCGTCGTCATCGCATGGGCTTGCCTGTTCGTGGACAGCGCACCCGTACCAACAGCCGTACGCGCCGCTCTGGTAAGCGCACGATTGCCGGTAAGAAAAAGCCGCCACGTAAGTAATTTTGGGCTGCTAGCTTTGATGGACGTGCTTAGAGTGTCTATCACAAGCAGAGCAGCTAACTGTACGCGCACTGATGTAGGAGCCTACGCGCTCATCAGTTCGCGTTTTTGTGTGAAAGCTGAATGAGTGGACGCGCAATTATTTTTTGGATTCAAGTCTCTAGAGTTTTTGGCTATTGAACTCGGGCTTTTGAATTGACAACTCTTTTGAACACCTACCTTCTAAAACACCCCAGGCGACACAAGTCATGGCAAAACCCATCCGCAAAAGTGGTCCTCGCAAGCAGAAAAAAAATATTCCAAACGGAGTAGCTCACATCCAGTCCACCTTCAACAACACGATCGTCACTATTACTGACGCCAGCGGCAATGCTGTCTCTTGGTCTTCAGCTGGGGCTAGTGGATTTAAAGGCGCTAAGAAAGGGACCCCTTTCGCCGCGCAAACAGCAGCCGATAGTGCAGCCCGCCGCGCTATCGACCAAGGTATGCGTCAGTGTGAAGTTCAAGTGAGCGGCCCTGGATCAGGACGTGAGACTGCAATTAGAGCACTGCAAGGTGCAGGCTTAGAAATCACACTCATTCGAGATGTAACGCCGATTCCTCACAACGGCTGTCGTCCTCCCAAGCGTCGTCGCGTTTAAGTCTCTTTCGGTAAGGTCTTCGGATGTAGACTCGTTTGCCTAAGGCCGTTTTTTACCTTTTGAATGAAGCGTTGACTGGACTCTCTGGTTGCCACCGATTTCAGCTAGCTTCTTTCAAAAGGTTTAAGTATTTAAGCTTTAAGCCGTTTAGCCGCTACAAAGGCAGCGACGAGTTTTAGATAAAAGCTGTTAGTAAAGGTTACTAGATAGCTGTTATATAAAAGCGTTGCCTGCTGTGAGTTTTGCTAAGAGGTGCAGCACAGCAGAGCGATTTATAGAATTCGGTAAGCATCGAAAGTTTGTACAAAGTTGAGCACACAGAAATTGAGCACCTGGAGAGGTTAGTGCATGGCACAGTTTCAAGTTAATTGTGTAGAGTCCATTGTTGAAGACGATCAAAGTCAATACAGCCGGTTTGTGATTGAGCCTTTAGGGCGCTCTCAGGGAACGACGGTTGGAAACGCTTTGCGCCGCGTGCTGCTTTCGAATCTTGAAGGGACAGCGGTTACTTCTGTTCGAATAGCAGGCGCTAGCCATGAGTTCTCTACGATTCCTGGCGTTCGTGAAGACGTCTTGGATATCTTGCTGAATATGAAAGAGACTGTGCTGAAGAGCTATTCGGCGCAGCCTCAGATTGGTCGCTTGGTGGTCCAAGGGCCTGCGAAAGTTACCGCAGCCAACTTCGATTTGCCATCTGATGTGGACCTCATCAGCACCGACCGCTATATTGCCTCTGTTTCGGCGGGCCACAAGCTAGAGATGGAGTTTCGGATTGAGCGCGGCAAGGGCTACAGGGCCATTGACCGCAGCCGTGAAGAAACGGGCGGCGTTGAATTTATGCAGATTGATGCGGTCTTCATGCCTGTGCGTAAGGTGAACTACAGCGTTGAGAACTTCATTGATGCTGAAGGCACTCCGAAAGATCGTCTGAATATGGAGATTTGGACGAACGGTTCACTGACCGCTCAGCAGTCAATGAGTGAAGCGGCTGCACTGCTGGTTGATATGTTCAACCCGCTAAAAGACGTTACGCTAGAGCCCAAGCGCGATGAAGATACGAAGGAAGAAGATCCGACGTATCAGATTCCGATCGAGGAGTTGCAGCTTTCGGTTCGAGCCTACAACTGCTTGAAGCGGGCGCAAATCAATGCGGTCTCTGACCTGCTGGACTACAGCCAGGAAGATTTACTGGAGATTAAAAACTTTGGTCAAAAGTCCGCAGAGGAAGTGGTAGAAGCTTTGCAAATTCACTTAGGGATTATGCTGCCGCTAGAAAAACCGGCTAAGTCCGTATAGTCAAAACTCCCTGGCTACCCTGATGGTAGCCGGGGTGTTTGATTTTTTAAGGTTTGATTTTCACAGAAATAGAAGGGGATTAAGACAATGAGACACGGTCGTCGTGTAGCAAAATTAGGTAAGGCGGCTGACCAGCGTAAAGCCTTGCTGCGATCGCTCACTACTGAGTTAATTCGTAACGGTCGAATCAAGACCACAGAAGCACGTGCAAAAGCAGTTCGCTCCGAAGCTGAGCGAATGGTGACTCTGGCTAAAGACGGTTCACTTTCTGCTCGTCGTAGGGCACTGGGCTACATGTACGACAAGCAACTCGTCCACGCTTTGTTTGAGCAGGCCCCCGATCGCTACGCCGATCGCCAAGGTGGTTACACTCGCATCGTGCGTACGGTTAGCCGCCGTGGTGACAATGCCCGCATGGCTATTATCGAGCTGACCTAGTTTCTTTGCTGGGTCTGTCTCGGTTTATCCCCTTTTGAACACCTTCATTTCGTATGTCTGATGGCCGTGCTTTGCAGGTTTCTCGACAGCTAAAAAAGCTTCCACTGAATAAACAAGAGACTCACAAAGTCGCTTTAGTCATTCAGTACAAGGGAACCGGCTTCCTCGGCTGGCAGCGTCAGGCCAGCGGCCGAACTGTACAGGCTGAAATCGAAGATGCGATCGCCACCGTTCTCGGCAAACGCTCTGCGTTAGTGGGTGCCGGTAGAACCGATACAGGTGTACATGCGGCCGCGCAAGTTGCCCATTTCTTTGCACCTAAAGTCATTCCGGCTGAGCGATGGGCAACCATCCTCAATAACCGTCTAGGTGATGACATCGTCGTTCGGGCTGCCGCTGCTGTTGGCAAAAGCTGGCACGCACAGTTTTCTGCCCACTGGCGTCGCTATCGCTACACGTTCTACACCAGCCGCTATCCCAATCTGTTTGTACAGCCATATGTATGGCACTACTACTACCGGCCTTTAGACGAAAGCCTAATGGAGGCTGCACTGCGCCCCATGTTGGGTTATTATGATCTTTCTGCGTTTCATCGCGCTGGCTCGGATAGAACCCATTCCTGGGTAGAACTGCAAGATGCGCAGTGTACTCGCTCAGGCGATTTCGTTCAGGTCGAGCTACAGGCAAAAGGTTTTTTGTACGGCATGGTTCGCTTGGTGATGGGCTTGATTGTTCAAGTTGGCACTCAGCAGCTATCCCCAGACGACTTCAAAGATATCTGGCAAAACCAACGCCGCGATTTGGTAAAATATTCTGCCCCGCCTCAAGGACTTTGCTTGCTGCGAGTTGGATATCCAGATTTTCCCTTTGAACCTGAGGCTTGGGTTGATACCCAACCCCAGTTTCTATTGACAACAAAATGATTCACGACGCTCACGGTATACGCTATGTCCACTAAAACTACCCTTACTCCTGTTAACGAAATCCAGCGCGATTGGTATGTGGTAGATGCCGCCGATCAGCGTTTGGGCCGGTTGGCAACAGAAATTGCTCAGATTATTCGCGGTAAGCGAAAAGCCAACTACACCCCCAATATGGACATTGGCGATTTTGTCATTGTTGTGAATGCGGACAAAGTGGTGGTCACAGGTCGCAAGAGCGAACAGAAGCTATACCGTCGCCACTCGGGTCGCCCAGGCGGCATGAAGACTGAGACATTTAATCAGCTTCAGGCCCGGATTCCTGAGCGCATCATTGAGAAGGCGGTTAAAGGCATGTTGCCTAAGAACGCGCTAGGTCGTCAGCTGTTCACTAAGCTGAAAGTCTATGCGGGCCCCGATCATCCTCATGCGGCCCAAAGTCCAAAAACTTTAACTGTCAACACTACTTCCGGAGCTAAATAAACCATGGCAGACCAATCTGATCGCGCTGTATATTGGGGCACGGGTCGTCGTAAGTCGTCCGTTGCTCGGGTTCGCCTGGTGCCTGGTAATGGCCAAATGACCATTAACAAAAAGCCCGGTGAGGAGTATTTGCAGGCCAACGCTGCGTACATTACCTCTGCGAAGGCCCCCTTGGAGACGCTCGGCCTAGAAGGTGAGTACGATATCCTGGTAAACGTCCGTGGTGGCGGCCTGACAGGGCAAGCTGACTCTATTAAGCTCGGCGTTGCTCGTGCTTTGTGTGTGCTTGACCCCGATAACCGGATGCCGTTGAAAACGGAAGGCTACTTAACTCGTGACCCTCGCCAGAAAGAGCGTAAGAAGTACGGCCTGAAGAAAGCTCGTAAGGCGGGTCAGTTCTCTAAGCGTTAATTTCAATGGCGTTAATTTAAGTGGCGTTAATTTAATCGGCTTTAACCTAAGCTTGGCCGAAGTCCAATTCCTTTCAATAATATTTTCCTAGAACAATGCCAAAAGCTGATATCCATCCAGAGTGGTACCCCGAAGCCAAAGTTTATTGCAATGGCGAACATGTCGCGACGGTCGGCTCTACTAAGCCTGAGCTAAATGTTGACGTCTGGTCTGGCAATCATCCTTTTTACACCGGTACGCAGAAGATTATTGACACGGAAGGTCGTGTTGAGCGCTTCTTGCGGAAATACGGGATGTCTACAGAAGGTGACGCGGCGACTGAAGGCGGCGACGACAAAAAGTAGCAACGATAGTTTGACACCGGATCCGGGTGGCTAACCTCTTGAGGTAGGCTACTCGGATATTTTTTTGCAATGATTTTTCTCTCTTCCTAGCAATACATTTTCTAGCAATACATTCTCTAGCAATACATTCTGGTAAAAGACGATGGCTGAATCTTACTTATTACAAAAACTAGAGTCAGTAGAGCAAACGTTTGACGAACTGACTCGGCGAATGGCGGATCCAGATGTGGCTAAAGACCCGGGTGAGTTTCAGAAGATTGCCAAGATGCGAGCGTCTTTAGAAGAAACCGTGCAGACCTATCACAAGTGGCAGGAGACTGACGAAGAGCTAGAAGGGGCTAGAGAGATTTATAAAGAGGCTTCTAGCGATCCGGAAATGAAGGAAATGGCAGGGATGGAAGTGTCTGAGCTAGAGGCGTCTATTGAATCGCTTGAAAAGCGACTAAAGATTTTGCTCCTGCCGCGCGACCCGAACGACGACAAGAACATTATGTTGGAGATTCGTGCGGGGACAGGTGGCGATGAAGCGGGTATTTGGGCGGGTGATTTACTGCGTCTGTACAGCCGGTATGCAGAAGGTCAAGGGTGGAAGGCGAGTTTGCTGAGCGAGTCAAGGGCCGATATGGGCGGCGTGAAAGAAGCCGTTATTGAAGTGCAAGGCGATCAGGTTTATAGCAAGCTGAAGTTTGAGTCGGGTGTGCATCGGGTGCAGCGGGTGCCGCTGACTGAATCAGGCGGACGGGTTCATACCTCTACCGCGACAGTGGCAGTGATGCCCGAGGTAGACGATGTAGAAGTCCATATTGACCCAAAAGATATCGTGATGACGACGGCCCGATCTGGCGGTGCGGGCGGTCAGAACGTTAACAAGGTAGAGACAGCGGTGGATTTGATTCATAAGCCGACTGGGATTCGGGTGTTTTGTACAGAGGAACGATCGCAGCTACAAAACCGTGAACGTGCCATGCAAATTTTGCGCGCCAAACTATACGAAGCAAAGCTGCAAGAGCAAAAAGATGAAATTAGTGACATGCGCAAGTCTCAAGTCGGCTCTGGCTCTCGCTCAGAGAAAATTCGCACCTATAACTACAAAGATAACCGGGTCACAGACCACCGTCTCAATCAAAATTTCTCATTGCCTGCGATTTTAGAGGGCGATATTGAGACAGTGATTCAGACTTGCATTTCACAAGACCAACAGGAGCGTTTGGAGGCGCTAGCCGCTTCTACAACTGAAGCGGTGTAGTGAACTATCCTATGAAATAAGTAGAGATAGGCATAAAAGGTAGATGTTGTGGTTCTAACAGTTAGTCCAGCTCAATTAACCCTGTCGCCTGGAAGCGAGGTGATCTTAAGCAACCAATCTTGGTCTGACTATGAAGCCTTGCTCGATAGTCGTGGAGATGACGGCTTTATCAAGGTTTCTTTTAATGCCCAAACCGGGGAAATTACGCTGATGGCACCGATGCCTGGACATGGTCGTCGCATAGATACGCTCTCTGATTTGGTGAAAGCGCTGCTGCGGCATCAGCAAAGAGATTATGACAGTGCTCATCCTGTAACGTTTAAGCGCTTTCAAGAAGCTGGCACTGAGCCGGATGCTAGTTTTTATATCCAAAATTGGCAAAGTATTTCTGGCAAGGATCGGATTGACTTGAGCAAAGACTTGCCAGCTGATTTGGCTATTGAAGTTGACCTCACATCTTTGACGCGCAGAGATATTTACCGGGTGCTGGGGGTGCCTGAGCTATGGATTTATCGTGAAAAAGAACTGAAAATTTACGTTTTAGTCGAAGGCCGCTACGTAGATAGCCAAGTGAGCCCAACGTTTCCTGATATGGATGTCAAAAGTATTTTGCCTGAATATGTCGAGCTGGCGTGGCGCCCTTGTTCTAGTAAGGCGCTGCGCGATTTTGATGCGTTTTTGAGCTCGCACCCAAGCTAGAATATGTAACTGCGAAGTTCAAACGTTCTACAATAAACGCTTCTATTAGACGTTTGTTCTCTCGTAGCAATATGGCGAAATTTCTGCATATTTCTGATATTCATTTGGGCTTTGACCGCTACGACAGCAAAGCTCGAACGTTGGATTTTTTCTTTGCGCTCAAAGATGTTTTTGAAAAATATGCGATCGCTCCAAAAGTAGACTTCGTCATTATCGGCGGCGATTTATTCGAGCACCGCAATATCAAACCTGCCATTCTCAATCATGCTCAGGTGTGTCTACAAATGTTGCAGGAAGCGAATATTCCTGTTCTGGCGATTGAAGGCAATCATGACAACGCGCCCTATGGAACAAAGTCTAGCTGGCTGCGCTATTTGTCCGATTGGGGCCTATTAAAACTGCTTGAGCCTGGCAATATCAACGATGATGAGGCTTTTTATTCACCCTGGAATGAGGATACTCAGCGCGGCGGATACATCGATCTCGATTGCGGCGTAAGAGTACTTGGTTCTAACTGGTACGGGGCGGCCGCACCCAGAGCGATTGAGCAAATTGCTGAGGTGCTAGGTGAGCTGCCACCTGCTCCAGGCCCGTCTGTTTTGCTCTTTCATCATGGCTTAGAAGGGCAGATTGCTCGTTATCAGGGGGCGCTACGATACAGAGAAGTGCTGCCGTTGAAGAAAGCGGGAATTGATTACCTGGCGCTGGGCCATATTCACAAAAGCTATGTGGAAGAGAACTGGCTTTTTAATCCCGGTTCGATTGAGGCAAACAACGTAGAGGAGAGCCAGTTTGAGAGGGGGGCTTTTCTAGTTGAAATTGATGCGAAAGGAAAGATAACTGCTGAGCTGAAGACAGACTATCAGCAGCGGCCGATTGTGCGGCTTCAGCAGAAGATGCGTACGAGTGATGTCATTGAGTCAGTGGCGGAAGGCGCGATCGCACTGGTTCAAAAGTCGATAGCGTCGAAAGAAATAGTTCCTAGCCAACAGCCCATCGTGGAACTTAGAATTACCGGTACGGTAGGTTTTGACCGCTTGGATCTCGACACTAGACAGCTTCAGCAGCAGCTGCAAGACCTATCCAACGCGCTCATCTTTTTACTGCGCTACGACGTAGAAGAAGCCGACTACGCCTCGCCGATTTCAGAAGAAGCTAGTCGATTAGAAGTAGAGCAAGAAGTCTTTACCGACCTGTTAGCGGCAAATTCTGTCTATAAAAAGCGGGCGACTCAGCTAGCCCACGGGCTGATTGACCTTAAGGACCGGCAGATGGAGGGCGCGGGTGAAGAGAGCCTGTATGAGCTAGTTGAGAGCCTGCTAGAGAAAGAGTAGGGTCAGCTTAGTGAGACGTCTAGTGAATGAAGATTGCTCTTTGCTGCCACAGCATCCAGACGCCGCTGACACCGATAAAGCCAACCACCGCTCTTTGAAACTGTTCTGGGCTCATCTTTTCCAGTACTTTTTGTCCGAGCCAGTTGGCTGGCATGGCGGCGCAGCCAATAATCAGCCCGTAGCCAGCAAGACTTGGGGAAAGAACGCCTAGCACAACGTAAGCCACGATTTTGACAACATGAGTCAGCGTCAGACTAGCTGAGCGGGTCGCAATCATGCGTTCTTTTTTGAGGCCGTAGCTTAGGTACGCTGGGTTTAATAAAGGGCCAGTGCTACCGACCAGGCCAGAAGCTACCGCATTACAAAATCCTAGGGGTAGGAAATACCAGGGTTTGACTGTGAAGGTGGGTAGGTTAATGCGATCGCTCAATACCGAATGGATCACCATGTAGATGAGGGCGATCGCAATAAAAATTTGTAGCCCTTCAGCATTGACCTGCGTAAACGCATAGGCACCGAGTACCGAGCCCAGCATGACGCCTGGCACCTGCCAAAGCGTAACTTGCCAGTCAATATGCTCCCAAAGTAAGGCTACGCGCTGCACATTGCCCAATACGCTGCCGACTGTTAGCACCGGTGCCACAGAGGGCGCGCCCAGCAGCAGCGTCACGAGTGGAATCAGAATCAGCGGACTGCCACCGCCGACCAGCATGCTGACAAACCAGGCCGTAAAGCTAACAGATGACAGTAAACAAAGTAGTAAAACGTCGGACATTAATTAGATAGTCGAAGTGAGCAGCATTCGGTCAGCCAAGCAGGGTTTGCTTAAGGCAAGTCAACCGATGCTATGTGAACCAATTTAATAATTTGTTAACTCCCTCTTAATGATAGGAGCTTCAGGTCAGCTCTGGTGCGATTCAGTTCCATAGCATGGCTTTAGTCTCTTAATGCTGCCCAAAGAGGATTGCTAATGCTATATCTTTTGCAGATTTGCGTACCCTAGCGTCGAGTCTCAACTTTTTTTGTTGACTCACCCATCTAATTTGTCTAATTGTTTAGAGGCATATGAGCGCTACGCCTGACTTAGAACGCCTGTTTAAAGCTGGTATCTCTGCTTACCAAGAAGGTGAGTACCAACGAGCGATCGCCTCTCTTGCTCGCTTATCAAACTGTGAGAGCAGTGCCTATCGTGCCAAAGCCAGCATGGGGTTAGTTCGGGTGTACATGGCTCAAAAAAACTGGACAAAAGCTCAGTCTCTCTGCGAGAAAGTAGGTACTAGCGCTAATCCGGCGTTGAGAGACTGGTCGCAAAAGACGCTAGCGAAAATCTCTCGTCGCTCGGCAGCGGATGCTGGCAAAGCTGCCTCCTCAACGTCTACAGTGCCCCCGGCGCGTAAGCGTAGAAGTGGTTTCCAACTGCTGGAGCCGGCTGACGCTTCAGCCTCTGAAGAAAAGATAGTTGATGCCATTGCGGCCGATCAACCGCCGATAGCTCAGCTCGCCACACCGCCTGCGCAGACGGCACCTTCTCTGCCTGCCCCTCTACATTCGTCAGGCTTCATTGCGGCCGATGATGATGCAGGAAAACCTTACGTCTCTATGTTTCACTATGCCTACTTGAATGGTGATGAAGATATAGAAGCGCCGGTAGACTCAGAATCTCCTTTAGTAACGCAGGCGTCATCACAGGTCGCGGCTAGTTGCGACGGGGTGGCTCAATCGCCCGCAGATGAAACATTAGGCTGGATATATGCTGGACGATTGAGCCGAGGTAAAAAGCTTGGCAGAATTAAGCGGGGGCAGTTGCGGATAGCGCAGATAGGTGGGGCAATCGCTTTTTTCTATCTCTGGCGTACCCTGATTCGTCAATTTGTTGCGGTGACTAACGGCTACTTAACCTTTTTAGATAGACGTTTACCGGTTCGTTTTCCGTTGTTCCCTGACAGCTGGAGAGAGGTGACATGGCCTCTACTCGGGTTCTTTTGTCTATTTGCGATCGCCTCTCCCTGGCTCTGGGACGTTTTCTTGCGCTGCACTGCCAGTGGGCAACCGTTTTCTGTCAGCGCTTTGCGGGCCCAGTCTGCCGAATCTGCCAAGGTGATTAATGATGCATGCCGTCAGCGTCGCTGGCGATTTCCAACGCTGTGGAAGCTGCCGACTGACATCCCGCTGATTTTTTCTTACGGCTGGCTGCCGCGAAATGCCAGGATCGTGATTTCTCAAGGTCTGCTTGCTCAGCTTGAAGCTGACGAAATCGCTGCGCTAGTTGCCTACGAAATGGCTCACTGGAAAAGTTGGAACTGGCCTTTGCTATCTGCACAAGGGCTTATTTTACAGGGGCTGCTCTGGCTGTACTGGCAGCTAGCGCTGTGGAGCAATCAGCGAAAAACAGTCGTCAAATACGCAGCTGGTACAGCCGCTAACGCAATTTACAGTGTGTTTTGGCTGTCGCGGTTGCCCGTTTTAGGAATGGCTCGGGTGCGGACTTATTTTGGCGATCGCGCCGCTGCGGTTACGACGGGCAATCCCAACGGTTTGACCCGCGCGCTGACTAAACTGTCTTTTGGCTTGGCAGCTAGTGTCGCGCACAAAGGCTATACACCCATTTCTATAGAAGGTTTGACGCCTTTGCTGCCTGTTTCTGCCGATTTGGCTCGCCAGCGTTTGTTTCAGCACCTTCCTTTGTCTCAGCTGTTTGCTTGGGATAGCCAGAATGTCCTAAGAGGTTGGCTGAGCTGTATGGATCCACATCCGCCTTTGGGCGATCGCACTCGTCTACTGATGGCCTATGCTCAGCATTGGCAGCTAGTGACCGAAATTCAGCTGCCGCCAGCTTCTAAAAGCTCTTCACGAAGCTCCTCTCAGCACAGCAGAAGGCTCTCGGTGAAACAATGGCAGCGCCTATCTCAACAATCAACGCCTTATCTCGGGCTAGCCATTGGGTTTGCTGTCGGGACAATGCTTTTAACGATAGGCGCGCTTGCTGCCGCGCTCAACTCACCGCCTGAGACAACGACTGAAATGGCCGTTTCGCTCAGCACCTCTAAACCGCCCTCGCTTATTTGGTCCGCACTGGAGTGGATGCATCAAGATATCGGTCTGTTTCAGTGCTGTTTACTCTTGGGCGCTAGCGTCGGGACGATACTACGAATCAATCGATTCTTTCCAGATCTCTCTTTTTCATTCCCACTAGCCGAAGACTTCTCCATATGGGTTACTGATTCCTCGCTGTTGCCTGCTGATAGTCCGGCTATTAAACTGTCAGGTCGTCTGATAGGACGGCCTGGTGCGGCTAACTGGCTCGGTCAGGACTGGCTTTTAAAGACAAATTTGGGCCTGCTTAAACTGCATTACTTTTCAGCTTTGGGGCCACTGGGCAACCTATTGACGCGCTCAGCTACTCCCGATAGCGTCAGGGGCCAGTCTGTTCAGATATTGGGATGGTTTCGTCGAGGTAATCACCCCTGGCTAGACGTCGACAAAATTAGAGCAGAAAATGGCCAGTTTCTTCAGGCTGCTCACCCTATTTACTCTTTGCTGTTTGCTGCGATCGCTGGTGTTAGCGGCCTTTGGCTATTAATCCGCTCGGGGGGCTAACTGTGAGTAGCGTAGAAAATTATCGCAGATATAAAGAAATGTTGCGAAGCCTGGTCAAAGAATGCTACATTTCTCGCAAGAACTTAAAAGCTGTCTATTCGTACAAATGAGCTAGCGATACGTGCAAGCGCAGTTGGTATCGAGTTAGGCACTGGGTTCTCCTACTCTCAACACAGCACCCAAGTCAGTCGATTTTGTCGGCTGGCTTTTTATTTTGTGGTGATATGAAATCTCTCTCTACCGCTGTCCATACAGTCAAGCGTGATCTCCTGGAGAGTCCTATGTGTAAAAAGATGTCTGCGGTTTCACCGTTTGCGATCAATCAAGTCATTAATCACTTGGTTTGCCTTCTAACATCGTGATATTTTAGATAAGGGCTAGTGAATAAGTTAGCTCCACGCTTATTGGTCAGCAAAAATTGTAGTGACGACAGTAGAGAACAAGATTTTTTCTGTTAATGAACAGTGTTCTTATTAGAGAACAAGTTGTTCTAAAAGTAGAATTTTAGATCTATATCTAGTGAGCCATTCTCTGGGGATGTTTCTTTAGAGAGCGGAAGTTAGCCGTGCTACAGCTTCATTTGCAGGCGCATCACAACACTTTGAAGTCTTTTTGCTCATTCACTGTGCACTAGGTTTCTTTGCGAAAGAGATTTTCAATCTTTCAATCATCATTGTGATAGAAAAAATTTCATATACCCACCTGTAAAGTGTCAGGAGCGTTTTGTTTTTAGCGCTGCTAACGCTTGTTGTTGAGTTTAAAAGTTAGAGGTTGTTCTCGATGTCTGTTCGTTTGTACTTTGGCAATTTGCCTCGGAGTTTAGAGCGCGAAGAATTTGAAGCTATTTTCAATGAAGATGCTGACAATTTGGTGTCTGTAAAGCTGATTTCAGATCGTAAGACAGGCAAGTGCCGTGGTTTTGGCTTTGTGACTGCTAAAGACGATGTGACCGCAGACATGCTCGTTGAAAAGTACAATGGTTTCACGCTGCAAGACGCCACGCTTAAAGTAGAAAAGGCCATGCCTCGCGCTGAAAAAGAGGACAGTGGTGATAAAGCATCTGGTCAGCAGCGACGTGCCAAGAAAGGTGGTTCTCGTCGCGGCGGTAATAACGTTGTTGTTGCCGAGTCTCAAACAGCGGCGACCGGACCGGATCCGCGTTGGGCTCAAGATCTCGCTAAGTTGAAAGAGATGTTGGCTGCGCAGACAACACCTTCCTAGATGGGGCCTGAGTTTAGGCTCTGAGTTTAGACTAAGTCAAAGCAGCAGTCTGACTACGCTCAGACTGCTGCTTTCTTTTGGAATTGAGATAAATCGAGATGAATTGGGATTTTGTATAGTATCTATCGAGTTGAACAATATTGACGTCTGCTAATGTGTGAAGACTTTTTTGTAGCGCAAACTTTTTAGTCTGTACGTTTCTTAGTCTGTACGTTTCTTTTGCTCTGTACGATCCTTGCTCTGTACGGTCCTTGCTCTGTACGGTCCTATGACATACGGGCGCGAATGAGCGCCTGGGGCAAACAAAGTATCTTTCGTGCTTTGGGAACGAAAGCCCGGCGATTGAAAACGTCGTAGTCATTTTCAACAATCACATCTAGAATTTTTCTATACAGCATAAGTGCTGTCCATACAGGCCAGCGAGCATCAGGATGGAGACGGCCAATGCCTGCTTCAGCCTCCTGGTAGTACTTCAGAGCCCGCTGAATTTGAAAGCGCATGAGTGCTCGCCAGCGGTCGTCAATAACACTGTTAAAGAGATCTTCTTCGGTGTAGTCAAATAGCGCCAAATCTTCTAGTGGCAGATATATCCGTCCGCGCTGGGCATCTTCGCCAACGTCTCTCAAAATGTTGGTGAGCTGATTGGCCATGCCTAAGGAAACGGCCTCTTTGATCGGTACAACAGCTGGATTCTTTTGCATCCAGGGGGCAGTGTTAATATCGTCATCCATCCCCATGACTACTGTAGACATCAGGCCAACCGTGCCTGCGACTCTGTAGCAGTAAAGTTTGAGTTCTTCGAAAGTATCGTAGCGATCGCGTACCAGATCCATCCGCTGGCCTGAGATCATGTCTCTAAAGGGCTGAATATCGAGGTCATACCGCTCTAGCGTATCGACCATTGCTACATCCAAATCATCTTTAGGTTTGCCTGCAAACAAAGACTCCAGCTGTCTTTCCCAGTGATCAAGCGTGCTAGATGTTGTGAACTTAGCTTGAGGCCCATCGACTAGCTCGTCGGTTCGTCGGCACCAGACATAAATGGCCCAAATCGCCCGGCGCTTTTCTTCCGGCATGAGCAGCGTTCCCATATAGAACGTTTTGGAAAACTCTGCCGTTATCTCTCGACATCGCTCGTAGGACTCTTGGAGAGGCACAAACTTTGGGGCGAGCTTCGTTGAAGGGTGAGTCAGTTGCAGCATCAATGCCTCAAACTGGAAAAAATGAACAATAGTGGTTGTAACAAGTGAGCGGCAGGCACTTACAGGTGACTTTGAATGAATTTAGCCACTGAGCCAGCGCGTAGATACCGATGAATTCTTTTATTACTGTATACGCCAACCGTATCGCCGGGCTAGCGCTGAACCTGTGCTCACAGCAGCGTCTTTATAATTGAGCAGCCTTTGAAAATTCTTCAAAAGACCTCTTGAGGAACGTCCAATCACCACTCAGCAATCTGTAATTTTTCTATTATATGTTTCAAAGCGTTACATTTTGAAACGAACCTGATTATCTCTTGTGAATGCATAGGTGTGAACCCATTGACCTGAGCTGCTTCCTAAATATGAGAAAAGTTCGCCGCCTGTTACGCTCTAGTCGAATACTTCAGTGGGTTTATGTAGTGGAATTCACAGTGGGATCTATGCAAAATATCCAATTGGGTTCATTCTTTTCGCTCATAGAATTTTCGCTGCTTGCCGCTGAGTGTGCGCTGGTAGCGAGCTATCATAAGGGCCTCTAAAAAATGATGAGTTGCATCAAAATGATGAGTTACGTCAGATTTGCGGCTTGATCAATAACAAAACATCTAACTTTTCTGTAGACCTAATTTCTGTTGCTCACTCTTAGAGGTATGTGATGACACAAGCGAACGTTGATTTCTTACAGCAGAGCGATCCAGCGCTAGCCGCCATTATTGGCAAAGAGCTGAATCGTCAGCAGACCCATCTAGAGCTGATTGCAAGTGAGAATTTTACGTCACCTGCGGTGATGGCAGCCCAGGGCTCAGTGCTAACAAATAAGTATGCAGAAGGCCTCCCTAGCAAGCGCTACTACGGTGGCTGTGATTTTGTTGATCAAGCAGAGCAGCTAGCAATTGACCGGGTAAAGGAGCTGTTTGGGGCCGCCCATGCTAACGTTCAGCCACATTCGGGAGCCCAAGCCAACTTTGCGGTGTTTTTGGCACTGCTGAAGCCTGGCGACACCATTCTGGGGATGGATTTGTCTCATGGTGGTCATCTCACACATGGGTCACCTGTGAACTTTTCTGGTAAGTGGTTCAACGTGGTGCAGTACGGTGTGAGCCGTGAGAGCGAGCAATTAGACTACGAGGAAATCCGTCAGGTAGCGCTAGAACATAAGCCAAAGATGATTATCTGTGGCTATTCGGCCTATCCTCGAACGATTCATTTTGATAAGTTCCGAGCGATCGCTGATGAAGTCGGTGCCTATCTGATGGCCGATATTGCTCATATTGCAGGGTTAGTGGCCACAGGAGAGCATCCCAATCCCTTGCCTCACTGCGATGTTGTCACGACCACTACGCACAAAACTTTGCGCGGTCCGAGAGGCGGTCTGATTATGACCCGCGACGTGGACTTGGGTAAAAAGTTTGACAAGGCTGTCTTTCCCGGTAGCCAAGGGGGGCCTTTAGAGCATGTGATTGCGGCAAAAGCGGTTGCTTTTGGTGAAGCGCTAAAACCTGAGTTCAAAACCTATTGCCAGCAGGTGATTAAGAATGCGAAAGCGCTGGCTGCTCAGCTGCAGGAAAGAGGGATTAAGGTCGTCTCAGACGGTACTGACAATCATTTAGTCCTGGTTGATTTGCGCTCTATTAATATGACGGGTAAGATTGCCGATGCTCTAGTGAGTGAGGTCAATATTACGGCGAATAAGAATACTGTCCCCTTCGATCCGGAGTCTCCGTTTGTCACTAGCGGACTTCGCCTAGGCACACCGGCGATGACGACTCGGGGCATGGGTGAATCTGAGTTTGTTGAAATCGCCAATATTATTGCCGACTGCTTGCTCAATCCTAGCGATAGTCAGGTAGAGGCTGACTGTAGGCAGCGGGTGGGTAATTTGTGCGATCGCTTCCCGCTCTATCCTCACCTTCAAGTCGCTGAACCCGCTCTTGTTTAACTCACGACAGGTCTCTGCTAGCGTCCGTACTGCCCAAAATTTGATTTGAGTGGCGGATAAGCTTTAACAAGACCTGAAAAAGTCTGCTAGCAATCGGTTAAAAAAACAGGTCCAGCAGGATGACACATCCCTGGGCCTGTTTTGATTTTTGGTTAATTATTTTTTTGGTTAACTATCTTTTGGGGTTAATTAAGGCCTGAGCGTAGGTCTGCGTAGACAAGGTGGAAGGGGTTAACGGCTATTAACAGATAGTAAAAATGAGCTTGAGCTTAAAAATCGAGAGGTCGTAGTATCAAGCTCAGTATTCAGTCTTAATATCAACTTTATTTGATATTAGATGCGATCAGGGAACTCTAATTCTGCAAGGCGCTATCTTAGCCATTGCATCTGCTCATCTTATCTGGGAAAGAAACTGTAGAGTGTAGGTGAAGGACTGTTGATTATTTTCCTGCTATGGGGTAGGTAGTAAGAAGGTATACTGTCGCCCAGTAGCCTCCACAGTCACGGCATCTAGGTTCTAGATTGACCTACTTTTAGATGCAATCAATATCAATCAATTAAGCAGCAGAATAAGCAAGGCACCCTTTCTTATTCTTAACTGGGTTAAGAAGCGCTCGGAAAAAGACAGCTAAGCCGGATTTTGGTCCAATGAGCGCGTAGCAATTTCACAAAAGACTTCGTTTTAACTCTGTTCACCTTATATTCTCTGTTCAGATGGCGTTCCCGCTCTATCACCTGTTTGCATTTGTTGTTTCAGCTGCGGTTGTTCTGGTTTTGACTCCGATTGTTCGTAAGGCGGGGCTGGCCAGTGGCAGAGTCGATTTGCCAGGAGGTCGCAAGGTTCATAGCCAGCCGATGGTAAGGCTAGGCGGCGTTTCTATTTTCTTCGGTGTGTTGATTGCACTGCTGCTAGTGTGGGCGCTAGGTGGATTTCTCGGGGGCGATGGAGAGCCGCTAAAACGGGTTTCTGAATATTCTGTCTGGGGCGTTACTTTAGGCGGGTTGGCCTTTTTTGTCATTGGTTTGGTCGATGATTTATTCGGTCTATCACCCATTAGCCGTCTGATTATGCAGGCGTCGGTAGCCTCTGTTGCCTGGTGGGTGGGCGTTGATATTCGATTTTTGACGATTCCTTTTCTGGGTCTGACCCAGCTGCCCGGCTGGCTAAGTTTGATCGTGACTATATTTTGGCTGGTCGGCATGGCCAACGCGATTAACTGGATTGATGGTCTAGACGGTTTGGCTGCAGGGGTCTCAGGTATTGCCGCTGTGGTGATGATGATTGTGAGCTTTTCGATGGGTCAGCCTGCTGCAGCACTGATTGCAGCGGCACTCGCAGGTGGCTCACTGGCCTTCTTGAAGTACAACTTCAACCCAGCTCAAATATTTATGGGTGACGGCGGCGCCTACTTCATCGGATTTACGCTGGCAGGTGTAGGTGTAATTGGCTTAGTAAAAGGTGTGACAACGGTCGCCGTTTTGCTGCCTTCTTTAACATTGGCTGTACCCATCTTAGATATGTCGGCGGTGATTCTGCTGCGGCTGCGGCAAGGCCTATCTCCGTTTGTGGCAGACAAGAGACATCTACACCACCGGTTGCTCAATGCTGGATTTTCTCATCGCTTCACTGTAATTTTCATCTATGTGCTGGCACTTTGGGTAGGCAGTTTAGCGATGGCTGTCTCGGGGCTGCGTGCGGGTGTTCCCTTTGTATGTGCTTCTACTGCGCTGCTGAGCTATACCGGCTGGCGTGCCGTTCGCTACGCTAAGTAAATTCCATATTTTTGCCGAGTGCCCTTATTCCTCATAGATTTTATCTGGTGGCTGTTACTGGATACGGGTCCGGATAGGCCTTGATTAACTTTTTCGCCTGATAGAGATAAAAGATTTCTGAGTTTTCGCCGCCCCTTTGGGTGGCGATTGCTGTCAGTGGCGTAATAGATTCGAAATAGGGTGCCATTTCACTCAAGAACTCAGTTTGAGATGTGCTGGCAATACTCATCAGGAGTGCGTTTTTTCCTATCCAATTCTGTGGATTGAACCAAAACGCGTGGCCACGAGGATCGATCGTCAAGCTGATGACTGGTATGGTTGATGCCTTTGTGTTGGATTGGGGCATGGCCATCGCGAAGTAACCACTGCGCCAATATTCTCGGGTCGCGACGAAGTCGCTTTGGGCGATCGCACCTGAAAACTCATCCGATGCTGCCAGCCGCTGTTGCAGCTGTACGACATCAATTAGCTGAGTTGACGGGTCAGCTTCTACTGTCACGATACCGCCAAGGATGGCGTAATCACCTGGTTTTTGCAGGGTGCCCAATCGGATGTGTGTCAGTGTAAATATCAATACTGTGCCTACAATCCAACCCGTTGTTTTGAGCCAGCGGCTGACCTTATGATGTGGCCACCTAGCAGCGGCGTGGCCCAGCAGAATGATTAGGCTCCACAACCCAGGTGCAGGCCAGGCCGGAAATGTGTGAGCTGCGCCGCCGATGAGCGTAAATGCGATTGCCACTGGCAAGCCCGTCCAAAGTAAAAAGTTAATTTTCTCTAGTCTAACCTGCGCTGTTGTTGTTCTGTGCTCAGGCCGCTGCAGACGTAGGTTCGCGAATGTGTGAAAGGCTGTTTTGAGCGTCACCCACCACAGCGGAAGCGCAATACTAGGAAAAAGGTAGCCAGCCTGTGCGCCGATGACGCCCAGCAACGCACCCAAAGAATAGCTGTGAGGTTCTAAAGCATTGGGGTCTAGCTGGTACTGTGTAAAGCGATCACCTAGCTGAAACCGAAACGAAATCCAATCGTGTTGCGCATTCCAGTAAAAAATTGGCAGCACTGTAATCGCAAAAGCAACAGCTCCAACCAACAGCCATTTGGAAGTTAACGCCGCACGGTATTGACGGTGAGCAAGGCAAAAAAGCACCAGTCCTAAGCCCAACACAAACCCGTGATACTTACCTAAGCAAGCGAGCCCAACTATGAAGCAAATCCAGACTAGCCGTGAGGTGGGCCGATAAGCATAAGCCTGCTGGTCAGCGGGAAAAAATTCATAGCTGCATAGGTAAAGCGCCAAGCCCCAGAAGAACATCAGGGTATTGTCTGGCGCTGCGAGAATGCCGAAGCTAAGGAAAAAAAGCGGGGTCAAAGAGGCGATCGCACAGCTCAAAAATCCTACTCTGCTGCCAAACAGCTGTTTGGCAGTGGCATACAGCAGCCATAAACACCCTGTAAATAACCCCAGTGCGCCCAGTCGTAGCGTAAAGGGCGTCACGATTCCTGTCAGCCAAAGTCCGATGCCTGCTGACCAGGCAACGGCTGGCGGGTGATCAAAATAGCTCCAATCCAAATGCTGTGTGTAGAGAAAGTAGTAAGCTTCATCGAATCCGACGGGCAGAAAGTAAGCGATAACGCTGCGAAACAGGAGTCCACCTGCTAACACCTGCCAAAGCACCCCGATAGGCTGGTTGGCGGTTGCTTGCTCAGTAGTTGGGCCGTTCACAGGTTCATTCCGGTAGTTCTGTTGCTTGGGACTGACTTAATCGGCCTGAGCGCAACGGATATTTCTAAGCTTCATCATTTCACAGCCATTAGTATTCGGCATGGGTATCTGGTATTGGTATCCGGCATTGGTGTCTGGTCTCTAGAGCCTTTACAATCAAGCTATTCACCGCGTTCTTGCCCTTAAGCCGCCATTGCCCATGAACAGAAGTGCTGAAATTATCTGTGTTGGTACAGAGCTATTGCTGGGCGATATTTTGAACGGGAACGCGCAATATTTGGCTCAGCAGCTAGCTAGTTTGGGGATTGCGCATCATTATCAAACGGTAGTGGGTGACAATCCAACCCGTCTTAAGCGGGCAGTGGCGATCGCCTGTGAAAGGGCTCGGCTGCTCATCTTTACCGGTGGACTAGGGCCTACTCCTGACGATCTGACCCTTGCTACCCTCGCTGAGTTTTTTGATACAGATCTCGCTGAGCGCCCAGAGATTGTGGCCGATCTAGAAGCAAAATTTGCTAGTCGAGGCCGAACCCTGAATAAAACCAGTCGCCGCCAAGCTCAGCTGCCAAAAGGTGCAGACATTTTGCCCAACCCCGTAGGCACAGCGCCAGGCGTGATTTGGGAACCTCGGAACGGGCTAAGCGTGCTGACCTTTCCGGGTGTGCCCTGGGAAATGAAAACGATGTGGGAAACAACAGCGGTGCCTTACCTGCAAAACAGCGGTTGGGCTAAAGGGGTGATTCACTCTCGCATGCTGAAGTTTTGGGGAATGGGAGAAACTACCCTTGCTAAACAGGTTCAGCCTTTATTATTTGCTGAAAATCCGACCGTAGCGACCTACGCATTAGGCGGCGAAGTGAAGCTAAGAGTTTCTGCTAGGGCGGAATCGATTGAGGCAGCGAATGCCCTAATTGACCCGGTGGTCGATGAGATTCGGCAGATAACCGGTACCGCCTGCTACGGACAAGACTCTGAAACGATGGCTGAGGTGGTTGGGCAGCTGCTGTTGGCCCAAAAACAAACCGTAAGCGTGGCCGAATCTTGTACAGGTGGCGGTATCGGTCAACTGCTGACGGCGGTTGCCGGTAGCTCTGGTTACTTTTGGGGCGGCATCATTTCTTACGATAATCGGGTAAAGCAAGGCCTGCTGGGCGTAGAGGCGTCGGTGTTGGCCCAGCAGGGTGCGGTGAGCGCAGAGGTCGCAGCCGCTATGGCGACTGGTGTGCGCGATCGCACTGGTACGCACTGGGGCATTAGCGTGACTGGTATTGCGGGTCCTGGTGGCGGCAGTGTAGAAAAGCCCATAGGCTTGGTTTATGTCGGTCTATCTTCTCGTCACTTCACGCGCACCGAGAAATTTTTGTTTAATCAGTCACTGACCCGTGAGCAAATTCGTCAGCGGACTGCGCTCAGCGCGTTGAACTTGTTGCGGATAGAGCTGCTTGGGAAAAATAACTAATGCGGGTAGTTCGGAATGCGGGTAGTTCGGAATGCGGGTAGTTCGGAAAATCCGGAAAGTTTTCCTGAAATTTCAGTGAATATACAGTCTAAAGAAATAAAGGAAATTATGTAAATTCACACTGTGGCTATCTTGATCATTACTCACGATTCGTTATCATATATACAAGTTTGCGCAGTCTTTACAAATGCTAAAGTGCTGTGTAGTTTAACCGGCTTGTCTGTGATTTGAGTCACTTCTGACAGGCTTTGCAAGAATATGAGAGGGAGCAATCTAGCTCATGGACTACATCGATCAGGCGCTTGATAAGCTCAGAGAATGGGTTGATAAGGTAATTGATGCCTTATTTGGACCTCAACCTCAGCCAGAGCATGAGCCTATCCCTATCCCAGTTGATGACCGTCGTCCTCGTCGTTAGGTTACTCTATTCCACAGCCTCTATTGTCTCTTGACCAAGGGGGGCCGATAAAACTAGTCTGACGAATGCTAAGCTTTGCTAGCTTAATTGTCTGGTAAAGATTTTGATCAGCATTCTTGTTCTAAGTGGTCCCAACCTCAATATGTTGGGAAAGCGAGAGCCTGAAGTTTATGGCTCTAAGACGCTAGAAAGCATTAGCAACCGTTTGAAACAGGTTGGTGATGACTTGAACGTTAAACTAGCGTTCTTTCAATCTAATCACGAAGGTGCCCTGGTGGATCAGATTCAACTTGCGTTGGATTTCCATCAGGGCATTTTAATAAATCCAGGTGCCTACACCCATACCAGTGTGGCAATTCGAGATGCGATCGCTGCTGTTGCCATACCCACTGTAGAAATTCATCTCAGTAACATTCATAAGCGCGAGGCCTTTCGCCATCACTCTTATATTGCGCCAGTCGCGGTCGGACAAATTAGTGGTTTTGGAGCAGATAGCTATCGTCTCGGTCTAGAAGGGCTGGTCAATTATTTGCGAAAATCATAGATCGGAAAGCCATAGATGGGAAAGCCGGAAGCGCAGCTAGCAAAAGAACAGGCAGCAAAAGAACAGCCAGAGAAAAAGCGGCTAAAATAAGCGTATCCTTTTGTCATTCCGCTGATATGGTTGCTGCAAGTCTGGCTAGGCCAACGACTGCCAAGATTAAGTTTTTAAAGACACCGACGTCCGCAGCTTGGGTTGAGCAGGCCATTGCCAACATAGATACTATTTTGCTCGACCATGCGCAGTGCGAGCGCAAGGCTGCAGGGACCGCTATTCAGATCATGTCGCGCTATCCATCAAGTGTGGAGCTAGTGCGTGAGCTGACAGCGATCGCACAAGAAGAGCTCAGTCATTACGACCAAGTCAATAACTGGCTCGATAAGCGAGGTGTGCCCTTGCAACCGGTTTCGCCACCGCCCTACGGCGCCAGCCTAAAGAAGTGCGTTCGCCGGCAGGAGCCCGACCGGATGCTAGATCTTTTGCTAGTGTCGGCCTTGATTGAAGCCCGCAGCCATGAGCGGTTGGGTTTGCTGAGCGAGCATTGCCCAGATCCGCAGCTGGCGAAGTTTTACCGTTCTCTGATGGCTTCAGAAGCTAGGCACTACGGGAGCTATTGGCTGCTAGCAACCACCTATTTTGATGCGGACCTGGTAAACGAGCGGTTAGCTGAGCTAGCTGACCAAGAGAGTGAAATTTTGAGTAAGCTACACGCAGAGCCCCGCATTCATAGCTAAAGATGAATATTGCGTTCAAAGACTTTTTGATTCGAGATTGGGTTGTGCGCGATCGCGATGCTGCTGTGGCTGTCGTCAAAACCGTGCTTGAGGAATATGGCCTTGGCTGGGAATCTGGCTGTTGCGGTGGTAGCGATCAGGATGTTGTAGACGTTGAAAAGTACTACCAACAGGCCTGTGGCGAATTTTGGGTAGTTGAGCACCACGGCAAAGTGGTCGGCACTGGAGGCTATTTGCCGATCAGTCGCGGTCAGAATGCGGTAGAAATTCGCAAAATGTATTTATTACCTGCTGCTCGTGGGCAGGGATTAGGCCGTTTTTTGTTGAGTCAGCTAGAGCTGGCGGCGGCAAGAAGTGGCTTTGCTGAGGTTTGGTTAGAAACCGCGACGGTCTTGAAAGAAGCGGTCGCTTTGTACGAGAAAAATGGATACCAGGCGGTGAGCGGCGTAGAGACAGAGCGCTGCGACAAGGCATACCGTAAGGTGCTACCGCCCAGAATACAAAACAGAATGCAAAAGACAAGATAGCCGTTGGCGATTGTACTTTTCTAGCAAGCTCCTCATAATAGGTTTGACTTGCTAAAGGACTCCATGCTGTGGCTTCAATCAATGCCTCGCCTACAAAGAATTTCTTTGTGGATATGCTGACCCGAGATATCGATCTCAAAGATGCCATCCTCGATCTGTTGGATAATTGTATTGATGGCATTCAGCGTACGACGCGCGGAGAAGAGCCTTCTGATATGCCGTACGAAGGCTTTTGGGCCAATATCGAAGTCTCTGAAACAACCTTTAAAATTGAGGATAACTGTGGTGGCATTCCTCTGGATGTGGCTGAGCGCTACGCCTTCAGGATGGGCAAACCTAAGGGCATTGCTGACGATGACGATATCTTCACGATTGGGACCTACGGCATTGGCATGAAGCGGGCCATTTTTAAGATGGGTCGATCCGCGCAGGTTTTTTCTCATACGGACGATGACGCTTTTAAGGTGATCATTCAGCCGGACTGGCTGGTCAGCGACGATAGCTGGGACCTGCCAGTAGAAACAATTAAGCGCTCTGAAGACGAGGCGGGAACCTCGATCGAAATTTTGGAGCTGCGCAGTGAGGCAGCCCGGCAGCTGGGGTCGGATTCTTTTCAGTCCGATTTAGCCAGCGAAATTGAGGGGTTATACAGCTACATTTTGGCCAAGGGGTTTGAGATTTTTGTGAACGGTGAGGCGATTGAACCTAGGCCGATTGTGCTGCAATGGGAGGGCTTGAATAAGCTGAAGAATCGAGAGACAGAGGCGATTGCCCCTTACCTGTATGAAGCCACCCGCGAAGACGTAGAGATTAAGCTCGCTGTGGGTCTGCGTCGTAAGCTACCGACCCACAGAGAAGTCGATAGGGCCTCTGAACGCAGCCGAACCAAACGAGATGATGCCGGGTGGACGATCGTCTGCAACGACCGTGTTGTCGTAGCAAACGATAAATCAATTCTGACCGGCTGGGGAGAATCGGGTATTCCTCGCTATCACCCTCAGTTCATCTCCATCTCGGGGATTGTGCACTTTAAGAGTACAGACGCCCGGCAGCTGCCGATTACCACCACGAAGCGGGGAATAGATGCTTCGTCTGAGCTGTATTTGTATGTGAAAGAGCGAATGAGAGAAGGCTTGCGGCTATTTACCTCGCATACAAACAAATGGAAGCAAGTGACCAAAGCACAGCGTGAGCAGCAAGGTGTCGCCAGTACCCCAAAGAAAAAGCGAATGAAGTTGGAGACGCCTGCGGCGATGTTTGAGCAGGTAAAGGCAATCGAAGAGACGCCTGCCGCCAAATCTGGTTCAAAATCTAGCCAGAGCAGTCACAAAATTTGGAAGTCTGTGAAGTCTGACGAGTTTGAAGTAGAAAGGCGCTACATTCCAAATTTGCCTTCACCCCCTGAAATGGCGCAAAGCAAGCGAATTAGCTTCAACAAACCGCTGGAGGAAATACAGGCGATCGGTGAGTTTTTGCTAGACGATCCAGACTGCTCTCCCTCAGCTATTGGAGAGGCTTGCTTTCAAACGATTTTAGATCAGGCGATGGATGAAGAGTATTGACGCTTTAAACTCAGCGAGCCTGCCCCTTCAAGGTCTGAGACAGGGCTCTCAACACGGGCGTCATTTCTCCGACTTGCAGGCCTTCAGGCTTGCTCCAGGTGAACGGTGCTTGTTTGGCTGCCGACATCCATAGCAGTCGTTTGGCCCGCGTCATAGCCACGTACAGCAGCCGAAACTCCTCAGCGCGCTTCAAGTTGCTAGCTTGCTGCCAGGCGGTTTCAATATCTGGAATTGGGGCCGGTTTGCGCTCTTGTGCGTAGACCGCGTGGGTATGAGCACGAAGCTGAGCGCGAGCCACTTCGTTTAATGAGAACTTCCCGAGGAACTCGATTTGCGGCGGAACCCAGCTCTCGCCAGGAATATTGCGCTTGTGTAAAAAGGGTAGATAGACGACGTCCCAATCTAGACCTTTAGCCTTGTGCATGGTCATGATGGTCAGCCTGCCAGCCCGTGCATATTGCGATTCGGTTTCTTCGGCTTCTACCGCCCGAAATCGTTCATTGCCCAGGAGTTCTTGCAGCGCCCCTAGCATGGCTGTTAGGGTACTGTCTTCTAAGGTTTGTTGAGCGATTCGAGCAGCTAGCTTGTCCGCAGTGGCGAGTTCGCTCTGGTCGTAGCGCAGGGTTAGACCGAGGAAGGGAATTAGATGGTACGCGGGTAGCTCCAGGCGAGCGCGAAGGAGAGAAGCGCAGTATCTTCTGGCCTGCTGGGCCGCAGGATTTTTAGGTGGTATGTCTAAGGGGCCAGGATAGAGAATTCGCTCTGGATGAGTGGCCAGCGGGTTGAGATCTTGTGTCGGGATGAGTTGCCGAGAGACCAAGACACGAAGGGCTGCCTTAATGTTATCGGGGGAGTGAGGGCGCTCGATGAACTGAAGCAGGTCGAGCATTTCTCTGGGGATGTGGGATTTGCGATCGCGCGCACCCACGTCGTAAATTTCAATGCCTTCTGCTTCAAGATCAAACCCTAGCTGCTGCGGATCTTCCAAAATCTCACGAATGAATTTGCCTTGACGACCCTCGCGCACCAGCACTGCCATGGTGAGTTCTTTGTCTGTTTTAAAGGCAGCAGTGACTCTTTTAGCCAGCTGTTTGACGGTTTCAACCGTGGTTTCTGGCCGTACAATTTCTACACCGCCGCCGATCTGAGGCGGATTGGCATCAGGCTGTGGATCACCGGGGGCGACGGGTTGAATCGTCTGGCTGCGGAAGGGATTGCCAGGGCTGTTTTGGTTGACCCAGCGAAGGGTGACGTTGGCGGCATTCATGATGCGATCGCAGCTTCTCCCAGCCTGTTCAATCGTAGCGAGCTGACCGATTTCTTGAGTGCGATCGCAAAACTGGTTAAAAAACACCGGATCTGCCGGGGTAAATGTGGAGTTAATTGCCTGATTAGGATCGCCCACGCGCACGATATTGAGCGGCTTGCTCGCATCTTCTGGGTCGCCTGCTAACACCTCTAGCAGCTGCGTTTGTAGCGGAGAAGAGTCCTGCGCTTCATCTTCAAAAATGGCAAATACGCGGCTCTGCCATAGGTGCCGAATAGCGGGCGATTGCAGCGTCTTAAGCGCCGCCAGAATCATGTCATCGTAATCAATCAAATTCTGTGCGGCTAACAGTGACTGATAGTGGGCGTACAGCCCGGCCGCAATGACTAAAACCGCGTAGTCGGGTGAGCCCTCCGGGGCCCCTATGACCATCCCTTTTGCAATATCCATCAGCGCATCGGGGAGCAGCCCAGAACTTTTTGCCTCATGGATGACGGTGTGGGCGAGCGCTGGTAAGACTTCGGTGCGTAGAACGCTCTGCCTACGGAGCCGCTCGGCTTCTTCGCCATCAAAGTCTTTTTGTCCTTCAATTAGCTGCTGATAGGTCAGCGGATTGTCTCCGATCCATCTTTCTACGGTGGTGCGGATGAGTCGGTGGCTCTGTGTGGGTGAAATGAGGGTCGTGCCTTCCGAATCTAAGCTAGAGAGATTGATGCCAGAGACTTCTGAATGGCGTGTCGCAATATTGAGCGCTAGGCCGTGGAGGGTGTGAACGACAAAGCTATTTTGTGGTAGAGAGAGTGCTTTAAGATGCTGGCGAACTTTGATCTTGAGATTGGCAGCAGCGGAGCGGGTAAAAGTGACAAGAACGAGCTGTTTGCGCGCGTGAAGCTGGTGTTTGGCGATGGCGATTGCCGCACCTACCGCCATGCCAGTTGATTTCCCAGAGCCAGGAACTGCTGATACCGCTAGGGGGCCTAAGTGCCACTGTGCTAGGGCCCGCTGCCCGGGTCGTAAGCTCGCGGCCAAAGCCCGTAGCTGGGCAGCTACATCTGCTTTTGACTGCTCAATGCCTGATGCTTGAGCCTGATGACTGCTAGATTCAGTCGGCTGATTATCAACTGATTGGCTTGTCGTAGCGGCCATAGCATTTCATCAAACAAGAGGTAAGCGCTACTTGAGTAAACGCTACGAAATGGTACAAACGAACGCATTTCGCACAAGGTAAGCTAATTGTATCGTAAACAGCTGATGCGCTTAGGTCATACTCATATTTCTATGGAGCGTAGGCCACGAGTGACAGCTTGCCTGTTGGCCGTGATTTTTCGGTAGAAGCCGCTGTGATGATGTGACTGTTCTGTGGACTTTGTTGTGTTCGATCGCCTACTTCATCTCCCTTTTCGCACTCTTCATAAACAATCCCAATCGACGTATCGCTTGCTGGACGCCATTCTTGCCAATCCTTAATTTCTTGAACGTAGGGGATTTTGTCTAGCGTGCTTCCTGATTTGTAACAAATGGGTAAGCTATTCATGGAACAGGTCAATTTTTCTTGATGCGTCTAATGTTTGCTTAAAAAAGCTCCGCCGTTGTAACTGTCCCAATTCCTGATGATAGAAGGGGTTGGGCTTTTTACTCTATTCACAGGGATAAGCTTCGCCTGAAACTTTTTGGTCGGATCAAATTCTGTCTGGTGACACTGACACCAAGCGTTTGATAATGTGCCTAAAATAGCTCATAAGGTGTGCCGTTTAGCCTCTTTACTTCGAACCGCTGGCAACGAATCGGAAAAGGCTATCCCAATCTAACTACCAGGGAACAAGAGCAGCTGTGATTCAGGAATTTGGGATATCTATCACTGCCGTCGGTGGCGATCAGTACCTCGTGCGCACAGAAAATGTGGAAACGGGCGTGCCGCATGCAGAAGAAAGAGTCCATTGGCCAGTTGCTGATTGGCTTGTGCAAACCAAAGCGTTGATGCACGATCCGCTGTTAGGACTTTTACAAGGTCAGCAAAATCGTACAATTCCTGTGCGTGCAGGCACGCGCCGTCTCTCCATTGTCGGAGAAGAGACGCCTGAGCTCGCCACGCTGGTGCAATTAGGCCAAACCCTGCACAATCAGCTTTTCAGAGGTCAGCTACACGACAGCTGGGTCACCGCCCAGGGGGTCGCCCGTAACCGCCAGGACTTACTCCGACTCAGAATAGGGATTAAAGATGCTCACCTACAGCAGCTACCCTGGGAAGCTCTGCATGCTGGCCCTAGACCGCTCGCAACGGGAACAGACGTCATTTTCTCCCGGTATATTCTCAACCGACCTCAAGCACATTCGATAGTACAAGCAAAGACGAATGGCGCTCCTCAGGTGCTTCGCATTTTGATGGTGATTGCTGCGCCCAACGATCAAGAGCGACTAGAGCTAAAACAAGAGGCTCACCATCTACAGTCAGAGCTGCATCCTGAAGCTATAGAGTTCAACGACACACTTATTGATGTTCAGCTCAAGATACTGGAGCAGCCTGGCCGCTCCGAGCTAACACAAGAGCTGGAGCGAGGTAATTATCAGGTTTTGCACTACGCTGGCCACAGCAATTTGGGCAACGCTGGGGGAGATCTTTATTTAGTAAGTCGTCAAACTGGCCTGACGGAGCGGCTCAGCGGTGAAGATTTAGCTGGGTTGTTGGTTAACAACGGAATTAAACTGGCTGTCTTTAACTCTTGTCGAGGGGGCTATAGCGCTACTTCTGATCAGGGTTGGCAAGAGCGAAACCTAGCCCAAGCTCTGGTAAACCGAGGACTGCCTGGTGTGATTGCTATGAGCGAGCGCATCCCTGACGATGTGGCTATTAGCTTTACGCAGTTACTCTATCGCAACCTTAAAAAAGGTCTGTCTATCGACCTAAGCCTCAACCGGACCCGACAGGGACTGATCTCAGCTTACGGTTCTCATCAGTTTTACTGGGCGCTGCCGACGCTCTACATGCATCCTTCGTTCGATGGTTATTTGGTCAGAGCCTCGGGAGATCTTGAAAACTCTCGCGTCCTTGATTCCGCGAACGATCCTTTTGGCGATATGTTTGCCGAGCCTGGCCTCGCTGAGATTGACCTGCCGCCTCGACCAGAATCCTCCACAGCTAAAGCGCTGGCTCAATCGATTGAACCAGCGACTGACCAGAGCGCGGAAGTGGGTGCAGCACTCTCTGTGACACGTTCAAACTTGGATGATACAGACCCTGTGAATGATCAAGATTTAGTTAAAAGTAACGATGTGGGTGCAACAAACACCGTCGTCGACCCCACATCAGCGTCCCCCAATCCGGTGGATATAGACGGAGAGCTGAGCGTGCCCGACGATATAGAAACGCCTGAAGGTTTCTATGGTGAACCAGTGGCAACGCCTGCTGTGCCTACGCTAGATAAGGCCGAAAAGAAGGCAACGCCTGATGAAGTAGTGCCAGAGCTGGTGGGTGAGCGATTGACCCGCAGCCATACGCTGCATACCAAGCTTTTGACTGGTCCTAGCATTGCAACGATAGCGTTGGTTGCTATGTTGGGCGTGACGACAGTGGGCTGGTTACGCAGAGAACCTACGCCACCCTCGGTTGTGACGCCATCATCAGAGATAACAGGCGATTTGGGGCTGCCTGCTCAGATAGAAATTTCGCTTAACCAGGGCGATTTGGATGCGGCAGCTATTTCAGCCAAGCAGCTGATTGACCAAGGTGAATTTGAGGCCGCTATCTCCGCGTTAAATACGGCTGATGACGAGCAAATGGAAGATGTCGTTGTTGCCTTTTTCCGAGGCCGAGCCCAGTGGGGGTTAGCGAAACAGGGGAGTGCTGACTATTCGGCTGACGATGCAATGCGTTCTTGGACGACCGCACTCGATAGCGAGTCGGACTGGATGGAAATTGTCATGGCACTGGGGTTTGCTCAATATGAGATTGGCCGTGAACAGCTGGCGCTAGAGGCTTGGGAAAAGGCGGTTGATCTGGCTAATAAGCAGCCAGATGCTGAGGGTGCTTACTTTTCAGAGAAGCTGTATGGGGACTATGTCTTAAATGCTAAGGCTGGGGTTGCGATGTCAGCACTGGCACTTTCTAAAATTGAGGCAGATCCTGCTGAGCGCAACCAGCTGATAGAAAAAGCGTCGCTGGCTTACCGTGAGGTCATGACTGAGGCTGCGTCTGAGTTTGGCTCGAACGCTTTAGGCAGTAACTGGCTGTGGCTAGGTAGTGCGATCGCCGATTGGGAAGACACCAAAGAAGAACTTAGTCAGACAGTCGAATTTGAATGAAGACCTGTTCAAAGGCTCATGCAAGCTAGCCGTCTGAGCTTCTTGAACGACAAGATAGCCGCCTTTCCCAAAACTTGGAAAAGGCGGCTATCTTACTTTTAAGCTTCAATTCACAAAAGCAGTCGTTTTCGACCTATTGCTTTCAACCTATGGTTTTCAACCTATTGAGCTGGGAGAGCCTGAGCGGTGTCGCCTCAGATTGTGCGTTCTTCATTATGGGTATATGCCATGACCCAACAGCGTTCAATATGACGTAATTTTTTGACATGCCAAAACTTTCTGGGATTCACAATCAGCTTGTAGTCTGCCTGTCCAATTGGCTGGCTCAGATACTGCCATAGTGGAAATTTCGCAGAGGAGATAGCGGGCGTCATAGCGGTGCGTTAGGTAACAGATCAATCAAAAGCCAAGTGATATGCTCACATACTAATAATTGGCAATCTGCCCTGTCTTCTCCCTCCGTAAAACTACCTTACTTGATGGATTCTGTACCGTTCTCTCTCTCCACCGTTCTCCTTTTTTTGCAAGTGCTTTTGCTTACAGACGGAGAGTCAGGTTCTGAGCTGATTTAGGCTGATTATAGGTTGACGATGATTTAAGATTTACCTGCGCCTGCGTCTGCTCGTTCTTGCTCCTTCTCTTTTTCCACCATATGGACCTCTCAGCCAATTTGCCTTCTTTTACCTCTCCGACTGCTGTTGACTGGCGAGCGTTCGTAGATAGCCTGGGTGACATTGAAACGGTTCTAGATGATAGCCAGGTGGCCAAACTATCGAAAGACTATTACTATTTCAGCCCAATCTTGGCAGAGCAACTCAAGGATAAAGTCGGCGATCTCGTCGTTCGGCCTAAAACAGAATCTGAAGTGTTAACAGTCGCCGAGGCCTGTGTTCGCAACCGTATTCCTCTAACCGTTCGTGGGGCGGGAACGGGCAACTACGGGCAGGCCATTCCGCTAGCGGGTGGTGTCATTTTAGACATGAGCAGCATGAACGCGGTGAAATGGGTAAAGCCCGGGTGTGCCTGCGTGGAACCTGGCGCAAAGCTTGCTGCGATTGATCGGGTGACGCGCCCGCAGGGATGGGAAATTCGGATGGCGCCTTCCACCTACCGAACGGCGACAATTGGTGGGTTTGTGGGCGGTGGGAGTGGGGGTATTGGCTCGGTGATGTATGGGCAGTTGGCCGACCGAGGCAGTCTTCAGGCGGCGCGAGTTGTCACGCTAGAGGCGTCTCCTCGGGTAATCACCCTACGTGGCGACGATGTACAGCAGGTAACGCATGCGTATGGAACGAACGGTATTATCACCGAACTAGAAATCCCGCTGGGACCTGCCTATCCCTGGGCGGAAGTGATTGTGGTTTTTGATGAGTTTATGCAGGCAGCTCGCTTTGGTCAAGCCTTAGGAGATGCTGATGGCATTATCAAGAAGCTAATCAGCATTCATGCTTGGCCTATTCCTAGCTATTTCAATGCGCTTCAAGCGTCACTTCCTGAAGGTAAAGCGGCAGCTCTGCTGATAATTTCTGAAGCTGATCTGGAGGCTTTGAAAGCGCTTGCTGAGGAGTGGCGAGGGCGTGTGACCTATGAGAAAGATGCGCAGTCAGCGGGTAAAGGGGCAGCGATCGCAGAATTCACCTGGAACCACACAACGCTCCATGCGCGCAACGTAGATGCGAATTGGACCTACTTACAAACGGTATTTCCATACGATCCTGAGCTGAAGCTATTGCAACATATGTACGAGCACTTTGGCGATGAGGTGGTGATGCATTTGGAGTATTTGCGATCGCAAGGTCGCATTCTTCCTGCTGCTCTTCAGCTTGTGCGCTACTCCACGCCCGAACGTCTGGCCGACATCATTCGCTATCACGAAGAAAAAGGTGCCTTTATTGCCAACCCTCACACCTATTTGCTCGAAGACGGAGGCCGTAAAACCGTGGACGAAAATCAGCTCAAATTCAAAGAAAAAGTTGATCCTTACGGCCTGCTAAATCCTGGAAAAATGAGAGGCTGGATAGAGCGGCACTCTAGCTAAAAGTCAGTAGAAAACAAATGCTATGGCAAGCGTCCTGATGCGTTGGGACGTTTACCTTCGAAGCACTGCCGGTTTAGTCGGGCATGCAACCTTTAGTAGGTGTCTTATAGTGGGTATCTTAAACTGTCCTTCGAAGGCGATAAGTAAAAAAACGAGCGTAGCGTGTACGGGCGTCAAAACTTTTCCACAGCACGCCTCTACTCCTTGAGGAAAGAGATAAGCTCCTCTAGCTTTTTCCAGGCAGCGCCGCTTGTAATGATCGCTTGAGCTTGGCTTACACCATCTGCGCAAGTCGCTTCAAAGGAGTCTCCTTTCGTTAACCCACCTACTTTCAGTGCCAGCGCTGCGTTCAATGCTACGGCGTCTTGCTGGGCCTGGGTTCCTTTTCCCTGAAGCACATTGCGTAAAATCGCTGTATTTTCTTCTAACTCGCCACCTTTTAAGGCCGAGAGCGGTGCAGGCGTCAGCCCAAGCGCTTCAGGATCTAACACTTCTTTCGTCACTGAGCCGTTGCTGACAACCGAAACATCGGTCGGCTTTCCTAGTCCTGCTTCATCTAAAGTTTCTCTGCCGTGCAGCACCATCGCCTGCTGCAAGCCCAATTGATTGAGCGCTTCTGCCATCGGTTCGATGACGGATGGATGATAGACCCCAATGACTTGACCGGTAGGCCGTAGTGGATTCACCAGGGGCCCTAATAGATTAAAAACGGTACGGACTTTGAGTTCACTGCGCAGCGGAGCGACGGCTTTCATCGCCGGGTGCCAGCCACGAGCAAAGAGAAAGGTAACACCGACTTCCTTCAGGGCAGCTTTTATTTTTTCAGGGGGCGCTGCAAGGTCTACGCCTAGGCCTTCAAGGACATCGGCGGAGCCGACTTTGCTAGAGGCAGAGCGGTTACCATGTTTGGCGACGGGAATGCCTGCCGCGGCCGCAACAAAGCTGACGGCGGTAGAAATGTTGAAAGTGCCTGAACCATCTCCGCCAGTCCCGCAGGTATCAATGCGGGGCGAGGGAAGATCTAGATCTGCGGTGGTACCGCCCAGCGATTGACCTTGAAGGACGCGGGCCATACCGGCGAGTTCGTCACCTGTAACGCCTTTGCTTTGAATAGCGGTAAGAATGGCGCTAGAGAGAATCGGTGAGTTGGCTTCTGTAAGCCAGCTATCCATCAAGGCTTCGGCCTGTGCCTGAGTGAGCGATCGCTTCTCAATCAGCTGCTGTAAAAGCTGCGATCCATTAAATTCAACATGCTTCGTCGTCACCATGATGGCGTTCCTCTTCTCACAACATCAACAACCTAAACCATCAAATCACGTCCTGCGTGCAAAGATAATGCTGGTCTAGTATCTATTGGTTCAGCCTCTACTGACCCAGCATCTGTAGCTTATATAGGCTGGCGTAGAGCCCATCTTTTGCGAGCAACTCGTCGTGGCTTCCTTGTTCAATCAGCTGGCCTTGCTTTAACACGAGAATTCTATCAACGTTGCGAATGGTGGAGAGGCGGTGCGCAATGATAATAGCCGTACGATTTTCTAACAGCTTGTCTAGGGCCTGCTGAATGGTGGCTTCCGTGCCAACATCCAGGTTTGCGGTGGCTTCATCGAGTACTAGGATTCCAGGGTTGCGAATGGCAGCGCGGGCGAAGGCGAGCAGCTGTTTTTGCCCGCCGGAAAGATTTGTACCGCGTTCTCTAAGCGCCGTGCTGTAGCCCTGCGGTAGAGCTTCAATAAATGAGGCGACATTGGTTTGTTCAGCAGCTCTTCGCACTTGCTCAAAGCTGTAGTCTTCGCCAAGGGTAATATTGCGCTGTACGTCGCCGGAGAAGAGAAAGCCGTCTTGCAAAATGATGGCCATGCGATCGCGTAAATCCTGCTGAGCAATCTCTCGAATATCTACCCCATCTAGTAAGATTTGCCCGTCACTCACTTCGTACAGTCGGCACAGCAGACGAATGATTGAGCTTTTTCCGGCTCCGGTGGGCCCGACCAGCGCCACCTTCTCACCCGGACGAATCGTAAAGTCTAGATGGCTCAGCACATAGTCATCTGCCTTATAGCCAAATGAGACATTCTTAAATCGAATTTCGCCGGGAATGACGACGTCGCTACCTTTTAATGTTTGAGACTGGAGCTCTACCGGATTTTCCGCATCGCTGATGACGACAGGTTCACTCATCAAATCGTTAAGTCGTTCGACGGCGGTCAGCCCAGCTTGAATAGCTGTGAACTTATCTGCAAACTGTCGCAGTGGGTCGAATAGCTTTTGGGCAAAGAGAATAAATGCGGTAAGTGTCCCAATTTCGAGGGCACCACCTGTGACCAGAGAGCCGCCGAGAGCAAGCACACCTGCGATCGCCGCCAAAGCGATCCACTCTAACGTGGCTGACACCGCCGAATCATAAAAAATTGTCGTATCGATTGCATCGACATAGCGCTGATTGATTTTGCGAAACAGCTCCGAATTGAACCGCTCGCGGCGAAATAACTGCACTACGTTGATACCGCTAATATTCTCCTGCAAATTAGAGTTCAGCGCCGATAGCTCTTCTCTCGCAATATAGTTCGCCTTACGATACTGCTGCTGAAAGTAGATAATCAGCGTAGTAATTGGCAGCAGCATACAAATCAGCATCAGACCCAGTCGCCACTCCTGCTGAAGCATCGTGCCCATTAGCACCAAAATCAAGAACAGGTCACTGATAATGCCAATCGCACCGGTGGAGAACACATCTCCTAACGCGTTTACATCGCTAGTAAGCCGAGTGATCAATCGACCGACGGGCGTACGGTCGAAAAAGCCCATGGAAAGATTCGTGACATGCTCGAACAGATCGCGGCGGATGGAGGCGGTGATGTTTTGGCCGACCTTTTGAATCTGGTAGCTTTGCCAACCATCTAAGGACAGTCGGATTGCGATCGCAATCAAAAGCCCGCCGATAATCCAATTCAACCCCGTTCGCAAACTCATCTCTGAGAAGACTGCCCAAGCAGCGTCCTCTTGTTTGATCAATGAGATGGCCTGTCCAATCAGGACCGGTTGCAGCGCCTGTGCCAGAGACAACGGTATCAGCAAGAGCATCGGCAAAATCAGCTGAGAGCGATTTTGCGTAATGTAGGGCACTAGCCGCAAAAACAGCCGCCAGTCGCTTTGAACACTGCGTTTGATGTTGCGATTACCTTTGGGGCCACTGCTCTCAGGACGTAAATTATTCGTAGAGGCCGATGTCATTAGAAAGTCTCAAAAAAGATAAGCAAATCAGGCGGTAGCTTTTATGGCTTCAATCGATTGTGTCTAAGGCGAAACACCTACAGCGCTCTCTCTGAGTCGATCGATAATTTGACTTAGCCCATCCTGATTCAGTCGATAGCTTAACGGATGTGCAATCAGCCGTGCGGTGCTGTCATACAGCACTTCTAGCTCAGTCAAATTGTTTTCCTTGAGCGTTCGACCGGTCGAGACTAAGTCCACGATTGCCTCAGACATGCCGGTAATCGGCCCTAGCTCCACAGAGCCCGAGAGCGGCACAATCTCTACCGCCAGATCCAATGACTGAAAATACTGGCGTGCACTATTCACAAAAGTCGAAGCAACCCGGCAGTGAGGCGGCAAATCTACCGCCGACTGATAGCCGCTGTCACTAGAGACTGCAACCGATAGGTGACAGCCGCCGAAGCCCAAGTCAGCAATTTGCGCTACCTTGGGCTGCCGCTCGCGCAGCACGTCGTACCCTACAATGCCGAGCTGCGCCTGGCCATATTCCACATAGACCGGTACATCTTTTGCCCGTACAAGTAGGCCTCTTGCCTGACCGCTACGGTCCATCATTTGAAGTTGTCTGCTCCCCTTTTCCAAGAAACCGCTGAAATCAAGACCGGCTGTTTTCAGTCGTTGAATGCTCTCTTCGAATAGAGAGCCTTTGGGTAAAGCAACCGTAATCATATGAAGTCAACAATAAAGTTTGAATAAAGTGGGGAACAGCGACGCGGCTATTAACTTGTTAGCTAACGAGCTATGAGCCCTTTGAAATGGTACCAAGTCAGACTGCGCTGTGCGTAGCTTTGACTGAGATGGAACATGCATGCATAGACTTACTATTGAGAACAAAAAAATGTCTGAAAAGCACTATACGTAGGCAGCCTGGTGAGACAGATCACATCCATCCTCTGCGAATCTGCGTATATATGTAGGTGGAGTTCCTGAAACACTAGTAGGTGTATCAAATGAAAATCAAAGCAGGCGAAATCCTACAGTCACATGAGGGGCATTACTACCGCGTCCTTGAAACAACACAGTTTAGTGTTTCGTTACAGAGGGTAAATGGTCAAACAATTTTCGCCTGTCGACCTGAGTACATAGCGCTCAGCTTCCGACTGCCGGCTGCAGGAGCGGCCTAGCAAAATTGAGAAGACAAGTCGTTAAGAGATTCCTGAAAACAAGTTGCTTACATTTGAGGAGGTTTGGTCATAAGGCCAACCTCTTTTTACTGTTTGCTTTTTATAGCTCAACGAATGCATCCTTGCTTTGTTCCATAGCGTTCGTTGAGCTGCTTTGATTGCTTATTTTTGAATAGATGCGTGCCCTACTGCGGCAGCTGCGGCTTCTAGGGCGATCGCCACATGCGTCCAATGTGTTCCTCCCTGACAGTAGACAATGTAGGGCTCTCTCAACGGTCCATCGGCCGAAAGCTCAGAGGTACTGCCATCTACAAAAGAGCCTCCTGCCATTACCAGCTTGTCATTGTAGCCCGGCATACTTGCAGGTACCGGACTCACATAAGAATCAATGGGTGAATGCTGCTGAATGGCCTGGCAAAAGGCGACTAACTTTTCAGCAGAGCCTAACTTGATGGCCTGAATGACTTCTCTTTGCGATCGCCCAGATGGCGGATTCGCTTCGTAGCCCAAAAGCTCAAAGGTTTTGGCCAATAGATAATTTCCCTTCATGGCTTCTCCCACCATTTGCGGTGCTAGAAAAAGCCCCTGATACATTAAGCGGCCTTGTTCTAAGGTTGCACCACCGCTAGTGCCTATACCCGGTGCGGTCAGCCGACAGGCTGCTGCCTCTACCAGCGCTGCTTTGCCTGCCACGTAGCCACCTGTGGTGGCAATCGTGCCGCCTGGATTCTTGATTAAAGAGCCCGCCATCAGGTCAGCACCGACCGCTGTAGGCTCACGATCTTCCGTAAATTCGCCGTAGCAATTATCAACAAAACAGATGGTGTTTATATTTTGTTGCTTAACTAATTGTATAATTTTGTTAATATTATGAATGCTAAGGCTAGAACGCCAGCTGTAGCCGCAAGATCGCTGGATGAGGACCAGTTTTGTTTTCTCAGTTAATGAGGAGGCCAACTGCTTAAAATCGACTTGGCCTTCTTCGGTAAGCGCTAGCGTTCGGTAATGAATGCCAAACTCTTTAAGCGATCCTTGTCCGCTTCCACGCGTGCCAATGACTTCTTCGAGAGTATCGTAAGGATCGCCTGCGACTGCCAACATCTCATCTCCCGGCCTTAAAACGCCAAAGAGCGCACAGGCGATGGCATGGGTTCCAGACACAAACTGGACCCTGACAGCCGCCGCCTCAGCTTCTACAACTTGAGCAAACACTCGATCAAGGGTGTCTCTGCCCAGGTCATCATGTCCGTACCCTGACACGCTAGCAAAGTGATGGGCTCCTACTTTGTGGGCTTTGAACGCTGCTAAGATTTTTTTCAGGTTCTGCTTTACCTGGCGGTCTATTTTATAAAAGACTTGAAGGGAAGCTTCTTGTGCTTGCGCGGTCAGGGCCTGATTTTGTCTGTCTAAGTTGCTGTTCTGATTCACTCTTTGTACGTCTTTCGGCCTGCTCGTTTGTGCTGCTACAACTGGCTCCTTGAAAGTGATCGCCTGCTCGTCTAATTTAGAGGGTGCTAGTGGTTACTGAGCTTTACCATTTTGCTTTGAGACTTTAAATGACTATTGCAAGATCAACTGACCGTCCGCTTAACTGGCCCATTATCTTATTTATGGTGGCCATTCATTTTGGTGCTTTATTTGCACTGAATCCTGCTAATTTCAGCTGGAGTGCTGTAGGTGTAGCCTTCCTACTCTACTTCATCACTGGTTGCCTCGGTATCACGTTGGGCTGGCACCGATTGATTTCTCACCGCAGCTTTCGAGTGCCTCAGTGGCTGGAGTATTTTTTCTTGCTGTGCGGGTCTCTTTCTTGCCAAAGCGGCGCTATAGAATGGATTGGTTTGCACCGCCATCATCATGCTTATTCTGACCAAGAGCAGGACCATCACAATTCGGGTCGCGGCTTTTGGTGGAGCCACATGGGCTGGCTGTTGCATGATGTGCCTGCTAAAGCTGAAATCCGTCGATTTACAAAGGATATTAATAACGACCCGGTTTACATTCTGATCGACAAGTACTTCCTCGTATTGCAATTTACTTTAGGTGCGCTGCTATATGCTTTAGGCGGTTGGTCTTTTGTTGTGTGGGGCATTTTTGTTCGTCTGGTTGTGGTTTATCACTTCACCTGGTTTGTCAATAGCGCAACTCATAAGTTTGGTTATCGCACGTATGAATCGGGTGACAGGTCTACTAATTGCTGGTGGGTAGCGCTATGTACGTTTGGTGAGGGTTGGCACAACAACCACCATGCTTATCAGTACTCCGCACGTCATGGTCTGCAATGGTGGGAAATTGACGTTACCTGGATGATTATTCGCGGTCTGCAAGCAGTCGGCTTGGCAGATAAGGTAAAGCTGGTAAAGCCGTAGTCTGATGCTTGGAAGCAGCAAGCTTGAATAGTTTGAGTTGTTGCTTCTAAGTGCTTAATTGTGAAAAAGCCCGTAATCGAAATTGATTACGGGCTTTTCGTTTGAAAGCGGCCGAGTAGCACGGCAGCTGACGCTCTCTATTGTGGAGTGAGGTGCTTGTGGAGTGAGCTGCTACAGCCTTCGAAGCGTTGCTTAAGACACTCACTGGAGGCTACAACCCTCGGCAAACAAGCAACGCTTCTGAGCAAAACGTCCTAAGGCATCAGGACGTTTGCTATGTGGAATCAACTGCCGTGAAATACGCGTTGATGTTCGCGCATGACGGACATTCCGATCAGGCCGCCGGTTGCACCCTTTCGATCGGAAACGCCAATTGCGATCGCTTCAGTATGCTTAGCGTTACGTACAAACTGCGGCGATGCATTGATATAGAGCGAAGCACTGCGGCATCTAGCTATAAACAGGCGACTTTCGGCGTAGTCGCCTGTCGCAATGCTGTCAGCGTGACCGCTGCTGTGTGTATTAATCCAGGAAATGGCTTCTGCGCTGTTTTTGACCTGCCTAAAAGCAATGGTTCGCTTGAGATAGGCAGATCCCCAGTCTAAAGGTTCTGCTACTGCTAGGCTGTGCTTTTGTGCGAGCTCACCTTCTGCTTTAAGGGTGAACCCTTGCTCTTGCAAACGGTTCCAGAGTCGGGTGAGTGCATTCTCGCTGAGAGTTTCATGAATTAGAACCTTCTCTATGCGATTGACCGCATCGGGCGTACCCGAGTGGCTCTCAATAATCATTTTGTAAACCTGATCGAGGTTGCCGCTTGCCGCCCAATATAAGTAGCAGTTGCCCATTCGAGATGGGATGACGGGTACGCTGGCAGACTGCACGACTTGTTCAACTAGGCTAGGCCTGCCGTGGGTAATAATTAGGTCTATATCGTTACATTGAGCAACTTCAATTCGGGATTCATCCGTCGGGTAAGCTGGGAAGATCAGCGTTTCGAACAGATCGACTTCTAGGAGCGCGCCTTGCAATATATTGGCAATTACTTGGTTTGTCTTGCTGGCTTCACCACCCCCTCTCAATACGATTGCGTTACCCATGCGGATGCTTAATCCGGCTGCGATCGCCCCTAAATCTGGAAACGCCTCGTAAATAAATCCAATAATGCCGACCGGTCGAGAGGGCACATCACTCGCACTGCCCCCTCTTTCATTAACCATCGGTACAGCCGTTCCCATCGCCGCAAGTCGCTGAAAAATATTAGCCGTTACCTGCACCCGTTCAGGCGTTAGCTTAAGCCAGTCAACAACTAGCTCTGGAACCGCCATATCGCGGCTGATTTCTAGATCTAACGTATTGGCTTCTAAAATGTCGTCTTGACGCTCGGCAATCGCCGAGCCCATGACAGCTAGAGCTTTGGAGCACTGCTCATCAGAAGTTAGCTGCTCAGAACATTGCCGAACCGTCGTCAGAGCTGCTGTTAGATCGAAAAGAGAGAGGGTCATTAAGCTAGCGCCACAATACCACCCAAAACATTACTACTAAAGCCAGCAGGATTAAAGCTCTGATAGAAATAGATAGCCCAAGCGTGGCTAATATGTTCCAGCTAACCCATAGAAAGACAGGTGGAAAAACAACGCGAAGCCAGGAGGAAGATTCATCTAACTTTGTTCTAAAGCTCGTTTTTCCCAAGATCCACTGCTTGCCATTCCATCGCCATAGCCTTTGCCGGGGGTAGGGGGTCGTCAGTTTGCCAATGGTATTAGGTTCTGCTTTTAGCTCAAAGATTTGCTTGCAGCGATCGCATCCCCAAGCCTCCGTCAAGGTGATCGGAATCAGCGAACCCTGCTTACAAGACGGACAGGGATAGCTGCTGTCAAGGTCTAAGCGATGACTGCTGGGTTGACTCTTGAGGTGACTTTTGTGCTGGCTCTCTCTAAAGTCCACGAACTGCCTTACCTGTTCAATACGCTAACAGTCTTTAAGAAAAGATAGCGCACTTCCCTTCGACTTCTGATGCATTAGCCCTATAGATTTTTATAAAAAGATCGCTTTGTGATAACTCTGCTTATGATGGCAGTTCACACTCTCTCCAAGAAGTCTTAATAGACCTCTACTAAAAGCGATTCAATCTACTTTGTTGAGAATAAAAGCGGGTGAAGAGATTCGAACTCTCGACATCAACCTTGGCAAGGTTGCGCTCTACCACTGAGCTACACCCGCATATGCCTTTTTCGACTTCCCTCAATATCTCAAATTGAGGGGTGCTTGTCAACAATTTTTTCTGAACTCTGCAGCAGGCTTTGAGGAGAACTCTGAAGAAACTGTGTGGGTTCACCACTGCGGACCTGTGGCATTAGGCTGGCCATTTCCAGCGCGCTCATAGCATAGCTCCAGCCTAGATTGCTCTTAATGCCTGCTCGTTCAAGCGCCTGCTGCATAGAGTCTGTGGTCAGTACGCCGAAGACGACTGGAACCCCTGTTTGAAAGCTAATAGCCGCAATGCCTTTGGCAACTTCAGCGGCAACGTAGTCAAAATGGGGCGTATTACCACGAATTACTGCGCCCAGACAAATGATGGCATCATAGCGACCGCTAAGCGCTAGCTGCTTAGCCACCATAGTCACCTCGAAACTGCCAGGAACCCAGGCATAGTCTACCTGGCTACCCTCAGGATTCACATCAACTCCGTGACGCTTAAGGCAATCTTGAGCGCCATCTAGTAACTTCGTTGTGACCAAATCATTGAACCGCCCAATCACAAAGGCAAACTTCATAGAGCTTGTCTGGGTGAAATTGCCTTCGAAAACTGTCATAGGGCGTCAATAGCGGTGTGAAGTGAACTGTGAGCGAATACTAGCAGACAAACTGGTTAATCGCATACGCCTAAGATCTATACATCAGTAAAGCGTCTGAGCGTATTACGCACTCAAAGCTTCCTCCATAGATTTTCTATGGAGGAAGTTTTCAAGACTATATAAAAGCCATGGCAAAAGGCCTACACAACCAGGTAATTTAGCCCGCCAACAACAACAACTAAAACGCCCCAAACAATAGATCCTAGAAAAATGAGTCGCTTAGACTGATCCCAGTTAGTGGGTGAAGCATATGCTACTGGTACGCCGACGATCATGACAAAAGACCAAAGCACCAAAACGAACAGAGCCAGTTGAAAAATAACAGACATGACCTTCGTACTCTCAAAACACTATTTAAATCAGGGCAGCAAAAACGTCTACGGCTGCTGATCCCATATAGGTAAGCTATCAAAAATCAGTGCCCTTGCGAAAGCGCTTACTCTAAAAAAATAAATGCCTGCTCAAAATCGCTGGTCTTCGCCCCTTCCCTATCTGCATACCCTTAAACGCTATGGCTTCTAGAAAACCTCATGATTTTGAACAGGATCTGCCCGGCGAAGGTTTGTCAGTAGAAGATTTACCGGTGGATGCGATCGCTCAGGAACTACCAAAAATGCCGCTAGAGTCTTATGCAAGTTCCTACATGTCAACACCTGTTCGAACGGTTTTATCGTCAGCCACGCTCGGCGATGCGCAGGCCATTCTGCTGCGCTACGGCCATACCGGTCTGTGCGTTGTCAACCAGGCAGGTCAGCTTGTAGGAATGCTCTCTCGTCGGGATGTAGAGGTTGCCATTCGTCATGGCTTGTCACAAGCTATGGTGCTGACCTGTATGAGTACGCCCGTAAGAGCGATCGCACCTCACACTTCCCTACGTCAGGCCCGGTTACTCATGGCGACTTACGATATTGGTCGCCTGCCTGTGATTGATTCAAGTGCTGCTCTAGACACCGCTTCGGGCACCGTTTCAGATGCCTTTGCTTCTGGTACGTTAGTCGGTATCATCACCCGCTCAGATATTCTGCGTCAGCTACAGACCGACGCCTTGAATGCTGATTCACAGTCTCTCTCGCTCAACCCCAAAGCGGCCGACTGGCAGTCAACAAGTATCGAAACTGCTGATGACAGTCACCTCTACAAACAGCTAGCGCTGCGCAGTGGTCCGCTGTGGCCTGCTATAGAAATCATCATCAAAGCGGTCGAATCAAAAGGATGGGCGCTCTATGTGGTCGGCGGTGCAGTGCGAGATTTATTGTTGAGCCAGGGAGGACAAGTCTGTCCACTGACAGACATTGATTTAGTGGTAGACGGTGCAGAACCCGGTGCAGGCGTAACGCTAGCGGAAGCGATTCGAGCGAGCTATCCGCAGGTTGACTTGAAGGTTTACGGAGACTTTCAGACAGCAACGTTAACTTGGCCATCAGCCTTTGTTGAGGAGAGTCGTATCAAAGGCGATGTAGAAGCTGCTGCCGTCACTCATGACGCCGAACTCGTGATCGATATCGCAACTGCTCGAACAGAGTTCTACCCTTATCCTGCCGCTAACCCAGAAGTCGAATCTAGTACTATCCATCAAGATCTCTATCGCCGAGACTTCACGATCAACGCCATGGCGATTCGGCTAGATGGCAAAAGTCGTGGTCGGCTGCTCGATTTTTTCGGTGGTCGGCGGGCTTTGGAGCAACGGTTCATCAGAGTAATTCACTCCAATAGCTTGATTGAAGATCCCACGCGCATTTTTCGAGCGGTTCGTTTTGCCGTTCGTTTGGGGTTTGAGTTGGATGACTATACAGAGCGGCTAATTCGCTGCGCCGTTCACAGCCAGATTTATGCTCGACTACAGGCGAGCGGCCAAAAAATACCTGCGCTACAGTCCAGGTTGACTGCCGAGCTCAAATCAATTTTATCCGCCGACTATTGGGATGCCGCTTTAGCCAAGCTCAATCAGCTAGGTGCTCTAGCCTGCGTGCACCATACACTGTCTCTCAACCCTGACCTTTGGCTACAGCTGCGACGCGCGCTCCGATGGCAGCATCAACTTCTACCAGAACAACCTCGCTGGCAACTGCTGCTGGTGCTGATTATTGCTCAGCTGCTACCCGCTGACCGACGGCAGGTTGCTCATCGACTTAATCTGGATGCTGAAAGTCAGCGTCAGTTGAAAAATCTGCACCGCTGGGAAGAGGCGCTGATAGCAAAGTTGCCTGCGGCCACTCGGCCCAGCGAAATTTACGACTGTCTCTTTTCTTATAGTTTGGTTGAGCAGCTGTTAATAGTCGCGCGTCACCCCTACACACTTGGCCCTCAAATTTGGCACTATATATGTCACCTATCTCGGATACCGCCGTTGATAAACGGTGGTACTCTAAAGCGACTTGGCTATGCTCCAGGACCTCAATTTCGAGAAATTTTGACCGCCGTACATCAGGCTACTCTAAATGGTGAGTTAGACACTGCTGACGAGGCAGAAGCGTATGTGCTGGCTAACTATTCGGTTAGTGATCGCTCATAACGTTCTAGAAAAGACTTTCAGACGCTAGAACGGTCTACGATGCTACACACCGACCTGAAGACCTATACCGCAGCGGACAAAGTGACTTGCGAGACCCAGATGCATCCGGGAACCGCTATACATTTTGTGGCACTCCTTTAAGGAAATGCCGCTAATACTGAGCTTTTCTCTATGTCCTCACCGCCTTCCCGTCGAAACACGCATCGGAACAACTTACCGGCTAAATCTGATTCAGTGGCAGCTTTGTCATCTCGCCAGTATTCAAATAACAACGAGCCGTTGACATTCTCCCAGGCGCTAACGATTACGGCAGGGATGGCTGGCTTGGTCGGTTTGCTCAGTGGTGTGGTTGTGCGTTTTTCATTAGCTAGCTCATCCAACAATCGATTTTTGAGTCCGCTGCAAACATTCCCTACCCTTTCTGATTGGTCTTCAGCGCCAGCTGAGCGCACTGCGGAAGCCGACCCGCCGCCAAGTGATTCTATAGATACAGAAGGTGATTCTGTGCAAGACTCCTGGCAAGCGCCTTCCGATCTTGATTGGGAGACAGATAGCAGTGACTTTGAGACATTTAGTTCTGAGGGATTTACGGATACTCAAACGACGACTGAGCTACCGTTAGAAAATGCTGCTGAAGCCGAAAGTCGCCTAATCGAAAAAGAGCGGCTGTTGGTGCCCGTTTCCTCTGCTGCGCCCAGTAACTTTGATGCGTTCGCTAACAGGTCTGACGGCTCAAAACGCTCTGTCGAAGATCCCTTAAAAACTTTGAGTAATGGACCACTTTTACGCACGCCTGCTCTTGAGAATGAGCTATATGACGCGGATGCACAATCAGTAGATTCCTCTGACAATCTCTCGGAGGGCAGTCGCGCCGATGGTAGCAGATATGACAGTATTGACTGGCAGATAGAATCTACTTCGCAGCAGATGGAGTTTTCAGGACTTGATGATTCAGACGCCGATTGAGGGCATACCTGGCTATGGGTTGCGATTGCGAAAATTGTAAAATCTGGTCTAAAGGCTCTAAATCTGCGAGAACGCCTTAAGGGTGTTTATAATCAATAAGTATAAATGTCTAAAGTTCTATGAGTGACCCTATGCTGCAAGCATTTTTTGTTGGCCGAGCGCTGGCAGCCGCTGTGAGTGAGAGAGCTGAACACCTTATGAGTGACGGTCTTAGCAAGCTAGGCAAATTTGATGCCGAGCAACGCGAATATTTCCGTCAGTTTACAGAGGAAGTTATGGCTAGGGCCGAGCAAGAGCGTGTCGCTGCTGGCGCTGAATCTGTTTCTGATTCTACGAGCGTTACTTCGCCATCAAGCGTCTCAGGGACTGAAGACTTACAGGCAACGATAGATAATCTGAGAGCCGAAATTGCTCAGGTCAGGGCTTCTATTCAGCAGTATCGTCAAGACAAGAAGTAGTCGTCAAAGCATAATTAGGTAGCTGGTCGAATTTTTGAGCGATCACACCATTTTTAACCGGTCGTTTTTAATCGGTCGTATTGAGTCAGAGATTTAGTTTTAATAGCGCTTCCATTTTTAAATCTTCTTTTTACCCTAGGAAAACTGAGTGTCTGCTGTTTCCAAAAAAAGTAACCCCGTTTTCTCTTCAGACATTTCTGAGGCAAATGGTCATAGCCCTCCGGCTCAAGACCCTGCGCATGTGACTGCTGAGCCTCCGGTTGTTCCGTTAGCAGAAGAGGTTCAACCTTCAGGTGTTCCGACTGCTGAAGTTGTCATGCCTGTTTCTAAGCCTAGCGATCCGACTGTCCGAGGTCCGGTCGCCAATGGTCCGGTTTCTGGCGTTCCCTCTAGCGATGTCAACGCGGGTAAAGCGACCAGGCTAGGTCGCTCAACGCTGAAGCCCCAGACGATTGGTCAGACGATTAGTCCGCCGGCTTACAGCGGCAACACATACAGCGAAGGCGACTACCGATGGAATCGCGGCACGTATTCTCGGCCTCAGCGGTTTATAGATATTTGGTCTTTTGTAATCAAGCTGCTATCTAAGCGGTGGCTCTATAACAAGGCTTGGACTTACGGCGGTCCGATTACGCCCGAAAAGCAGACAAAGCGACGCAAAGAGATTGCGGTTTGGCTGCGGGAGACTTGCCTCAGCTTAGGGCCTACGTTTATTAAGATTGGTCAGCTGTTCTCTACTAGGGCTGACCTGTTCCCGATTGAATATGTCGAGGAGCTCTCAAAGCTTCAGGACCGCGTCCCTGCGTTTAGCTACGAGCAGGTCAAGGAGACGATTGAAAATGACTTTGGTCGCCCGCTAGATGAGCTGTATCAAAGTTTTGATCCGGTACCAATTGCGGCGGCTAGCTTGGGACAGGTTCACTGCGCCGAGCTGCATTCGGGCGAAGAGGTTGTCGTTAAAATTCAGCGACCGGGTCTGACCCGGCTGTTTGCGATTGACCTGTCAATTCTTAAAGGGATTGCTCAGTATTTTCAGAACCATCGTGAGTGGGGCCGAGGTCGTGACTGGATAGGCATTTACGAAGAGTGCTGCCGCTTGCTCTGGCTGGAAATAGACTTTTTGCATGAAGGGCGCAACGGCGATAAGTTTAGGCGAAACTTTCGCGGTGTTGACTGGGTGAAAGTCCCGCGCATCTATTGGCGTTATACAACCCCTCGCGTGCTGACGATGGAGTATATGCCAGGCATTAAGATTAGCCACTATGAAGCGCTTGAGTCAGCCGGATTAGACCGTAAAAGGCTTGCTCGCTTAGGCGCTGAAGCCTATCTGCGTCAGCTACTGACAGATGGATTTTTTCACGCGGATCCCCACCCGGGTAACATTGCGGTAGATCCAGATGGAACGCTGATTTTTTACGATTTTGGCATGATGGGTCAAATCCAAACGGTGACTCGCTCTTTGCTGATGGATACCTTTGTCGGCATTGCTCAGCGAGATGCCAATTTGGTAATGGCCTCTTTGGTAGATTTGGGTGCGCTAGCTGAAATCGATGATATGGGGCCTGTGCGCCGCTCGATTCAGTACATCCTCGACAACATGATGGATAAGCCGTTTGAAGAGCAATCGGTGAGCGCCATTAGCGATGACCTTTACGCGGTCGCCTACGATCAGCCTTTCCGCTTTCCAGCGACATTTACTTTTGTGATGAGAGCTTTTTCAACCCTAGAAGGGGTGGGCAAAGGGCTCGATCCAGAGTTTAATTTTATGGAGGCCGCTAAACCTTACGCAACAGAGCTTATGACTAACGGTATGCCCGGTGAAACCAATAATGGCCTGTTCGGTGAAATTAGCCGCCAGGCCGCGCAAGTTGGGACTTCGGCGCTTAGCTTGCCCCGCCGCATTGAAGATACTCTCGATCGCCTAGATCGTGGGGATATTCGAGTGCGGGTGCGTTCTATTGAGAGCGATCGCATTCTTCGCCGCAATAGCAACATGTCCCTGGCTAACAGTTATGCTCTTTTAGTCGGTGCCTTTACACTGTCGGCGACCGTGCTACTCGTCTTTGATTGGATAATCCCTGCGGCGATTATGGGTACTATTGCCACGATTTCGGGCATTGCTCTGATTCGACTGCTGTTGCGAATTGCAAAAGCAGATAGAATGCCATAATTTGCGGGAAACAGCTATTTCATCATTGGCTGTTAGATCTATGCACCATTCATTGACTGGTTTGACGTTTGCTGGCTTGACGGATGTCGGTTTGCATCGCAGCGCCAATCAAGATAGCTATTACATTTCGCCAGAAGGTGACTTGTTCATTGTGGCTGATGGTATGGGCGGCCATATCGGTGGGCAAGAGGCCAGCCGCATCTCTACTGAAACTATTCAGCGCTATCTGGAAGCTCACAAGCAGAGTGCTGCTTCTTCTGCCGACCTTTTAGAAAAGGCCGTTTTTGCCGCCAACAAAGCAGTTTTAGCTGACCAGCGCCAGCATCCAGAACGGTCTGATATGGGGACAACCGTTGTCGTGCTGATGTTGCGAGATGGTCAGTTTTGGTGTGCGCATGTCGGTGACTCGCGTCTATACATTCTTAGAGAGAGTGGTTTTATTCAGGTGACACAAGATCATACCTGGGTCGCTCAAGCGATTAAATCAGGTGACTTGTCAGCGGAAGAACTCTCAACTCATCCCTGGCGACATGTCCTGTCTCAATGCGTAGGGCGTGAGGATTTGCAGCGAGTAGAAACCCAGCATATTAAAACTGAACCCGGCGATCGCCTATTGCTCTGTAGCGATGGCTTGACTGAAGAGCTCTCACGCGATGCCATCATTACGTATTTGCAGTCTGCTGTGACCTGTGAAGGTGCTGCTGCTTCTCTGATCGCGGCGGCGAAAGCTCAGGGAGGACGTGATAACATCACTGTCGTAACGCTAGCTGTTCCTGAGTTTCCAACTTATATTCCTGATTACTCGTAGCATCTTTTCCCTCGATCTATCACTTTGGATATGAGAGAGATTTTGGGTAGGAGTGATAGGCTTGGAAAATATCATCCGGACCAGTCTCAAGTCATAAAAGCTATATTCGGTGCGACTTTATGTTTAAGCGTGTGCTCATTTGTACTGATTTTTCGGATAGCCTTCAGCGCTTGGCTGATTTTGTGCCAGATTTGGCTAAAGGTGGCATGACGCACATTGTGTTTTTTCACAATGTGCCCCTTATGACCTCCAGAGAAATTCCCTGTGTAGATGAAGATCGCGTCAGCGCTGCTCGTGAAGTGCTATCTGTAGCGGAAGCCCACCTCCCTGAGGGGACAACGGTTGATATTGAGATTGCCTCTGGCCGCGCGGCTGAAAATATTGTCAGGGCTGCCAAGAAGTACGAGCCTGACATTATTATTTCAGGCATGCCGACCCGCTCCACGCTAAACGAAAAGCTGTTTGGCAGCACGACGATGACGCTGGTCGAAAAGGTGGATGTCCCGATTCTAATTTTGCGACCGCAGCTAGTTTCTACATACCGTGAAAGCGAACTATCACAGCGTTGTCAGCATTTGTTTGAGTATCTGCTGCTGCCCTACGACGGAAGCGATAGCTCTAAAAACCTGGTGGACCAGATAAAGACATTGATGGAGGCAGATCCTGGCGGTGCGCTGCAAACTTGCGTACTCACTTGGGTGGTAGATGACGGTGGACGCGTGGCGCAAAACCATCCTATAGATGAAGCACGAGCTAAGCTAGATGCTGTAAAAGCTGAACTTGATGGTCTAGGAACGACGATTGAAACTGAGGTTCGTCAGGGCAATCCGCTAGATCAGGTTTTAAAGGCCGGAGAAGTGCATGATATTAGTGCGATCGCAGTTTCCCCTGGAAAAGGCAAAGGCCTGCTCAAACTCACGGTTCCTAGCTTCACTAGCGCCATTCTCAGGTCGTCTTGGCACCCGGTTATGCACTTCCCTCGTCCCAAGTAGCCGAGCTTCAAAGCTTTGACTTCACCGCTCTGGGCTCTAAAATCCTAGCGATGCATCCATGCCAGGCTGCTTGTCAGAGTGCATGGCTTCAAAGTTCATAAGAATCTTGGGTTTAAGATTACTCTCAAGTTCTTTTTTCAGCAGTGCCTTGCTTTCTTTAGGGTCACCGATAGCGGGAAAATTACGCGCATTGGTAGCCCATTCCTGTAAGAGCTTAAGCTGACTTTGCGCCACGTTGAGTGTCTTTGTTCGCTTACAGCTGTTGGGCGCTTCTTTCTCAAAAAAGAGAATCCGATACTGCCTAGTTTGGGCCAGCTGCCAGAGAATAGCCTGTGAGGCCGCAGACTTTAAATCCAGGTAGCAAGGCAACCAGCGAGGGCCTTCTAACTTGTTATAGAACGCGGTTAGCCAGAGCACCATAGGATACGGTGTCATTGTGCACATGAAATTGTTGTAGCGAGTGTTGCGGATGCGCTTTTCTATCTCTGCAGCCGAAAGCATTGCCCACAGCGTAGGGACCGCTTCGTTGCTTTCAGCGTCGTTTTGGGTAAGCAGTCTTGGAAAAACAATTTGCGCGATTGGCATTTCGGCCGGCCACTGTTGCTCTAGATAGAAACGCTCCTCATGGTCGGCTTCTGCAAACGGATGAGCGTCTTCCTCTTTAAGCTCTATTCGCTTAGCTTTATCAACGACAGGTAATTTGGAAAGGGTCGTATTGATCCGTTGAGAGATTTGGAACCCTGAGCCAAAACGTTTTTCTAAAGGGGCGATCGCATCTAAAATTTCACTGATCGTGGTGGGTCGCTCTTCCCGCTGCTTTTCCAAACAGGCCATCACAACCTCTTCTAATGCTTTGGGCACTTTGAACTGCGATAAAGACTTTGGTTGCGAGAGTCGATGCACCTTGTACCAGCTGCCAAACGTATTATTTTTCGGCTTTACGGGCAGCGTGCCAGACAGCATCTGATACATCATGACCCCCAGACTGTAGATATCTGAGCGACTATCGAGTTCTCGTCCCTCCATCTGTTCTGGAGAGGCATAAGCCAACGTCCCCATGAATGTACTCGTTTGCTCGCTACCTGCCTGCATCAGCTTGGCGATACCAAAGTCTAAAATCTTGACCAGCTCGCCCATAGATGGATCAGAGGTCACCAAAATATTGCTGGGTTTGATATCTCGATGAATAATCGGAACGACCTCACCTTCGACCAAAATGCCATTGTGCGCGGTTCTAAGCCCTAACAAAATCTGTCGTAAGAGTCCTAAAAACCGGGGCACAGGCAGTGGCTGCTTCTGAACGATCTGGCCCACGTTGTCGCCCTGAAGGTATTCCATCACATAAAACGGAATTTCATCTTCGTTGACGCCATAGTCGGTGACGCGCACCACATGCATACTTTTTTGGCCTAGCTGAGCGCAGGTCATCGCTTCTCTTAAAAAGCGTTCGCGCATATTTTCGTTCAGCAGCGTCTGGGACAAAAACTTCACAGCTACTGGGACGCCTCCTAGCAAGGCATCGCCCGCTAGGTAAACCTTGCCCATAGAGCCTTGCCCGATAGTTTCTATCAGCTCATATCGATTAGAAATTTTACGACCAGTGTTGGGATCTGTCATTACGACTGGCGAACGAGCTCCGCCTCCATGGTGCTGGTTAGGTACTGTCCAGAGAGAATGCCGCTAGAGAAGTGGTAGCGATCGCTGCTGATCTGTCGTAGCGTTTCAAAGCCCGTGCGCCGCTGCTTATCGCTCAAGCTCCAGTAGCGCTGCACAATTGATTCTGGGGCAATCCAGCCTTCGCCCTCTACTTGCCCCAGCTGACTATGCTGTAGCACAAAGGTATACTGACGATCGCTTGCGGTCATGCGACCGCGAGACTGCAGCACGATATCGTCGTGATCGCCCTCTGGAAAGGTCAGTTTAGTAGCCACCATGAAGCAATCTACCTGCTTCCAGGCCACGAGTATTTTGCCTTTTATAGGGGTGGGTAGGGCTTCGCGAGTGAGCCAGCTGCCCTGTAGTTTCCATCGACCAGGCTCAAGTAAAAGGCTGTGGGCCACAGCAAAGATTCCTTTGGGATCTACACGTATCCGGCAAATGCCAGTACCCTAAAGTGCCCATTTCAGCGCGCATTTCCCTTTGTTAGACCTTTGTTAGACTTCTGCCATACTAAGGTTTGTTGAAAGAAGCTTATCCGTCGCCTGAGAACCACTGATGAGCGCTCACCTAGGGCTGCCAAAGTTCACCGAGTAGGCAGGGCTTATCGGCTCCTGTTACGCTGGGCAGGTTCCCTGGGACGTTGTGGTAGCGCCAATAGGCCAAGATGGCGAAGGCGATCGCCTCTTTGTATTCTCCATTAATTTTGTGCTTGTCTGTCGTGCCTACTTTTGCCTCTGGCAATCGTCGCTGTAGTCTTTCCATTAAGTATTGATTGCGACCGCCACCGCCACCGATGAGCACTTCTGTAGGGACTTGATCTAGAAAATGGCGATAGCTGAGTTCGATGGTTGCGGCGGTAAAATCGGTTAGGGTGGCGAGAAAATCTGCTTCGCTAAGCCCACGGGCTTGAGCGACCTGCCAGCATTGCTCAGCGTATTGCGCCCCAAATAGTTCGCGTCCGGTCGATTTAGGTGGCTCAAGTTGAAAAAAGGGCTGCTGCAACCATTGATCGATCAGCGTTTGATCAGGCTGACCCTGAGATGCCCAATTGCCGCCGCTGTCATAGGTGCTTTGGCCTGCTGATAGCTTTGTAACGGCCCAGTCAATCAAGGCGTTCCCAGGGCCAGTGTCCCAGCCTTTGACTGTCGCTGGCGGCGTTCCTTTTTTATTCCAAGGTGGTAAGTAGGTAACGTTACCGATTCCACCAATGTTTTGTACTGCGATCGCCTGCTCGGACTGACTCAGCAGGCATGCGTCGATCATGGGTACTAGAGGAGCGCCCTGTCCACCGTAAGCCATATCAGCGACTCGAAAGTTGCTGACGGTGGTGCGGCTAGTCGCTTGGGCAATGAGATCGCCACGTCCAAGCTGTTGGGTGTAGCCCAGCTGTCCGATCTGAGGCGGCCGATGATATAGAGTTTGGCCGTGAGAGCCAATCAGATCAACGGTGGATAGGTCGATATTTAGCGCTTCGATGGCTTGGATGAAATGATGTGCGATCGCATCGTCGAGCTCAGCGAGTGCTGCCATCGTGATCGGCTTGTTGGCACAAAGGTCGAGAATTTGAGATCTCACCTTCTCTGAATAAGGATGGGTTTTGCCTGCAATCAGCTCAGCCGAAACCGCATAGCCTTCTCCCGAAATCTCTGTTAGCGCTGCATCGATGCCATCCACCGATGTCCCGCTCATCAACCCAATAACTTTCATTCAACTTCCATACCCTTCTAAGGGGCTAAACCGGCAGCTTGTCGATGCCTTTATTGTCTCCTATCACTACCATCAAACTGCCCCCTTTTAGTCGCGTTATAGGACTGGGGTTAATGATAAATTTGTCGTGGTCATCTTCTTTAGCATTCTCTTTGCTAATCGCCATGAGCGTTAAACCATAGTGATTGCGCAAATCGACTTCCATAATGGTTTTGCCATCAAAGCCTTGCGGGACCATCACTTCTACGATGCTGTGGTCAGGATCTAGCTCAAACCTATCTAGAATGCCGGGCCTAGTCAGAGATCTTGCTAACTCACAGCCCATCTCATGCTCAGGAAAAACCACGTGATCTGCGCCGACGCGTACCAGTAGTTTGCCGTGAATTTCAGAAGACGCCTTAGCCACTACGTTGGGCACCCCTGCTTCCTTCACGTTGAGCGTGGTGATAATGCTTTCCTGTACGTAGTTACCAATAGCAATAATCACCGTATCAAAGTCTGGAATACCCGCCTCTACCAGTGCTGAAGGCTGTGTTGAATCTAGCTGAACAGCGTGAGCAGCAATCTGATCGGTCAAGACCTGTGCTACGCGACTTTCATTAGAATCTATACCCATCACCTCATAGCCCATGCCGTGTAACGTGAGACATACCGCACGGCCAAAGCGGCCTAGTCCAATCACCGCAAATTGACGATTGGTCGCTCGTAAATTCTTGAAAAACTTGAGAGACGAGATATTCACAGGCTTTGCAATCGCTCAATCGAAAAGTATCTAATGCATTCTACTGGGTCTAGAGAAACTGTGAAACACATCTCCTTTTTACTGCTCTCGACTTTCAACAGTCGAATGATTACTGGCCGAATTATCGCTGTCGTGAAGTTGCGCAATCCATTTCTTTCTTTGATACGCTAGCTAGATGCTTCCTTGGGGTAGGTACGGACGTGAATATTCAAATTGGTCGTGGCAAAACAGCTCGGCGTGCATACGGAATTGATGAAATTGCCCTAGTACCTGGTGCTAGAACCTTAGATCCACAGCTTGCAGATACCAGCTGGGAAATTGGTGGCGTAACGCGAGAAATTCCGATTATTGCCAGTGCGATGGACGGGGTAATTGATGTAAAAATGGCGGTTGAAATTTCTAGACTAGGGGCGCTAGGTGTCTTAAATCTAGAAGGGATTCAAACCCGGTACGAGGATCCTGATCCCATCCTTGATCGCATTGCATCGGTTGGCAAAACTGAGTTTGTTCCTCTGATGCAAGAGCTGTACGCTCAGCCAGTAAAAGCTGAGTTGATTACAGAGCGCATTCAGCAAATTAAAAAGCAAGGAGGCGTCGCCGCTGTCAGCTTAACCCCAGCCGGCGCTGTGAAGTTTGGCCAAACAGTTGCCGATGCGGGTGCGGACATGGCGTTTGTTCAAGCCACGGTTGTCTCTACAGATCATTTGTCGCCTGAAAACATTTCGCCTCTAGATTTGGCTCAATTTTGTCAGGAGATGCCTATTCCGGTGCTATTGGGCAACTGCGTGACCTACGAAGTCACTTTGAAGCTGATGAAAGCGGGCGCAGCAGGCGTACTGGTTGGAATTGGTCCAGGTGCAGCCTGTACTTCGAGAGGGGTTTTGGGCGTAGGCGTCCCTCAAGCTACCGCAGTTGCTGACTGCGCAGCAGCTAGAGATGATTATCAAAAAGAGTCAGGACGATATGTTCCAGTCGTTGCTGACGGTGGGCTAGTGACCGGTGGCGATATTTGTAAGTGCATTGCCTCAGGGGCGGATGGTGTCATGATTGGCTCGCCGTTTGCCAGAGCGCAAGAAGCGCCTGGCCGTGGCTTCCATTGGGGGATGGCGACACCTAGCCCTGTGTTGCCCCGAGGCACCCGAATTGAGGTCGGTACTACAGGTACGCTAGAGCAAATTTTGAGAGGTCCAGCGCAGCTAGATGATGGTACTCACAACTTTCTCGGGGCTATTCAGACAAGTATGGGTACTTTGGGTGCCAAAGACCTCAAAGAAATGCAGCAGGTAGAAGTTGTGATTGCGCCTTCTCTATTAACAGAGGGTAAAGTCTATCAGAAGGCTCAACAGCTAGGAATGGGAAAGTAGCTATAATTCATTCTAAATTGCGGGGAATTACGGAAAAACCTTGTGGAAAAGATGAACTACGCCCTCTAAACTTTAAGACTTGTCTCTGATAGGGATAGAAGGCGATGGCAAATCCCGAAGAGTCTTCTACAATTAGGTGAAGCGGAGACGCAAGTTTCCGTTCACTCCTCACACCAAACTCCGCTCAGATTTTCGAATCTGAGCGGTTCCTTCTATAGGCGCTTTTGTACTAGCTCTCTTATCATGTTCTCTTGGCAGACCTGTGCTGCTTTTGGCAGACGTATGCTCTTGACAGATATGTGCAGACTTGCTTCGCTGTGTTATCTGTCTGTTGATAGACAACATGAGATAGCGTTCTCAGTATTGAGATGGACTCAGCAGGGTTGCCTAATCTTGGCTTCTATTTCTAATAGCCTAATCTGTAAGAAATCTGTAGAGGCTCAGGTTAAGAGCGGGTTTTGGCTATGGTAAGATCAGCGTACATGAGTGACTAAGGATTTAAAGAAGTAATGTCAGCCTCACAGGTCACAGATTCGACATTTAAGCAAGAAGTTTTGGAAAGTGAGACACCGGTCCTCGTGGACTTTTGGGCTCCCTGGTGCGGCCCTTGCCGGATGGTTGCCCCTGTCGTAGATGAAATTTCTGAGCAGTATGACGGTCAGGTAAAAGTCGTTAAAGTCAACACTGACGAAAACCCTAGTGTTGCTAGTCAGTACGGTATTCGAAGCATCCCTACGTTGATGATCTTCAAAGGCGGTCAGCGAGTGGATATGGTAGTAGGCGCAGTGCCGAAAACAACTTTGGCTAATACGTTAGAGAAGTACCTCTAAGTCCCTTCTAACGTCTATGGTGTTTCAACGGCAATCTCTCACCGGCAACTTCTCACTGGTCAATCGGCTACAAGCATCTTTGCTCAAATGAGATTGACTTTATGTGATTGGCCTTCCAAGGTTGACCTTAATCGTTGATACACATCAAAGGCTTATTAAAGGCCCATTGAGTTGAACGCACACTCAGTAATTGATTTCTTTGTAAAAGGCTCTGGCGATCGCTAGAGCCTTTTGTTGATCTAGTGCATATTTATACTGTCGAATGGGCTAGCGGATTGAATGCATGCTAGAGAAGCAATATCGGTTGCTTAATATCTATTGCTTAATATCTATCGTCTAATCTCATAAGAGCGAGTGTCACAGTGGTTACTCTTCTTCGTTCGCTTTATCTATACACCATCTATACACCGGAGGCTTTAGGGTAGGCGCTTGTCGTATCGCAGAGCTGTGTTGTGTCTTTAAATTGTTACTGACTATGGAAAATCAATCTTTTTCAGGATCTAGTGCTGGTGATTTCCAACAGGAGCGCTTGCGAGCCGATTTGTTGCAGACCCTAGATCGGTTGCCTGATCTTGAGAATGGCGCTCTGATGGCGCAGATTATGGATACGCTGGTGCGGATGGCTAATCAGGAGGCTGAGCGTCTAGATTGGAAGATTTTGAGCTATTCACTGTTGGATATGGAGGAAGGGTTTAAGTCTTTTTATCCATATCGCCATACTCGAAAAATAACGGTGTTTGGCTCGGCCCGGACGCCGAGTAGCCAACCTGAATATCAGATGGCGGTGGAGTTTGCTCGGCGGGTAGGGAAGCAGGGCTTCATGGTGATGACAGGCGCGGGCGGTGGCATTATGCAAGCGGGGAATGAGGGGGCAGGACGCGATCGCTCTTTTGGCCTCAATATTCAACTTCCTTTTGAGCAAGGGGCAAACCCGGTTATGTCTGGTGATGACAAACTGGTGGACTTTAAGTACTTCTTTACGCGTAAGCTGTTCTTTCTAAAAGAGAGCGATGCGATCGCTCTCTTCCCAGGCGGTTTTGGCACCCAAGACGAGGCCTTTGAATCGCTCACCCTTATTCAAACCGGTAAAGCTAGCCCTCTGCCCTTAGTCTTGATAGATAAGCCCGGCGGCGACTACTGGAAAAGCTGGGACTACTATATTCGTAATCGACTACTCGATCAGGGCCTCATCAGCCCTGACGATACGAGCCTATATCATTTAACAGATAGCATTGACGATGCGCTGGAATCGATAGAAAGCTTCTACCGGATGTATCATTCCAGCCGCTACGTAGACGGGCAGCTGGTGATTCGCTTAAAGGCTGAACTCTGCCCAGGCGGCATTGACCAACTGAATGAGGCCTTTGGTGATATTTTGACGAAAGGCCAAATTAGAGAAGTGTCTGCTTTTGAGGCTGAGCGCGATGATGAGACCGCGTCACTGCCGCGCTTGGCTTTGCACTTCAACCAGAGAAGCCTGGGCCGGCTACATCAGATGATTCGTTTCCTCGGCAAGCTAGGGGTTGCCTGCGAGGCTATTCAGCATCCGGAAAAGAAATAAACGGTTCCAGTAATTGCCTTGTTGAAGCATCTACCTTTAGGGCTTGGCAGGCATTCGCCGTGAATATTTTCTTACAGACGCATCTTGCCTGTCATTTGGAGTCTGTTACCCACAGATTTTGTAACGGACTCCTGCGAAATTGCTCTGTAGCCTTCTCTAGATGCCCCTTTCTAAATGCAGGAGAATGCCGCGAGCGATCGCGGTTGCCATTCGTTCTCGCCAGGCTGGGTCAGCCAGATTAGGGGCATCTTCCGCGCCTGTTACAAAGCCTGTTTCAATCAAAATAGCTGGCATAGACGTCCGGCGAATGACGTAGAACCGAGCACTGCGAACGCGGCGATCGCGCATACCCATTTCACTGAGCACCGTCGCATGAACCGTATTTGCCAGACGCTGACCAGCATCAGAAGAGTAAAACGTTTCTAGCCCGTTGACGTCTGGGCGGCTCATGCTAATAGCGTTCGCATGAATACTGACAAAAATAGAAGCATTTGCCCGTTCCGCAATCTGAACGCGTGGTGCGAGGTCTACCTCCATATCGCGATCACGGGTCATCACTACATTGACGCCCTGTGCTCGCAATATATCGGCTACTTGAGGGGTGATATCGTTGACAACCTGCTTTTCCTGAAGCCCGTTAATTCCAACTGCCCCCGGATCGCGCCCACCGTGCCCTGGGTCGAGGACAACAGTAAAGCGCCCATTGGGCAGCGTCGGTAGCTCACTAGAGTCCACCTGCCGGGTCCCTGTAGGGACTCGATCGGCGCTGGCTACGGTTGATGCTGCGCTCGGCGCAGGCGGTCCGGCATCCGGAACGTCGCTAATAGAGACGTCTTCAGGCAAAATCACAATACCGCTAGGGCTAAATGAGACTTCCCAGTCCGGGCTCTGTTCGCCAAGCGCCAAAGTAATACGAGCCTGAGCAGGATTGACTGAGGTTTGCTCTACTCTCCAACCATCAATGCTGTAGCGGTTGCTGGGTAGCCGAGCGGTTGTGAGGCCAAGCGCAATTGCTGTATCTTCCAACTCAATGGAGATAAGGCGCTGGCCATCTTCTTCAGACCGGTCAACCTTAGCTTCTACGGCCTCTCCAGATGTCCGGATGAAAAAGCCGTCTGCAGTCGCGGTCACCCCCTGAACTCGGGTGCGTGCCCCTTGCACAGGCCTATTCCTAACCATATTGGTAGAGCCTGCCGGTACAGCTGTTACTTCTTCGCTTTCTGCGGCGACTGACTCTTCTGCTTCTGGTTCTGCTTCTGCGGGTGCGCTGACGGCGGCTATAGATTCAGACTCAGACTGTGAGGCTTCGATGGCCTCTGGCAACTGCACCGTCCACTGTCGTGAGCTTTCGCCGCGGACCTGTACTTGGCTAGGGTCGACGGTGTAGCCGTCGTTGTATTCCACGACTAGCCGAGTCGTCTCGGCATCGCGCTCGCTGACTCTAATCTCTTTGATGGCGCCGTCTACTGATAAGTTTTCAGATTCAGCCAGGGTGGTGCCTGGCATATCAATGACTAGCCGTGTGGGGTTGGAAATTAGCTGAGCGGTCGGTTGAATGCTGTCGTCGGTGGTGAATGTGAGCCGATTTTCTTGAGGATCAAAGCGCCAGAACTGAAGCCTTGCCGCTTCTACAGGCAGCGCTAATAATATCGCTCCTGCTAAAGAGAGGGCGGGCAGTAGACGATTCAATCTCACAGGGTGTGTCCTCGGTACCAATTAAAGGTGCTAACGATAGATGCTGATGGTTCCTTCCTTTAAATACTGTGAAGGTTTGTCAGCACTTTGTAAATCTAGAAATTGTGATGCGAGCACAAACGTGAGTTCTAACAGATCTTCGAAAGACCTGAGAACACTGAGCCTGAGCTGATCACCTTTGTTCTCTTCTAGAGGGTTCCGGATACGTGATGCTGCGACAGTCTAAGGAGGCAACTCTTAAGTTCAACTGTCTGGAGCAAACTATTCGAGTCAAACTATCTAGCCTCTGACTATCGCTAATGTGCACCTTACAGATCAATCTGTAATTTCTCTGTATTCCGTTTAATAGACTGCCCTGATTTTTACAGGTCGTAACAACTCCCTGTACTTCCTCGGATGACGAAGGTATCTGACATGGTTAGCTTTTTGCATCCTACTCTGTAGTTCAACTGGCATGGAGCACAATCCGCGAAGTTGTGTGGAACTTCAAGTTTGTGTAGAAACCTTGGGGCCTCATTGAACTGTCTTGGCAAAGCTATACAGCCGCTGTTAATGCCCGATTAGGCAGCTCCTTCGGCACTGCCGCGGTTAAAATCTCGTGCCCGGTCTCTGTAACTAGCACATCGTCTTCTATCCGGACGCCAATTCCTTTCCATCGATCTTCAATCTGGGGCTGAGGTAGTTTATCGGCCTCTTCACCTTCTTTGGGTTCCTTTGGTCTTTCTGGCTCGTAGTTCGGTGAGATGTAGATACCGGGTTCTACCGTCACAATATTGCCCGGTACAAATGACTTCCAGGTTTTGTCGGGATTACGCAAGATGCCGATGTCGTGTACGTCGAGTCCCAGAAAATGACCAGTGCCATGCATGAAGAATGCTTTGTGCTTTTTCGCCTTGATGAGTTCGTCAACGTCGCCTTCAAGCAGTCCTAGCTCAACTAGGCCTTCTGTGATGACTCTAGTCGCAGCATCGTGAAAGGCGTTAAAGGGCAGGCCGGGCTGAACTTTTTCGATGGCGGCCAGCTGCGCTTTGAGAACAAGGTTGTAGATGATTTTTTGTTCTTCTGAGATGCGATCGCCGACTGGAAATGTCCGCGTAATATCCGCGTTGTAGTACTCATATGCGCAGCCTGCATCGATCAGTAGCAAATCACCGTCCTTGATAGGCTGATTGTTTTCTACGTAGTGCAAAATGCAGGCATTTTCTCCACTGGCCACAATCGAAGGATAGGCCGGGCCTAGCGCCCCCTCACGGCGAAATATATTTTCGATTGCCGCCTGAATTTCATACTCATACATGCCGGGTTTGGCCATGTCGCGAGCAGTATTGTGCGCTTCTACGCTAATGGCGATCGCCTTGCGGATTTGCTCAATTTCATAGGGTGTTTTTACCCGCCGAAACTTTTCCATGAGTAGCTTTGAGTCTTCAATAGCGACCGGGCCTTTTCCTTTTTTAGTCATCCTGGCCAGCAGATGCTGCCAAAGGCGAATGATTCGCTCGTTGAAGGCCTTGTTATTGCCGAAATGATAGTAAAGCCGAGGCGCAGCTTGAACGTATTCTGTAATCCTTTTGCCTAGTTCTGAAATTGGGTAGGCCTCATCCGCGCCGTACTTTGTCTTGGCATCTTCTACGCCAACACGGTAGCCGCTCCAAGTCTCTTTTTCTTTATCCTTTGGCTGTACAAAAAGAACAAATTTATGTTTTTCGTGAGAGGGCGCGAGTACAGCTACTGCGTTAGGCTCGTTGAACCCAGTGAGGTAGAAAAAATTGCTGTCTTGCCGATACAGATGGTCTACATCATTGTGCATGACGGCTGTAGGGGCGCTACAAAAAATAGCTGTGCCTTGGCCAATAGCCTCTAGCACAGCTTCTCTCCGCTGGCGATATTCGCTCTGCATGGGTTTCTTTGGATGCTTTTAGAATATTGATTTAAAAAGCATAGCTTAAAACTTCGATACGCATGCCATCACTAGGCAGGCTACTAGCGCTTATGCTGAGCGTGTTGTCGCCTTGAGTGACAGGGGTTCCAGACATTAGAGCAATGAAGTCATCGACGCCAACAATGTCACAGGTATCCGCATCTGCTGCCTGGGTGCGGTAGTGGGTTGGAATAACGATTTTTGGGTTGAGCGATCGCACGGCCTCTACGGCTTCCTCGGGGTTATATGCCTTTGGGCCCCCTCCAACTGGCACCAGTAAAACATCTGGGCGACCGAGCAAAATCTTATCTTCAATTGAAATCGGCGCGGCAGCGCCGCCCAAATGTACAACATTGACGCCTGCTTGACTCCATGCCCAGGCGACGTTCGTGCCAAACCTACGACCGTTAAGTCGATCGTGCGGCATACTGATGCCCTGAATGGCAACACCATTGACTGTATAGTCGCCGGGCTCATCAATCACCTGGCTGCCAGTGTAGCGATCGCCCGTAAACCCTTCATCAAACAAGCGACTGCTGAGCAGCACTAAATCTGCACCGACGGTAGGCTCTGCATATCCTGCTGTACAGCCAATCGCCTTGAACGGATTAACCAATACGCGCGGGCCACTGCCTGTGAATAAAAATGCTGTATGCCCTAACGCTGTAATCGTCAGCGGTCCGCTTTGCGCATAAGAAGCCTGGTACTTTGCCGCTATTCCTAAGCCCAGCGTGCTAGCAAACGTTGCGCCCGCATATTTCAGGAGGTTTCGCCGATTCATAATGTCCTTAGTTTGTCCGGAGAGGTACTCCTTATCGTCTCCTATGGCGTGACATTCAGCACAACATAATTAGGACAGTTTGTCCGGGTGGCGTACGCTACAGTCCAAGCAAAAAATTCTTCAATAATGCTTTCCCCGATTCTGTCAATACACTTTCAGGATGAAACTGTACGCCCTGAATGTGAGGGTAGTCTCGATGACGTACACCCATAATGGTGCCATCTTCTACCCAGGCTGTGACTTCTAAAACGTCTGGACAAGTTGCCGGGTCAATGACTAGGCTGTGGTATCTCGTTGCAGTGAGTGGGTCAGAAAGGCCTGAAAAAACACCTGTATTATTATGTTTGACGGGTGAGGTTTTTCCATGCATCAGCTCACTTGCACCCACGACCTTTCCGCCATAGACCTGGCCGATGCTTTGGTGGCCTAGGCAAACGCCCAAAATAGGTAGCCTAGGACCCAGCTCTTCAATGACTTTAAGTGAAATGCCTGCGTCGTCAGGGGTTCCCGGTCCGGGTGAAATCACAATGCCGTCTGGCTTCTTATCAGCAATTTCTTCTAACGTGATTTGGTCGTTGCGATAAACTTCAATCTCACTGGCGGTTTCTATGGTGCTGCCTAGCTCACCTAGGTACTGCACCAGGTTATAGGTGAAGCTGTCGTAGTTATCTATCACTATAATCATGGGCCTAGCCGAACTCTATCTCTAGCAGGTATTGTTTAGCCCATATTGTAAGCCGCTCTGGAGCGCTATCGTGACAGGCTCAGCGCAATCGCTTTGAAGGACAATCAGCGCATGATTATGCTGTGATCGCGCGCATCGAAAAAAGCATCCAAAGCGGTTTTGCAAAGATCAAAACAGCAATCAGTAACGCCACAATAGCCGCCATAAGCACTGCGCCTGCCGCACAGTCCTTCGCGATTTTTGCTAGCTCGTGATAGGTCTGACCTACCGTCAGATCAACCAGCGACTCTAGCGCGGTATTGAGAATTTCCATAACAAGCACCGCGCCAATTGTCAGGCAAATAATGGCTACCTCAGCTCTAGGAATATGTAGCATCCAGCACAGTAGGATTGCTAGCGTGCCCACGCCGGTATGGACTCTGAAATTGCGCTGGGTTTTAAAGGCGTAGCTGATGCCTGCCCAGGCGTACTTAAAGCTGGTAAAGAGATTGGGTGCTATTTGCCAAGACTGGGTACGGTCTTTGGTAAGTGCCGAGAGATCAGAAGTCGGTGAGTTTGAGGACGCATGACCATTTTGTATCAGCGGCTTCGCGGGAAGCGCGTTGTTCCGAGAGAGTTTGCTGTCGTTGGAGAACTGACTGTCGCGCTGGAACATATGTATGGTGGGGCCGAGTGACGTCTGTGAAGAGCTACTTTTACAAGTCAACCTTGCCCAATTTACATGCCAACATAACTTGATGGCTGTATAGATTAGACCAGTTTGCCGAAATTAAGTTCAAGAAACGAGGAAAAAGCTGATTTAGGGTGCTGCGCAAGACAGCTCTTTAATGTTTAGCTCCCTAATATTCAGAATCTCTCGTCAGAATCTCTGAGGTTCAGATTGCGGAGATTTAGACCGGCAGGACTTAGATCTCCAAGTTTCAGATCGGCAAGTTTCAGATCTTCAAGCTTCAGATCTTCAAGCTTCAGATCTCCAAGTTTCAGATCTTAATGACAGAAAGTAGCTCAGTTTGCTTATTCAACATGGTTTTTAAGCTGTCATCGTCTGGATGGTCCCAGCCTAGGAGATGCAATAAGCCGTGGGCGGCCAACCATGCCAATTCTGTTTCTAGGGAATGCTGTGCGCTAGCAGCCTGACGAGCAGCGGTTTCCACTGAAATAATAATATCACCCAAATATAGTGGCTGCTTTTGGTGCAGTGCTTCTGCGCCAGGAAGTGCTGTTTCTAGCGCGGCAAAAGAGAGTACGTCAGTCGGCTTATTTTGCTGTCGGTAGTCTGTGTTGAGCTGTTGAATCTCACTGTCGTCGGTAAGCCGTAGCCCAACTTCATAGGCGTTGATGGGTGACAGCTCAGGGTTTAGTGCGCATAGCCAGGCGTATAGCCAAGTTTGGTACTTTTGAGTGTCATTCTTGGCAGTGGTTGACTCAGGGCTTTGTTCCAGTGCGCAGCCATCGACAAAAGCTTCTACCTGAATCGGTATCGTCATAGCTAAGCCTAGCGAGTAAGATACGCCAGACCAATGAACAGGCCTAGCAATCCAACGAAGGAAAGAAAAAAGTGATACAGGGATTTTCCACCTTTTTTCACCATGTTACGCATAGCAAGCTTGATAAAGCTAGGGGTTGGCTCATTGAGGGTGGATGGTTTTGTCGAGGCGCTGGCTGGCTCTGCAACAGCGGCTGATTTTTCAGTACTCATCGGTTTTAGTAACTCCTGTTGTTTGACTGACTTCTAGGTGACTGCTTTTCTATACTTACATGTCATCTACAGGACATGGTTATTCACAGGACACAAGACTGATACAGCATTCCTATGCGCGATGTATCAGCATATGGGATTCTTCCGTACAGTCTATTCTTCCGTACAGTCTCTAGACTGTGCTTTCTTGCACGAGCTGATTTTCTTGGCGTAGGTATGCTTGAATGAACTCCTCTAGTTCGCCGTTCATCACATCAGTAACAGCGGTAGTTTCTACGTTGGTTCTCAGATCTTTGACCATTTGGTAAGGGTGAAAGACGTAATTACGGATTTGGTTGCCCCAGGCGGCTTCTACCATGTCTCCACGGATATCGGCGATGGCTTGGGTGCGTTGTTCTTGAGCGATGATGAGCAGCTTAGAGGTAAGCAGCGCCATCGCTTTTTCTTTGTTTTGTAGCTGCGATCGCTCTTGAGTACACCGCACCGAAATGCCAGTCGGTAGATGCGTAATTCGCACCGCCGTTTCTACCTTGTTCACGTTCTGACCACCTGCCCCACCAGAGCGCGAAGTCTTGATCTCTAAATCCTTATCTGGAATATCCAGTTTCACCTCTTCGTTCAAAATCGGCATGACCTCTACGCCTGCAAAGCTTGTCTGCCGCTTGCCGTTGGCATTGAACGGTGAAATTCTAACTAAGCGATGGGTTCCTTTCTCTCCTTTAAGATAGCCATAGGCATAGCGACCATCAATCTCCACGGTCGCCGACTTTAGGCCTGCTTCATTGCCATCGGACTTTTCGACCAGGGTAAATTTGTATCCGTTTTGCTCACTCCATCGGGTGTACATACGCAGCAGCATTTCGGCCCAGTCTTGAGCATCAGTGCCGCCTGCACCTGCATCAATGGAGAGCACCGCGCCTTTTTTGTCATAGGGCCCAGAAAGCAGCAGCTGTAGCTCCCACTGATCGAGCTCTTTGTGCAACTTGCTAACCGTATTTTCAGCTTCGTTGAGCAGCGACTCGTCTTCTTCTAGCTCTAATAGCTCTAGAATTGCGCCAGAGTCTTCTAGGCCAGTTTTCCAACCCTGCACCTGAGAGAGATTGGACTTGTAGTCGTTGAGTTCCTGTAGCTGCTTTTGGGCGTTCTCCTGATCGTTCCAAAAGTCTGGCTGTGCCGATAGCTGTTCTAAGTCTTGAATTTTGGCATTGAGTGCAGGAACGTCAAAGATACTCCTGAGCTTTGCCCAGGCGCTCTGAGAGCAGTTCTAGCTCTCGTTTGAGAGTAACAGTGTCAAACATAGATAACGTGAAAAGCTTTGTTTGTATAGAAGCACCCTTCTACTGAATGCAAGATGCAAGTAGAAGGGTGCTTACTTGAGGCTGTAGCAGTTTAGTCTGCTAGAAGTGTAATCTTCTAAAGGCTAATCTTTTCAGAGCCTAATCCCTACCATTAATCGCAATCAACAGTCTGAGGATAAACACAAACAGGTTGATGTAAGTCAGGTACATCGATAGGGCTGCTGGGAGCGCCTGATCGTCTGTGTAGGTGCGGGGTAGTACAAAGAAATCAACTACGGCTGCGCCTACGAAGAGCAAAACGCCAATCGCGGAGATTGCAATCTCTAGGAAGTTGGGGGCATATACACCAAAGAAGCTAAGGACAAACTGGCCAACAATGACGACCACGAGAGCCATGATGCCAAGCTGCACTGTCTTAGAAAGCGCCATGCCATCCTCTTCAGACAGATTGGAGCCGATGGGCCGAGCGGCGATAAATGTGAGTCCACAGGCTAGAGCGGCAAAGCCCACTCCCTGGATGCCAACGCCACTACTTTGCAAGGCAACGGATACTAGCCCGCTAAGCGTGTAGCCAGAGAGCAGGCCGTAGGTAGCAAGCAAAGGTAGGGCCACCGCGTTGTTGCCCTTGGTGGCTACGATCTGTGCAAAGAAGAAGAGTGCAATCTGAGCCACCATCGCAACCAAGAACGTAGGCATAAAGATGCCAGGGTGTGTTCTCAGTACGGTGAGTCCGCCGAAGGTGCCAACCGCGGTGAGAATAAGGCCGCCGCCCACGAAGGGAAGGGCGTTGGCAATTACGTTAGGGCCAACTAGAGACTGGCTCTGAGCGTCTTTGATGGCTTGCCTGAAATTACTGGTGCTGCTCATAGATAGCGTTACCTGAATGAAATTTTCTTATTCACAAATTGTACTGAATTCTATCAGGCCTGACGATTACGGATTTCCCTCTCCCGACTTTTTAATTCGCTTTGTCGATGTAAAACACTTTCTTTCTGATTTTTTAACTTTTTGATTTTTTAAATGCCTTTTTGAGTTTCTAGAAGTCTCTGGAAGCAACTTCTGAGACTTTTGAAAATAGATATTCGGTACAACAACTGAATACAAATAGTAGGAAAAATAGTCACTGATTTCCGTAAAAGCTCGGCTTTATTGCTGAGCTTTTCCTGTTCGTTTGGGAACCGTTAACGATCAAGAACAAGAAAAGAAAATGCATCGTAATTATTCGTAAAAATATCACTTTTGATTTCTGTAACCTTTTCGGTGAGCGCTGTCTGGGTTTTTAAGAGTCGATAAACTCCTGTGAATTTTGCGTGTATCCGCTTACGCCATAAGCGCTGATCTTAGTTCACTACCGTGTTTCAACGATGGTGGCTATCGAGCCTCTTCCCGAGAATGAATTTAATTCACGCAACACCGCTTCGACGCAGCGATCGCTGCATTAAATATGGCTTCTTCTTCTAAATCATCTAAGTCGGCTCAACTTCGATCTCGTGGCATGGAACTACTCATGCAATACAAAGTGGATCGTTCGGTTAAGCTTCGCAATCAGTTAGTTAGGCTCAATGCTGGCTTGGTTCGTAAGATTGCTCACCGAGTTAGCCACCAGTGTGCTGAGCCCTATGAGGATCTCGAACAAATTGGTTATATCGGTTTGATTCGGTCTATTGAGCGTTTCGATCCTGGTCAGGGCTGCGCCTTTAGCTCTTTTGCAGTGCCTTACATTCGCGGTGAAATGCTTCACTTTTTGCGCGATCGCGGTACTACAGTCAAGATTCCCCGTCGCTGGCAGGATCTGCAAAAGGAAGGCCAAAAGCGCCAGGCTGAGCTGATTCGTAAGTATGGTCGTCAGCCCTCTGATATTGAAATGGCTGAAGCGCTGCCCGTCTCTGTTCAAGAGTGGCGTCTGGTGAAGCTAGCTAACAAGAACCGGATGCCTTTGAGTCTAGATGCAACCGTTTGCCATCAGATTGATTCAAGCATCACCCTGGGTGATACTTTGCCTGACATCCACTACCAGCTCTTGCAAGGGCTAGAAGAAGACCGTCAACAGATTCAGCGAGCAATGAATCAGCTAGAAGAGAAGACGCGGTCTGCGATTGATTTTGTGTTTTTCAAAGGCCTTTCTCGTAAGGAAGTGGCTGAGCGCATTGGGGTGAGCCCAATGACCGTTACTCGTCGCATTCAGCGCGGTGTTGAGCAAATGATCGCTTACTTACAGCCTCAACAGAATTTGCAGACCGATCCATAGAGATTGGTTAGCGTTACAGTGTTCCGCTGTCGGATCTCCTAAGTGAACAAGTCGATGCGATCGGTTGTGATTGCATCGATTTTTTTCGCTTACAGCCCCATTTGTGTGAAATTGTCATGACTTGCCGCTAGAGAGAAAGCCATACCGCCGCTGCGTATTAAGCTTTGAATAGGATCTCTATGCTACTTACATGCAAGGAGATCCATCTTTTTTGACTTAACGAGGCGTTTCTCCATGGCCACTGCTGAAGCTGTTTTGACACCGAATCAAAAGTCAAGTTCAACCCAGTTGTCTGTGGACGAAGCCTTTGCGCGTCTTCAGTCTCAGCTGCCTGAACGCTGGCAGTCGATCGATGATTTTGACCGCAGCCCTCGGCAGATTCTGGTAGTGCCCTCTTTGAGCTTAGATCAAGAAGAGCTGCGTAAGGTGCAAGGCGTGCATCATTATGAGGAGCGTTTACTGTTTTCGTTGATTCGATTACGCAATCCCGAAACGCGGCTGATCTATGTGACCTCTCAGCCTTTACACCCAAGCGTTGTGGATTATTATCTGGAGCTGCTGCCAGGAATTCCTAGCTCTCATGCGCGCGATCGCTTAGATCTGTTCTCAACCTACGATTCTTCATTGCGATCGCTCACTGAAAAAATCCTTGCCCGCCCGCGCCTAATTCGTCGTATTAAAGACAAAATCAAGCCTGACGAAGCTTACATGACATGCTACAACTCCACCGAAGCGGAGAAATCGCTGGCTATAAAGCTGGATTTGCCTCTATTAGCCGTCGATCCTGGCTTGTTGTATTGGGGAACGAAAGCAGGGAGCCGGCAGATTTTTGCAGAATGCGGCATTCCTCTGCCCGATGGTAGTGCGCTGACCCATGACGTTTCAGAACTAGCTGACTTTACTGCGGCACTATGGGAGCGTCAACCCGAACTCAAACGTATTGTGATCAAGCTTAATGAAGGGTTTTCGGGTGAGGGCAATGCATTGCTGGAACTTGCAGAGTTGGCCGATGTCGCACCGGGGAAAAGCGATCGCCTTGCCCGGTCAGCCGCAATTGAAGCGGCGTTTTCCTGTTTGGGGTTTCAGTGCGATACCGAGAGTTGGGAATCGTTTAAGCAAAAAATTGAGGAATTAGGTGCGATCGCAGAAGCCTTTATTGAAGGTGAGGAAAAATATTCTCCTAGCGTTCAAGGCCGCGTCACCCCAAAAGGCGACGTCGAAATCCTTTCTACCCACGATCAGGTACTAGGTGGTCCTGACGGTCAGATCTTTCTAGGCTGTACCTTCCCGGCTGAAGATTCCTATCGCCTTGCTCTACAAGAAATGGGCCGAAAAGTGGGCGAAAGCTTAGCTAAAAAAGGCGCTTTAGAGCGCTACAGCGTAGATTTTATTGCCGTTCGCCAGCCAGAAAAAGAAGACCAGCCCTGGGATTTACAGGCGATCGAAATAAACTTGCGTAAGGGGGGGACGACTCATCCTTTTATGGCCCTAAATCTTCTCTCAAACGGTTCTTACGATCTAAACGACGGTAAGTTCTACACCAAAAACGGTCAGGCTAAGTATTACCGAGCCTCTGACAATCTCCAGAAAGATGCCTATCGTGGGCTACTTCCCAACGATTTAATGGACATCATCATGGGAGAGCAACTGCACTTTAGCTCTATCGACGGCGTTGGCGTTGTTTTTCACCTGATGGGCTGTCTGAGTGAATACGGCAAACTGGGGCTTACCTGTATTGGTAATACACCAAAGGAAGCTGAAGAAATCTATGAACAGGTCGTCGAGACAATCGACCGAGCAACCCGTGAGTCGTAAGTTTACAGCCAGGCTACATTAAGTGGCCTATGAAAGTGGCCTATGAATCCAGCATAGTCGTCGCCTATCTGTTGGCCGATTTCATAGCCCGAGCCATGTCGCGCTTATCTTGCTTTTTCTTCAGGCTATCGCGCTTGTCATGTAGCTTTTTACCGCGACCTAGCCCAAAGCTCACCTTAACGCGCCCGCCCTTCAGGTACATCTTCATCGGGACCAACGTCAGGCCCTTTTGCTCTTCCTGACCGATGAGCTTACGAATTTCTTGCTTGTGCAGCAGCAGCTTGCGGATGCGTCTGGGCTCATGGTTGTAGGCCAAATTGGTCATATTGTGCGGCGAAATATGCACATTATGTAGCCACACTTCGCCTCGCTTGACGTTGGCATACCCATCGCGCAGGTTTACCTTACCCTCGCGGATAGACTTCACCTCCGTGCCAGTCAGCACAATACCCGCCTCATAGGTTTCAAGAATTTCATATTGGTAACGAGCCTGGCGATTGTCTGCCACGGTCTTGATGCCGCCGCCAGTGCTTTTTGTATTGGTCGATTTAGCCATGAAACGCAGTCAGTGAAAGGCTGTGAAAGATTTAAGGAGAGTTTTTGCGGTTAGCCAAGCAGCTATTCGCCTGCAACAATGCACCACTCGTACAGCTCGTAGGTTACGCAGTTGTTTGCAATCAGTGGGTCAGCTTCTACGATAGCTTTTGCTTCATCCATAGAACCCGCTGTAAAAATTAGCATACCGCCTCCACGCTCAGCCCAATAGCCCGTTTTAGCCTGATGTCCCTGCTCAATCAGCTGTTTTACGTACGCAACGTGGGCGGCTACAAACTGATCAAATCTGGGTTTATCGACGATACCTCGCTCTATTTTGACAAACCACACCATCTTTAGGGCCTCTTTTCTATCCGTTATTAGTTTATTTGTAAGGGGTCATTTGTAAGGGGGTGTGGTTTTGCGCTCAGTAATGTTTTGAAGGTAATTGTTTTGAAGGTAATTGTTTTGAAAATTAGTGTGATTGCAACCATGCTTCAAACTCTCTAACCGCCACACTCACACCTTCATTCCACGCCTTCTCTACATACTCAGGCATCAGCTTCCTTACAGGGATACCTGCAAACGTAGGGCTTTCTGTCCGCTCAGCATAATGTCCATGCTCAAAGATGTGAATGCTCAGCGTTTCTCTTCGATATATCCATAGCTCAGGAACTGCGATTCCTTCGTAATCTTGTGCACGCGTCAGAGACGTGAGATCCACTTCCAGCGCCAAATCTGGCGGTGGGTCAACTGCTAAGTCAATCTTTTCTTTCCCCAAAATTGTCTGCCTACTCGCGATGTAGAAGCAGGTATCGGGTTCGACGCCCTGCTCTCCTAGTCGCTTCAGCGTTATTGGATCGAAGCTTTGCCAATCCTTCCCTTGGTGCCGTAGCAGACACTTCACCAAATCCGAAAGTGCATCAGAGCGGTTCCCGTGCCGAGGAGACGGTGCCATCAACCGAATTTCTTGAGTATGAGCATTAAAGTAAATTTTGGTAGTGGACCGTTCGCCCCTCTGCTCTAACAGCGCTTCGTAGTCTGCCCAGGTCTGGTTTCGCAGTACAACATCTGCACCGGGTGATAGCTGAACAGCTTCTTTGGTAATCGTTATGTTCATAGCTGAGCGCCCTCGATCAAGGCTTGTATAATCTCGTTCTATAGAAAGAGTAAAGAATTCACCTGATGGCAGAATCGTTGACTGTATGGCCCTCTTTACACTGATGATGTCATAAATAAGCGAAAGGAGCCGATCCGTGGTGACTGAACAAAACGAAAATATAAAGGTAGGCGCTGAGCCTGGTAAAGGTGCTGCTGGCAATCAGCAGGCTGTACAGGTCGCTCAGCCTGTCGGCGATGCTGTTCAACCACCTGGCACCAAGAGCTTTCCGGGTGGAACGCCCGAAGAGGATGCTGAAGATATCGCCGCGGCAAAAGCTAGCGAGGCTGATAGCGACCTGAAGACAACGGACGGTTACGTAATTGATGATTCTGGTCGGATGAATAACTTTGCTGTAGAGCCTGAAATGTACGTTGAAAAGTAGGCTTTTCTAGCGTTTGGGTTAATGTTAGCTTGAGCGCTGATTTGAAAAGCTATCTTTGCCAGGCGGCTTGAAAAAAGTCTCTCTCACAGATCATGGCGTACCGATAAGTAGATTTTGTTAGCGTGGTGTCTGGAGAAAGCTGGTTGACTAAGGCTTCTAGCTGTTTAGCCAAGGGTTCAAACTCGTCACTACTATAGGTGGTAATCCACTCCCGATAATCGTGGGAGGGAATGCCGCCTTTTGCTAATTCTTGCCCTAGGTATGCATACAGCCTCATGCAGGGTGACATGGCAACTGCCGTGATGCCGACAGGCTGACTCCAGGCTGTCGCCAGCAAAAAGTCTGTGTACTGCCGGGTGGCTGCGCCGGGTTCTACAGTTTTGACATCTACATTCCAAGACTCAGCATAGCTTTGGTGTAAGTTCAGCTCTTGTAATACGCCGTTTGCCAGTGCGTGAAAGGTTTGAAAGCTTTCCCAGGTAGGTGCTTTTGCTGCGGCAATGCTATACGCGCGGGCAAACGCTTCCAAGAAAAAGGCATCTTGGCCAACGTAGTAAGCGAATTTTTCTCTCGGTAACGATCCGTCTCCAATGCCTTGCACGAAAAGATTCTCAAGAGAAGCGGCAGCTAAGTCTTGATTGTCTTGCCACAGTGCTTGAGAAAGGGGCAAAACGGAAGGCTGAGACGAAGGCATAGCGTGAAAACTCGACAGCGCTTACACAATAGCAGTCCCGCTCTCGATTCGACGAATGGCTACGACAGAGGGTTTTGGAGGCGCATTTTCGGTCTTGTCTGGCCAGTTAGAGCCAATGGGAACATCCCGCTGTTGGGTGAATGCCTTACCGTTAGTTGTTTGCATCGCAAACTCCCGAGTGTCCGAGGCCATGTCTGCTCGAATGCCGCCACGCTCGCCAGGATGCTGCGCGGCTATAAAGAGCGTTGTGCCATCGTCGGTAAAGAAGGGGCCGGTAAGTTCGCATTCCATCGGTCCGTAGGCAAACATTCTAGCTTCGCCTGCTTGGTCACCTTCTAGGGGAATTTGCCAGAGGGAATTGTTGCCGTACATGCCCGGCAGCTGTTTGCCTGTGAGTGGCTCGCCGTCATCTGAGACTCGATGAGGGGTTGCTTTGTTGTGCGTGCCAGTTGACATGTCGGTAACTAACCACAAATTCCCCCGCTGGTCGAACGCCAGGTTGTCTGGATTGGCGAAGCCAAGTCCTCCTTCTGCTGGCTCTCCGCCGGTTGCGAACATGCGCCAGGTAAAGGTCAACGCGCCAGGCTCGCCGTCGTTTTCGACAACTTTCATCACCCAGCCTTCTTCGTAGTCTTCTTCGCCATTGGGCCCAACAAAAACTGACTTATCCGGTCCGCCATCTTGGCCAGACATCCCTGAGGTGAAGGCGATGAACAAGGTACCGTCTTGATCAACTTCGGTATCTTCAGGGCGAGCGGTAGCAGTTGCTCCAGCGGCGTTTGCCGCAAAGTGGGCATCTATCAAAATCGCGCCTTGCTTTTCGGTGTTATTGCCTTCGTAGAGGTCACCCAGGGTAGCAAACCTTTTTTTGAATTGGCGGGCGATCGCATCTCTTTCAACCTTTTTAAACCCACCTTCTGGCCTTTTAGGTAGTGTTACCATGCCACCTATCACCTCGCTTGGCAAAACTGGATCAACCGGCGTTGTCAGTGTTAGCGGAATCCAGCTACCTGTGCCATCGCCTCTAAATTTGGCAGCATAGAGCATCCCATTCTTCATCAGCCGAGAGTTTTCTTTATTGGTAGGGTCGATAACTCTACCGCTGCTAATGAATTTGTATACGTGGCCACCTCTGCGATCGCACCCCGAATAGAACGCCAGCGGTTTACCCGCTACAGCTCGAACCCCTACCGCCTCATGGCGATAACGTCCTAGCCAGGTGTGCTTAGTGCCATAGTCATCCGGGTTACTCGGATCAATTTCCACAATCCAACCGTACTTGTTGCCCGCTAGCCCAAATACATTACCCTGACCATCGAACCCGGCGTTAAAAGCCTTCCTTCCTGGCTCGAAAGAAGACCCGTCGCTGTGCACCGCTTCAGGCACCTGATTTTGAATATTTTCTTCCGCGCTAAGAGCCGTTCCCCAGGGTGTAGTACCGCCTGCACAGTTGCCAAACGTGCCAATAATTTGGGTATCTAGCCCATCGGTATACCCCTTAACCTGTGTTTTACGAAAGACAGCAGTAGCAGGCCCGGTTGACTTTAAATAGCGACCATCTTTCAGTCCAGATATGCCAGAGACTCTGCGATCGCGATCGCCTGGTACACGTATCCACCGACCATCTGCCTCCCGGCGAACTGCAATGACCCCTAATCCCTGATCAATCAAAGTCTCCTCAGAAATCTGCCGAATCTGAGCCTTGAGCGGATTATCATCTGGCAGCTTAAACGCATTGAGCTCTTTTGCTTCCAGCTTGCCAAGTGCGGCAACCACCTCCTGAAACGGCAAAGACTTCCCAGTGATTTGCGCGTACGTTTGCTCCCAAGTTGCGGTGCTAATGTACTCAAAATTGACTGTCAGATAGCCTTCATGTGGCCCGGTTGCAATAAAAGAGAGATAGTCGTTGTTGTATCCAAACCGCGAATCGCCAACCGGATCGCCCCAGGAAGCAATGACATCATAAGTAAACGCTTCTGGCAAGACGATGTCATCTTGGATGGCGTACTGCGCATATTCCAGTGGCTGCTGGTCTGTACTGATGTTGACAGCGCCGTAGGGCATCGGACTTTTAATGGGCTTGAATGCGGCCGCATTCGAGGAAGTGATGGTGCGGGGGGCGCAGTTAGGCAGGCCAGTCAAAGATGTCCCGGCTGCTGCACCTAAAAAGACCAAAAAGTGTCGGCGCTTCATGTTCGATAAATACTGGGAGACAGGTACTCTAGAAGAAAATTCGCTTGTAAAGAGTTGCGCGCGAAAAAATTGCACAGCGTAAAAGACCCTACGAAAGCAAGGTTAAGAACAGGTGAACAGCTATCGCTGCTATGGAAGGCTGTATGGAGAGTTCCTATGCTGGACTTAAAGTAGAGGCTGCTTGCTCACAGTCTATTGAGATCTGTGTTTTCAGCTGATCGAGCGAGTCAAACTTCTGCTCAGTGCGAATGAAGGTCTCTAAACTCACTGTGAGACTTTTCTGGTACAGATCGCCCGCCCATTCTAGGAGGTGAATTTCTATGCTTAAATCTTGTCCTTGCACAGTAGGCCGGTGCCCAATGTTCATCACGCCGCGCAGTGGGCAATCGGCTACGCCGTATACCCATACGCTGTAAACGCCTGTTCGGGGTAGATACTTGTTACTTGGTACCTTTAAGTTCGCTGTCGGAAATCCGATGGTACGTCCTAGCTGCTGACCTTTGACAACTTTGCCTGTGAGGGTATAAGGCCGTCCTAGTAGCTTTGTTGCAATGTTGGGTTGCCCTGACTGTAGGGCCTCTCGAATGCGAGAGCTGCTGATGCGATCGCCCTGCTCGTATTTCAAAGGCACCTGAATAACAGGTACGTTATGAGCGGCGGCAATTTCCATTAGCTTCTGCGCATTGCCACTACGCCCTTTGCCAAAGTGAAAATCGCTGCCTACGCTAATTCGCTGTGCATGAAGACCTTTAATTAAAACCTTTTCGACAAAATTTTGTGGGCTTAGTTCAGCTAATGCCTGATTGAAGGGCAGCATAATCAGCTGATGAATACCGAGTCTTGCCAGCTGCCAGGTTTTTTCGGCGACTGGCGTTAGTAGGGGCCGAGAAACGCCCGAGAAATATTCGTGCGGGTGAGGCGAGAAGGTAACTACTGTGGAATAAGCTCCAGAGCTTTGCAGCTCGGGTCCAATGGGCAGTTGGCTAGCACTGTCTACTGCGCAATCGATTGGCCATTGGCTATAGCCGGTCGTTAAAGTGCCGTCGTGCAGTGTTGTGACGGCATGGTGGTCTAGATAGGGTAAGACAGATGTCTGTTCTCCAGACAGAATTCGGGTCATCACTTGCTGATGTCCCAAATGCACGCCGTCAAAGTTGCCGAGCGCTATATTTGTAGGGGCTTTTGCCGCCTTGAGAGAAGAAGTAATCCACACGCTTCACATTCTGACATATTGCCAGTCTTTCAGCGTTAGAAAGCTGCTCTAACTCGAAACAATGCAGTGAGTTTTCAGGCTATGAATTATTTATGTCAGTAGTTGTTGATATAGATTACTGATACAGAAAGTGCTGTAAGCAAACGCTTAAACAACTGTAGCTGCTACAGAAGGGGGAACAAACGCTGAGTCGGTCTCCTCTTTGCTGAGGAGCTCTAAAACCATTCCTTCTTTAGCCACGATGCTATTAGGCATTGCGATTAAGGTCTGACGAGCAATGTCGTCCATGAACTCATCGGTATGTGTCGGGTCATGATGAAAAATCACTAGCTGTTTGACATTAGCTGCTTTGGCAAGTTTAACGGCCTCTTGCCAGGTGGAATGTCCCCAGCCAACTCTGCTATCTTTCTCGTTGTGATATTCGTCGTCAGTGTATGTACAGTCATAAATCATGACATCGGCATCTTGCGCTAGCCTCAGCACGTTGTCGTCTAATCGGCCAGGAAAATGCTCCGTATCACTAACGTAGGCGGCCGCATGGCCCCGGTAGCTAACTCTGTAGCCGATGGCTTCTCCGGGATGATTAAGCAGACCGTTGCTAATTTCGACGTTACCGATTTTGACAACTTCGCCAACATCGATATCGCAAAACTCCAGTGTTGCACCCATAATCTGTAGCGGTACAGGGAAATTAGGGTGGAGCATTTGGTCGTTTAAGCGCTGTTCGATGGTGGAGCCGTTGGGCGCGATCGCACCATGAATTTTAAACTTGTTCCCTGGCACAAACGCTGGTACAAAGAATGGAAAGCCCTGAATATGATCCCAATGAGAATGGGTGAAAAACATATTCGCTGCCACTGGCATCTGAGCAAGCATCTTTTGGCCTAGGTTCCTCAATCCTGTGCCACCGTCAAAAATCAGCCGCTCGCCGCCCACATTCATCTCGATGCAGGCTGTGTTGCCGCCGTATCGAACTGTCGCTGGGCCCGGGCAAGCAACACTTCCCCGGACGCCCCAAAAGCATATCGAAAACTGATCGCGCTGATCTGACATGAGCCTTACATGAAGTGAAGAAGTGGAGGAACTACCGTTTACATTTACAGTTGGGAAGTCTTTCATCCGCGAAGAAAGGCCAACTTAACTGAATAGAAATAAATGAGTAGAGACCCTGCTTGCAGAATGCCCAAGGGCGATGGAGAGGTCTCGATATCGCGCTGATCTAATTTCTTTCAGACGATTGGTCTGCGCGCCTACGCATAGGTATAGGCGCCTAGACTTGTGTTGAATCTGTACGATCCTAGACGAGCCTTATAGGTTTTGCTGTTGCCAACTGTGAATAAATTCCAAGGCCGTATATGCAGCTAAGTTTGATTGCAGCGGCGTGATGGTGATGTGATTTTTTTTGATAGCTTGAACATCAGTCATAAATTGATTGCCTACTTTGTAGATCTCCTTTTCTAGTAAGGTTTGTTGAGTTTGCGGCGGTGACAGAATTTCCGTATCGCCTTCCTCCATAACTTCGCCTGCTAGCCAGTAGTACGTTTTGCCTCTCGGATCGATACGTTTCTCAAACTGATCGAAATAGCGACGGACGCCTTGCCTGGTGACAACAGGCGGCTGAATTTTGGTGGCGTCTACCGGGGGGACGTTCACATTTAGCAGAATAGGCAGTGACAGTGGCTGTGCTTCGAGCTGAGTGACGAGCTTGAGCGCAAAATCAGCGGCGGGTTGGAAGTTTTTGGCTGCAAAACTGGTAAGACTCATTGCGATCGCTGGAATGCCTTCTAAAACGCCTTCCATCGCCGCTGAGACCGTGCCTGAATACAGTACATCGGTACCCAAGTTTGCACCGTGATTTATGCCCGATACAACGAAGTCCGGCGGGCTTGGTAGCACCGCGTCCAGTGCTAGCTTGACGCAATCAGATGGTGTACCAGAGCAGGCCCAAGCCACCACGGCTGGATTAAAAACTTCTTCGACTTGATTAACTCTGAGCGGTCTGTGCAGCGTTAGCCCATGGCCCGTAGCAGATCGCTCTCTATCCGGGCAGACGACCGTAACGGTATGCCCTGCGTCGGCGAGTACGTTTGCCAAGGCTCTAATCCCCAGCGCGAAAATGCCATCGTCATTACTTACCAATATGTTCATGTAATTTGATGCGCCTGGTTAAATGTGTCTTGACTGATGCGCTTAGTGTAATCCGCTCGGTTGAATCTGCCTGATTCAGTTGGGCCTGGTAATTCGCTGCAAGTGCGCCGCGAGTATACTTCTCTGACAAATTAAAAGGTCCGTAGCACCCAATCCTCACTGGCAGGTTACCATAGACTAATTTGCGAATTGTTACGGTCGACAGATTACATACATTTGCCAGACCGAATCGCAAACTAGCCTCTTACAATTCCTACATCAGCCACCCACAAGCGACATGTCATCATCCGAAATTGAGTCTCAGTTAAGCGCCGTTCAACACAGAGCTGCCGATGATATCAACGCTGCTGCTGGCTTAGAAGAATTGGATAAAGTTCGGGTCAAATATCTGGGCAAAAAAGGTGACCTTTCTAAGGTGCTAGGTGGTATGGGCAAGCTGTCTGCTCAAGAGCGGCCCAAAATTGGCAAGCTAGCGAATGAAGCCAAGACCGCTCTGCAATCGCAAATAGAACAGCGAAAAGAAGACTTGCAGTCCGCTCAAATCAGGGCTCAGCTAGAATCTGAGACGCTGGATGTAACTATGCCAGGTGTTTACCAGCCGCAGGGACGCATTCATCCTATTAACAGCATCATTGACCAAATTACCGATATCTTTGTCGGACTGGGCTACACCGTGGCTCAAAGCCAAGAAATTGAAAGCGACTACTACAACTTTGAAGCGCTTAACTTTTTACCTGATCATCCAGCCCGCGATATGCAAGACACGCTGTACTTGCCCGGCGGTCAGCTGATGCGCACCCACACATCAAACACGCAAATTCGTTATATGGAAAATAACCAGCCTCCTATGCGAGTGCTGGCTTCTGGTCGCTGTTATCGCCGGGATACGGTAGATGCCACTCACTCAGCGGTATTTCATCAAATAGAGTTCTTTGCCGTGGATAAAGACATTACCTTTACGGATTTGCGTGGTACTGTTCAGCTGTTTTTGGAAGCGTTGTTTGGCGAAATTGAAGTGCGTTTTCGCCCCAGCTATTTTCCATTCACAGAACCTTCGGCAGAAGTGGATGTTCGCTGGCAGGGACAGTGGCTTGAGGTCATGGGCTGCGGCATGATTGACCCAAATGTGCTCAAAGCTGTGGGCTGTGACCCAGAAGAGTACTCTGGGTTTGCTGCAGGTCTAGGCGTGGAGCGTCTAGCTATGGTGCAGAGTAAAATTGATGATATTCGCCGTCTCTACAAGAGCGACCTAAGGTTTTTAAGGCAGTTTTAAGTCGCTGCGTGTGGCTTTTGGGGTTAGTGCTACTGAGTCAGGCAGGTTTGAATCATCTGCTGCACATTGGTGTAGTTCCCCTTGCCGAGCCTATTCAGTTCTGTTTGTTGCTGAGCCACTCGACTGAGCAGCTGTTTGACTAGGGCTCCTAGCTGCTCATTCTGTCGAGCCTGCTGAGTTTGCTGTTTCATCAAGCCGTCTACGATTCGGTCAAGCTGGTCGAGATAGGGTGTGGGGAGACGAACAATTTCGACCGGTTGATGGCAGTCCGCTCGTGGGAGTTTGGCAAGATCGGGGAGAGGGGGGTGCGTTGGTATCGCTTTACTTTCTTGTCCTGAACTGTGTTGTCCTGAGTCTTGTTGCCTAGATTCTTGATGTTCTGAGCTTTGATGAGCTGCGCTTTGATAAGTTGTGCTTTGAGCAACTTTGTTTTGTTCAATGGTTATTTCCTGTAGATGCTGAATAGGCGTTTGCTGGAACGATTGATCAAGGCTGCTGAGGTTGAGCGGAATGAGTTCGGCTAGTTCGGCGGCGGTCGTTGCTTCAACCGTGAGTGGGCGGTCGGTAAGTTTGCAGGCATTGATGACACAAGCGGGTGCCTGTGGTTGAGCAGGCGGCGGGGCCCCGGGTAAGTTCAGCGATTCCAGCCCTTCTGGAATGAGGGTAATGAGGGCTAGATCGGCAGGTTCATCGCCCTCTCCGGCGTAATCAATGAAAGTAGGTGGTGGCGAGAACGGCTTGACGACACTGATGACCTTCAGTTTTTTGGGCTGCGTCTGTGGAAGGTGGCGCTGATTCTCTTCCTTGCTGCTAGTGACTTCTCTGTTGCCGGTAAGCAGTGTGCCCAGCTGCTGAAAAAATGTTTTTTGAGTCGGTATTTGGGTGGTCATAGCGCCGTCAAGAAGATACTGCAAGAACCCGGCGATATGCCCTTCGTATGAAGGGGCTAGCGCAGTTCTCTGCTTGGGCCTAATATTCCCTATGTGTAATATCTGTATCTGAGTAATTGCATGGATATACGGGAACGTATCAAAAAGAGTCAATTCTTTTTTGAGGCTGTCTCCGTAATCTTGCTATTCGTAGTTTTGTTGCTCGCAGTCTTGCTATAGGTTTGCCAGCTAGGCACTCGGGGCTAGACACTATGGTGCAATGACATCATGGTGCAGTGACGTCATGGTGCGGTGACATCGGACCAGTCAAAGTGCGTGCGAATCCATTGTTTTGCACCTGCGATCGCTTTGTCTGGACTATCAGCTCTGGGGACTGCCACGGCGCTTCCGGTGGTGTAGGTCACCCAGGCTGAATAAATCTGTTGCCCGTGGTGATAAGTGGTGGTGACTTCTATTTGCATGTCGCGGTAGGTAAAGGCCCAGACGATGGTAGGAAAATGAGGAGTCGCAATATGCTCATGCATCGTGGGTGCCTTTGAGATGGAGCTTGCTTATAGCCTACTGAGAAATCCGCTGGTTTGCATTAGGCTTACTTACATCAGCAGGCGTTGGCCTACTCCTGGTGTCTTCTTCTCGGATATATTTTCTCGACAACTAATCTCCTTCTACAACTCTTTACTTATGCTCAACTTTCGGATGGGCTGTGCGGTTTGGGCCTTTAAAGACTGGGTCGGTAACTTTTACCCAGCCAAAAGCCAGCCAACGAATTTCTTGCGACTATATGGAGAGCGCCTGTTGACCGTAGAAGGCAATACGACGTTCTATTCAGTCCCTTCGGCGGAGATGGTGCAGCGCTGGGTGAACCATACACCCTCCGAGTTTCGATTTTGTCCCAAGCTGCCGCGCGCGGTGACTCATGAAGGGCTACTAATGGCTCATTTGCCTGCGGCCCTATCTTTCTTAGAATTGATGCAGGGATTGGGCGATCGCTTGGGTCCTATCATGGCCCAGCTGCCACCCAGATATAGTCCTGCAGCGTTCGATGATTTGGCTGCTTTCCTGAAGGCGTGGCCTCGGCAAGATGCTCCAATCTCGGTTGAGGTACGGCATCTTGACTGGTTTCAAGGTGAGCCAGCGCGAAGGCTTAGCGCGTTACTCACTGGTTTGCAGGTGGGCCGAGTGTTGCTCGATAGTCGCTCAATGTACGCCTGGGAAAATGAAGGTGACGCGGACCCACAGCTGCATTCCAACAGACGCAAGCCCAATGTGCCTTTGCAGCCGGAAGTGACGGCTGATTTTGCAATTGTTCGCTACATCAGCCATCCCAGAATTTTCCGCAACCAAGACTATTTAGCTGAGTGGGTGCCACAGATTGCGGCCTGGCTAGCGGCCCAGAAGCAGGTCTACTTTTTTGTGCATTGCCCGCAAGAAGTGAACTCTCCTGAGGTGGTCCGTTATTTTCAGGCGCAGCTGGAGTCTGCCGGTTCGCCAGTCCCTCCTCTGCCGTGGGATATGTTGGCCCAGCCACCAGACCAGCTGAGCCTGTTTTAGGCCAATTCTATATTTGATGAGCGGGTTGCAGCAGTCTTTGCGTCGTCAGTTCTACAGCTAGCTCTAGAGCAGCTTCTGTACTCTGAGATCTAGCAATGCCTTTCCCCGCAATGTTGAAGGCCGTTCCGTGGTCAGGCGAGGTGCGGATGAAGGGTAGGCCAATGGTCGTATTGACGGCTAAATCGAAGGCGAGGAGCTTGACTGGAATTAAACCCTGGTCGTGGTAGAGCGCGAGGTAGCCATCATGAGCTCGCCCCTTGGCTGGAGGCGTTTCACTGTGCCAGGCTAACCCTGGCTGTACCCATAGCGTATCGGGTGGAACTGGGCCTTCTATTTGGATGTGAGGAAATCTTTGCTGTTGCGTTTGCATCCACGGTATGAGCCAATCTTGTTCTTCTGTTCCGAGTTGACCTTGTTCGCCGCTGTGAGGGTTTAACCCTGAGATCGCAATGCTTGCTTTCTTTAATCCAAAGTCTCTTTCCAAACAGCTAACTAAAAGCTCTAGCTTTAGCGTCATTAGCGCTGGCGTAAGCGTTTCTGGAACTGCTTGAAGCGGAATGTGTGTAGTGGCTAGCAGCGTTCGCAAACTCCACCCGTTTCGAGGTGATTTGGCGACGAATAGCATGCCAAACCGCTCAGTCTGTGACATTTCTGCTAATAGTTCGGTTTGTCCAGGGTAGTGATGACCCGCCGCGAGCCAGGCCGATTTTGCGATGGGCGCAGTGACGATGCCATCGAATTGGCCTTCGATAGTACGAGCGATCGCACTTTGTAGGGTCTGAAAGGCAATCTCTCCACTGCTGCTATTTCCTTGCCCTACGATAACGCTGCTCGTAACGGCCTTTGGCGCGCTGATATCGATGAAATTGAGCGTGTCTGGATCGGCTAAATCAATGTCAGGGTTTGTCGCTTGCAGCTGAGTGTAGGCATTTTGTAAAAGCGTGCGATTGCCGATGACCGTAATTTCCGCCATCTGTTCGAAGCTTTTTGAGCTCAAAGTCTTCAGCACAACTTCAGGTCCGATGCCTGCCGGATCGCCTAGCGTCATCACAATGCGAGGCTTGCGCCGCTGGCTGGGTGTGCTCTTGGCTAAATGAGTAAAGGGAGGAAAGGCTGGTGCGCTCGGAGACGCCGTGGAAAATACAGAAGGCATAAGGCTATGGCCGTTGAGGGAAAGGTGAGAAAAAAGTGTGAACTGAAAATTACCGAAACGTGGGATGACTCGCAGAGAAAAAATCTATGGCTCAGGTCCAAAACGCTCTAAAATAGCGGTAGCGCAAAGTGGTACAGACTTCTTTTTAACGCTTTTCACCAGAGGTTTTGTGCAAACTAGCTGGTATGTTTTTGCACAGATTCTGATTATAAAAAATAGGAGATAGCAGATAATGGCAGGCGAAATTTTTTCTACAGCGGTACTGGTAGCCGGGATGATTTTGGTCGGTCTTAGCGTCGGCTTTCTCATGCTCAAAGTGCAAGGCGGCGAGGAGTAGGCCACACTCTGAATTTTGAGGGATGTTCTCAGAGGGCTCTTGCCTGTGCCTAATCACTTGTACCTCTTTACAAGACCGTCCCTTCCTGCCTCCGTCGAATCTGTCGACAAACGAATTTAGTCGCATTTCAATCTCAGTGCAGTTGTCGCTGTAGCGACTTCTGCTAAACTGAGAAGCATATTAAGTTTTGTTTACTTTACCTCATGGTCTTATTAGTCGTTGGCGCAACTGGCACATTGGGAAGGCAAATCGTTCGCCGAGCCCTAGACGAAGGCTATGAAGTGAAATGTTTAGTCAGAAACTTTCAGAAGGCTAGCTTCCTGCGTGAATGGGGCGCTCAGCTGGTAAAAGCTGATCTGACAGGCCCTGACAGCTTGCCACCGTGTTTTGAAGATGTAGACGCTGTGATTGATGCAGCTACATCAAGGCCGGCTGAAAAGGAAGGCATCTACGATGTTGACTGGCACGGAAAAGTTGCGCTGATTAAAGCGGCAAAAGCGGCCGGTGTAGAGCGCTTTATTTTCTTTTCTATTTTGGGCGCGGGTGAGTATCCAAAGGTCCCCCTGATGGAGATTAAGGACTGCGCAGAAGCTTTCTTAAAGGAGTCAGGCTTAAATTACACCATATTTAGGCCCTGTGGGTTTATGCAGGGTTTGGTTGGGCAATATGCCATTCCTGTACTGGAGCGCCAGTCTGTTTGGGTAATGGGTGAAGCGGGTGCGATCGCCTACATGAACAGCCAGGACATCGCCAAGTTTGCAGTAAAAGCGCTTAAACTACCTGCTGCTGAAAACAAGACCTTTCCCTTAGCGGGTACTAGAGCCTGGGGTGCTTACGAAATTATTCGCCTGTGCGAGCGACTATCTGAGCAGAATGCAAACGTTTCTAACATGCCACCTGCTCTGCTTAGAGGTGTTCGCAACATCGCTGCTTTTTTCCAGTGGACCTGGGACTTGGCCGATAGATTAGCCTTTACAGAAGTCAGCGCTAGCGGCAAGGTCATGGATGCACCCATGGATGAGGTGTACCAAGCCTTTGATATCAGCAAAGAAGACATGACTACCCTAGAAGATTACCTGCAAGAATACTTCACCCGCATTCTGAAAAAGCTGAAAGAACTAGACTTTGAAAGCGGTCGAGATGCCAAGAAGAAGGTTCCTTTTTAGACGTATTCTGGCTTTAGCAATGAATTTCACACACTATTAAAAAGGCGTGCTATTGTTATCTACAGGTAACTGAGTTGCCTACACACTAAACACAAATCCGTTTAGGAATACAGGAGGTGATGCCCATGAAGATTAGTGATATATGCGTGGGTCTCCAGGTTGATGTGAGCCAGCTGTGTGCTGGGGCTGTTCTCTAGAGCAAGCTTTGACATCAGTGAGAGCTAAATAGCTAGAGTTCCTTCCAGCAGTTTGGTTTTGACCTGAAGATCCGACTAGACCGCTCTCATCTTTCAAAGGTGAGAGCGGATAGTTTTTTAAAGGCACAAGATAAAGTCAGAAGAAGCCACGGCAAAAAATAATCGCTAATTGCCAGCGGCTGAAGATAGACAGAGCCTCTTCAACCGTTTGCTCTTAAAAGAGCATATCTTCTGGGTGCCAACTTCAAGAGAAGGCTGTGCCCCTCCTAACTTTGCCCGTCCCAACAGAGAAACATGCGGCAATCGTCGTTGATTTTATAGGCAAATCAGGCATAGCTCACACAGATGGCTTATTTGCAAGTCAGTAAAAGTGGAATTTGGCCCATACATCCAATATTTGTGCCTAAGCCCATCAAATATATTTGTTTGAATAATTAGTGCGTTTTGTGCCTGTGTGCTTGCGTATGTGTGCTGAAGCCTGTATCCCTCTGTCAGACAGAGATGTAGGATTTTGAGGGTAAGGCTTTAGAGGGCCATGAGGTGCTTTGTCGAACCTCAGTAGACCACTTGGCACAATACATAAAACTGTCCCAGGGTGTTGTGAGATGCTAATCGTTTCTGTTAGCATTTTGCACAAGCTTGGAAAAGCTATTCGTTGCTGCTGCTTAGCAGCGTATCGACCGCTTTATCTTTTGCCCGATGGAAACGTCTATTAATTTCAATGCCTGTGGGTTATGGCCAGTGTCAAAGACCAGCGCCTAGGCACACATGTCGAGCAACTAATAACCGATTCATCTATTTAGGTGTGAGGAGACATTCAAAAATGACAAATTGGAAAGCATTGCTAGCTGCACCCGCAGCATTTGGCATCGTTGCAGCAGTATCTGGTAATGCAGTGGCTGCAGAAGCCGTTGCTGTAGAAGAAATCAGCTCTGATGTCAGCGCAGACGTTGTTGTTGAAGAGCCTGTTCAGTTGGCTCAAGTAACCAGCGTTTCTGAGCTGTCTGACGTACAGCCTGGCGACTGGGCATTCACAGCGCTTCAGCGTTTGGTAGAAGAGTACGGTTGCTTAGAGGGCTATCCCGACCGCACTTACCGTGGAAACCGCGCCTTGACTCGCTATGAGTTCGCGGCAGGTTTGAACGCATGTTTGGACGTTGTTATTCAGCTGATTGGTGGCGACGACCTGGACGAGATTCGTCGCTTGCAAGAAGAGTTTGCAGCTGAGCTAGCAACTATTCGCGGTCGTGTAGACACCCTAGAGACTGACGTTGCTGAACTAGAAGCAAACCAGTTCTCTACAACCACTAAGCTTCGTGGTGCTCTCGACGCGAACCTGGTTGTACCTTTCGGTGATGCTGACCTTACTACAATTGATGTGGGTGAAGGCGACGACGGTCTTATTGGTACTGCGGACGATGAAATCACAACTATTGGTGGTGATGAAGCAGACGCTACTTTTGAGTACCGTGCTACTTTGAACTTTGACACTAGTTTTACTGGCGAAGACAGACTCCGTGTCCGTTTGCGGGCAACTGACGCTGCTGGTTCTTTGGCTAACTCCGAGAACGGTTTAGCTAGCCAGAGCGGTCGTCGTAACGGTTTGGAAGACAACCTCGGTCTAGATGATGTTTACTACAGCTTCCCCATCGGTAACCGCATCAGCGGTATTATCGCGGCTAACAGTGTAGTGACTGATGACTTTGTTACCAGCACTATCGTTCCTTTCGATGGTCCTAGCGTTGCAGATGCGGGTGGCCCTGAGTTCTACGACCAGTTTGCAGGTGGTGACTTTGGTGCAGGCGTAAACTTCGCATTCTCTGACAATCTCGTGCTTGACTTGGGCTACTCCTCTGACAGTAGCAACAACAACACTGAAGACGGTGGCTTGTTTAACGAAAACAGCTACATCGCTCAGTTGAACTTCTTGACTGATGGCATCTTTGATGCAGCCATTACCTATATCGGTGCGGGTGATGCAGACGATGGTGATGCTGAAAGCACAATCGCTGGTTTGATCAACTTCGACTTCGGCGGCTTCCAGGTAGGTGGTCACTATGCCAACACTCAAGTTGATGGCGAAGACGACATTGATTCTTACATGGGTGGTGTTGCGTTCTCTGACTTCCTGGGCGCAGGTAACGAGTTCGGTGTATACGGTGGTATCTCTCCTGCTGTTGATCGCGATCCCGTGTTGGTTGAGGCCTACTACGAAATCAACGTGAATGAGTTCTTCAGCTTCACACCTGCCATCATCTACACTGATAACGATTCTGATGGCGACGAGAATGACAACGTATATGGTGCTGTACGCGCATCCTTCAGCTTCTAAGTTGATTTGAAATTGGGACAGTGCCGGGGAAGTCCCTTGGCATGGGTTCCATTTTCACAGGGTGGTTACGTCATAGCGTGATTACGTTGAAATAAACCAAAAAGGGCTTCGCAATTTTGCGAAGCCCTTTTTGGTTTGGCTGTGCTAAATATACAATCCCCACCGTGGAACCGGGATATAATAATGTATCCCTCCCCAAGAGCAGCGTTTTGGAACTATCGTGCAAAAGTGAGTATGCCTTGCTGGCTCTGACCGAGCTGAGCTTGCACTACAGCAAGGGCGATCCTTTACGTATTTGTCAGATCGCGGCAGATCAAAATATTCCCGATCGCTATTTAGAGCAGCTGCTAGCGACTTTGCGTCGGGGCGGGTTTGTGAAGAGCCAGCGAGGTGCGAAGGGAGGCTATTTACTAACCCGCGAGCCCTGGAAGGTGACGCTGTTGGATGTAATTAGCTGCATTGAAGGGTTTGATGCGAAGTCAAAAGAAACGAAGTCGCCGAAGTCCACCGAAGGTGCTGTAGTTGCGGATGTGTGGAAAGAGGTAAGGCAGTCTGCAGAGTCAGTGTTAGAGAACTATACGCTGCAAGACCTAGTAGATAAGCGAAATGCCAGACAGCAAGTAGATTTAATGTATTACATATAGAGAAGGCTAGCGCTCTCTTTCTCACGCCCTCCTTCTCGAAGAGGATTGTTTTCAGGTTGTAATGTTTAGTCGTCGTACTTCTTATGAAAATTGCTAACAATATCACGCAGCTGATTGGCCACACGCCGATGGTGAGATTGAATCGGATTCCTGTGTCTGAAGGGTGTGTAGCCCAGATTGTAGTGAAGCTAGAAGGTATGAATCCGTCGGCTTCGGTAAAAGACCGAATCGGCATCAGCATGATTGAGGCCGCCGAGAAGGTGGGTGATATCACCCCAGGAAAGACGACGCTGGTGGAGCCGACTTCGGGCAATACGGGTATTGCCTTGGCAATGGCCGCCGCCGCGAAGGGCTATCAGCTAGTGCTGACAATGCCAGAGACGATGAGTTCTGAGCGCCGAGCGATGCTGCGAGCGTTCGGCGCAAAGCTGGAGCTGACCCCAGGGAACGAGGGTATGAGTGGCTGTATCCAGAGGGCAAAGTCTTTGGTGGATGAGCTGCCGGATGCGTATATGCTGCAACAGTTTGATAATCCGGCGAACCCGGCGGTGCATCGACGGACAACGGCTGAGGAGATTTGGCAGGATACGGAAGGCGAAGTCGATTTTTTGGTCGCAGGCGTTGGGACCGGTGGCACGATTACGGGTGTCGGTGAGGTGATTAAGCAGCGTAAGCCGGATTTTCAGGTGGTGGCCGTAGAACCGGTCAATAGCTCAGTACTCTCGGGTGGACGGCCTGGGCCGCATAAAATTCAAGGGATTGGCGCTGGGTTTGTCCCAAAGGTGCTAAATCAAGATTTGATTGATGAAGTGGTGGCGGTGAGTGATGATGAGGCGATCGCATTTGGCAGACGATTGGCAAAAGAGGAGGGTATCTTATCCGGCATTTCGAGTGGTGCGGCGCTGTGCGCGGCAGTGAAGCTGGCTAAGCGATCTGAGAATGAAGGCAAGTTAATTGTGATGATTCAGCCAAGCTTTGGTGAGCGATATTTGAGTACGCCGCTGTTTCAAGATCCTGAACCCATGGGCTCTTAAGTCGCGGTAAAATACCGCCATGGGAAATAAGACGCGCATCGATATCGACCATTACAAAACGCTGGGAATTTCTGAAGGTGCGAGTCAGGCTCAGGTAAAGCAGGCCTACCGCAAGCTGGCGAAGCAATTTCATCCAGATAGCCAAAACGCAGAAGCAACGACAGATAAGATTGCATCGGTGAATGCGGCGTATGAAGTGCTAGGCGACGTACAGGCTCGGGGCCGGTATGATGTGGAGCGACAGCTGCTGGTAAAAGAAAAGCTGCGATCGCGCACTTCTCGAACCGTAGATTCTCAAAATCAGTATCGTAAACGCCGCAGTCGCTCTGGAGATACGGCTACGATTGAGCAGTGGCTGCGGAGCGTGTTTAATCCTGCCGATCGGCTAATCGGTAAAATCATCACCCCTTTGAAAGCAGAAGTCAGAGCGCTTTCTGCCGATCCGTTTGACGACGAGCTGATGAGCGCCTTTCAGACTTATTTGGAAGACTGTCAAGAACACCTAGAGAAGGCACAGCAGAAATTTAAATCGATGCCAAACCCGGCGGGTGTAGCGGGTGGGGCCGCGAATATGTATTACTGCCTCAATCAGCTAGAGGACGGGTTAGAAGAGATTGAGCGCTTTACCTATACCTATGACGATAGCTATTTGCATACCGGGCAAGAGCTGTTTCGGATTGCGGCAGGACTGCGCCAAGAGGCAAAGTCAGAGATTAAAGCGGTTTTGTAATTGATCGCGATACAATAATTCTTGACTTCTGTTCGGCCACTGTTTGGCCCTCACCACCATGGTTCTTCCCGTCGTCGCTGTAATTGGTCGCCCCAATGTGGGTAAGTCTATGCTGGTGAACCGACTGGCAGGTGGGAGGCAGTCGATTGTATACGATCAGCCGGGCGTGACGCGCGATCGCACATATCAGCCAGCCTTTTGGAAAGATCGCGAATTCTTGGCTGTAGATACTGGCGGTCTGGTGTTCGATGATGATACGGAATTTTTACCCTTTATTCGCGAGCAGGCGATGGCTGCGCTGAGCGAGGCATCGGCTGCGTTGTTTGTGGTAGATGGGCAGGCAGGCCCAACCGAAGGCGATCAGGAGATTGCTTCTTGGATGCGATCGCAGAATGTTCCGGTCATCCTTGCGGTGAATAAGTGCGAATCTCCGGATGAAGGCATCATTCAAGCGGCTCAGTTCTGGGAGTTGGGCTTGGGGGAGCCTTACGCCGTCTCAGCCATTCATGGCAGCGGTACTGGTGAAGTACTTGACGCACTGGTAGAACATTTGCCCCCGACTGACGAGCTTGAAGAAATCGATGAGTATCGCGTGGCGATTGTTGGCAGGCCCAATGTGGGTAAGTCGAGTATGCTGAACGCGTTTGTCGGCGAGTCGCGCTCGATTGTTAGCCCTGTTTCGGGTACGACCCGCGATGCGATTGATATGGTCGTGACGCGCGGTGAAGGAGACGAGCAAAAACGCTACCGGTTGATCGATACAGCGGGCATTCGCAAGAAGAAAAATGTAGAGTTTGGCCCTGAGTTTTTTGGCATCAACCGAGCCTTTAAAGCGATTAAGCGAGCGGACGTGGTTTTGCTCGTAATTGACGCGCTAGATGGGGTGACTGAGCAGGATCAGAAGCTAGCAGGCCGTATTGAAGAAGAAGGGCGAGCCTGCGTGATTGTGGTCAACAAGTGGGATGCGATTGATAAGGACTCGCATACGATTTACGAGTTCGATAAAAAGATTGAAGCGAAGATTCACTTTTTGGGCTGGGCGAAGCGATTGTACGTTAGCGCACTGACAGGACAGAGACTGCCTAATATTTTAGATGTGGTAGATGTGGCGGTATCGGAGCATCGTCGCCGGGTGAGCACGTCGGTGGTGAATGAGGTGCTTGAAGATGCGGTGAGCTGGCATACGCCACCGACAACTAGGCAGGGCCGTCAGGGGCGGATTTACTATGGTACGCAGGTAAAAGCGCAGCCTCCTTCGTTTGCTCTGTTTGTCAACGATCCAAAACTGTTTGGAGAGAGCTATCGCCGGTATATTGAGAAGCAGTTTCGGAAGAATTTGGGTTACGACGGTACGCCGATTCGGCTGCTATGGCGCGGTAAGAGCGTCAGAGATATTGAGCGCGGGCATAGTTTGCGGGGTGGACCGAACCGAGCGACAAAGGTGAGGTATTTAGGCTAAAAAGGGCCTTGGCTAAATGGATTTATTGCGATCGCTCCCGATAGGCCTTTACCTGGAGCAGCCAGTGACCTGGCTACATAGAATAGATGCTCGGGTAAAAGTGGCTTGGCTGCTGAGCATTTTGCTGGCCCCTATACTTGCCAGCTCGCTCTGTCGGATTGCCATTGTGGTATTTCTGATGGTGCTGACGGTGAGCGCGCGGATTCCGCTGCGGGTATGGCGACAGCAGATGGGGTGGCTGTTGATTTTTGGTACGCTGGCCACACTCTTGCTATTGGTTATGCCGGATGGAATCGCGGTCGCTCAGCAGCCCAGGCTGCCGACAGTAGATGCTTTAAGCAATTGGCCAGAGGGACTAACTCCTCCAGAAGTGTTGCCAGATGTTCCGGCAGCGACGTCTTACCGATACGACATCGTGAATTGGCAAGTGGCTAATTTACCGCCCTTTAATTTTGCGATTCATATCACGCAGCGATCGCTGCGAATTGCGATTAAGGTCAGCACACTGATTTTTACCTTAATTTATTCAACGACGCTGTTTTTGTTGACGACTGCGCCAGAAGAGATTACAGAAAGCATTGAAGACCTGATGCAGCCGCTGCGGTGGACTAAGCTACCAGTAACTGAGATTGCGTTGACCTTGACCCTGGCGCTGCGATTTATTCCGCTGGTGCTTGAAGAGGTACAAAACCTTGTGCGCTCGGTTCGTACAAGAGCGATTAAGTGGAAGAAGCTGGGCGTGCGCGGTGCGCTTCAGATTTGGCTGATGGTGTCTGAGCGACTAATTGAGAACTTGCTGCTGCGGGCGGCTCAGATTGCCAGTGCGATGAAGGTGCGTGGGTTTACCAGCCCCAATTCGCATCGAGTCGTGTGGCATCAGCTTCAGCTGCACTGGTGGGACTGGCTGGTACTGACTGGACTGGGCATTTTTTGGTGGAGCCGACTAGCGTATGGCGGTGTTGTTTGAGGCCCTTAATTCTCAGCTATGGATGACTTTTGCCGCTTCGCCTAGAGGTACATGATGGCTAAGAGTACGTGATGGACAAAGATGAACCGTTACTAAGTCCTTGTCCGCAATATTTTTGGCGATCGCATTCCTTAAGAAAAAAAACGGGATCGGATATTTTTGCCGCTTTATTTCTTCCCAGAACGACTCAGCCTAGAACCATTCAGCCAGGTGTGCATGAAATCGCTACGCTGCTAGAAAGCCCAGACGAAATAACGTCGTTAGCTCGCTACTCTGTTTGTGCTGGAGCGCCTCGTTGGGCAAATGGGCAATGCCAAATGTGGACGCCCCAAGTAGGTGAGCTGTTGCCTTTCTTAAAGCGATTGGGTGGTATAGCTGCGCCGCTAATGCTGCCAGCGTTACCTGAGCGTGACGACGACGCCCTATCACTAGAGCATTTGCCGTTTACTGGGGGTTGGCTCGGTTGGTTGGGGTATGACTTTGCCTGGGAAATTGAACATCTTCCCTGGTTAAAAGAAGATAGCCTACCTTTTCCGGTTGGGTTTTGGTATGAGCCGGCAGCGTTCGCAGTGCTAGATCACCAGACACAACAGCTATGGCTAGCCGCAGAGAGTGAAGCGAAAGTGTCTCAACTCTCTGCTCGCTTAGATAGATACTTGGAAGATAGTGATGCTGGTTGCAACAACGCTACAGATAGCGGTGAGGCCGATAGTGGCGGTGAATTTTCCTCTATATATGTAGATAAAAATAAAGAAGACTTGCTCGAAGGCACATCTTCAGCGCCTACATTAGCCTCCTGGTTAACTGAGCAGCCGACATTTGAAACGGCGCAAGCAGAATTTCAGCAGGCTGTGAAACTGGCTAAGTCGCACATTCGTGCAGGTGATGTCTTTCAGGTAAATCACTCGCTGAGATTTCAGGCCCAAACGACCCTGTCAAGCTGGGACGTGTACAAGCGGCTACATCGCATCAATCCCTCTCCTTTTGCGAGCTATTGGCATACTCCTTGGGGGGCGGTGGTCAGCTGTTCACCTGAAAGGCTGGTACATTTGCAGGGGCGGGTCGCGCAGTCGAGACCGATCGCGGGTACGCGGCCTCGGGGAAAAACACCTGCGGCGGATGCGCAAAAGGCAGAAGAGTTGAGAGGCGATCGCAAAGAGCAGGCCGAGCACATTATGCTGGTTGACTTAGAACGTAATGACCTGGGCCGGGTGTGTGAATGGGGCAGCGTTCAAGTAGATGAGCTGATGACCATTGAACGTTATAGCCACGTGATGCATTTGGTGAGCAACGTAGTGGGGCATTTGCAGCAATCTTCTACCCCAGCTGACTTGATAGCGGCGCTGTTTCCAGGGGGCACGATTACAGGCTGCCCAAAGGTGCGCTGTATGGAAATCATTGAGTCTTTAGAACCTGTCAGGCGCAGTCTGTTCTATGGCTCTTGTGGTTACTTCGATCGGCGCGGTCGGCTGGATCTCAATATTTTGATTCGGACCTTGTTGATGAGTTGCTGTGAGCAATCTCAAATTGACGGTGCTGCAACGGTTTGGGGCCAAGTCGGCGCTGGCATTGTTGCTGACAGCGATCCTGAAAAGGAGTGGTCCGAGTCTTTGCAAAAAGCGAAAGCTCAGCTGCTAGCGCTGGGCCTGTAGCTGGCCCCCTTTGCGAGCTTTGATAACAGCAATAACCTAATCTTTGCTAAATATTGATGAAAACCCTGTACACTCACTGGTACAGACCGTTTTGGGTTGCGTCTACATATGTGCATCCGGTAGGTATGCTTATCAGGTATGTCTGGGCAGCCTAAGGACAGCGCTAGAAATCAATTCTTGTTGGAAGAAGTCTGGAGTTAATCACTTTCATTTCAAACCGCCTACATGAGCAACGAAAACTACCTGAATCATCCGACGTTTGGCTTGCTGTTCAGGGTTTGCCTGGTGGGTGAAGGTCAAGAATTATTTGCTACTCTGTATGCTCACAGACTATTTTTTGTCGTGAGAAATGATGCTAACGGTCTTTCGTTTGAGCCGATTGGGCGGATAGAAGCCAAACAAATGCTCGATCAGCGTTTGCGAATCATTCGACGTACCGGCGAGCAGTCTGAATATGACCGTCTGCAAAAGACGTATAAACAAGCTTTTTGACTTGGGCTGTTAGCCTAGTATTCTTGATAGCTCTGCCTTCAATTATTTTATTTTTGACTTTTACTTTTGACTGCCGCATCCACGCCGCTAATTGACGCTCTGTTGAATCGAGTATTGCAGTTCAATCGAATGTTGTACGCAGTATTAGCGATTAAAGTCTTAGCGCTTGAAGTATTGGCGATTAACTTTTGCGCTCAAATCTTGCGATTAAAGGTTTCTGTATTTCGAGATTGTTTGGCCTTGGGCCTGTGTGCATTCTTGGTTTTTCTAGATATTCCTGCTCGAATTAATTTTTGACATGGCAACATCAGGTCTTGAGCTATCTGCTGAATTGAAGACACGTTTAGCGGCTATTGGCGATCGCATTCCTCCTCATGTGAGATTAATTGCGGTAACTAAAACTTTCCCGGTCAGTATTATTCGCGCTGCTTACGCCGAAGGCATCCGTGATTTTGGGGAAAACAAAGTGCAGGAATCCTTAGCAAAGCAATTGGAGCTGAGAGATCTCACGGATGTAACTTGGCACTTTATCGGTCACATTCAATCGAATAAATCTCGTAAAGTGCTCGAACATTTTGATTGGATTCACTCAATCGATAGCTTGAAACTGGCCGCTCGGTTAGATAGGCAAGCTGGCGAATTGAACCGCAGACCCAACTGCTGCTTGCAGGTGAAGCTGTTGCCAGATCCAAACAAAGATGGCTTTGACCCGAGTGAGCTGCTGGCTGTATTGCCAGATTTAGACCAGCTCACACAAATTCAAATTCGAGGACTGATGGTGATTTTGCCCTACGGGTTAAATCCTCAGCAGGCTAAGTCTGGGTTCTTGCAAGCCCGTGATTTAGCAAGCCAGATTGATGCAAAGGGCATGATAAACGTGAAGATGGATACCCTCTCGATGGGTATGTCAGGTGATTTTGAAAGTGCGATCGCGGCTGGTTCGACCATGGTCAGAATTGGTAGTGGTCTTTTTGGCCAACGGTGATACTCTGATTACATAATCTGGGTAACAAGCCGAAAAGAATAGTCAAAAAAGTACATATAAAAAATGCTTGACATATCTTTGAAAGCATGGGGTAATGCACTTGAATCTAATTAACAAATTAGAAAAACTAAGTCGTTAATTCCGATGATTCTGCGGTAGCTAAAGCGAACTTTTAGTCGTGATTGCGCCGAATGGAGCTATGTACTAGAGTCTGGCATCTGTGATGAACCTGCTCGAACGTATAGACTTCTGTCATTACAGGTCTCCATCTTCAAAAATCTCAATGCCCTTTAGCGTGTAGGCGCTAGAAGCAAAGAGTTTTTCGGAATGCCCTAGTTTTAATGTCAATAGCTGCACAGGCAATTCGGTTGATTTATAGCCGCACCGCCCTCTGCAGACTTATGCCAAGTCGTTAATATCGTGATGGAGCGCAAGCTATGAGCGGTCTTTTTGGAAAGATCAAAGATTTCGTTGGATTGAACGATCCAGCTGACTACGAGTACGAGTATGAAGAAGTAGAAGGCGAAGAGTATCAGAGCCTTTACGAAGAAGAGAGCGTTGAGCCTGAGCCTCTTGTTCCTCCTATGCCGCCTGTTGAAGAAGAAGCACGCCCTGCGCGTCGCCGTATTCGTGAGAGAGTTTTGTCAACCGATTCTGGAATGGTGTCAATGAATAACGTGATTGGAATGCCTGGTGCGATGAATGGAATGTCTGAAGTGCTGGTAATGGAACCACGCACTTTTGAAGAAATGCCCCAAGCAATTCAAGCTTTGCGTGAGCGCAAGTCTGTTGTGCTAAACCTCACCATCATGGATCCTGACCAGGCTCAGCGCGCGGTTGATTTCGTGGCTGGGGGTACCTACGCGATGGATGGCCATCAAGAGCGTATCGGTGAGAGCATTTTCCTGTTCACGCCTAACTGTGTTCAGGTCAGTATGCCCACTGAAGGCGAAGACGGTTTCACGGGTCAAGAGCCTATGAGTGCTCCTCGTCAAGCTGCACCTACACCTGCATGGGCTACTGAGCAAATCGCTCGCATGGCCTAGTCTAGATTTGGTAGCCTGTGAGTGGCACTTGAACGGGGGCACACGCTGTAATATGGCGTGCAATCACGTTTGGGTGTCTCACCGGGTATTTCAAATGTGCACTAGACGATAAACGTCAGCTTTCGGTTCTGGCTTTTAGTAAACACCTTTCCTATTCGCGGTATGCTGTGGGAGAAATTTACGAGGGCCTGTTCCTTTGTCTGTAAGACTTGGCATTATTGGCGGCGGGGTAATGGGCGAAGCTCTGTTATCCCGCCTTCTTGCCCAGGGGGTGTACCTGGCTGAGGATATTTTGCTAGGTGAACCATCGGGTACGCGTCGTCAGGAGTTATCCGATCGATATAGCATTCGGACAACTGACAGCAATCAAGACGTAATCGAGGCTAGTCAAACCGTTCTTTTGGCGGTGAAGCCTCAAATATTTGAACTTGTCGCTAAGGATTTTCGGGCCGTTCGCTGCGATCGCCCTCCCTTAGTGATTTCTATTTTGGCCGGTGTGCCGCTCGCAAAGCTGGAAAGCCTGATGGCTGACGTGCCAGCCATTAGAGCGATGCCCAACACGCCCGCAACGGTCGGCGAAGGGATGAGTGCGATCGCTACAGGTCGTGATGCTTCAAAAGAACAGGCTGATTTGGCCAAGGAACTGTTTTCGGCAGTTGGTCAGGTGGTCCAGGTTCCAGAAGGTATGCTGGATGCGGTAACTGGGCTCTCGGGCTCGGGCCCTGGCTATGTGGCAATGGTTATTGAAGCATTGGCCGATGGCGGCGTGGCTGCGGGCTTGCCTCGGGCGATTGCTCGTCAGCTAGCGCTACAAACCGTGTTAGGCACTGCCGAGCTAGTGAAGCAAACCGCATTGCATCCAGCAGAGCTCAAAGACCAAGTGACGAGTCCAGGGGGTACGACCATTGCGGGTGTTGCCCGGCTAGAAGAATTAGGTCTGCGCTCGGCCCTGATTGAAGCTGTAAAAACAGCGAGTGCCCGGTCGCGTGAGCTGGGCAATAGTTCTGATAGTTAAGACTGGTTAGAGATATGCTCTACTAATACTCTGAGCTGTTAATTGTTTCTGACCGTGCGCTTTTGACCGTGTGCCTCGGGCTGTTTGCCTGATAGCTATTTTTCTCTTTTGAACGCCTTGTACACCCTTGTAACTCATGCCTCCAGAAGAACAATCGCCCTATGAAGACACCAGTGCACCCGAACGTAGCACTCCAGACAGCTCTTCATCCTCAGAGACTTCTGCGGCCGATCGCTCATCCTCTGAAGAGACGCCTCTGGGCCTGCGACGCTCTGATCGGGGACGATTTGACACCAGTGCCAGGCCGCTTTCTAGGACTTCCAGCTTAGGGGCTTCTAGTTTGGGAGAGTCCACAGCTGCTCGTTCATCGCGGTCATCGTCAGGCGCTGCGAGCGTTGATCAGCTAGTGCAAAAAGGCTTACAAGATCTCGATCGGCAGCGGCGTGAATTACAGCGCGAAATAGAACAGTTAGAGAAGCGTAAAGAGCGTTTAGAAGCCGAAATGCGCTCTAGCTTTGCGGGCTCTTCCCAAGAGATTGCTATTCGCGTGCAGGGATTTAAGGACTACTTGATTGGTAGCTTGCAGGATTTGGCGACGGCGGCTGAGCAAATTAATCTGGTATCTCAGCCGGTGGTAGAAGCGCCTGCGCCAGAGCCTGTTCGTGAGTCAACGGCGTCTGTTCCAAGTGGTGATGGCGGCATGGTGTCGTTTGCCGCGCAGCGGTTTGCTGAGCAGCGCGATCGCATCCATAGCCTGCTCGATCAGTACCGTACTCGCCCTGACTACTACGGCCCGCCGTGGCAGCTACGCCGAACGTTTGAGCCCATTCACGCGGAGCGAGTATCCAACTGGTTTTTTACGCAGGGCGGACGTGGCTCGGTGAAAAGTGTGGGTAGCCGTTTGCAGAATGTTCTGGTGGCCTCAGCAGCCATCTCTTGTCTGTATGCCATCTACGATCGGCGAATGTGCGTGCTGGTACTTGCCACTACGCCCGAACGCTTGGGTGAATGGCGGCGCTGGTTGCAAGACTGCTTAGGGGTTGCCCGTGCTGACTTTGGCACTAATCGCGGCATTATGCTGTTCGAGTCTTCAGAGCCGATGGCGCAGCGGGCTGAGCGGTTGCTAGACAGCGGTCGTTTGCCGTTTTTGATTATGGATGAGGCGGAAGATAAAGTTAGCCTGTCTTTGCTGCAATATCCGCTCTGGTTAGGGTTTGCCCGCGATCCTGAGAACCCTTCTAGTGATTACGACTACTACTAAAGAAAACTATTACTAAAGTCGTTTACTAAAGTCGTTGATTCTAGGACACAGATTCTAGGACACTAATCTTTAATCTACTGAATTTCAAGTTTTTTTGATATTAAGGCATTGAGGCTGCTATGGGTTTGTCGATTGCGATTGTGCTGCTAGGGCTATTAGCGGCTTATCTGTTGGGCTCTATTCCCACCGGTTTTTTGTTAGTGAAGGCGTTGAAAGGGACAGATATTCGTGAGTATGGCTCTGGTAATACCGGGGCAACCAACGTATTTCGCGTGGCCGGAAAGAAACCTGGTATTGCCGCGCTGATCATTGACCTGCTCAAAGGTGTGCTGGCTGTTTTGTTGATGTACTGGATGCTGAACGTTGTTTTATCGGAAATGGTTGCTAGCTCTGGTATCGCCTCAGGCATCGCTGGCACCAGTGACAGTGGGTCTTTTATTTATGGCGGTCAGTCAGCTTCTATCGATCGTTTTATGTCGTCGCGGCCCTGGCTGCTGGTTCTCTCTGCCTTGTTAGCTATCTTGGGACACAGTAAATCTGTATGGCTAGGATTTAGCGGTGGCAAGTCGGCAGCAACTGGACTGGGCGTTTTGCTAGCGTTAGCTTGGCCTGTCGCCCTAGGCGTAGCGGCTGTTTTTGGGGCGGCGTTAGGGCTTTCTCGAACGGTGTCAGTGGGCTCGATTGCGGCGGCGCTGTCGGCTTCTGTCTTTATGCTGCTAACACAGCAGCCCTTTCCCTATATTTTGCTGGCGTTGCTATGTGGCTGCTATGTCATATTTCTCCACCGCAGCAACATTGCTAGGTTGATGGCGGGTACCGAGCCTAAGACGTTTGGGCGTTAGCAATCAAACGATGCGCTCAAACGGCGCGCTCAGGGGCATGAGCTTGTAATTGTTCACGCAATGCTTCTGGCGCAAACAAGACGGGTAAAAAGTGAATGCTGTTGACTTCTTTGAAATAGAACAGGATAGGGACGGCTGGCCAAAACACTTTCCAGCTTTCCCACTCGGCGTAGGGGAAGGTTTTGAGCAGGCTGTCGTTGCGGCGAACTTCTAGCGCAGTCGGCGTAAAGAGCAGGCGAATGCTGTTGGTTTGATAGAGCAGAAAGAGTCCTAATATTGCCAAGATAGCGCCAGCCCAGAGTTTGACAAAGAACAGGGGCAGCGAAAGTAGAACAATGCCGACAGGCAGCTTGTAGCTAGGTGATAGCGTAACGGTGTCTGTTGAGAGGCGGGTAGAGGCGTCAGTCATAGCAGCTTAGAGGTGTTGGGCTCAAAGGTGGTTGGGCTCAAAGGTGGTGGTGGCTAATAGCCATGATATTCAATTGCCAACGAAAGCGCTGCCCATGCCCTGGAACATCAGCCAAGATAGAAAGAAGTTAGCGATAAAAATGGCTAGTAAAGACGTGACAACGGCGGTGGTGGTAGATTGGCCGACGCCTTTGGCCCCGCCAGTTGTCGTCAGGCCCCAGCTAGAACCAATGACAGCGATCAAGATGCCGAAAATAAGAGCTTTGATCAGTGAGCTAGCTAGGTCCCAAATGCTCATAAAGCTTTGCGCTGAATTGAGAAAGACGGCAGGGGGAATGCGGTAGAGCGTCGTTGCCACTACGAAGCCGCCCATCATGCAAGTAAAGAACGCCAAGATATTGAGCAGCGGTAGCATCAGCGCACAGGCGATAACCCGAGGAATGACTAAATAGTCAACCGGATCGCTTTTGAGCATTTGCAGCGCGTCAATTTGTTCGGTGACGCGCATCGTGCCAATTTCGGCGGCAAAGGCGGAGCCAACTCGGCCCGCTAGCACCACAGCGGTTAGCACAGGCGCGAGTTCTCTGGCTAGTGTGATGGCTAAGACGCCGCCAATAGCTGTGCTGGCACCGAAGGCGATAAACTCGCGAGTGACTTGGATCGTGAACACCATGCCGACAAAAACAGAGGTCACTAAGGCAATCAGCAGTGATTCTGGGCCGACCGCTGACATTTGGTCGATGGTGTTACGTCGATGAATCGGTTTGGAGATGACGTGCATCAGAACTTGCCCCCCCAGAAAGATGGCGGCTAATAACCGCTGAAACCACAATCTGAGGTTTTTAGGGACAAGAGAGCTAGCCATATTAGGTGACGGCGTTGATTTGACGGCATTAGTTTTCGATATCACCGTTATCTTATAGCTTTGCTCGCATAAGGCTACGACATGGATCGCTCGATGGATCGCTCGTAAGGTCTTAAAAGCTTTAGTGAGAACAAAGCTTCCCCGAAATTTAGAAAAAAACTTATGCTAGTAAGCAGCGTTTTGCAAGCAACAATTTTTGGTATGGGTTTTTGCCATCTTTTTCGTGTGGGGTTTCGCCGTCTTGCCTGCCGTTTGGCCGACCGTTTGACGCTCAGGGCGACTGCCGTTTTGATGGCTAGCTGGTTGGGTTGGGGTGCGATCGCACCTTCTGCACTGGCACAGTCTTCTAATTCAATCCAGCCCTATCTAGACCGCGTCGCCGAATCGGTGACTGAATTTACCCTCGACAATGGCATGAAGTTCATCGTGCTAGAGCAGGACGAAGCGCCCGTTGCAACGGTGATGCTATACGCCAATGTGGGGGCTGCTTACGAGGAAGATGGACAGACTGGAATTGCCCACTACTTGGAGCATTTAGCCTTTAAGGGGACAACTCGAATTGGCACGACTGACTATCCCGCTGAAAGGGCCGTGTTAGATCAGCTTGATGCGGTGTTTGATCAGCTGATAGCGGCTGAGAAAGCAGGAGATGAGGGGGCGATCGCAACTCTAAACGAACAGTTTGAAACGCTTCAAGCCGAAGCTGCTTCCTACGTAGAGCAAAACAAATTTGGCCAAATCATCGAACAAACCGGTGGCACCGGACTGAATGCAACAACCTCAGCAGACGCCACGCGCTACTTCTACAACCTTCCTTCCAACAAGCTAGAGCTCTGGTTCTCATTAGAATCGGAGCGTTTTTTAGATCCGGTATTCAGAGAATTTTACAAAGAGAAAGAAGTCATCTTAGAAGAACGCCGGATGCGGGTAGATAACTCTCCGATTGGTCAGATGGTAGAGCGCTTTTCTGAAGTGGCCTTTACCGAACATCCCTATCGTCGTCCGGTGATTGGCTATCAGGAAGACCTCCGCGTGGCCACTCGTGCTCAGGTGCGGGCCTTTTTTGACAAGTACTACGGTCCTAGTAATTTGATTGCGGCAGTCGTGGGGGATGTAGACCCGGACCAAGTGAAGCAGTTTGCTGAAGTTTACTTTGGCCGGTACGAATCTCGGGTTGATCCACCTGAGCTAGTCGTGGATGAACCTGAGCAGACCGAATCGCGGGAGTTCACGCTGGAGCTGGCTTCGGAGCCCTGGTATTTGGAGGGCTACCACCGACCTGGGATTAATGACCCTGACCATGTGGTGCATACGATGATTAACAGCATTCTGGTGGGGGGGCGCACGGCGCGCTTGTACAAGGCGCTAGTAGAACCTCAGATTGCGCTAGATATCGGTAGTGCCAACGGCTTTCCGGGTGATAAGCAAGAAACCATAATGCTGCTATACGGCCTGACGGCGCCTGGCCACACGGTAGAAGATCTCGCAGCTGGTTTTGAGGCTGAGCTGACTCGGTTGCAGACAGAGCCGGTAGATATGAAAACGCTCGACCGGGTCAAGACGCAAGCTAGAGCCGGTTTGTTAGGTCAGCTAGATTCTAATCGTGGCATGGCGAGCTTGCTGACAGAATATGAGGCCAAAACGGGCGACTGGCGAAATGTGTTCGAAGAGCTGCAATTGATTGAGTCGGTTAGCGCTGAAGATGTTCAGCGAGTGGCAACGGCAACCTTTCAGCCGTCGAACCGGACGGTAGGCAAGCTGATTTCGGTTGACGAGCGTGCGCCTGAGATGTCTGAACCCGAGACGCCAGAGGCGCCTATGCCGGAGCCAGAATTGCAGTCTAGTATTTCTGATTCAGCTGTGGCTGCTGCTGCGCCGATAGGAAGGTCTTGGTAGCCTACTGCGTTGGCACGGGTACGAAATTAGGCGTGCGAGATCGGGCTGTTTGAGAATCTGTTGTTCTACTGTTTTTTAGCTGATCGGAGTCATTTGAGGAATTCATGGGTTTACTGTCACGGCACATGCGCGATCGCTTTTTACCGTTTTTGTTTCTTGCCATAGCTACCTTTGCCATATTGCTGACTTTAGCCTGGCCCAAACCAGCCCAAGCAATAGAAGCAAAAAACTACGAAGACTTGGTATTTCCGCCGCTAGGTGAAATACAAATTCCCGACTACGAGCGCTACGAGCTAGACAACGGCCTTGTGGTGTATCTGATGGAAGACCACGACTTACCCCTAGTAGGCGGTTCGGCAACCTTTAGAACCGGGTCTTATCTGGTTTCTGCTGGACAGGTTGGCCTCGCGGCAATTACCGGCGAGGCGATGCGCCTAGGGGGAACGCTCAACCACTCGCCTGATGAGCTGAATGAACTGTTAGAACAGCGGGCGGCTTCGGTTGAGACTTCGATTGGGGGAACCTCTGGCACTGCTAGTTTTTCTTCACTAACAGAAGATACGACCGACGTTTTTGAGCTGTTTGCCGATGTGATTACGCAGCCTGCGTTTGATACCGAAAAAGTAGCGCTGATTAAGGGGCGTACGGCGGGTGGCATCGCCCGGCGCAATGACGACCCTGATGATATTGCATCGCGCGAATTCAACAAGCTGGTCTATGGAGAAGAGAGTCCTTACGCGCGCACGGTTGAATATGCCAGCCTAGACAACATCAGCCGCGATGACATTGTGAGCTTCTATCAAGGCACGCTATCGCCTGAAAACACCATCCTGGGCATCTCCGGTGACTTTGAACCGGAGGCTATGAAGGCGCTGATTGAGCGTACTCTGGGCAGCTGGGAATGTGAAGACCACATGGACATTACTGAGCCACCAAAAGGGACGCAGCAAGCGGCTGGCGTGTTTGCTGTAGATCAGCCGCAGCTAACGCAGAGCAGCATTTTGATTGGACACATTGGCGGCGAGCTGCGCAGTCCTTATCATGCGTCGATGGCTGTGCTCAATGAAGTGCTCAATGGTTTTGGCGGGCGCTTGTTCAACGAAATTCGCTCACGTCAGGGGTTGGCCTACAGTGTGTATGCCTTCTGGAGCCCCCGCTACGATTACAACGGAATTTTTATTGGCGGTGGGCAAACTCGCTCTGAGGCAACGGTGCCCTTTATTGAATCAATGTACGCCGAGTTGGAGAAGGTCCGTCAGGAGCCGATTACTGAGACCGAGCTGGCCTTTGCCAAAGACTCTGTGCTCAATAGCTTTGTGTTCAACTTTCAGACGCCGAATCAGACGTTGTCACGCTTGATTCGCTACGAATACTATGGCTATCCGTCTGATTTTGTATTCACCTTTAGGGATGAGCTAGAGAGTGCAACGGCTGAGGAAGTGCTGGCAGCGGCAAAAGCGGTACTAGATCCTGAAAAGCTGATTACGCTGGTAGTGGGTAGCCGCGCTGAGATTGCACCGAACTTGGAAGCGTTGGGCGCTCAGATTACGCCGCTGGATGTGACGATTCCAGCACCAACAGCGTCTCTGTAGGCGGCTGTTGTAAGTCGTCTTTTGTCCGCGAAGCGCGCAGCCAACGTGGCAGCCATCAAGCTGATACCACAAAGTCAATAAAGAGCCCCAAACCATGACTGGTCTGGGGCTCTCAGTTTTATATATCGAGTTCGAATGTGATTATTCTAAATATCAGATTTTAGCTTGTCACTAGAGAGGATCACGTTGAGTATGTGATCTCGTACAAATCTTTCTGGAATGGCTGAAATTGGTGGTAGAAAGAAGTGGGTTTTGGCAGAAAGCGACTTATTTTGGCCGATAAGTGAAGGTCCCCCGTTTTGTTGCATGGGTTTGTACGGCGATGAAAATTGCTCCCTTTAAAATCAAGAAGCTGGTGCTAGATTCTTCTCGGTTGAGGGTCGTTACTCAGCTACTAGGTGAAAAGTCTTATCGAGAAGATGATTTCCCGGCGTATATGGTCGTGAGTACTGCGCCTCACAATATTGACCAGGAAATGCCCGATCCCCCGCAAGATTCTTTCCAAAACGCGAAGGAGGGGTTAGCTGCGATCGCGGGAGAACTCCATCGTATTCAAAACGATCCTACGATTGCTGAGCCGCCTGAGCTGGTAATTGCCGTACATGGCTACAACACGGAGGAAAAAGGCATTAGAGCCTGGTACAGCGATATTTATCGCTACATTGCGCAAGACGACAAGTGCATTCGGCAGCGGCGAAATCTTGTATTTGTTGGCTATCGCTGGTCATCCGAAAAAGTATCGGCTAGTCCGCTGCATCTATGGCGCAACCTTAGAGCATTGCCCGACGTTCCTCAGGCCGTTTTGGCCATAGGTCTGTCATTTATGCTCACCTACTGGGGCTGGGCCTTTTTGCTCGATCCGATTTGGAACAATCCTTGGGCTGAGCTGGTGGGGGTGACGCTACTGAGCGCGGCAGTGGCAATGTCAATGATGATTTTGACGCTGTTGCTTTTACGAGTGACGGTATACTTTCGCGATGTGTACCGGGCGATTAACTTTGGTGTGCCTGATTTGACTGAGCTGATACGGCAGATTGATCAAGCCGTGATTGATTTGCGGGTGGGTGATTTGCGATCGCACTATCCTGACTATGCAGATGCCATCCGCCATGCGCATGACAAAGAGCGGGTTGCCAAGATTAAACTCAACTTTTTAGGCCACAGTATGGGTGGTTTGGTGATTACCAATGTCGTCCGCATTCTGTCGGACGTTTTCGACCGCCGCTCAATTGCTCAAAACCCCGTCCCTGATATTGGTAATACTTTGAGCCTGGGTCGACTCATCCTGGCCTCTCCCGATATTCCCATTCTCTCTATTATCTCTAGTCGCTCAAATGGCCTAGCCTCCTCGCTGCGTCGATTTGAAGAAACCTATCTGTTTAGCAATGAGGGTGATTTAGCGCTTCGCCTAGCCTCTACTGCTGCGAACTACATCTCTTTCCCCAGCGCCCGGCAAAATCACGGTCACCGGCTGGGCAGCATTGCGCTAACCAACACCTTAGAAAAAGGGATTTTGAATCTGGCGCTTTTGCGTCAGCAATATCCTAGCCATCGCTCCCTGAAAGAGGCAATTTCTACGGATAAGATCGATATTTTGAGCTGCCTGTACGTTACCCATAGCTCTGGTAAAGGCGATGGCTATCTCTCTCTAGGCGAGCTGTTTAAGCTAGAGCCTTCTAAAACGGTGAATGCTAGCCTAGCGGATCTGTTTACCTTCTTTGACTGCACGGACTATAAAGATCGCCGGTTTACCTTGAACGAAAATGGTAGACGGATACCAACCCGTAAAAAAGTAGGGCTGCTAACTCGGGCTAAACATCGAAAGTATTTGAAGCTATGGGATTATGTGGAGCTGATCTTTCTGTGCTTACGCGGCCAGCTAGACGTGCACGGCGGCTATTTTCGAGGTGACTACAGTCGTCAGCTCATCTATCGACTGGCGTTCTTGGGATTTGAAGATATGCTGCAAGCAGTGGGACAAAATGAGGCGTCTTCTGTGGGGACAGGCGTGGAAGAGGCGCTCTATACAAAAGAGGAACAGCTAGATATGTTTTCTCAGCTGTGCCAACACAAGGGTATCCAGGTCTATCTATCGCCGTTGCGTTACCGGGTTGATGTTCAAGGTGCAGATATGGTGGAAGCGAAAAAAGAGATGATAGAAACTCTGCAACCGACGTCATTAAGAGATCACGTACAAGAAGAAATCGTCAGTGAGTCGGCTGAGAGTGAGCCGATCGATCAACCAGCGTCTCTAGTAAATTAGAGATTTCTTCGGCTCGGTTCATCACCATCAGATGGCCGCTGTTTTCAACCGCGTAGTTGGGGGTAACAAATCGGAAAGGAAAAATGCGATCGCGCTTTCCATGAATATGCACTAAATTGCCAGGTATCTCTTTGTTCTTCCATACAACAACCTTGTGCAATGCCCATTTAAGAAAGTGCGGATCGGTTTCTATTAGCACCGTCTTTAGCAGCGTCTTCTGGTCGCTGCCTTCTGGCGCAAATAACCAGTAGGCTAGCCAATAGAAGGCCCACAAAAGACTCTTAAACGGATCTATTCGTGGTAGCGGGATTGCGCGAAAC